>Ga0184615_10001907_pt1 | contig 11230 bp, 8 predicted proteins | sample PLM4_65_coex_FD_133134 | JGI IMG/M metagenome (GOLD analysis project Ga0184615, IMG submission 133134) | Groundwater sediment microbial communities from an aquifer in East River, Colorado, USA - PLM4_65_coex | ecosystem: Environmental > Terrestrial > Soil > Riparian zone | place: USA: East... | reverse complement strand
TCGACCTTCAAGTACAAGGTCCCGTCATAGACCAAGCCGAACATGAGACCGTCCCGGAAGAGACCGTAGCCGGCGAACATCCGTCGCACTTCGAACGCGCCGAACGCACGAAACACATCAGCCATGTGTCGGGTGAATTCATTCATGCGACGCGCATCGCCGAGGTTGCTCGACACGCAGTGTCGAATCACCCCTGTTGAAGGCGCTTGCGGATAAAGGCGCCCATCGTCTCTACCCCCTGTTGCCCTTCAGGAAGGATGCTGGCGAAAAACAACCATACATGAATCATGCCCTCCGCAACGTGCAGTTCCACCTCCACTCCCGAGGCCTTCGCTTTCTCGGCCAGCCGCGTCGAATCATCGAGCAGGATTTCGGCCGTGCCCACCATGATCAGCAACGGCGGCAAGCCGGTCAGATCCGCATAGAGAGGCGACGCCAACGGGTCCCTCGGGTCCGTGCCAGGTCCGAGAAAATTGTCGAAGCAGACGTCGAGCAGCTCGCGGGTGAGGAATACGTCGTCCGCGGCCTTCGTCGCGATCGATGTGCCGGTCCGGGCGAGATCGGTGGAAGGCGAGAGGCAGATGGCCGCAGCCGGCAGCGGAATGCCCTTCTCCTTGAGCGCGAGCAACGTGGACAGCGTCAGCCCGCCACCGGCCGAATCCCCGGCAATGACGATACGAGAAGGGGCGACGTGTTGGGCCAGCAGCCACCGGTACGCCTTGACGGCATCCTCAATCGCAGCCGGAAAGGGAGCTTCCGGCGCAAGTCGATAGTCAACCGACAGCGCCCGCACCCGTCCCGCTCGGCAGATGCGCGCCACGAAGTCCCGATACCCCGCAGGCGAACCCATGATGTAGCCACCGCCATGCAAGTAGAAGAGAACCGCCGCGTCGTCGCTCTCTGGAACGCGCGTCCATTCCGCCTTGACGCCATCGGCATCGACCTGGACAAATGACGCGTCTTCGGGCGGCGCAAAGGCCAGACCCATGACATCGAAGCGCTCCCGCAGCTCCACCAGGCTCTTTTTCGCATCGATAGGGTTGGAACGGGCCTGAACCAAAAGCGCTTCGAATTCTTGACTAGGCATTCTCACTCATCCTTTGACGTTGGTATTGCATGCAGCGACTATCGCGCATCGCCGGCAAAAGGAATGGTAGAGTCGCGCCAATGGTCCTGCGGCATAGAGTGTGTATGACCGAGGGTTTTCGCGATCTGCTCCACCCAATCGGTGAAGCCGCCCATGAACTCCCGGTAGTTGTGCGTGTAGCAAGCTGAGAAGTTGAAGTGGCCGTCCGGGGCGATCGCACCCACAGGGCACGCCGCTGCGCACAGCTTGCATTCCAGGCACGGGTTGTACGAGATCGGCTGGTCGTAGGTGGTCGCCTCGGCACCGATCGGGACAGTGCCCAGCAGGATGAAGTTGCCGAACCTGGGATGGATGACGTTGCGGTGGATGCCCATGTGACCCAGGCCGGCGGCGACGGCGACCGGCTTGTGCGAGACGAGCCAAATCTTGCCGGGGAAGCGGTCCATCTCCATCGGGAAGCCCATCGCCGGAATTCAGCCGCGCCTCGAAGCGGCGTCGGCTGGAATGACTTGATACTCATCGAGACCCTGTTGCACTACGTTGAGTGCAGCAACGACATTTCTCGGTGAACGCAGCTCTGCCCCTCCCCCGAGCCTGGAGACAACGGACCCACGAGGTCGTCGTCATGAGTAGGTCGGTACGAGGGAACGAATGAGCTTCTAGGACGTGAAGGCCACTGCCTTCCCGCTCGCATCGCCAAGCGCGTTCGAGCGTGATCCTCGAAAGGTGTTGGGTGCAGACGCAGTCTGCGCCGGCCGACCGAAGCAAAGACAGAGCGCCTTGCCGAGAGCCACCCTCATCCGCGAACGGCGATCGCGCGGCCGCTCGAGTGGCTTCGTCTTGTCGCTTGACACGCCCGGGTCTCAAAGGTGTTAGGCCGCAGCATGCGACGGGATTCAACCCCGCCACGGTCAGCCACCCAGCGACTCGCCAGCGTCATCGCCGAGGTGTTCGCCGAGCTCGCCAACTGCTCGCCCCGCCACCGGCCGCGAGGGATCTGCGGTGCGGTGCCGCTCGTGATCGGCTCCGCGACCGCCGCACTCCAACCGCTGCGGGGCGCCTGGACCGAACTGGACCACGGGGGCGATTTTTGGTCCACTTGCACGCGCACGCGCCGGAGTCTTATGCTGCGAACCGCCCGATCTGGAAGGACTTTCTTCGTGGGCCCTTCCGGGATCGAACCGGAGACCGATGGATTAAAAGTCCACTGCTCTGCCAACTGAGCTAAGGGCCCGTGGGCGGGAGGGTAGCCCAGGCGGTCAGTAGAGATCGAGCGCGTGGAGGATTTCCTTCACGAGCGCGCTGTCGGGGTGCTGCTTGTAGAGCTGCTTCAGGTCGGCAATGGCGGGCTTGGCCGCGGCGCTGGTGGGACCCAGGCGCAGGAGGGTGCAGCGCAGGTTCTCGGCCTTCAGGTCGACGTCCGAGGGGATGGCGCGCGCGCCCGCGGAGAGGATGCGCTCGCAGTCTTCGTAGCGGTGCGAGTTGCGCAGCAGCTCGGCTTCGAGGAAGTACGACTCGGGGAACTTCGGGTACTTCTCGATCACGCGGACGACCTCGGGCTCGGCGAGCTTGCGATTGCCCAGGCCCACGTCCTCGGTCGCGGCGTAGTACGTGAAGAGGCCGTCTCGATCGATGGTTCCCGCTTCGAGCTGCGGCAGGACGCGATAGATGTAGGTCGACGCCTGCGTGTTGCGGCCGTCGGTCTCGAGCGCCTGCTTGAGCTCGGCCTTTGCGTTCGCGGTGTCGCCGCGCAGCAGGTCGATCACGCCGAGGTTGGAGAGCAGGTAGGAGCGCGTGCGCAGGCCGCGGAACTCGCGCTCCGCGCCCTTGGTCTTGAGCAGCTTGTCGAACTGCGCGCGCGCGTCGTCGAAGCGGCGGAGACGCATGAGTGTGTGGCCCCGCTGCGCGCCTGCCGGGAATGCGTCGGGGAGGCTCGCGAGGGAGGCGTCGAGGTCCTCCAGCGCGTTTTCGAAACGGCCGAGCGCGTAGTAGACGAGCGCGCGGTCGAGCCGGTAGGAAGGGCTCCGCTCCAGCGGCTCGGACAGGACCTCGAGCGACGCGAGCGCCTGGTCGTAGTCGCCTTCCTTGTAGAAGCGGCGGCCGTCCTCCTGACACACGCGCGTGACGCAGCCCCTCTCGCTCACCTCGGGACGGAGCTGGCCCTTCGTGGCCATCTCGTGGCAGCGCGCGACGCACGCGGGCTCGGCCGCTCCCGCCGAGGATGCGAGGAGCGCGAGGCACGCCGTGATGAGGATGGTTCGGGTCACCGCCTGGCCGGCCGATCGAACGGGTTTCGCTGCTCGATCGTCGCGTCCCGTTCCGGTCCGACACCGAGCAGGTCCACGGGAACGCCGAGCGCGTCCTCGATCCATCGGACGTAGTCGCGCGCCGCTTGAGGCAGCTCACCGAGGCTGCGCGCCGACTCGATCGACTCGCTCCAGCCCTTGAACGTGCGGTACACCGGTTCGCAGCGCCCGAGCGTGGTGATGCTCGCGGGGAACTCGTGGATCTCCTTGCCGGCGGCGCGATAGCCGACGCACACCTTGACCTCGGGAAGCCCCGTCAGGATGTCGAGCTTCAAGAGCGCGAGCCCGGTGATGCCGTTCACGCGCACCGCGTGCCGGAGCACGACCAGATCGAGCCAGCCGCAGCGGCGCTTGCGCCCGGTGGTGGCGCCGAACTCGCGGCCAACCGCGCTCATGTGCTGGCCTGCCGGGCCGGTGTCTTCGGTCGGGAACGGGCCGCCGCCCACGCGCGTGGTGTACGCCTTGGTGATGCCGAGGACCGAGTCGATGCGCGTCGGTCCGATTCCCGCGCCCGCACACGCGCCGCCGGCGAGCGTCGTCGACGACGTGACGAACGGGTACGTGCCGTGGTCGACGTCGAGCAAGGTTCCCTGCGCGCCCTCGAGCAGGACCGAGCGGCCCTCGCGCAGGGCCCCATCGAGCGTGACACCGACGTCGTCGACGTAGGGCGCGAGCTTCTCGCCCCACGCGACCGCCTTCTCCCACGCCTCGTCGGCGCTCTGCGGCGGCCAGCCGTAGAGCTTCTCGAGCAGGAAGTTGCGTTCGTAGAGCGCGAGCTCGAGCCGCTCGCGCAAGGTCTCGGGCTCGAGCAGATCCGAGATGCGGATGCCCGTCAACGCGACTCGGCTCTCGTACGCGGGACCGATGCCGCGGCCGGTGGTGCCGATCGTCAGCGTGTGGTGCGCCTCTTCGCGCGCCTTGTCGAGCGCAGCGTGCACCGGCAGGATCACGTGCGCGCGGTCCGAGATGCGGAAGCGGTCGCGACCGACGGGCACGCCCTTCTCGATCAGCATCGCGATCTCGCCGAGCAGGACATCCGGGTCTACGACGACCCCCGGTCCGATCAGATTCAGAGTTGCCGGCTGCAGGATCCCCGACGGGATCAGGTGCAGGATCGTCGTCTCTCCTTCGACGACCAGCGTGTGCCCGGCGTTCGGCCCGCCCTGGAAGCGCACGACCAGATCCGCGCGACACGCGAGCTGGTCGACCACCTTGCCCTTGCCCTCGTCTCCCCACTGCGCACCGATGCAGACGACGTTCGGCATGGCTCAGGTGACTCGCGCTCCCAGGTCGACCAGCAGCGCCGCCTCGATGCCGGGCAGCGCGCGCACCTGCTCGAGCACCTTGCTGGACGGCGTCGGGTCGACCGAGAGAAGCTGCATCGCCTGCCCGTTCGAGAGGTGCAAGCCGAGCTGCATGCGCTTGATGTTGATCCCGGCGTCACCGAGCAGTGTTCCAACGGCGCCGACGACGCCCGGGCGGTCCTGGTTGCGGATCAGGAACGTCGGCCCCTCCGGGATCGCCTCGAAGCGGAAGTCGTCGACCCGCACGAGCCGAGGCTGGGTGCGCCCGAAGATCGTGCCGGCGATCAGGTGCTTCTCGCCGCCGCGCGCGCGCACGCGCACGGTCACGAGGCTCACGAAGTCCTCCGGCTCGGCCGACTTCGTCTCGATCACGCGGATGCCTTGCTTCTGGGCGATCACGGGCGCGTTCACGTAGTTCACCTCGTCGCCGAACCAGGGCGCGAGGATGCCGCGCAGGACCGCGATCGAGATCGGCTGGACGTTCAGGCCGGCGATCTCGCCGGCGTACTCGATTTCGATCTCCGAGATGCCCCCGCTCGCGACCTGCCCCTGGAAGAGGCCGAGCTTTTCGCCGAGCACGATGAAGGGGCGGAGGACCTCGAGGTCCTCCGCGGACACCGACGGCAGGTTCACGGCGTTGCGGACGACGCCGCGTTGCAGGTAGTCGCGCACCTGCTCGGCGACGGCGATCGCCACGTTGAGCTGCGCCTTCTCCGTCGCGGCGCCGAGGTGCGGCGTGAAGATGACCTCCTCGCGCTGCAGCAGCGGGTGGTCCTTCGGCGGCGGCTCCTTCTCGAAGACGTCGAGGGCCGCTCCCCCGCACTTCCCGCTCTGGATCGCCTCGAGCAACGCCTGCTCGTCGACGATGCCGCCGCGCGCCGCGTTGATGATCAGCACGCCCGGCTTCGTCTTGGTGAAGGCGTCGCGGCCGATCAGGCCGCGCGTCCCCTCGGTGAGTGGCACGTGCACGCTGATCACGTCCGCGCGCGCGAAGAGCTCGTCGAGCGAGACCAGATCGACGCCGAGCCGCTCCGCGCGCTCCTCGGAGACGAGCGGGTCGAACGCGATCACGCGCATGCGCAGTCCGCGCGCGCGGTCGGCGACGATCGAGCCGATGTTGCCGAGCCCGATCACGCCGAGCACCTGGTCGAAGAGCTCCTTGCCGTTGAAGCGGGTCTTCTCCCACTTGCCCGCGCGCATGCTCGCGGTGGCCTGCGGAATCTGGCGTGCGAGCGCGGCCATGAGCGAGATGGCGTGCTCCGCCGTGGTGATCGTGTTCCCCTCCGGCGTGTTCATCACGATGATGCCGCGCGCGGTCGCCGCGGCGAGATCGACGTTGTCGACGCCGATGCCCGCGCGACCGATGACGCGCAGCTTCTTGCCCGCTTCGACGACGTCGGCCGAGACCTTCGTTCCGCTGCGGATGATCAGCCCGTCGTACTCCGGGAGGATCTTCTTCAGATCATCCGCGGACAGTCCCGGCTTGTGATCGAACTCGATGCCCTCGGCCGCGGCGAGGATCGCGAGACCCTCGTCGGACAGCTTGTCACTGATCAGAACACGAGTCACTGTAGTCACACCTTTCCGAGCCCCGTCTTGCGGAGCTGCTCTGTCATCGTGCGCGTGCCGTCCCCGATCTTCACCGGGTGGCCCAGGTCCGCGAGCGTCATCTCGACGGCCGCCACTGCGCTGATCATGTCGAACCCGTCCACGTCGCCCATGTGGCCGATGCGGAAGATCTTGCCGTCGAGCCGTCCCTGCCCGCCGGCGATCGTCACGTCGTAGGAGTCCCGCATCTGCTTCACGAAGCGGTTGCTGTCGATGCCGTCGGGGGTGTAGACGGCCGTGCACGCGAACGACGGTGCGTCGGGTGCGACCAGCCGCAGGCCGAGCGCCGACATCGCAGCGCGCGTCGCCCGCGCGAGCGCTTCGTGGCGCGCGAAGACGCGGTGAAGGCCTTCCTCGAGGATCATCTCGAGGGCCTCTCGCAGGCCGACGATCAGCGACACCGCCGCGGTCCAGGCAGTCTGGTCGCTCGTCTGCGCGGCGAGCTCCTTGCGCAGGTCGAAGTAGTAGCGCGGGCAGCGCGCCTGCTTCACGGCCGCACGCGCGTGCTCGGAGAGGGCGACGAACGCAAGGCCCGGCGGAAGCAACCACGACTTCTGACTGCCCGAGACGACCACGTCGAGTCCCCAGGTGTCCATCGGCAGATCGTGCACGCCCACGCCACTGATGCCGTCGACGATGATCAGGCGCCTGGGAGACTCGCGCGTGATCTCGGCGAGCTCTCGGATCGGGTGATAGACGCCCGTGGAGGTCTCGGAGGCCTGCACGAGCAGCGCGCGGGCTTCGGGCGCGCGAGCGAAGGCGGCGCGCACTGCCCCGGGCTCGACCGCCCGCCCCCACTCCACGTCGACGCACTCCGTCTCGATCCCCTGGGCCGCGCAGATCTCCGCCCAGCGCTCGCCGAACTTCCCGCCGCGCACGACCACGGCTCGATCGCCCGGTGACAGCGTGTTCGCGACCGCGGCTTCCATGGCTCCGCTGCCGCTGCTCGAGAGGACCAGCACCTCCTCGGCGGTCTGGAACACCCGCTTCAGGTTCGCGCGCACCTCTCGGAAAACCGGAACGAACGCCGGAGCGCGGTGGTGTAGGAGCGTCTGCGCCATCGCCAGGCGAACGCGCTCGGGAACCGCAACGGGTCCGGGCGTGAGCAGGCGGTACTTTGCCATCGGGCGGGCTCCAGCGCGCAAGGGGGTCCAAGGGCCGCCGGTGCGCGAAACGCCGCGACTTTATCGCCTCGTGCCGGACGGGTCAACGCGCGCCCGCCCTGCGCGCGAAATGGTTTTGCTTGGCATTTCAGCGGGTTAGGTGCTGTGCTACGTTCGCGCGCCGGATGGAGGAGCTGGCGGTTTCGGCGATCTCGGCACCGGACGCGACGGTCCGCGTGCCCGGCTCGAAGAGCCTCACCAACCGTGCGTTGGTTTGCGCAGCGCTCGCCACCGGGCAGAGCCGGCTCGTGGGCTGGCTCGAGAGCGACGACACGGAGGCGATGATCGACGGCCTCGGCCGATTGGGCGTGACGGTCGAGCGCGCCGGTGCCGATCTCGTCGTGAACGGTACGGGCGCGGAGTTCGCGATCCCGCTCCACCCGATCGACTGCCGCGCCTCGGGAACGACGATGCGGTTCCTCGCGGCCTGCGCCGCTCTGGTGCGCGGGCGCGTGATCCTCGACGGTGTCGCGCGCATGCGCGAGCGGCCGATCCAGGATCTGGCGGATGCGCTCGCTTCGCTGGGCGTCTCGGTGCGGACGGTCGCCGGCTGCCCGCCGATCACGATCCAGGGCGGGCGTCTCGCCGGTGGCCGCGTGGCGGTCGACGCGAGCAAGTCGAGCCAGTTTCTCTCGGCGCTGCTCATGGTCGCGCCGCTCGCCGACGGCGATGTGGAGATCGTCGCGACGCAGATCACCTCGCGGCCTTACGTCGACCTGACCTTGGCGGTGATGAACGCGTTCGGGATCGCGGTGGAGCTGCGCGGGAACGACACGTTCAGGATCCCCGGCGGCCAGCGGTACCGCGGTCGCGGCTTTGCGATCGAGCCGGATGCGACCGCCGCGACGTACTTCTTCGCCGCGGCAGCCGTGACTGGCGGACGGATCCGGGTCGACGGGCTCTCACCCGCTTCCGCGCAATCCGACGTTCGCTTCGTCGAGGTCCTCGAGCGCATGGGCTGCGGGGTGGAGCGCGGGCCGAACTGGATCTCGGTTCGCGGTCCGCGCTACCTGCACGGCGTCGACGTGGATCTGAACGCGCTGCCCGACAGCGCGCTCACGCTCGCCGTCGTCGCCCTCTTCGCGCGCGGCAGGACGTCGATCCGGAACGTGGCGAACCTGCGACTGAAAGAGACCGACCGCATGGCGGCGCTCAAGACGGAGCTCGAGAAGCTCGGCGCGCGCGTCGAGACAACGGCGACCGACATCGTGATCGATCCGCCCGAGCGGGTCGTGCCCGCGCGGATCGCGACCTACGACGATCACCGCATGGCGATGAGCTTCGCGGTCGCGGGCCTCGCCGTGCAGGGAATCGTCATCCAGGACCCGGAGTGCGTGCGCAAGACCTTCCCGGGGTTCTTCGAGGAGCTGCGCAAGCTGTCGGCGTGAGTCGCCTCGCGCCGCGAGCTCCGCTCACTGAGGCGCGGGACTCGCGAGCGCAATGTCCTTGACCTGGTACGGCCCGATGTCGACGACCTCGAGCGTCCGGTCTCCGGCGACGAAGACGTACCGGCCGTGCCTCACGACGCCGTGCGAGCCACGCACCTGGATCGCGTCGGAAACCGACCGCCGGCCGAGATCTGCGATCTGGAGACCGCGATCGCCGAGCAGGTACGTGCGGCCCTCGTCCGCGACGGCGTCGGACAGGTGGCCGACCTTCTCCACTTCCAGGCGCCCCACCATCTGCGGACGAGCCGGATTCGCGAGCGACAGCTCGACTGCGGCGTCCTTTCCGAAGACGACGAGTGACTGGCCGGCGATTCGCGCACCCTTGGCGGTGAAGCCCTCCGCGAACGTCACGGGAGATCCCGTCAGATGGCGCAGCAGGTGCTTCGGCGTGGTGACCTCGACCCGGCCCGGCTGCACCAGATAGATGAACGGCTTTTGCACGTCGAGTGCGACGTAGGTGCCCTCGAGCAGCCGATGCGGAGTCATTCGATCGCTCGTCGTCCGGACCGCGAAGACGCCCTTGTTTCCCGCGAGCAGGATCGTGTCGTCGTAGGCGTCCGCGGCTTGGACCGCACCGACCTCGGCAACCTCGAACTTACCGAGCGAGATCGGCTTCTCTGCGGTGCGCTCGACGAGCTCCGCTCCATCCGGTCCGTAGATCAGGATGCGCTTGTCGTCGATGATCTTGACCCCGGCCCATCTGGAGAGGTCGTCGTCGCGGCGATAGCGGTCGATCACGCGCGGATCGAGCGGTGAGGAGACGTCGAGTAGATCGAAGCCGCCCCGCGCGAAGAGCACTGCGACGCGGTCGCCGCGCATGTCGATCGCCTTCACGTCCTCGAGATAGTCGAGGCGCTGGATGCGGGCCTCGGAGCTCGCCCAAGTCGAGACAGGAACGAAGAACTGACTCCAGAACGGATAGCGCGAGTTGCCAAAGACCGTCCGGTCCCGCCCGTACATTCCCTTCAGCAAGTGCTCGGCGGGCGCTTCGAAGGTGCGATCCCAGACGGGCTCGTTCGGCGCCGCGTTGTTGTACAGGCGAACGCGGCACCGGGCCATGATCGTAGAACCTCCGAAGGTTCCGGACGCCTGCGCTTCGTCGTAGTCCAGGCGGATCCATCCGTCCATGTCAGGGGACGGCTCGCTCCCGGTGGGGATCAACGTGACATCGATGCCCTGCTCGCGGTACTGGCGCGCGACGACCGAGACGAAGCCGCGGCGGACGCGTGTGGGCTGCGCCGCGTTCGGCGCAACCTCGACGCGGATGCCAAGGTGCTTCACCGTGGTCTCGCTCTTGAACGCTACGATGTCCATGCTGCGCTGGGCGTCGGCGGCGAAGTCGCTCTCCGGATACTCGCGAAGGAACTCGCGCAGCAACGCGACGCTCGGCTCCGCCGCGATCGTCTCGGCGTATGCGAGGTTGCCCTTCGCACGGCGAGACAGCTCGCCTCCGGGGTAGTCCGAGAGGAACTGCTGGTACGCGGCTGCCGTGTTCGCGGTGCGAGCGCGTTCGAAGAAGAGGGGCTCGAGAGCAGCCTTCAACTCGGCCGTGAGCGCGCTGTGCGGATAGGCCTGCACGAACTGCTCATAGCCCTCGATGGTCTGATGAGTCATCACGCGGAGGAAGGCGATGCGCTCCTCGGCGTCGCGGGCGTGCTGAGACTCGGGGTTGTCGCGGAGGAAGCGTGAATACGCGGCGACCGTATTCGTTCGCTGCGTGCCTTCCCACGATGCATCGGCGCAGCCGAGCGTCGTCGCTGCGACGAGGAACAGCATGCCGAGAACTCGAAAGTACCCACGAGCGGAGCTGCGCACACCGACCTCCTGACCCGGCCCTTCAAGCCAGGTTCCTCCGGGAGTGTTCGGAGCCGCCGCCAGGGGACTTGAGCCGGGCAGCCACGTACTCGTGAAGATCCTCGAGAGTGCTCTCTGCGATGTGCAAAGTTCTGCTAAAGCGCAGACGCCTGCTGCCGATCCTAGACAGGAGCGCCGATGACCGGCGGGGGACCGTAACGATGGGGATCTGGCTCGTAGGCTTGGGGCTACTCGCGGCGCTGCTGTTGACTCGAGGCGCGATCGGCGCAGTGCGACGGCACCGGTCCTCGATTCGCAGCATGCTCGACGATTCTCGCCCGTGCGCGGTGCGCACGCGCTCCTAGAAAATGCAAAGACCCCGCAGGCTCGAAAGCCCACGGGGTCTCGCATTTGGAACCCACCGTCGCGCTACTCTCCCACCGGGTGAGCCCGGCAGTACCATCGCCGAAGCGGGGCTTAACTTCCGAGTTCGGGATGGGATCGGGTGTGGCCCCCGCTC
>Ga0184615_10001905_pt1 | contig 11231 bp, 12 predicted proteins | sample PLM4_65_coex_FD_133134 | JGI IMG/M metagenome (GOLD analysis project Ga0184615, IMG submission 133134) | Groundwater sediment microbial communities from an aquifer in East River, Colorado, USA - PLM4_65_coex | ecosystem: Environmental > Terrestrial > Soil > Riparian zone | place: USA: East... | reverse complement strand
GTTCGTCGCCTGCGGCACTTTTATCTGGGCTCACCGCCCGGCCAACCGTCTCGGGCCGCTGATGACGACCGTCGGGATGCTATGGCTGCTCGGACGGACGATGACGCTGGTCCCGAGCGCCGTCGTCTACACGGCGGGGCTGTGGCTGACCGATCTCTGGGCCGCCGGCTTCGCCTTGTTCCTGCTGTCGTTTCCGAGCGGCCGCCTGGCCTCGCGGGCCGACCGCGCGATCGTCGGGATCTTCCTGTTCGTGACCGTCCCGCTCGAGTTCCTGTGGCTCCTGTTCCTGGCGCCCGAGAACGGCCTGAACGCGCTGGGCCTCGCGGCCGACCCGAACGCCGCCCGGGTGATCGACAGGATCCAGCGCGTCCTGATTTCGCTCGGCGCCGTGCTCCTGGTCATCTCGCTCGGCCGGCGCTGGCTGCGGTCCAGCGGCCCGGTCCGGCGCCAGATGGCACCCGTCCTCGTGGGCGCGGTCGCGATCCTGCTCCAGTCGGCGTCCTGGATCTTCCTGTCGTCCGGGACCTCCCTCGAGCCGCTGGACGACCTGATCTTCGTGGCGCAGATCGCGATCCCGATCGCGGTCCTGTCCGTGATGCTCCGCGCCCGGATGGCCCGCGCCGGCGTCGCGGACCTCGTCGTCGAGCTCGGGCGGACCCCGACGCCGGCCCGCCTCCGCGACGCGCTCGCCAACGCACTCGGCGACCCCACACTGCAAGTCGCCTACTGGGGGCCAGCCCAGGACCGGTTCGTAGACGCGGCCGGCGAGGCGGTGGAGCTGCCCGAGGACGGGACGGGCCAGGCCGTTACGATGCTCGAGCGGAACGGCGTCCGGGAGGCCGCGATCATCCACGACGCCATCCTTCTCGAGCAGCCGGGCCTGATCGCCTCGGTTGCCGGCGCCATGCGGCTGGCGGTCGAAAACGATCGGCTGACGGCCGAGGTCGAAGCGCAACTCCAAGAAGTCCGCGCTTCCCGCGCACGGATCGTCGAGGCCGGTGATCGCGAGCGCCGTCGGGTCGAGCGAGACCTTCACGACGGGGCCCAGCAACGACTCATCTCCCTCAGTCTCGAGTTGCGGGTCGCGCGCAGTGCGCTCGGCGACAATGGTGACCCGGCTGTCCGACGCAGCCTGGACAGGGCAGCGGAAGAAGCGAAGGCGGCCCTGGCCGAGCTCCGCGACCTGGCGCTTGGGATCCACCCCTTGATCCTCACGGAAGGCGGCCTGGGGGAGGCTGTCGAGTCCCTCGCTGATCGAACCTCGGTCGACATCCTTGTCGATGTCGGCCCTGAACGCTTTTCGCCGGCGGTGGAGGGCGCCGCGTACTTCGTCATCTCCGAGGCTTTGGCCAACGTCACGAAATACGCGAGGGCGACTAAGGCGACGGTGCGGGTCAGAGGGCTCGACGATCACCTGAGCATCGAGGTCGATGACGACGGGATCGGTGGCGCGGACCCTCGTGCTGGCAGCGGCCTGCGTGGACTGGCCGACCGCCTGGCCGCGCTCGACGGAACGATCGCGATCGTCAGCCCCACCGGCGGCGGCACGCGGATCTCGGCGCAGATCCCGACCATTCAACCTACACCGGACCCCGTGTCAGCCCTGTAGGCGACGGCCCGCGCGAATGGCACGATGGACCGCATGAACACGATCCTGATCATCGACGACGACCCGCGGTTCCGCACACAGGCACGCGATGTCCTGGAGGCGGACGGCTTCGTCGTGATCGGCCAGGCGGTTGACGGTGCGTCGGGCCTCGAGGCCGCCCAGTCCCTCCGGCCCGACTTCGTGCTGCTGGACATCGGCCTGCCCGATGTCGACGGCTTCGAGGTAGCCCGAGCCCTGGCACTCGATCGGTCGGCGCCACTGGTGGTGCTGACGTCGAGCCGCGATGCGCGGGCCTATGGGCGGCGTTTGACCAACGGTGACTGTCTGGGTTTCATCCCCAAGGAGCAGGTCTCCGGGGCCTCGATCCGGGCATTGGTCGACCGAGGATGACCCTGCGGCTCGTCCTCGCCGACGATTCGATGCTCGTGCGCGAAGGAGTCGCGCGTCTTCTGGTCGACGCAGGATTCGAGGTGGTCGCCCAGGTCGGTGACGCCGATGCACTCTTGCAGGCGACCCGAGACAATCTCCCCGACGTGGCGATCGTGGACATTCGGATGCCACCGACGCACACCGACGAAGGGTTGCGTGCCGCAGAGGCCATTCGTGCGGAGCACGGAACAGCTGTCGGCATCCTCGTCCTGTCGCAGCACGTCGAGCCCTCATTCGCGCTGCGTCTGGTGAGCGATGGTGCTGGCGGCGTCGGGTATCTGCTCAAGGACAGGGTCACGGATCTCGACGATTTCGCCGACGCGATCCGGCGGATCGCAAAGGGCGGTTCGGTGATCGATCCCGCTGTGGTCGCGGTGCTTGTGGGACGACGTTCGCGGGTCCCGCTCGACGACCTGACGGAGCGGGAGCGTGCCGTCCTGGCCTTGATGGCGGAGGGTCGATCGAACCAGGCCATCGGCGATCGCCTCGGGATGGCGCGAAAGACAGTGGAGGCCCACATCGCGAACATCTTCTCCAAGCTCGAACTGCAGCCCGCCTCCGACGATCATCGTCGCGTGCTGGCGGTCCTCGCTCACCTTCGCGGGCCTGGTTGACCGAAACACAATCAGTTTGTCGCCGGCTCCAGACTCGAGACGAGGATCCGTCCAGCCGCCCGTCCCGCGTAGACCAGTTGCTCCGGTGACGCTTGACCGTGCCTGGCCGAAATGCCGACAAGCCTCGCCGCAACGGTCACAGAGCCGCCGGCGCCGATGGAGGCCGCCAATACGTCCATCTGACGCTGCGTCGGCTGGGGCGAGAGCTCGCCGCGCAGGTGCCCGTCCCTGACGCGAAGCGGCTCGCCGCGGCAGTGAGCCACTCATCACGGCCATCGATGGGCTGCGATAGGCTGTTAACGCGTGTCCAACAGCTGTCGGGCGCGCCAGTACAGCCTTTCCGGCAGCGCCAGCGCCAATCCGTGCGCATAGGCCGCCGCGGTAAGCCGAACACCGACGATCTCGGGCCCAGCGACCATCGACACGCAAGGAGATCGCCATGGCGCTCCCGGATGAACGAGCCGTCGCCGACTACGGGATCGATGCGCCCGGAGTCATCCGGGGTCTCACGATTGGCGGTGTCGCTGGGCTGGCAATAGGCGCCGTCGGCTTCGTCGTCCTCGGAGCCGGGTCGTCTCCCGTCGCGCTCGTCGTCGGCGCCTGGGGCGTCTTTGTGGGCATCACCATGATCCCCACCGCGCTGCTGATGTATCGATCGAGCAAGGTAGGGAAACTGAGGGAGCGTGACCGGCTCCTCGACGACCTGGCCTTGCTTGGTCACGAAGTCGTGCTCGACATCGGGCCTGGGCCCGGCCTCCTTCTGATCGGAGCGGCGACACGCCTGCAGAGCGGTCGAGCGATCGGCGTGGATCTATGGCGCCCGCAGGACGAGTCCGACAACCGACCGGCACGCACGTTGGCAAATGCCAGAGCGGAGGGCGTCGCCGACCGTGTCGAGCTCATCAACGGCGACGCTCAGGCCCTGCCCCTGCCCGATGACTCGGTCGATGTGGTGGTCGCCAGCCTTGCCCTGCACAACATCCCGTCGACCGAAGGGCGTGCGAAGGCGATCGGTGAGATCCACCGGGTGCTTCGGCCGGGTGGTCGCGCCGCGATCCTGGACTTCCAGGCAACGGCCGAATATGAGCACGAGTTCCGAGCACATGGCTGGACCGACGTCGCGCGAACCGCCCGTCGGTACGACATGTTCCCGCCGATCCGTATCGTGACCGGGACCAAACCACTCGATCTAGCCCACCAAGCGGAGGCCGTGGCTGGGCAGCCACGATGAGCGGGTCGCCTGGAACGGAAGGCGCGCCTAGATTCCTGACGCGGGACACCGCTGGATGCCGAATGACCTATTGACATTCGAGCGAAACCAACCGACACTCGATAGATGAACAAGCTCGCGCGACAGCTTCTCCGCGTCGCCCTTGTCGTCCTCCTGCTCGGAACCGTGCTCGCGCAGGTACTCGTGCCGATGGCCGCCTCCGAGGCAGGGAAGACCTTCCCTGAACTCGCCTACCTCGTTATCCCATACTCCGTGGCCGGCATCCTCGTGATCGGATGCGTTCAGGTAGCGCTGTTCGTCGTCTGGCGGCTGCTGTCGCTAGTCAGCGGAGGCCTCATCTTCACACCCCGCGCCGTCCGGTGGGTCGACGCCATAACGATCTGCGCTGCCGTCGCCACCGTTCTGAGCGCAGGCGTCATGGTCCACCTCCTTTTCTTCGTCGGCGTCGGTGGGTCGCTCATTTACTGGCTGGCGGCCTTCCTCGCCGGCGGGCTGGCATTCGTGCTGCTCATCGTCGTCATGCGGAGCCTCCTTGAGTCGGCGATCGCCGACCGCACCGAACTCGACGAGGTGATCTGATGGCCCTCGTCGTCGAGCTCGACGTCATGCTCGCACGACGCAAGATGTCCGTGGGCGACTTCGCCAACGCCGTCGGCATCACCCCGGCAAACGTCGCCGTGTTGAAGAACGGGCGCGCCCGAGCCATCCGGTTCACCACCCTGGAGTCGATTTGCCGGGTGCTCGACTGCCAGCCGGGTGACATCCTCCGGTGGACCGCCGACCCGCCCGCCTAACGGGAACGCGTTCGAAGCTGGCAATCCTCACCATCATCTGCGTCTGCATCGCCGTGGTGCTCGGGGCCGTCTGTTTGGCGTGGCAAGCCCGGCCGACCTGTTCAGCAATTGGGATGCGCATTCTTCTGGCATCCGCGCGCTCAACTCCTGTCGGGAGCGCCACAGCCTCTGTCCGCGCGGGTTCTCCGGTTCCGACCGGCTCGACCTGCCGGACCCGGTTTGCCTGGTCGATCCGGTAGGCGCCCTCGTTGACGATGGATGCGGACCCGCTCGCCAGCTCGTCCTGGAGCCAGCTCGCGCGTGACCCGTACGGCAGCGCGATCGCGAACCCGTCGTCGGCGGCCACCGCCCCGACTGGCGCCTCATACCGCGGAGTCTCGCGTGACCAGATCGGTCAGGAATCGAGAAGCGTCGCTCACCGAGCCGAACCTAGAGTGAAGCCCGGCAATCCCCAACCGGGTCATTGCGACCCACCACTTCAGGAGCGACCATGACCGGCTCTTCGACCCAGGGAATCAAGACCGTGCTGCATCCCGTGTCCGACCTGGCCGCCGCCAAGGCGGTCTACGCGGCCCTGCTCGGCGTACCGCCGCAGACCGACGGGTCCTACTACGTCGGCTTCGAGGCCGCGGGCCAGCACATCGGACTGGTGCCGGGCGGTGGACCGCAGGGCATGACCTCACCGGTGGCCTACTGGCACGTGCCGGACATCGAGGCGAAGCTGGCCGAGGTGATCGCCGCGGGTGCCACCGTCAAGGACCCCGCCCACGACGTCGGTGGCGGCCGCCTGGTGGCCACCGTCACCGATCCCGATGGTACCGTCCTCGGGCTGCTCCAGGATCGGTGAGTTCCGGTCCCTAGAATGTCGTTCATCCCAACCGAGACCCGCAGGGGAGGAAATCTGCCATGACAGCAACGAAGAGCACCACCACGAAGAACAGTGCGGCCCGCAACGCGGCCAAGGTCTGGACCGATGAAGAGCGAGCCGCGATGCAGGAAAGCGCCCGCGAGCGAAAGGCAACCTCGCGTCGCGGCTCGGTCGACGAACGGGCCGACGGCGAACGCGACGTGCGTGCGAAGATCGCCGAGATGCCGACAGCCGAACGCGTCATGGCCGAGCGGATCCACGAGCTCGTCGCGACGGCGGCGCCGTCCCTCGTTCCGAGGACCTACTACGGGATGCCGGCGTACGCCAAGGACGGCAAGGTCATCTGCTTCTTCCAGGCGGCATCGAAGTTCAAGGTTCGATACTCGACGTTCGGCTTCCAGCCGGACGCCCGCATCGACGACGGGGAGATCTGGCCGATCGCGTTCGCGGTGACCGAGCTGACTCCTCGCTCGGAGGCGCAGATCGCCGAGCTCGTGAAGAGGGCCGTGAGCTGAGGGCCAACGCCATCGACACGCAGGTGGACACGCCATCGCTGCCGGTTGCCGACAGGCACGATCTGATCCGCGTGCACGGCGCACGCGTGAACAACCTCAAAGACGTGAGCATCGAGATCCCGAAGCGCCGACTGACGGTGTTCACCGGCGTATCCGGCTCGGGCAAGAGCTCCCTGGTGTTCGACACGATCGCCGCCGAGTCGCAGCGGATGATCAACGAGACCTACAGCGCGTTCGTTCAGGGCTTCATGCCGACACTGGCCCGGCCGGACGTCGACGTGCTCGACGGACTGACGACGGCGATCATCGTCGACCAGGAGCGGATGGGCGCCAACGCCCGTTCAACGGTCGGCACCGCCACGGACGCCAATGCCATGCTCCGTATCCTCTTCAGTCGGCTCGGGCGGCCGCACATCGGTTCGGCCCAGGCGTTCTCGTTCAACATCGCCTCGGTCCGCGGGGTCGGCTCGGCGACCGTTGAGCGCGGGTCCGGCAAGGCCGTGAGCCGGAGCTTCTCCCTCGCCGGCGGCATGTGCCCGCGCTGCGAGGGCATGGGCTCGGTGACCGACTTCGACCTGTCCCAGCTGTACGACGACAGCAAGTCGCTCAACGAGGGTGCGCTGCGGATCCCCGGCTACAGCATGGACGGCTGGTACGGCCGGATCTTCAGCGGCTGCGGCTTCTTCGACCCGGACAAGCCGATCCGCGAGTTCACGGCGACCGAACTCCACGACCTGCTCCACAAGGAGCCGACGAAGATCAAGGTCGACAACATCAACCTGACGTACGAGGGCCTGATCCCGAGAATCCAGAAGTCGTTCCTGTCCAAGGACGTCGACGCGCTACAGCCGCACATCCGCGCCTTCGTGGAGCGGGCGGTGACGTTCACCACCTGCCCCGACTGCGGCGGCACCCGACTCAGCGAGGCGGCTCGGTCATCGAGGATCAACGGGATCAACATCGCCGACGCCTGCGCGCTGCAGATCAGTGACCTCGCCGAATGGTTGCGGGGTCTGGACGAACCGTCCGTCGCGCCACTGCTGGCGAAGGTGCAGCACACCCTCGACTCGTTCGTCGAGATCGGGCTCGGCTACCTCAGCCTCGACCGCCCGTCGGGCACACTCTCGGGCGGCGAGGCCCAGCGCACCAAGATGATCCGCCACCTCGGGTCGTCGCTCACCGACGTCACCTACGTCTTCGACGAGCCGACGATCGGCCTCCACCCCCACGACATCCAGCGGATGAACGACCTGCTGCTGCAGCTGCGTGACAAGGGCAACACCGTGCTGGTCGTTGAGCACAAGCCGGAGACGATCGACATCGCCGACCACGTCGTCGACCTGGGCCCCGGCGCAGGGGCCGGGGGCGGCACTGTCTGCTTCGAGGGGACCGTCGAAGGGTTGCGAGCCAGCGGCACCCTCACCGGCCGCCATCTCGACGACCGGGCTGTCCTCAAGGAGACGGTGCGCACGCCCACCGGCACGCTCGAGATCCGCGGCGCGACGGCGAACAACCTGCGCGACGTCGACGTCGACATCCCGCTCGGGGTGCTGGTTGTCGTCACCGGCGTCGCCGGCTCCGGCAAGAGCTCACTCGTGCACGGGTCGATCCCCACCGGCGCGGGTGTGGTGTCGATCGACCAGGCCGCGATCCACGGCTCGCGACGGAGCAACCCCGCGACGTATACCGGACTGCTCGACCCGATCCGCACGGCGTTCGCGAAGGCCAACGGCGTGAAGCCGGCATTGTTCAGCGCGAACTCCGAAGGCGCCTGTCCCACCTGCAACGGCGCCGGCGTCATCTACACCGACCTGGCGATGATGGCCGGCGTCGCCACCACCTGCGAGGAGTGCGAGGGCAAGCGATTCGGGGCATCGGTGCTGGAGTACCACCTCGGCGGCCGCGACATCAGCGAGGTGCTCGCGATGTCGGTGATCGAGGCTGAGGTGTTCTTCGGCACCGGCGAGGCGCGCACGCCCGCCGCGCACGCCATCCTGGACCGGCTCGCCGATGTCGGGCTCGGCTACCTCAGCCTCGGCCAGCCACTCACCACGCTGTCCGGCGGCGAGCGGCAGCGGCTCAGGTTGGCCACCCACATGACCGAGAAAGGCAGCGTCTACGTCCTCGACGAGCCGACCAGCGGCCTCCACCTCGCCGACGTCGAGCAGCTGCTGGGCCTGCTCGACCGGCTCGTCGACTCCGGCAAGTCGGTCATCGTCATCGCACACCACCAGGCGGTCATGGCGCACGCCGACTGGATCATCGACCTCGGCCCTGGCGCAGGCCACGACGGCGGCCGGATCGTCTTCGAGGGCACACCCGCCGACCTCGTCGCCGCGCGCTCCACCCTCACCGGCGAGCACCTCGCGGCCTACGTCGGCGCCTGACCGAGGACCGCGCGGACACTGATCTCCAGCGGTCTGTGGCACGATCTGGCAGGTGACCAGCAGACTCGCCAGCGCACAGCACCTCCAGGACCTCGCGCGGTTGCGCCGCGTCCGCGACCGAATCGACCGGGAGTACGCGGAGCCGCTGGACGTCGAGGCGCTCGCCCGGGGCGCGCACATGTCGGCCGGGCACCTCAGCCGAGCGTTCCGGCTGGCCTACGGCGAGTCGCCGCACAGCTATGTCATGACGCGGCGCATCGAGCGGGCGATGGCGCTCCTGCGTCGCGGCGACCTGAGCGTCACCGAGGTCTGCTTCGAGGTCGGCTGCTCGTCGCTGGGCACCTTCAGCACTCGCTTCACCGAGCTGGTGGGCGTCCCGCCCAGCACATATCGGCGTGAGGCGACGGGCGAGATGGCGGGGATGCCCCCGTGCGTGGCAAGGAACGTGTCCAGACCGGTCAGGAATCGAGAAGCGCCGGTCAGCAAGCCGCAAGTAGCATGACCGCCATGGATATCACCATCCACCAGGCCTATCTCCCGCACGACGATCCCGACGCGGCCCTTGCCTTCTATCGCGATACGCTGGGCTTCGAGGTCCGCAATGACGTCGACTACCGCGGGCTCCGCTGGATCACGGTCGGCCCCGCCGGGCAGCCCGGCACGTCGATCGTCCTGCATCCGCCGGGCGCCGACCCCGGCATCACCGACGACGAGCGCCGGACCATCGCCGAGATGATGGCCAAGGGCACCTACGCCGGCATCAACCTGGCCACCAGGGACCTCGACGCCACCTTCGAGCGGCTGCAGGCCAGCGACGCGGATGTCGTCCAGGAGCCGACCGATCAGCCGTGGGGAGTTCGCGACTGTGCCGTCCGCGATCCTGCGGGGAACCTGATCCGCATCCAGGAGCTGCGCTGAGCCATCCGACGAAGGCAGGCCAGCGGGGGTCTGGCGCACTCCGGCCTCTCACGGGCCGACCGAGACCGTCGCGAGCCAGATCTCCGACCCGCCCGCTGTGAGCGACTCGACGAGGATCACCGGTTCGCCGTCGAGCGTCGCCCCCTGGATCGTGTGGATGCCCTCGCTGCCTGGAATGTCCGCCGCCCGCAGGAGAACCTGGCCGGTGCACGACCAATGGACCCCGTCGTCGCTCGTCGCCCCGAGCACGTCGGGCTGGCCGTCGAGGCCGGCGCTGCCGCCGAAGAGCATCAGGTAGCCATCGCCACGCGGCCAGACCTGGGGCTCGAGCGCCGCCGCGGCCGTGGCCGGGCCGCACGCACCCGGCCCGAGGACGGGATCGCCCTCCGTGTGCAGCGTGGGGTCGCCGGCCGTGTCGGTCGTCGGGTCGTCGTAGCGGACCCACGTCACGCCATCGGCCGACGATGCGTAGCCGATCCCGCCCCGGATCGACCTCCCGGCTCGCTGCCCCTCGTACCACAGCGCGAAGCCCGAGCCCTCGGCCAGGACGGAGGAGACGGCGGCGGTCTCGTCATCCCAGGCTCCGGCCGCCCCGGGCGGTAGCACGCGGTCTTCGCCAACCGCCACGGTCCAGGGACCCTCGGGCGCCGGAGCCGTCGCCCGCCAGGTGAAGTAGCTGGCGCGGTCGACGGTGACCAGCTGGTCGCCGCGCGCCGACCCGAACCAGACCAGGAACGCCACGATGGAACCGTCGGCGTCGACGGCGGTCGCGGCAGGCAGGACCGCATCGTGGTTCGGCGGGCCGTCGCCCGGGGTTCGATGCTATCGATCTCTGTCACGGCTATGCGCGATAGAGACTCGACCGCAGCCGACTGTGACACTCGGGCAACCCAGGGCTGTCCCCGGGTCGCGGCCCGGATCAGCCTGTCCTGTCGGCGATCCTCGTGACCACCCAGTGGTTCTTGCCGAGGCGACGCGCCCGCTCGAACCCGTGCCGCTCGAACAGCTCCGCCGTCGCGTTGTGGAGGAACGACGAGGAGACCGATCGGCCGTCGATGACCTCCGGATAGCTCTCCACGGTCCCTCCCCCGAGGCGCTCGATCTCGCGCAAGGCACCGGCGAGCGCCGCATCGGCAACCCCTCGACGGCGATATTCCTTGTCGACGAAGAAACAGGTGATCCGCCACTCCGGGAGCCGGGTCAGCCCCTCGGCATAGGCGCGCCCGTGCTTGATGCGCGGGAGCTCATCTGTCGGCCCGAACTGGCACCAGCCGACGCACCTCTCTCCGTCGAAGACGAGGGCGGCGTGCGCCTGGCCCTCTCGAACCCGGCGTTCCTTGACGTCCCGGTTCGGCTCGGCGGCCTGCGTCCGTCGCAACCCCTCGGGGTGGAACGCCATGCACCAGCAGCCACCCCAGACACCGTTGTGTCGTTCGACGAGGCCGGCGAAATCGGCCCAGGTCGACGCGTCCAGGGGTTTCACGCTGAAGTCGGTCACGGCCCTGACACGATACCTCTTGCATTCCCCAGGGATATACGTATACTCCTACGTATGGCTGTACCACCAGAAAGGAGTTACGATGCTCTCGTGCCAAACAAGACCATCTATGTGTCCGAGGGAGACCTCGTTCTCTACCAGCGCGCGCAGGAGCTTGCCGGCGACAACCTCTCGGCCGCCATTGCTTCCGCGCTTCGCCGTTACGTCGATGTCGAGGAGGGCCGCCGAGAGGGGTTCGACGAGATCATCGTTCGCGTCGGCCCCGGCAAGGGCCGAAAGGTCCGGTTCGTCGGCGTCCTCCTTGGCGAGTGGCTCAACTCCTCGTTCAGCCGCGTCGAGACGTTCCGGGTCTATCGCGGCCGGACCGG
>Ga0184615_10001904_pt1 | contig 11232 bp, 6 predicted proteins | sample PLM4_65_coex_FD_133134 | JGI IMG/M metagenome (GOLD analysis project Ga0184615, IMG submission 133134) | Groundwater sediment microbial communities from an aquifer in East River, Colorado, USA - PLM4_65_coex | ecosystem: Environmental > Terrestrial > Soil > Riparian zone | place: USA: East... | reverse complement strand
GGGACACCCCCGATCCGGCGGCGCGCGGTTACATCCCCCTCCCCCGGGCACCAGGTTGGACATGCGGCGACATGCCTGTGAGCCGCCCGTGATCGGTCTGTCCGGGGAGGATCGCCCGTCCTGTTGCGACATCCTGATGATGACGCTCGGCTTCCTGTTCGCCCGGCGGGTGGGCGTCCGGGCGAGCGTGACGGCGGTCGTCGCGATGGAGGTGTTCTGCCTCCTGTGGGTGCGCGACAACCTGACCCTCAACGTCGTCATGCTCATCCACCCGATCGAGGCGATCAAGGCCCGGCAGTCGGCCGGGCAGCCGCTCCCCTGACGCGGGAGCCCTGAGTCAGCCCCGCGCGCGGCCCTTCTGCTCTTCGCGTTCGCGCAGGAGCCGGTCGAGCAACTCGGGGCTCAGGTACATCCCGGTCGCGAACGACCCCTGGGGGTGATTCAGGAGCCAGACGTGCATCATCTCGGGGCTGCGGTACGACGGCGACCCGACGTCGCACGTGCCGTCGACGACCGGGCCCGTATCGAGGATGCCCTTCACCAGGCAGATCGGCTTCCACCATGTGTGGTAATGCCAGCGCGTCAGGGGCCCGCCGATCTGCGGCCCTTCCTCCGTGTTGCTGCGCGGGACGAACATGAAGCCGACGAGCGCCTTGCCGCTCGGCGTGTCGTAGAACATCAGGTACTCCGGCCGATCGGGATCGAGCACCTGGCTGTCGAAGAGGAAGTCGACGTTGTTGTAGTGGGTCTCGTCCGAGACCTTGAGCTTGAATCCGTCCGCGGTCGCCTTGGCGAAATCGAACCACCCGTGCGCCTCGGCGCTGGCGTAGCAGCGCCGGATCAGATCCTCGGCCGCCTTCTTCTGCGCGGGCGTCGGCTCCACGCCCGGATACCGCGTCACCTCCAGCATCCTCATCGTGCCGACGTCGGCGGGGCCCGAAACCACGTTCGACTCGAGGTCGCACTCGGGGGTATTCCTGGGGTCCGGGTCGTAGTCGCAGACGTAGCGTGGTCCCGGGGGGGCGGCGTTGCCCGGCGCGGGCGCGGCAGCCTCGCGCGTTGGCGAACACCCGCCCAGAATCGCTGCGTGCGCGAACAGGAAGATTCCGGCGGCGATGGATGTCGAGGTCCTGTGCATTCGTGCCGGATGCTACCACGAGGCAGGCTGTGGGTTGTCGCGGTTGCATCCCCCTCCCCCCGACACTAGGTTGAACATGCGGTGACCTGTCTGTGAGCCGCCTGTGATCGGTCTGTCCGAGGGGGATTGCCCGCTTGTTCTCATGGGAAAAGGCGACCAACGGCTTTCTTGACGCCCTCGGTCTGCGCAGCATCAAGCTCAAGATCATCCTCTTCGCCCTGCTGGCCACCCTGATCCCCTCCCTCACCATGGGCTGGCTGTCGTACAGGAACAACCGGTGGGCGATTGACGAAAAGGTCATCCAGGAGCTGACCAGCCTGACCACGCACGCGTCGCGCGAGATCAGCCTGTGGGTCAAAGAGCGCCGGTACGAGATGAAAGTGCTGTCGAGCTCCTACGAGGTTTCGGAGAATCTCGCCAAGCTCCACGGTCCGGAGCAGGCAGGTCAGAACAAGACCGCGGCCCTCAGACGGCTTCAGGACTATCTCGGATCGATCGGCAAGAAGTTCGCCGACTATCAGGAGCTCTTCGCGATCGATCGGCAGGGGAATGTCCTGGCCAGCAGCGCGGGACCGCCCGGCAAGCTCAGCCTGGGGCGGGAGTGGCTCGAACGGATCCGGACCGATGAGCCGATCAAAGTCAGCGCCGCATGGGACGAGGCCCGCCACGCCGGGACCATGGTCATCGTCGAGCCGATCCGTTCCGCCGACGGGACCTTCCTGGGGGCGTTGGGTGCCAGGGTCGGCTTCGGCGAGATCGAGAAAATCCTGGCGGGCTACACGAAGGAATCGTCCCAGGAGCTCTACGTCATGACGCGGCAGGGCGAGATCCTGATCAGCTCCAGGCCCCTCGACGGCCCCTTCATGACCTCGAAGCTCGCCGCCGCCACCGCCGACAGCCTGTTCCGCCACGAGATGGCTTCCCTGGAATTCACCGGCTTCCGGGGCAGCGAAGTCCTGGGCGCCCTTCGCACGACCCCCGATCTCGAGTGGGGCGTCGTGGCCGAGAAGGACCGGGCGACGGCGTACTCCGCGATCATCAGGCTGCGGAACGTCACCCTGGCCCTGGTGTCCACCATCCTGCTGGCCATCGGCCTGGCGGCCTACCTGCTCGGCCTGACCATCGTGCGCCCGCTGGGGCGTCTCACCCGGGGGGCCAGGAAGGTCGCCGGTGGGGACCTGGACGTGGACCTCCCGGTCCACGGGCGCAGCGAAGTCAGCTACATGACGGCCGTCTTCAACGAGATGGTGGCGCGCCTGCGCCGGTTCAGGGATGAGAACGTGGCGATCAACCAGGAGCTCCGCGAGCGCAACGACGAGCTGCGGCGGCTGTCGATCACCGACAGCCTGACCGGCCTGTACAACCGGACCCAGCTGCCCGAGTCGCTCTCCAGGGAGCTGGCGCGCTCGCAGCGGCACGGGCACTCGTTCTCCCTCCTCATGATCGACATCGATCACTTCAAGCGCTTCAACGACACGCATGGCCACCAGGCGGGCGACGAGCTGCTGCGCAACGTCGCGGGTGTCCTCAGGAACTCCATCCGCGCCTGCGATCTCGCGGCGCGTTATGGCGGCGAGGAGTTTCTGATCCTGCTCACGGAGACGGAGCCGGAGGGGGCCCGGACCTTCGCGGAGAATCTCCGCGGCAGCGTCGAAGGGCTCCGATTCCACGGCGAGACGGCGGTCACCATCAGCATCGGGGTGGCGTCCTTCCCGGGCAACGGCGACGATGTCGAGTCGATCATCCGCCAGGCGGATGAGGCGCTCTACGATTGCAAGCGGCAGGGGCGGAACCGGGTCGCGGTGGCGAGGGCCGTTCGCGGGCAGGAGCACCCGTCCCGGGTCAGTTCGGGCTGACCAGCGAGCGGCGGATCCAGCCGCTCTTCCCGCCGTCACTCTCCACCCGCATCCACTGGCCCTTGGTGAAATAGGCGGTGATCCGGCTGCCGGCGTCGAGCGTGGCGAGGATCTTGAAGTCCTGACCCGGGCCTTCGCGGAGGTTGCCCCTGGCGCTGAGCGTGAGCGAGAGGGGAACGACGAAGGGCATCTCGGCCTCCCCGACCTCGACCCGATTCTGTTCGCTCAGCCGCAGCTCCCCCATCTTGATCTGGCTCTTGGCCTGACCGACCAGGTAGAGTGCGCCGCCGAAGTTCTGCTTGTCGAACTCCCCGGTGGCCCGGGTCAGCAGCAGCTCCGCGTTGGCCACCTCGGGGCGGTTGGTTTCGGCCGCTTTGTCGCGCAGTGATTTCAGGGCGATCTCCGCCTCGGCGAGCTCGGAAGCGGCCTCGGCCCGGCTTTCAAGGCTGCGCTGCTTCGCCTGGACACGGACGACCTCCTGCATGGCGTCGTCGAGCATGCGCTGCTGCGACAGCAGCCACTGCTCGAGCTGCTTGATCAGGGCCTCCTTGGCGGCCAGGTCCGAAGCCTGCTGGTCGATCTCCTCCTTGAGCTGGGCGATCGTGGCATCGCGCGCGGCCAGTTGCTGCTGCGGCGTGTCGGGTTTGTCCGAGGAGTGCTTCCCGGTGATCGAGAGGCAGGATGAAGCGGAGAATGCCGCCACCGCCACGAGCAGGGCCGGCAGCAGAGGGGCCCGATGGGCCCGATCGAACCGAAGTTGATGCCCCTGCATCGCGTCGAAGGCCCCCGACCTGCGCCCCGCCAAAGATAACGCCGGAACCCAGGTGACGCAAGACCGGGCCCGACCTTCCTGTCGCGCCCGGCGCATCCGCGGGATGGAATGCGCGCACGTTTTCCCCGGGGACCCCTTGACTATCACGATCGGCCAGACGCTGGGCCACTACCGCATCCTTCGCCCGATCGGCGCGGGCGGCATGGGGGAGGTCTACGAGGCCGAGGACACGCGCCTCGGCCGTCCACACCACCCCCATCCCGCCCTCACCGATCTTCTCGATCAGGCGGTAACGCGCGAGCGAGCGATTCGGTTCGAGGGGCAGGGGTGAGCCTCCGAGGTATCGCGACTCGTGATTCAGTGCGATTTCGGCTTGCCGTGGCCCTTCTTCGGACCATGCCCCGCGGGAGGCCCCGCCTTCCTGGCGTGATACGGCCGCCCCTTCTTGTCGGCGACGAAAATGGGGGCGGTCACGCCGCGGGGATATCCCTGGGCCACCAGGGCGGCCGAGGCGCCGACCCACTGCGAGGCGAGCTGGATTTGCACGAGACCGCAGACGTCCTGGTCGCGCAGCCGCGCGCCGCGCGGGTTCTTTTTCCAGTAGCCCCACGCGTTTCCATACGGAGGCCCTGGATCGTCGGGGATGCCGGCGAACAGCACATCCTGCGACACATCGACTCTCGTGAAGATGACCGACCAGCTCGCCCCCCGGGCGCGAAGGTCGACAAGTTGCGGCAGCGGCCAACCGGATGCGCGCTGCAGGAAGAACAGCACCGGGAGATCGGCGTCGACGTTGCGAATCTGCGGCAGGAGCGGCTCGAGGCCCGGCCGCTGGTATCCGTAGTTGCCGACGGCGAGGTTCAGGAAGTACTGGGTGTCGTTCTGGACCTTGTCCATGCTGAACAGAAAGTCGAACGACGTGGCCGAGTGCGCGGCCGAGGCTCCCGCCGCGAGCGCGACGGTCACGACGATGCCGAACCGAACGAAGCGATCAATGGTCATGAAGTCATCTTAGTCCCGGCAAGGGTGGCTCCGTCAACCGGCGTCCCGACGGCGATCCCGGGGTGGCCGCGCTCCCGAGCACAACGTCGACCTGGTGCTCGCGGCCGTCGTCGGACAGTGGGATGAGTGCTCCGTGCGCGAGCGCGGCGCCGTCGAGGCTGATCAGGGAAACCCCGCGGCAGACTCCCCGCGGATTCTCGACGGTGATCCGGTACAGGCTCCGCCCATGCCGGTAGGTGATCTCGAATCCCTTCCAGCGTCGGGGAATGCACGGATCGATGGAGAGCATGGCCCCGCGCTTGCGAAAACCGAGAATCGATTCCAGCCCCGCGCGGTGCAGCCAGCCGGCGGCCCCGGTGTACCAGGTCCATCCCCCCCGTCCCGCGTGCGGAGGCTCGGAATAGATGTCCGCGGCCACGGCGTACGGCTCGACCTCGTAGGTGTGAAGGTCCGCCTGGCTGCCGGCGTGCCGGATGGGGTTCAGGAGATCGAACAGATCGGCGGCCTCGTCCCCCTCACCCAGGGCGGCGAACGCCATGACCGACCAGACCGCGGCGTGGGTGTACTGCCCGCCGTTCTCGCGGATGCCGGGTGGATATCCTTTTATATAGCCGGGGTCGCGTGGTGTCCGGTCGAACGGCGGGGACAGAAGCAGCAGAAGGCGATCCTCGCGCCGCACGAGGTGGCGCTGCACCGATTCCATGGCCTGGCGCGCCCGCGTCCGGTCGCCGGCGCCCGAGAGAACCGCCCAGGACTGTGAGATCGAGTCGATCCGGCATTCGTCGTTCGCCGTCGACCCGAGCGCTGTCCCATCGTCGAAGTAGGCGCGCCGGTACCACGCGCCGTCCCAGGCCTCGCGCTCCAGCGCAGCCAGAAGCAAAGCGGCCGTCGTCCGCCAGCGCGCCGCGCGCTCACCCTGCGCGCGCCGGTCGGCGATCGGGGTGAACTCGCGCAGGTTCGCGAGGAGGAACCAGCCGAGCCAGACGCTCTCTCCCCGTCCCTCGTGGCCCACGCGATTCATGCCGTCGTTCCAATCGCCGCCGCCGATCAGGGGCAGGCCGTGGCTGCCCATCTCGAGGCTTCGATCGAGGGCGCGCGCGCAATGCTCGTAGAGCGTCGCCCGATCCGTCGATTCCGCGGGCGCGAAGTAGGCTTCCTGCTGCCCGGTCTCGAGGGGCGCACCTTCGAGCCAGGCAACCTCCTCGTCGAGCACCGCAACGTCGCCGGTCGTCTCGAGATAGTGGGCCACCGCGTAGGGAAGCCAGAGGCGGTCGTCGGAGATCCGGGTCCGCACCCCGCGGCCGGTGGGGGGATGCCACCAGTGCTGCACGTCGCCTTCCTTGAATTGCCGGGCTGCCGCCCGCAGCAGGTGCTCGCGCACGAGCCCGGGGCACACCGCCGCCAACGCCAGGACATCCTGGATCTGGTCGCGGAACCCGTACGCCCCGCCGGACTGATAGAACGCCGATCGGGACCAGATGCGACAGGAGAGTGTCTGATAAAGAAGCCAGCGGTTGAGCAGGCGATCCATGGCCGGGTCGGGCGTTTTGACCTGCACCGTCTCGAGCACCCGGTCCCACTGCTCCCGGACCTCGCCGAGGATCGCGTCGCTGTCCGCCTTGCGGTAACGCTCGACCAGGGTGCGGGACTCCTCGCGGCTTGCGCCCTGTCCCAGCAGGAACAACACCTCGGCGCTCTCCCCCGGATCGATTGCGACGATGGTCTGCAGGGCGGCGCAGGGATCGAGCCCCGCGCCGGTGTTCCCCGACAGCTTCCCCGTGCGCAGCAGCGCGGCGGGATGGTCGAGGCCGGCGTTCCGGCCGAGGAATTCGAGGCGGTCGCCGGTCCAGGAGACCTGTTTCCCGCCCAGGTCGGCGAAGGCGACCCGCGCCGCGAACTCGCCGTTCCAGGAGGTGCGCGCGAACAGCGCCCCGGTCGCCGGGTCGAGGTCGGTCACCACGTATGGCGCGGCGCCGGTGCGCGCGGCGCCCAGCACCCACTCGACGTAGGCCGTGACCGAAAGGCGCCGTGTGTGGCGGGATTGATTAGTGAGGGTGAGGCGCGAGATCTTGATCGGATCGCCCGGCGGCACGAACTGCACGAGATCGAGCGCGATGCCGTGCGCTGCGCGCTCGAAACGGCTGTAACCCTGGCCGTGCCTGATGACATAGGAGCCGGCCTCTTCGCGGATGGGAAGGCAGGTCGGCCCCCAGAGCAGCCCGCTGTCCTCGTCGCGCACATAGAACGTCTCGCCCGGCGCGTCACTGACCGCGTCGTTCGACCAGGGTGTGAGCTTGTTCTCCCGGCTGTTCTCCGACCAGGTGTACCCGGAGCCCGACTCGGAGACCTGGAACCCGAATGACGGGTTCGCCACCACGTTGACCCATGGAGCCGGCGTCCATTCTCCCTTGCCCAGGGCCGTGACGTACTCGCGGCCGTCCGGTGCGAACCCGCCCAGACCGTTCCAGAACTCGAGATCGGGCGGGGGAGGGGACGGGGCGCCCCATTTCTCGCGCGCCGGGCGGCGACGCGGCGGGGCCCGCTCCGGCCGCGCCGCTTGCTGCCGCACCGCCTGCTCCGACAGTGTCCCGAGGTTCGCCAGGATCAGCACGCGTGCCGCCGAACGCAGCACGGCCAGGTCGTGGGGGGACAGGAGGTCCTCCCGCAGCACGAAGACGCTGCCATGCTCCCCGTGCGTCTCGTGTCCGACCGCGCTCTGGCTCGCCCGTACCATCGCTTCGACCGACTGCTGGAGATCCTGCGCGTAGGAGGTGCCCTTCGCATTGAGGATCACCAGGTCGGCGCGCACGCCCTTCAACCCCCAGTACTCGTGCGCCCGCAGGAGCTGCCGCACGATGTCACGCTCCTCTTCCGTCTCGATGCGCACCACCGCGATCGGCAGATCCCCGGAGATGTCATGGGCCCAGAGCCCGGTCGGACCGCCGCGGTTCGCCGCCAGCTCCCGGGTCCCCGCCCGCAGGGTGCGATCGACATACAGCAGGCGGTTGGCCAGGCGCTGGAAAAGATGCGCCTCGTCGCGGGTGATCCGGAGGTGGTGCAGCTGGACCTGGGCCTGCGTCCAGGCCAGCGAGCTGGCGCGCTCGAAGGTCGCCGGCTGACGGTACTTCTCCGCGATCACGAGGGCCTGATCCCGGGTGCGCGCCACGAGCGTCGTGAAGACGAGACGCGCCGTCCCGCGGGCGGGGATCGTGATCCGGTGTCTCAGGCTTACGATCGGATCCAGCACCGCCCCCGTCGTGTTCGAGAGCGGCCGTCCTTCGATGACGGCGCGCGGCGCGCGAACCCCGCCGCCACGGCCGAGAAAGCGCCCGCGATCGCTCTCGTACTGCGGCGGGTCGACCGTCTCTCCCTCCAACGCGGTCAGGTGCGCCAGCCAGACCCGGGGCTCGTCCGCCGAGCGCGGGCGCCGGGTCGCCAGCAGGGCGCCGTGCGCGGCGACGAACTCCGTCTCGACGAAGAGATTCGAGAAGGCGGGGTGGGCCTCGTCGGCGGCCTGGGGAGCGAGCACGACCTCGGCGTACGAGGTGAAGTCGATCACCCGATCGCGGTTCTCCGGATTGGTCACCGTCACCCGGCGGAGCTCGGCGTCGTCCTCGGGAGAGACCACGATCTCGAGGACGATCGACAGCGACGGGTAGTGCTGCGTGATCCTGGCGCGGTCCTCGGAGTAGACGACATCGTAGTGATCCGCTTCGCTGCCGCAGGGCTGGAAGCCGGCCGACCAGACATCGCCGGTCCCGGCGTCGCGCAGGTAGACGTATGTTCCCCAGCCGTCGCGCGTCGTGTCCTCGCGCCAGCGGGTGACGGCGAGGTTGCCCCAGCGGCTGAAGCCGGAGCCCGCCGCCGTGATCATCACCGTGTAGCGGCCGTTGGACAGCAGATGTGTGCGGGGGGTGATGTCGTGCGGCGAATCGAACCGCCGCAGGGTCGGCGGGACCAGGTCGCGGACGTGCGCCGCCTCCAGCACCTCCTCTCCCCGGGGCCGGGTCACGGCCACCGAACGCGGCGTCCGTTCCTGCAGCAGGAGCTCGGCCGCCTGGATCATCGGGTGTGAATGGAAGCGCCGCTGCGTCGCTCCATCGTGGACCACGTTCCCCATGGACACGACGGTCATCCCCTGGTGATGGGCCATGTAGGTGCGCACCACCGCGCGCCGGATCTTCTCGGGCAGCCGCGAGGGGGTGTAATCGAGCGCGTCATAGAAGCCGTAGGCGCCGCGCGCTCCCGCCTCCTCGAGGAGGGCGAAATTGCCCAGCGCCGCGCGCGGATTCACCATGGCCGCGAGCGCCGTCGCGTAGGGGGCGACCACCACGTCCTCGAACAACCCGCGCTTGAGCCCCAGGCCGGGCACGCCGAAATCCGAGTACTGATAGGTGAGCGCCGCGTCGCGCACGTTGTAGGCCGATTCCGAGATCCCCCAGGGGACCCCGCGCTCGGCGCCGTAGCGGATCTGGCGCCCGACCACGAGGCGGCAGGTGAGATCGAGAAGGCTCCGGGCGGGCTGCCGCATCACGAGCAGCGGCATCAGGTACTCGAACATCGACCCCGACCAGGAGACGAGCGCCGCGCCGCCGCCCACCGGCGTGAGGGAACGGCCGAGGAGGAACCAGTGCTGCGGCGGGACGTCGCCCTTGGCGATGGCCACGAAGCTGGCCAGCCGCGCCTCCGAGGCCAGAAGGTCGTAGCCTCCCGGATCGAGCGTGCCGTCGGCCACGCGGTAGCCGATGGAAAAGATCTTGCGGGTGGGGTCGAAGAGGAACTGGAAGTCCATGGCCTGGACCATCTCCTCGGCGGCCAATGCGAGAGCCGAGAGACGCAGCGCCAGGCCGGAGTCATCGCCCTCCAGGTCGCGGGCATGGCTCCTGACGGAGTCGCGAACGGCCGCGGCCCAGGCCGGAATTTCCGAGCGGGCGGCGGCCCCGACCCCGGCCCCGACCCCGGTCTCCCGGGCGCCGTCCTCGACGTCGGTCGCGAGCATGCCGGCGATCTCCACGAGACGATCCGCCCCGGACTCCAGCTCCTTGAACCGGCCGGCCCATTCGGCAAGGGACGCAGGGGGCGCCGCGAGCAGCGCCGACATCGCCCCGACGGTCTCGCGCAGCCGCGCCGCCGCGGCCGTGTGCGCCCGCCGCGGTCGTCCGGTCCCGGCGACCGCATCGACAAGCAGCCGAAGAGCATCCCGGATCCCCTCGGAGATCTCGGGGCCGAAGGGCGGGCGATGCATGAGCTCGCGGCAGGCCTGGGCCACGGCGATCAGGTGCCCGGCCAGGTTGCCGCTGTCCACCGTGGAGACGTAGATCGGCTCCAGCGGCCGGAGGTCGCGCGTGTCGTACCAGTTGACGAAGTGGCCGCGCACGCGGTGCAGGCGGGTCATGGTCTGCAGGGTCGCCTCGAGCCGTTCCGTCGTGTCGCGATTCCCGATCCAGCCGAAATCACGGGCGACCGTGGTGGCGAGCAGATAGAGCCCCATGTTGGTCGGCGAGGTGCGGTGGGCTCCGGCGGGATCGGGGTCCTCCTGGAAGTTGTCCGGCGGCAGGGCGTGATCCTTGCGGTCCACGAAGGCCTCGAAGAAGCGCCAGGTTTGCCGGGCGATGAGCCGCAGGGATCGTGTCTCCGCGGTGGAGAGCACCTGCGACTTGGCGATCTTCGGCGGCACGCTGATATGCCAGGCCAGGACGGGTGACAGCATCCACAGGAGAACGAACGGCAGGGCGACGGGCCATGCCCCCGGCTTGAGCAGGGCGACGAGCAGGCCGGCGCCGGCGGCCAGGAGCACGCCCCAGCGGAGGTGCCAGTAGAAAACCCGGAGCCGCAGGTCGGCGCCGTAGCCGGCCTGCGCCGCCGTCACCCACTCGAGGAGGTTCCGCTTCGTGACGTAGACCCGGCCGAGGGTGCGGACGACGGCATCCACCATCAGCCAGGTCTGGTGCGCCAGCATGGTGAGGGCCAGGAGTGTCTGCGACAGGGCCACCGAGATGTCGTGACCCACGGCGCGCAGGTGGCTGCGCTTCGAGAACCCCCAGCGCCGCGGGAGGATGCCGTCGAGCACCGGGATCACGGCGGGCAGCACGACCGATCCGACGAACAGACCGGTCCAGGGGAGCGGCGGCACGTTCGGGAGGATCCAGGCGGCCACCGCGACCAGGAACCCCGAGGGCGCGGCGAGACTGCGGCGCAGGTTGTCCAGCATCTTCCAGCGGCCATGGATCGGGATGCGCGCCGTCTGTTTCCCGCCCGCGGCGTCGCGGGCGCGGCCCAGGATCCAGGGCAGGAGTTGCCAGTCGCCGCGCACCCAGCGATGCTGGCGGCGGGCGGCCACCTCGTAGTTGGTGGGGAATTCCTCGAAGAGATCCACGTCGGTCGCGAGGCCGGCGCGCGCGAACGAGCTCTCGAACAGATCGTGGCTGAGAAGCGTATTCTCCGGGACCTTGCCGGCGAGGGAG
>Ga0184615_10001903_pt1 | contig 11233 bp, 14 predicted proteins | sample PLM4_65_coex_FD_133134 | JGI IMG/M metagenome (GOLD analysis project Ga0184615, IMG submission 133134) | Groundwater sediment microbial communities from an aquifer in East River, Colorado, USA - PLM4_65_coex | ecosystem: Environmental > Terrestrial > Soil > Riparian zone | place: USA: East... | reverse complement strand
CGAGCGCGCGTCTGCTGCCCTCGCCTGGTGCGAGGATCATCTGGCCCCCATCCTCGCCGCCCTCGACCCGCGCGCCGCCAGCTACGTGGGCGTGGACTTCGGCCGCACCGGGGATCTGTCCGTCTTCCTCCCGCTGGTGGAGCAGCCCACGCTGCTGTATCGCGCGCCCTGCGTCATCGAGCTGCGCAACGTGCCGTTCCGTGAACAGGAACTGATCTACTTCTTCCTCTGCGATCGCCTCCCGCGGTTCCGGGGCAGCGCGCTGGACGCCCGCGGCAACGGCCAATACCTGGCCGAGGTCGCCATGCAGCGCTACGGCGACCATGAGCAGGGCGGCCGGATCCAGCGGGTGATGATCACCGTGGAGTGGTACCTGGAGGCCATGCCCAAATATAAAGCCGCGTTCGAGGACCGGACCATCCTGCTCCCGCGGGACGCGGACATCCTGGACGATCATCGCGCCTTCAAGATGGAGAAGGGCATCGCCCGGCTGCCGGAGACCCTGGTCCAAAAAGGCCGCGACGGCAAACAGCGCCACGGCGACACCGGCATCGCCGGCGCCATGGCCTGGTACGCCATCAAGACGTCCGCCTCGGGCCCGGTGGAGTACGAAAGCGCCGGCAAGCGGGGCTTCTATACGTCCGACGCGTCCGATCTGTCCGATCGGTCCGACCTCGTCCTCCCCGGTCCACCGCGCTTCAGGAAGGGGTGCTACTGATGTCGCTTTACGACGCCTTCGGCCGCGAGTACACCCCACCCAAGCGCCCGGAGATTCGCGAACAGGCCGTCGTCTCGATCCGCGATCGGTGGCAGACCTACCCCGCGGATGGCCTCACCCCCCAACGCCTCGGCGGGATTTTCAAGGAGGCCGACACCGGCGACGTCGTCCGCCAGGCCGAGCTCTTCGAGCAGCTCGAAGAAAAAGACGCGCATCTCTCATCGGTCCTCCACACCCGCAAGCTGGCGGTGCTGGGCTGCGAGCTGGCCGTCACCCCCGCGTCGGAGTCGGCCGAGGACAAACAGATCGCGGAATTCGTCGAAGAGGCCCTCGGCTGGATCAACAATTGGGATGATGCCCTGCTCGATCTGCTGGATGCGATCGGCAAGGGCTTCGCCGCCGGCGAGATCCGCTGGGAGCTCGAGGGCTCCAAGGTCTGGATCCGCGAGCTGACCTGGCGGCACGCCAAGCGCTTCACCTTTTCCGCCATGGACCGCATCCTGCCCTGGCCCAAGCTGCTCACCGATGCCGCGCCGGTCTGGGGCGAAGACCTCACGCCCTGGCAATGGGTCGTCCACCGCTACAAAGCCCGCTCCGGCCAGATGTCCCGCGCCGGCCTCCTGCGCACCTGCGCCTGGATGGCCCTCTTCAAGAATTACAGCATCAAAGACTGGGTGGTGTTCGCCGAGGTCTACGGCATGCCGCTCAGGCTGGGCAAATACGACCCCGGGGCGTCTAAAGACGACCGCGACGCGCTCATCGCGGCGGTCAGCTCGCTCGGCACCGACGCCGCCGGGGTCATTTCGAAGAGCACCGAAATCGAGTTCGTGGAGGCGGTGAAGGGCGGGCAGGGCAACAACGTGTTCGATCAGCTCGCCGCGTTCTGCAACGCGGAGATGAGCAAGGCCGTCCTGGGCCAAACCCTCACCACCGAAATCGGCAAGACCGGCGGCGCGTTCGCCGCGAGCGACACGCACAATACGGTGCGCGGCGACCTGCTGGAGGCGGACGCCAAGTCCATGGCCCGCACCCTGCGCGCGCAGCTCATCCGCCCCCTGGTGGGCTTCAACTTCGGCTGGGACACCGCGCTGCCCGAGCTCACCCTGGCCACGGAAGAAGCCGAAGACCTCCAGGCCGCCGCCACCACGCTCAAGACCCTGGTGGAAGCGGGCTTCCGCGGCATCCCGACGAAGTACATCCACGAGAAGTTCGCCATCCCGGAGCCGGACGGCAAGGAATCCATCCTCTCGCCCCCAGCCGTTACCTCGGGCCTTCCCGGTCCCTCTCCCTTGGGGAGAGGGGGGGGTGAGGGGGAGGGTGATCCGGCTCTTGACCCCGCCGATCCCGCCGCCGGGCCCGCCCAGCAGGACGTCAAGGTCGCCACCGCCGCCGTGCTGAACGGCGCGCAGATCACGGCCGCCACCGCCATCGTCACCGCGGTCGCGGCCGGCGATATCCCGCGCGACTCCGGCGTCGGCCAGCTCATGGTCCTCTTCAACCTGACCAAGGAGCAGGCCGAGCAGATCATGGGCAGCGCCGGCACCGGTGCCCCGACCACGCCCAACCCCAACCCGGGCGCGCCCGATCCGTCAAAGCCTGCCGATCCGGCCGCTGGTCCGGCGCCGTCCGATCGGTCCGATCCGTCCGACGAGTCCGACAAGTCCCAAAAACGCACCGCCCTGAAAGATGCCGCGCGATCCGACGAGCTCACCCCCGAGATCGACGCCGCGCTCGCCGCCTCCAACGCGCCCATGGCGGACCTCACCGCACCGGTGCGCGCGCTCATTGCCCGGGCCGACTCCATGGAGGCTCTGCGCGACGGCTTGCTCAATCTGTATCCGGACATGGATCCCACCGCGATGGGCGATCTGTTGCATCGCGCCTTCCTCCTCTCGCAGATGATCGGGCGCAAGGAGGTGGGCGGTGCCTGAGTTCCTCCGCCCCGAGCCCCTCCCCATGGCCGAAGCCGTCGCCCAGCTCGCCGCGCGCGGCGCCCACCTGGTCCCCACCGAGCGGTGGCCGGAGCTGTGGCAGGAAGCGCACCGCCAGGCCTTCACCGTGGCCGGCGCCCTGCGCGACGACCTCCTGCGCGATCTCTATACCGCGGTGGAGAAGGGTATCACCGAGGGCACCACGCTCGAGCAGTTCCGAAAAGACTTCGACGAGATCATCGCCCGTACCGGGTGGGACTACACGGGCGGCCGCAACTGGCGGACGGCCACCATCTTCAACACCAACATGCGCGTGTCGTATGCCTCCGGCCGCTACCAGCAGGCCACCGACCCCGCGGTTCTCGCCGCGCGCCCGTACTGGATCTACGACGCGGTCAACGACAATCGCACCCGGCCCGAGCATGCGGCATGGGACACCCTGGTCCTCCCCGCGGATGATCCCTGGTGGCACACGCACTACCCGCCAAACGGCTGGGGCTGCCGCTGCCTCGTCCGCTCCGCGGGCCCGCGCGAGCTCGCGCAGCTGGGCCTGTCGGTCGGCGCCGCGCCGCAGGACGGCACCTATGAGTGGACCGATCCCGCCACCGGCGAAGTCCACACCATCCCCAAGGGCATCGATCCCGGCTGGGCGTACAACCCCGGGGCCACCGGGCCCTTACCGAGGAGCCTCGTATGAAACGCACGCAAGACAATCTGGTCGTGCTCGTCGACGTCGAGACGGATCTGGCCGCGGCCCCGACCGAGTTCCGCCTGCTGCCCTACGGCCAGGTCCGCACCACGAAAGGCACGTTCACGAACGATGAAGCGGCCATGCAAGCCGTGATCACGGCCTTTGCCGCGCACGGCATCGACATGGTGTTCGACTACGAGCACCAGACCTTGTCGGGCGACCAGGCGCCGGCCGCCGGGTGGATCACCAAGCTCATCGACAAAGGGAAGGACGGCCTGTGGGCGGTCGTGAGCTGGACCGAGCGCGCCAAGGCCTATCTCGCCGCCCGCGAATATCGGTATTTCTCCCCGGTCTTCCGCGCCCGCAAGGACGACGGCCGGATCGTGGAATTGCACTCCGCGGGCCTGACCAACAAGCCCGCGATGTTGGACATCGAACCCCTCGTCGCGAAGGACGATGGGACACTCTCACCGGAAGGAGGCGGTATGAACAAGGACCTGATCGAGTTGTTGCAGTTGAAGGCGGACGCGAAGGAGGCGGATGTGATCGCCGCCGTGAAGGCGCTGATCACGAAAGCCGATGGCGCCGAGAAGGTCGTCGCCAACACGGCGGTGATCGAGGCGCTCGAGCTGAAGGCGGATGCCGGCCAGTCCGAGATCGTGGCCACCATCCACGCGCTCAAGCAGACCGTCAAGACGGCGGCGCCGGCGAGCGAGCTGGCCGCGCTTAAAGACCGCCTGGCCAAGCGCGACGCGGACGACCTGGTCGCCGCGGCCCTGAAGGCGGGCAAGATCACCCCCGCGCAGAAGGAGTGGGCGGACGCGTATGCCCTCAAGGATCCCGCGGGGTTCCAGGTGTTCGTCGAGAAGGCCGCCGTGGTCGTGCCGCTCAAGGGCGCGCCGGCCGAGAAGACCGGCGCGGAGACCACCGAGGCCGAGCAGGATCGCCTCATCGCGCTGGCGATGGAGAAGGACAAGGCGCTCTCGTACAAGGACGCGATGAAGAAGGTGGCCAAGGACCGGCCGGACCTCTTCAAGGCGGCGTAACGACGGTATCCACTTCCCTTCCATCCCCCTCGCCCGCCCGCGGGAGAGGGCGGGGGTGAGGGTCACCCAGGAGGTCTCTCATGATCGGAGCCACATCAGGTCTCGAAAAATCCGTCAAATGCACCGCGGCGCTCGCCACCGCGTTCCTCATCGCCAAGTTCGGCGCGGATGACGACACGATGTCCCAGGCCACCGCCGCCACCGAGGCGCTGGTCGGCGTCTTTCAGCACACGACCGTCGCCGCCGGCGACGAAGTGCGCGTGATGCTGCGCGACATCTCCAAAGTGAAGCTCGGCGGTACCGTCGCGCGCGGCGATCTGCTCACCTCCGACGCGAACGGCAAGGCCGTCGTCATCGGCGCGGCCGCCGGCACCAACTACAACGCCATCGGTCGGGCCATGGCGTCGGGCGTGGCCGACGACGTCATCCCGGTGCTGCTCAACCCCTCACGCCCGCAAGGGTAAGACCGCCGCGGGCTGACCGCGACGAAAGGAGAGACACGCATGGAACCGAGAAATCTGCACGTCAATCGACCGCTGACGAACCTGTCGGTGCAGTACAAGAACGAGGCGATGATCTGGCGCGAGATCCTGCCGATAATCCCGGTCACGTATCGGTCCGATCTGTACTTCAAGTACGCCAAAGAGAACGCGCTGCGGCTGGTGGACGACAAGATCGGCCCCAAGAGCCTGGCCAACGAGGTGGGGATGGAAGTCTCCACCGAGAACTACTCGGTCAAGGATCACGCCCTGGCCGATTGGATCCCGGTGGAATCCCAGGACAACGCGGATCTGCCGATGAACCAGGCGATCGACGTCAACGACAACCTCAACATGCTGCTGGACGTGGCGCAGGAAAAGCGGGTGGTGGATCTGGTGTTCGCCGCCGCCACCTACCCGACCGGCAACAAGGTCACGCTCTCCGGCACCGGCCAGTGGGGCGGGTCCGCGGATGCGCCGATCAGCGACGTGCAGACCGCGATCGAGACCTGCTTCATGCGCGCGAACACGCTGATCTTCGGCGTGGACGCCTGGCTGAAATTCCGGGCGCTGCCGGAAATCCTGGACGCCGTCAAGGCCTCCAGCCGGCAGCAGGGCACGCCGGGCGGCCTGGCCACCGCGCCGGAAGTGGCCGCGCTCTTCGAGGTGGACCGGATCTTGGTCGGCCGCTCGCGCTACGTCACCTCCAAAGAAGGCCAGGCGGTCACCTTCGCCCGGCTCTGGGGCAAGCACATGGCCGCGCTCCACGTGGTGGCCAATCCCGGGATCCGGTCCATCACCTTCGGGGGCACCTTCTCCGAAATGACCCGGGTCACGATGACGAGCTTCGACGAGAAGCGTGGCGCGAAGGGCGCCCATTACATCAAGCCGGCCTGGAACTCCGACGAGAAGGTGATCGCCAGCGATCTGGGCTACCTGATCACCGACGCCGTCGCGTAAGCGACCCCGTGAGAAAATCCCCCCGTTCCCCCCTTTGGCAAAGGGGGGGGCAGGGGGGATTTGATCCCATGAAAGGAGACGCAATGCCGAAATATCGAGTCAAGGACGTCGTGGGGGAAATCCGCCACGGCGTGGGCAAGGAACTCAGCACCTATCGCGCCGGCGAGACACTCGACCTGAGCGAGGCCGACGCCAAGCCGTTGTTGTCGCTGATCGAGCGTCTCCCCGAGGAGGGGGGCGAGGACAAGAAGAAGGACAAGAAGAAGGACTAGCGCGCGAAGCCTCTCTGGTGCGTCACGAGAGACCGGACATCGCGGGGTGGCGCAATGCAGCGCATCGGGGCCATCCCCCGAAGGTTGCCGGTTCGAATCCGGCCCCCGCCATCTCTGGCGTGACGCAAGAGAGATGCTTCGCGCGCCATAAGAGGGAGTATCCATGTACAGCACACAAACCGACATCCAGGGCGAGATCGGCGCCGCGCCGCTGATCGAGCTCACCGACGACGAAGGCCTCGGCACGGTGAACGCCGCGCGCGTCACCGCCGCGATCGAGCAGGCCGATGCCGAGATCAATAGCTTCCTCGCCCAGCGTTACACCGTGCCGCTCACCACCGGCCTGGTCCTCCTGCGCGATCTGTCCGTCACCCTGTCCCTCGAGCGGCTGTATGGCCGCCGGCCGGGGAGCCTGCCGGATGATCGCAAGGACCGGGCCATCGCCGCGCGCCGCCTGCTGCGCGACATCGCGGACGGCCGCGCCGCGCTGGGCGATGTCCCTGCCCCTGCGCCCCCCCCGGCCGCGGCCGGCCCCGCCGAGATCAGCTCGGCCGAGCGTGTCTTCTCGCGCGATACCATGGGAGGCTTCTGATGGCCGATCTCGTAACCGATCCGGGAGACCCTCGCCTTGGTCGAGGCTCGGATGATGGGCCGGTCCCACAACACCAAGCCTATCTCGTGCTCTCCGAGCAAGAGCGGGCCAAGGGCTTCGTGCGGCCGGTCCGCGAGAGTTACCGGCACCTCGTGTGCGGGACCATCACAACGATGAGTCGAGCGCTCGCAGAGACCTATGCGCGCGAGCCGCACTTCTACGGCGCGACGTATTGCTGTGCGTGTAGTCGGCACCTGCCGGTCGGCGAACAGGGCGAATTCGTCTGGCTGGACGGCCCGAAGGTCGGAACATGAGCGTCACCCTCGAATACCGCGTCGACGACGCCGAGGTGCGCCAGCTCTTGGATCAGCTCGGCGAGCGCGCGCGGGACCTCACCACGCCCATGCGGCTCATCGGCGCGCAGCTCCAATTCTCAGTCCAGGAAAATTTCGCGCGCGGCGGCCGCCCGCTCCCCTGGAAGCCGTCCAAGCGGGCGATCGCCCAGGGCGGGCAGACGCTGGTCGATAGCCGCCGCCTGGAATCCTCGATCACCTCCCGCACCTCGGCCGATCGCGTGGAGATCGGCACCAACGTCCTCTATGGCCCGATCCATCAATTCGGATTTCTGGGGATGGTCCACATCCCCGCGCACGTCCGCCTGCTCACCCAGGGAGGATTCGCCCGGCGCTCGACGCTCTCGGCCCGGACCAAGTCCGGCCGCAAGAAGACGCAGCGCATCGGCACCTACGTCACCGTCACGGCGCATGAGCGCCGGATGGACATGCCCGCGCGGCCGTACCTCGTCGTCCAAGAGGAGGATCATCAGCGCGCGACGGAGACCGTGCGCGACTACCTGCTCGGCCTGCGAGGCAGCCGATGACGTACACGCTCACCGAGATCGAAGACGCCATCCTGGCCGCGCTCGCGCCGCTCGGCACCGGCCAGGGAGGGTCGGTCAAAAAGATCGACAGCTATGGCGGCGAGCTGGATGAGGAGAAGATTGCTCAGTTCGCGGTCACCGTGCCCGCGATCCTGGTCGCCTACGCCGGGTCGGTCCTGGTGCCCGACGCCTATCCCTACCTGGTGGAGACCGGCACCTGGGCGATCCTCATCGCGGACCGCAACCTGCGCGGCAACCGCCAGGCCCGGGCGGACGGCCCCGAAGGGACGTATGGGCTGTTGGTCTCGGTCCGTCTCAAGCTCCACGGGGTGCGCCTGCTGTCGAACCTGCGCCCCGCGACCTTGAAGCGCCAGATCGCCCTGGCCAACACGCCGAGCCTCTCGATCTACTCGGCCGAGTACGAAATCATCCAGCACGTCCGCGACTGACGGAGGAGATCATGGCCAACAAGCCGCCACCCCCAAGACCACGCACCCCGCCCGAGCAGATCCGCTCGGAGCCGGCGCCCACGCCCATAAAGGAGACGACCGATGGACCAAAACCTGCAACTCCTCCTCGCTAAAGTCGAGGGCACCTACGGCGTGGACTCGGTGCCCGCGCCCTCAACCGACGCGCTCCTGGTCTCCGGCCTGACGATCGGCACGCCCAACGAGCCCAACAAGCGTGAGGCGGTGTCCGGCTCGCTCTCGCCCTTCCCCCCCGCCAAGCCCACCATGGGATTGGTGGAGATCAAGTTCAAAATGGAGGTCAAGGGCTCCGGCGCCGCCGCCACCCCGCCCGAGATCGGCCTCTTCCTCCGCGCCGCCCGCTACCTGGAGACCGTCGCCGCCCAGGTGGACTACGACCCCAGCTCAGCCGCCGGCCCCTCGCTCTCGATCTATGCCTACCTGGACGGCCTGGTCCACAAGGTCCTTGGCTGCGTCACCACCGACGTCGAGGCCGTCTTCGAATCCGGCAAGATCGCCTTCTGGAATGTGACCTGCAAGGGCCTGTATTCGGTCCCGACCGATGCCGCCATCCCCGCCGGCGCCGTCTTCGATTCCACAATCCCGCCGGTCGTGGAGTCCTTGGCCTTCACCATCGGCGGCTATGCGCTCATTGCGAGCAAGCTGCAGCTCAACCTCGGCATCGCGTCCGGCATCCGCAAGAGCGTCCAGCCCGCGGGCGGCGTGCTGGGCGCCGCCGTCACCGGCCGCGAGATCATGGGCTCGGTGGATCCCGAAGCCGTCACCCGCGCCACCGCCGACTTCTGGGCACTCATGGCGGCCGCCACGCCCGGCGCGCTGACGGCGACGCTCGGCAGCGCCGCCGGCAACCGCCTCATCATCACCGCCCCGGCCGTGATCTATGATTCCATCGCCTGGGGCGAGCGCGAAGGCCGCCGGATCTTCGACATCCCGCTGCGCTTCGCCCGCAGCGCCGGCGACGACGAGCTGCGTTTCCGCTTCAACTAATCCCCTCCCTGATCCCCCCCTTTGAAAAAGGGGGGAAGGGGGGATTTGCCGTTCACGCTCTATCCGTGGAGGTTGTCGCATGCGCATCACACAGGAATCCCGCTGGGAAATCGAGCTCGGCCTCGGCAAAGAGAACCCCATCCTCATCACCCGGCGCCCCACGCCAGAGGAGAAGGAGGTCTTCCTCGCTGCGCGCTTCGCCCTCGGGAGCAACGCGGCCAAGGCCCGCATCGAATTCATGGACACCATCCTGATCGGCTGCGAGAAGCTGGAGGTCGATGGTCCCGGCGGCGAAGCGGTCCCGATCACGCCGGCGACGCCCAACTGGAAACGCGAGATCGATCCGGCATGGAAGACCTCGGTCATCTCCCAGCAGTTCGAAGAGCACCCGGTCAAGGCGGACGATGCAAAAAAATCAGGGCCGCGGTAGCGCTCCGCTGGCGGCGGTCGGAGGGCTTCGACTGCCGCGCGGGCTGCGCCGCGGCCGCCCACTATCCGCATCCCGCGATGGCGGAGGCCGCCTGCCGCCGCTGCGCCTGGCGCGAGGAGCCGCCGATCGACGTCGACGAGCTGCTGCGCCTCCACGACCTCCTGTCCCTGGGTCTGACCCTGCCCATCGGCCGCCGCACGCGCTGGGAGGAAGACGCCCTGCTGATCATCGACCACGAACACGCCGAGCAGCGCGCCTCGCGGCAGCGCGCCTCGCGGCAGCGCCGCCCGCCATGATCCCCCCTTTGACAAAGGGGGGGAGGGGGGATTTGCCCTAAATGGCTGAGACCACCGACACCGTCAAGATCGTCCTGCGCGCCGTCGATCAGGCCACCGACGCCCTGCAACAGACTCGTCGCGCGCTGGACGGCCTCGCCGGCGGCCAGGAGCGCTTCAACGGTGCGGCCGTGGACGGTGATCGCCAAACCCGCCGCCTGGGCCGGGCGATCGAGAACTTAACCAGCGGCCACGGTCTGGCCGCCACCGCCATCGCCCGGATGCAAGGCGTCCTGGTCGGCATCCCCTTCGGGATCGTCATCGGCGCCGTCTCCGCACTCACTGAGTCGCTCATCAAGCAGGCGATCAAGTGGTTCGACCTGGAAACGGCCGCATCGCGCGCCACGCGCACACTGAACACGTTCGGGCAAACCGCGGCCCAGGCCGTTGCGCCGGCGATCATGGCGAACCAGACTCGCATCGAGGAGATCAATAAGCAGCTCGGCAACATCAACGCCCGCACGGCGGAGGTCGGGGCGGCTATCGCACGTCGCCTCACGGCCGAGCGCGATCTCCTCATTTCGCAGCAGAAATTGCTTCAGGGGGTCGCGGCACGAGAACAAGCGACGATTGCCCAGGCGAAGGCGAATGACGAGCTCACCCTCACGCTCATCCGGCTTCGCGATGGGGAGATCGCCTATCTGGAAGCGATCGAGCGCCGTCAACTGGCGGCCGGGGTCAGTCAGGAGCTGTTGGATCGCAACCAAGCCTTGCGGGAAGAAATCGCGCTGCGACAAGAATTGCAGGCGGACGCGATCGCGATCTCCGATGACCCCCAATTCAGCGAAGATACCTTCGCGCGCTTTCAGCAGCATGAAGCGATGTTGACCGCCACCGTGCAGGCCGGCGTGCGCGATCGCGTCACCGCGCGAGAGTGGGAGGAGGCCCAAGAATTGGCGGTGATTGCGCGGGCGATGACGGCACGCCAACAGGCCTTATTCATGGAGATGGCCCTCCTACAAAGTCAGAATACGATGTTGGGCACTTTAGCCGGCCTTTCCGCATCGAGATCGAAAGCCCTGTTTATCATCGGCAAAGCGGCGGCGGTGGCGGGATCGTTGGTGAGCGCGCACCTGGCCGCTGCTCAAGCCGCCGCCGCCGCGTCGGTCTTTGGACCGCAAGCCGCGATGGCCGCGGGCGCGCTGGTCCTCAAGTGGGGGTATGCGAACGCGGCGCTGGCGGCGGCCGTGCAACTCGCCACCGGCGGATTTTCAGGCGGCGGTGGCGGGCCGTCTGTCGGCGGCGCCGGCTCCGCCCCAGCCCCCGCGACCGCGCGGGAGATCGGCCCGAGCGCTTCATCCCAGCCCCTGCCCCAGACCATCAACATCTACATCGACGGCAACCTGGTCGATCTCTCGCAGCTCTCCCGCGAGCTGCGGCCCTACCAGATCCAGCTCACCAAGGACACCATCTGATGGCCTGGT
>Ga0184615_10001902_pt1 | contig 11238 bp, 9 predicted proteins | sample PLM4_65_coex_FD_133134 | JGI IMG/M metagenome (GOLD analysis project Ga0184615, IMG submission 133134) | Groundwater sediment microbial communities from an aquifer in East River, Colorado, USA - PLM4_65_coex | ecosystem: Environmental > Terrestrial > Soil > Riparian zone | place: USA: East... | reverse complement strand
GGCGCGTGGGGCCGGAGCTGCGGGCCTGGATCGAGCGTACGTTGGAAGCCCGGATGGGTCTGGCAGTGAATCGTGAGAAGACGCAGGTGGTCCGGCTGCGGTGGGAGAGTGGGACCGTGGACTGCCTCGGGTTCACCGTCCGCTTGGCGCAGGGGCGTCGGGGGGGTGGGCACTACCTGCAAGTCGCCCCGTCCCGTAAGGCCGGGATACGCGAGCGGGCCCGGCTTCTGGCAATGACGCGTAGTCGCCAGTGCTGGCAGCCGATCCCGGCCCTCAGCCGCACGCTGACTCGCCACCTCGCGGGGTGGGCCAACTACTTTGGCCTCGGCCATCCGCGGGCCGCCTTCCGCACGATTCACTGCGCTGTCCAGACGCGTCTCCGGGCCCACCTGGGCCGACGGAGTCAGCGCCCCTACCGTCTTCCGAAGGGGAAGAGCTACTACAGGCACTTCGCCGATCTCGGCCTGGTGTACCTATAAGCTCCGCTGCCTCCACTCGCGTGGGCCTGCGGTGAAGCATCCGGGAGCGCCGGATGCGGGAAATCTGCACGTCCGGTGCGACGAGGGGGGCGGGACTCAGGCCGTGTCCTGAGCGCCCCTCCCCTACTCTACCGGTTCACGTCTCTTGTCTGGGCAGAGGGGAGATCAGGCGCCGTTCGGTGGGGAGAGGATGGTCACGGAAAAAGGCGCGTCGGGGCGACCCCGGCGCAGCTCTGCCAGAAAGCCCTCCAGGAATGCCTGCCGGATGCGCGCCGGCGCCTCTTGCGGGAAGGCGCGGAAGGGAGGCTCCATCGCCACGCGAGTGCAGCGGAGATGGAGGATCGCCTGCGCGGCCTGGTAGGAAAGCCGGTACAAGGCCACCAGGGACAGATCATCCTGGCGCCCCAGGCCGATCACCAGGATCATGTTGGCCTTGAGTTTTCCATCGGGCGAGAGCAGCGCAGTCGTCCCCCGGGCTCCGGCGAACCTCTGCCGGGAGCGGAGCCGGGAGACGGCCCCACAAAGGATCCAGTCCACCTGGCCCAGGCGGCCGCGCGGCGCTGGCTCGTCCTCCGAGTGGAACAGCACCAGGATGTCTGCGCCGATCTCTTCGAGCGGCGCCGTGGTTTCCCGGATCTCCATGTCAGGCGGGAGCTTGCTGGGACGGACGCACGCGCAGGCGGATCTGATCCAGGATCCCGTTCACGAAGGCGCCTGACTCCTGGCTTCCGTACAGCTTGGCGAGCTCGATGGCCTCGTTGATGGCGACCTTTTCCGGGATATCGTGGCGGTGGAGCAACTCGTAGGCGGCCAGGCGGAGGATGTTCCGCTCCACCGGGGCGATGCGCGCGAGGCTCCAATGGGCGGCATTGTCCGCGATGAGCCGGTCGATCTCCGGGCCGTGCTCCAGCGTCCCCCGCACTAGGCCGTCGGCGAATGCCTGGACCTCTGGGTCCGCCGGATGGTCCTGCCAGAACTCCTTTAGCACCCGTTCCGCGTCGCCGGGTCGAAACTCCAGCTCGTACAGAATCGTCAGTGCATATCCGCGGCCCTTCCGCCGTTTGCCCATGGATGCCCACCACCAGCTCTCAGCCATCAGCCCTCAGCCATCAGCTTGGGAACAGTGCAAAGCTGAAAGCTGAGCGCTGACAGCTGCGTGCCTACTTCAGTTCCCGGAAGAGATTGACCATCTCGATGGCCGAACAGGCGGCGTCGAAGCCCTTGTTGCCTCCCTTGCTCCCCGCCCGCTCGATCGCCTGTTCGATGGAGTCCGTCGTGAGGACACCGAATGCCATGGGGACTCCCGTCTCGAGGGATGCTGCCGCCACGCCCTTGGAGACCTCGCCCGCGATGTACTCGAAATGCGGGGTGGCTCCTCGAATCACCGTGCCCAGGCAAATGACGGCGTTGTAGTGCCCGGAGGCGGCCAGGCGCTTGGCCACCAGCGGGATCTCGAAGGACCCCGGCACCTTCACGACCGTGATCTGGCCCTCGTCGGCTCCGTGGCGATGCAGGGCGTCCAGGGCGCCCTCCAAGAGGCGAGCGGTGATGAACTCGTTTGTCCGGCTCACCACGATGCCGAAGGTGAACCCCTTGGCCGCAAGAGCCCCTTCGCAGATCCGCAGCATGTTCCCTCCTGTCCGCTCCGTCGCAGGCAGCGGTCCTCAACGTCGGGTTCGGCCGGTCCCCGCCGTGCCGTTGCCGGGGTGCCGATTGCGCCGGCGCAGGGGAACGGTCGGCTGGATGAGATGCCCCAGCTTGTCCCGCTTGGTCGTGAGGTACCCGAGGTTGGCCGGCGTCGGCTTGGTGAGCAGCGGAACCCGCTCCACCACGTGCAGGCCGTAGCCCTCGAGTCCCACGATCTTCCGCGGATTGTTCGTCATCAGACGGATCCTGGAGAGCCCCAGATCCACCAGGATCTGCGCGCCCACGCCGTAATCCCGCAGATCGGGTTTGAAGCCGAGCTTCTCGTTGGCCTCTACCGTATCGAAGCCCTGGTCCTGCAGCTCGTAGGCCCGAAACTTGTTCGCGAGCCCGATCCCGCGGCCCTCCTGCCGGATGTAGAGGACAACTCCCTTTCCCTCCCGGGCGATGAGCTCCAGAGCACGGTTGAGCTGTGCCCCGCAGTCGCAGCGGAGCGAGCCCAGGGCGTCGCCGGTGAGGCATTCGGAGTGGACGCGAACCAGGACCGCGTCCGCCAGGCTGATCTCGCCCTGCACAAGCGCCAGGTGGTGCTTGTTGTCCACCTGACTGTGGTACAGGAAGGCCTTGAAGTTGCCGTGTCGCGTGGGAATGACGGTGCTGGCCACGCGACTCACGAACTTCTCCCGCTTCATCCGGAAGTCAATCAGATCTTTGATGGTGATCATCCGGAGGCTGTGGCGCCGGGCGAACCGGGCGAGCTCCGGGACACGAGCCATGCTGCCATCCGGGTTCATGATCTCGCAGATGACGCCGGCGGGATACAGACCGGCCAGTCGGGCCAGGTCCACAGCCGCCTCGGTCTGGCCGGCGCGGGTGAGCACGCCTCCCTCGCGGGCGCGCAAGGGGAACATATGGCCCGGCCGCGCCAGATCGTCCGGCCGGGTATTCGGGTCGAGGATTGCCTTGATGGTCGCGGCCCGATCGTGGGCGGAGATGCCGGTACTGACCTTGTGCTTGGCCTCCACCGACACGGCGAAGGCGGTCTCGAAAGGCGAGGTATTCTCCGAGACCATGGCCGGGATCTGGAGCTGATCCAGGCGCTCGCCCACGATGGGGATGCAGATCAGGCCCCGTCCGTGGGCCGCCATGAAGTTGATGGCGGCCGGCGTGACCCTCTCGGCCGCCATGGTGAGGTCGCCCTCGTTCTCCCGGTCCTCGTCGTCCACGACGATGACCATCTTCCCCTTGCGGAGATCCCGGATCGTCTCCTCGATGGAGTCGAAGCGAATGGGCGCCTCGGCCCGGGACGGCCCGATTCTGGCGGAACCGCGCCGCGGGCGCCCGGACAAGGTCGGGGGCGGCGTGGATGCTGGCCGACGGCGTGAGGCGCTTTTCCTCGTGTTCATGCGAAGCCGTGCTCCTTCAGGAAGGCCAGGCTCACGCCCCCCTGGCCCAGGCTGTCCAACCGCCCCGCCAGGAGTCGGGCCACGTGCTTTCCCAGCAGGTCGGCTTCCAGGTTCACCGGATCGCCGACGCGCTTGCCCCCCAGTGTGGTGTGATGCAGGGTATGCGGGATGAGGGCCACGCCGAACGCGTCCCCGGAAAGCTCTGCCACGGTCAGGCTGATCCCGTCCACGGCGATGGATCCTTTCAGCACCAAGAGCGGCATCAAATCCTGCGGGAACCGGAAGCGCCAGAACTCGCCATCCCCCTGGGGGATCCGTTCGACGACCTGCCCGACGGCATCCACATGCCCGGTCACCAGGTGTCCGCCGAGGCGATCACCCAGCCGCAGGGGCCGCTCCAGATTCACCAGGCTCCCGGCCCGGAGCCTTCCCAGAGTGGTGCGCTTGAGCGTCTCGGCCGAGAGGTCAGAGGTGAAGCCGTCCCCCCCCTGCGCGGTCACGGTGAGGCAGGCGCCGTCCACGGCAATGCTGTCCCCGACATGGAGACCGTCCGCCAGGGGGCCGCCCCAGATGTGTACCCTGGCCCCGTCCCCCCTGGGGGCGTGCTCTCGAACCGTGCCGGTGGACTCGATGATGCCCGTGAACATTACTGATCGGCAGTTCGGCAGTTCGGGGGTTCGGGCGTTCGTGAACAACCGAACCACCGAACGCTCGAACGTCCGAACGCTCGTGAATGGAGACGCGTGCGAATCAACCTCGGGATCGGCGTTCTAGGGCCTCGGTACGACCCTATTGAGGTAGCCTTCGATCAGGATGTCGTCTTCGAACCGCTCGATCTGCACGTCCCGCAGGCGCAGCGCCTGGCTGAGGGACTCGATGCCATCGCCACCCACGGCCGTGGACGTGGACTTCCCCCCGATCAGGATGGGCGCCAGGAAGACGAGGACCTTGTCGACGATCCCCTCCCGCAGGGCGGAGGCGTTGATCTCTGCACCTCCCTCGATCATGACCGAGAGGACCCCGCGCTTTCCCAGCGCCTCCATGAGCCGCTCCAGGGAGACGCGGCGCGGGCTGCTCTCGACGACGACCACCTGGACCCCCTCGCGTTCGATGGCCTCGAGCTTCGTCCGGGGTGCCATCTGCGAGACCGCCAGGAGCGTGGGCGCGGTGGAGGCGCGATTCACCACCTTGGCCCGCAGTGGCAGGCGGGCCAGGTTGTCCACGATCACCCGGATGGGGTCACGCTGGTCGACGATCCCCAGCCGCGTCGTGAGGAGCGGATTGTCGCGGAGGACCGTACCGATGCCGACCAGGACCGCATCCACCTCATTCCGGAGCTGGTGGACGCGCCGCCTCGCGCTCTCCCCCGTGATCCAGCGGGACTCGCCAGTGCGCGTGGCAATTTTTCCATCCAGGCTGGCGGCGACCTTCAGCGTCACGAACGGACGACCGGTCCGGACATAGGTGAAGAAGGCCTCGTTGAGCCGCTCCGCCTCCTCGGCGAGGACGCCGACCTCCACCGGCAGGCCGGCCGCGCGCAACGCCGCGAACCCCTTGCCACTCACCGCGGGGTTCGGATCCTCGCAGGCGGCCACGACGCGGCGAATGCCCGCCTGGACGATCTGCTCCACGCAGGGCGGCGTGCGGCCAAAGTGGCAGCAGGGTTCCAGGGTCACATACAGCGTTGCCCCCGCCGCGTTCGGTCCGGCCTCGTGCAGGGCGGCCGCCTCGGCATGGTCCGAGCCGGCGTAGGCGTGAAACCCCTCGCCCACGACCTGACCATCCTTGACCAGGACCGCGCCCACCATGGGGTTGGGGCTCGTCCGCCCGCGGGCTCGACCCGCCAACTCCAGCGCCCGGCGCATCCAGATCTGATCGGCTTCTGACATGCTGACCGCGTTCCCGCAACCTGGCGTCAGACAACGATTTGCTGGACGAAAGTAACATCGTGCCGGAGGAGTGTCAAGGTGAAAGCCTGCCGCCACAAGGTGGGTGTCCGTGAGGTCGGATAGGGGGAACCATGGGGAGAGCCGCGAGCCGAGATCCTAGACCTGCTCTGGAGACCCCATTTGGCTTGACTCTGGCGAACGTGCGTGTTACGAAAATCCGGGAACAGCGAAAAGTGAGGATGGGTATGGAGTTGGAAGGGTACTTTGAATCCCAGCGACTTGCCGCGTAGGGCTTCGCTGCCTCTGGCTATTGATGCCCCGCAGCTTGCTGCAAGGGAGTTCACTCCAAGGGATGTTACGCGGAAACCATGTAAGACCCCGAGGCAGGGCACAGGAACACGTAACCCCCTGGAAACTTGCCATCTTGACCGGGGGAAGCACAGGTGTCTTACGCCGCCCCCGAGGCAGATAAGGGTTCTTACGCGGAAACCATCTAATCCAAGGTTGGGCGGCCTCCGTCACACACGAGGTCTCGGAAATGCCAGCCGCAATAAACAAGAGTAAGGAGTCTTCAAATGCGAAAACGCCAACTGACCGACGCGGAAAAACAGCAGGTTCAGAGCTCCTGACCTCGCGTAATCATTGTTGCATCACCGGGGGCTCGTAGACCAGCCGGAGCGTCGTTCCCGGGAAGCAGGTCTCGGTGGCCGTGAGGGCCTCACAGAGGGCGGCCAGGGCCCGGTTGCTGCGGGGATTCGCCAGGCTGTGCAGGCAGATCCGCAAGACCCCCGCCGCCGCGTCCGGGAGGAGATCGGCGGGGCTGGTGAAGATCTCCCGGAGGAGGGCCCGCCCCTCCTCCTCGGTCCGGGCGTAGGCGGGACCCACGAGCCGGGCGAGGGCCGTCTCCGCCCGGTAGGCCGTGAGCTTGATGCTATCGGTGAGCAACTTGGCTTCGGGGGCGAGGCGCACCACGGTGGCGGGCGGCTGGAGCTCCCCGATGGGCACCCGGGCCGGGAGGCTCTGGAGCCGATGCTGGAGGCGCGCGGCCCGGGCCTGGAGGCGCCGGATCGTCTGGGCCAGCTTCCCGTGGGCGATCTTGAAGCCGCGCATGGTGGGCCAGCGGCCCTCGGGGTTCGCCAGGGCTTGGGCCCCATAATCTTGCTCCCGGGTCTTCCGGGTCTGCTGGACCTTGGCGAGGGCACGCTTGAGCCGCTTCCGCTGGGGATTGGGCACCGTCCGGGTGGGATCGGCCGGCTCGGCGGCGTAGGTCACCAGGGCATCCAGGGCGAAGCTGTGGCGCAGGTAGCGGAAGAAGTTCTCCTGCTGCCAGCGGGCGAACATCCGGGCCGCCACGTCGAGGGCCGCCAGGTCCGTCCGGCTGGTGAGCACCGCCGTCTGGTGGCCGCTCGCGGTGAGCCGCCGGACTTCCCGGAGCTGCAGGCCGTTGCGCAGGCGGACCCGCTTCTCGGCAAGCGTATAGGTCACCGCGCGGCCCGCCACCGTGCCGCTGACCTCGGCGAAGGCCGGGACCGGCCAGCGCCGGCTCTTCCCCTTGCGGTAGGTCAGGAGGTCGAAGCCGTCGCGCACCAGCTCCGCGAAGAACGTGGGGCTCCAGCCCTCCCGGTCGAAGACCACGGTGACCCGGCGGGCGGGCCCGACGAGCCGGCGCACCTCTGGCAGGATCTGCGTCCGGAGCATCCGGAGGAGCCCGTCGTTCGCCGGGGCGGTGACGCGGAAGACCGGCGCCGCGTCCTGGTCGTTGACGAAGACGTCCGTGGTGGCGGGGAGGCAGAGACGCCGGCGGGCCACGTGCGCCTCGGGGAGACGATGTTTGTGCCCATGGTAGGGACGGACGTGGCCATCCACATAGAGGAAGCCCACGGTGTCGGGATCCTGGGCGAGCCAGCGGGCTGCCAGCCCCTGGTGGAAAGCCTGGGCCCGGTGCTGGTCGGCCAGTTCATGGAGCTTGCGCCGCAGGGTTTTCACCTCGGGGACCCGGTCCAGGCCCAGGAGCCGCCCGACCTCTCCGGGGGCCTGGCTGGCCAGTTGCTCGGGGGTCCGGACGCGGAGCAGGGCCATCAGGGCCAGGGTGAGGAGGACGGCGCGGAGACCGTAGAAGCCGTGCCGCAAGCAGCCATAGACCTGCTCCCCCACGGTGAGGAGGCCATGCTGGACCAGGGCGGGCAGGACACACAGCACCCCCGCCCCCCGGACGCCCTCCGCCGCCTCGAAGCGGGGGGCCGCTTCCGGGAGCCCCCCGATGGCCGCCAGGGCCCGCTCGACCTCGCGATGCACCGCGATCCCGCCCCGGGGCTGCGTGTCCCGGTCGCTCCGCTGGCGGGGGCCGATCCCCGCGGGGGTGGGGGCGGTCTGCGGCCGACGCAGTTCGCCCCGCTGCAGGGCGTGACGGAGGATCGCCTCGCTCACCCCGAGGGCGGTGGCGGCGGCCCGGATCGAGCGCCCCTGCTCGAGAAGCCGTTGCGCCTCCGCCTGCTTCTGGGCGGTGAACTTGTGCCGGCCCTTGGGCCCCGGCCGCTGCCCGAGGAGGCTCGCCACCCCGCCGGCCTGGACCTTCCGGGCACTGCGGAACAGGGTCGTGCGGTGCAGTCCCAGGGCGGCCTGGAGCTCTGCCTGGGTGGCCAGCCCGAGGGCGTCCAACTGCACGGCCGCGAGCCGGCGCCCCACCGGATCGGTCTCGGCGTGGCAGAAGACCGGCACCCCCGCGGCGAAGTAGGCCACCTGACCGTGGGACCGGTGGATGGCGAGCGTCGCGTTCACCTCCTGGGCCCCCTGGGGATGCACGGGCAAGCGGTACTGGGTCGGCATGCGCACCTCCTATATATGCTGCATAGAATATTGCGCACACCGCCCCAAAAATCCAGGGAAATCAGCATGTTCTCTGAATCATGTCAGGAGCTCTGAGGTTATTGAAGCGCAACGCGAAAGCGACGGCTCTTTGCGGTGCTTCATATCTGGCGAGGTTATCAACTTACAAACCGACGACATTGAATTTGACCATATCGAGCCTTATTCCAAAGGCGGCGATACGAGCGTTTCCAATATCCGCGTAGTTCTCAAAACGTATAACCGGCGCAAGTCTGATCAGTCGCTCTATGAGGTTCGAGATAATCTGCGATTAGAAAGACTTTTTATCGAAAAGAAAAACTCGATAAAACTGCAAGACATTCTAGGGCTAAAAGGCATAGACCATCGCTCTATCCATACAACCTCGCAGGATGGCAAAGTTACTATTACCGACGGCCCTGACTCAAGAACGTTTGATTTGTTCACAGACCCCATTGTGGGCGTCCCCTACTTTTATGGGAGAGTGCCGTTGAAGTGGTTGCAGAACGATGACCAAGAGGGTTTGCAACCGAGAGTAATTGACTACAAGCGTTTGATAATTCTGCGTGACCACCTCAAGAGCCACCCGCAGATGGCCCCGGCTATCGCTCGCCTGAAAGATAGAAGTATTCGCTTGTTTGATGGGCAACACAAACTAGCGGCCCAAATCCTAAACAACGCACCGGACATTGATATCAAGGTTTATGTTTCGCCAGACGATGAGGATGCGGCAAAAGCATTGTTTGACGCCTTGATGATAACCAACCTTGAAGCGCACTCGAAACTCCGCCAAATACCCTTCTATACCTCGACGTTGCTGGAGCGGCTATCCGTGATTTACAGGGAATTTTGGGAAGAGTTCGCTATCCAAAAACCAGCGGCACAACATTCCGAAGCAAATTTCGTGAACTTTCTTATTACCGAGAAGAGATTCACCAGGGCGAAAGCCAATGACGTGTTCCGCGCCGCAGTAAAAGACAGCGCGCTTTCTCAGTCTGCGCTTGCGCCGTTTATTGCAGAAGCATCGAAAGACCCATCTTTCCCCATCACGCAGGAGATAATGACTACAGCTATCTTCCCGCATTGCCTATATCTTCAGCCTTCCGCCGCTCTGTTCGACACCGCTGAAGATTATCGGAATCAGGAAGTAGCCAATTTTCAAGCATTGACCGAATTGATCCTTGAAGAAGGTTTTTTGAGAGAGTGGGTTCAGCGACAATCCAGCACGACCCTGAGCAATGTGCAGTTGAAAGCGCGGCGCATTTGGCATAAGGGTTCGGTGTTGACGTGGAGTCCTTATCTCAAGGACATTATCATCAACACCTTCAATATCAGAACCGAAGACGAGCGCACCAAACTATTGTACAGACCCGAATTGACAAGCGGTGACAGGGAGCGCATAAAGACGTACTTGGCACGGCTATTCAATCATCACATGTGGGATATGCCCGAAGGGGAAATTGATAGCATCTTGGTTTCCGCTAAAAGGCAAGAAGACTTATTCAGGCGCAATGGCCTTACATCACTGCATGTTCTCACAGGCGGGTAAAATCTAGCGGGCCGCCCAACACGGGCATGCAGGCGATGGGGCTTCCGCCCTCCGCTTCGCTCCGGGCTACAGCCCCGCGCCTGGTGCCTGCCGTTAGACACCGAAAGGAGCCCCATATGAAACAATCGATCATGGTCTTTTCCCTTCTTATTGTTGTTGTATTTGCGTCCCTTGCCTTATCATCAGCAGAATCCGGAGACGAGAATGCCGTTCTGATGGCGAGAATCACTATGCTTGATGGTAGCGTGCTAGTCATGCAGCAGCCACGCGTAGAATACTCTTGGGCTGAAGTGGATGATTACCGCAGGTATTATAACCCTCCAACCCAGAAGTGCTATAGTTCTGTATGGTTGTGTTGGGGAGGGTATAAGAATCATAATGCTGTGGAACCATTGAAAACTCTTTCGGAAGTCCTCTTCGATTATGGGAAATCCACTCACCCAACGGTGGAAGTATTGAAGCTTCGTAAACTCACGTTTATACACAAAGACGGTACTAAGACTGTCCTTGCGGTACCCGGCCCGATTGGGAATGACGGGCCTTCATCAGACCATGTTGATCAGGATCTCTGTACTCGAGGAGGAGCAACGTCTGCGAAGGAGGCTCCCGAATCCCTGCGGACGGACGCAGGCATACCCATCACGGCAATGATCTACGGAGGCTTACGACTCGTTGGCCAATGCGGTGATGACAAGAAAAGTCCACTCTGTGAAGTAAGCCTTTGTCTCGTTGGCTATGTGAACCCAGGCGACCGGGCAAAAGCACCGCGTCAGATCAAGTTCGAGTAACGGGAAGGTGTCTAACATCCTGCTGCAAGGGATGGCGCAAGAACCGCGCCACCCCTGAGCAGAGCGTCAGGCCTCAGGAAAGCGCCCGATGAGCAGCCCCGTATCGGAAATTAGCGTGGCGCTTGCCACTCAGAACTCCCGCGGTCGAGACGCTTTCGAATACGCGCTGTATCTGTCGCTCAGCATGCGAGAGCTTTGCGAAGCGTATTTCGTTCATCTTTCGAATACCGAAATCAGGAACAATATCGTCAAGCACATACTCGCGAGGCGAGATCGAAGGCGCGAGCGAGTACCGCGAAGCTTCATAGGGAAGCTATTAACACAGTTCGAATCAAGCTCCAAGCGAACGCGCGTTTCGTTGGGCACGACACTTAGAGATCTTGGTGACAGTCTAGGAAGAGAGCAATTGCGCCAGTTCTTCCTACATCAGATAATGTCAGAGCACGTCCTCGACAGAAAGCGGGCCTACGCTGTAGCCGCGAAAATATACGATCAAAGTGTCGATCGGTTGCTTTGGGACTCATGGCGCACATATCAGGACGACGGGTGCATGAGTGTGCTCGCAAGTAACTCAGCAGGCGCAAATCTTGCGGCCGACTTCACCGATATTTGGCGCTCTAGTGACTTGCGCTTTTCGAT
>Ga0184615_10001897_pt1 | contig 11252 bp, 11 predicted proteins | sample PLM4_65_coex_FD_133134 | JGI IMG/M metagenome (GOLD analysis project Ga0184615, IMG submission 133134) | Groundwater sediment microbial communities from an aquifer in East River, Colorado, USA - PLM4_65_coex | ecosystem: Environmental > Terrestrial > Soil > Riparian zone | place: USA: East... | reverse complement strand
CTCCATACTATCCTGCTGGTTTTGACCTTGTCGAACTTGGCATAGAGCTTCTTTTTAAATCTCCAGGCCGCAGGCGCTACGACCCCGAGCACGTATGCGTACGTTAAAAATACGCCTCCCGGTTTTAGCACGTCGTAGATCGAATCGAGTATGAGCTGCTGGGTTTCTCCGCTGAATGTCGACCAGGGGAGGCTGCTGATTATCCTGTCGCAGCCGCTTTCACCGTGCATTTCCAGGTGCTTCATGACGTTTTCAGCCGAAGACTGGTAGACTAGGGCATCGGGGCACTTTCTTTTAGTCGCCTCGACGAAGGCGGGGTTTATCTCGAGCGCGAAAAACGTGGTGCCTCCGCCTTTTTTCCGCATTATTTTCTCTGTTATCACCCCTGTCCCGGAGCCGAGCTCTATCACCGTGGAAACGTCCTTGAGCCCCGCCATATCCGTCATCAATTCACAGAGCTTGTCGCTCGAAGGGAGGATCGCCCCCGTCCTTGCGGGATTGATTATAAACTGGGTGAAGAATTTAAGGTTGTACTCGAGCTCCGTATCGGTGCTCATGTCATCTCTTCTCATGCTGTGTTGCCCCACACCGCTGCAGAGCCGTAATAAGAGTGGCTATTAAGGTCGTGCAGCTGTTATTATAAGCCTTTCTTTATACCTCGATTGACGGAAAAAGTCAATTTTTAAAGTGAATTGGTGATACTTCGCCGGAGTCCGGACTCTTTTGACAAATTATCGTTGTATAATTACAATCCCACATGGTTCTCCGAGAATATAATTACCATTTGTGATTTATCAACACCTTTTAAAACGGCGGATATCGGATGCAGGATGAAATAATTATCGATATAAAGGATGTTTATAAATCCTTCGGCCCCAAGGAAGTCCACATGGGCCTCACGTTATCCATCAAAAAAGGTGAAAATATCACCGTGCTCGGCGGGAGCGGCTCGGGTAAAAGCGTCCTGCTCAAGGAAATAACGGGGCTCCTGAAGCCTGAATCGGGGGACGTCATCGTCGAGGGCGAGAATATAGTCCCGATGGAAGAGACCGACCTGGTCAGCGTCAGGAAGAAAATGGGGATGCTTTTTCAGGGCGCCGCGCTCTTCGATTCGATGACGGTCGAGGAGAACATCGCTTATCCGCTGAGGGAGAGTACCAAGCTGCCGGAGAACGAAATCAGGGATATGGTAGCCAAAAACCTCGAGCTGGTAGGTCTTCCGGGTATCGAGGACAAGATGCCGTCCGACCTGAGCGGCGGTATGAAAAAGAGGGTCGGGCTCGCAAGGGCGATGGCGATAAACCCCCGTATCCTTCTTTACGACGAGCCTACTACGGGCCTCGACCCGCCCAATATAAGCAGGATCAACCAGCTTATAAGGAGCATGCAGGCCCAGTTCGGTATTACCGCCGTCATTATCACTCACGACGTGAAGAGCGCGTTCGAAATATCGGACAGGATCGCGTTCCTCCATCACGGGAAGATTATTTTTACCGGGACTGTGGACGAGGCGGAAAAGTCCGATATCGAGGTCCTGAGCGACTTTATCCACGGCAGGCTGAGCGGGGCGGACGAGTAAATTATTTAGTCGCCATGGACCGCCTGAGCCGCTAGTAATCATCCGGGGTGTCGAGCCCCTCGACCCCGGCAATCTTCCATCCGCTGATTCCGGATTTTTTAAGTGTGACGGTGATATTGTCGGGGGATCCTTCGCTGCCGATCAATATATAGGGGATTCCCGATTTGAATCCGGTAACGAGTATGTCTACGTTCGCGGCGGCTTCTTTTTCCCCGTATTCGTTTTCACCGAAAACGGCGGAGAGGCCCGAGTACGATGCTTGAATGCCGTCATACTCTTGAAAGGCGTTCCTGATGATACCCTTCACGGCCGGATAACCGGCTCCGTATTCGTCCTTATACTGAAGGGAAAAATGCTCCGTAACCCCCTCCGTGTCTTTATTCCCCGCAGCGTCTCTGATTTCGTTGAATACAGCCTCTATCTGGCCGGCATCGTCACCGCGCGGAAAGAAAAGATATATAAGCACGACAGCCAGTGCGATCAGAAGCAGTATGTATTTCGACACGGAGGAAGTTTACTGTAAATTCACTACCTTTTCGCCGGCGTAGGTTTCGGCGCTTAAATCGGAGCCGTCTGTCCTTATCGTCACCTCTCCGTCACCCGATGTGTCGAAGAGCGTAACTGGGTCAAGGGCCTTACGGAGCCCGGGGTCATTCACCGCAGCTGAGGGATCGAGCTCTCCCGTTACCAAAATACGCGGGGACACCGTCCGGAGGAATAGAGTAAAGGCGCCGTCCATTTCGATAACGGGCATATACAGTACGCCGCTCTTCAACCTGGCCCCGTGAGTGTCGGTGAGCGCCGAAAGCGCCCGGGCATCGTCGAGGGCCTCGCCCGTGAGAATGCTTTCATTCTTGAAAGTGACCTTGAGGGCGAGAGGGCGGGGCATAGAAGAATCCTTGATTACGAAATCCCCGCCGGGCCTGAGCACCTGAAGCCTGCATTCCCCGCCCAAGGGGACCGCATCGATATCGCCCAGGTCTTCCCATGGGATGTTTTTCTCTTTGATTAGTCCCCAGAGCCCGCCGTCGAGCTTGTCCCCGTTAGTGAGGACGGCCCCGACGTCGAAGTTCTCAAGCAGGTATTTGGCGCCGCTCATGTGGTCCTTATCGGTCGATGTTAAAATCAGGAGGTCGATTTTATTCACCCCGGAATGGAGCAAGAACCTGCCGGCCACGTTTCTTTCTATGTATCCCTTCCTGTCGAGGTTCGAATAACCCCCGTCGATGAGGACGTTTCCGCCCCCGGGGAGCTCGAGAAAAACGATGCTCTTGTTTCTGCCGGCGTCGAGGAAGCTGGCGGTGAGCCCCCGCTCGCGTGACTTCTTGATAACCGGATACGCCGCGCTCGATACGAATGCCAGAGCGATCACAGGGAGAATATATTTGAACCGCCCGAATCTGCCCGCGAGCAGGATGGTAATGCCGAGAGCAAAGAACAATAGAATGCCGAGTGCGCTCAGGGGAGGGATTGTCACCGATGAATAGGGGATTTCGAGCAGTAACCCGATCCCGAACACCATCATACGGATGAAATGTATGCTGACGGATATCAAAGGCCACGCGATGTGCTCGGAGACCGTGAACGCGAGAAAAGAGAGCAGCCCCAGGGGTACAATCAGAAGCTCGACGAGGGGCACCAGGATCATGTTCGCCGGAATGGATACGACGGGAAGTATTCCGAATGAATTTATTATTAAAGGGAAGGTTACAAACGTAGCCGCGCACGTGGTTTTTATGAGGGTCGCCGCCTTGTCTTTCAGCGTGCCGAACCTGAAGGGGAAGAAGTTGTGCGCGAGCAGGATGCCGAAGACGGCCGCGAACGAGAGCTGGAACGAGAGCTCGAATAACGACCACGGGTGCCAGATGAGTATGACGAACGCCGCGGCGCCCAGTGTATTGAACTTGTTCTCGTTTCTCCCTGCTATAATTGCGAGGAAGAAAACGGATATCATTATAAAAGCCCTGACCGCGGGCGTGTTAAAACCCGCGACCGCCGTATAGAAGAAGAGCGGCAGTATCGTGAGGGCAGCCGCGATCTTCACGACCTTGAAACGGAGCATCATGTACTCCGAGCGCTTGAGGAGCCATTTAATAATCAAAAAGAAAACTACGGCTATCGCCCCTACGTGAAGACCGGATACCGAGAGGACGTGGGCCACTCCAGCTTTCGAGAACTCCGCCCTCACGTCGGGCGGGATGCCTCCGTCGTCGCCTATCGTAAGCGCGTTCAGAATCTCGTTCTCGGGCGAGCGGAAATTAGTCCTCACGTAGTTTCCGTACTCGAGCCTGAGCCTGTCGAGCGAATATATGATGGGACTGTAGGATTTATCGCGCCCGAAGGAGATTACGTACTCGTCTCCCTCGACGAACCCGGTCGCGTAGACGCCCTGCCTTTCGTAGTATTTTCTGACGTCGAATGCCCCAGGGTTTCTGAAGTTGGTTATGGGCCTGAGCTTTACGCCGATTACACGAATCCGGTCTCCGTACGATAGTCCCGGAGCTTCCTCGGCTGTGGATATGATGACCTTTCCCGAAACGGGATTGAAAACCCCGTCCGCCACAACGTATTCGGTATCTAAAAAGAGCCTAGATCCCGATTCCTTTTTTTCCGGCGACCTGTAGACGGTCCCTTCGAGGTCGATCTTTAATCCCGAAAACGAAGTAACGCTCACCCCTGATGAATAAAAAGGGCCGGCGCTGAAAAGAAGGCCGATGGGGATAAATAAAAGGAACCTCAGGGGAGGCGCGAGGAGGGCGATTATACCGGCAACCGGGGCCGCTATGGTGATTACGAGCCAGGGACTTCCAAGGTATTCGTTAAGGAGGATGCCGGCACATAGTCCGAGCAGGGGGAGGATAATTTTATATCTCTCCGTGAATCCCCGTAAGATGCCTGTTGTCCGCATGGTCATATGCCCCGGAAGTGTCTGACTTCCGATCCGAGTTTGAGTATCAATTATATGATGAAGCGGGGATTGTTCACAAATAAAATTTTGATTTAACTCTCTAACGCGGAGACTCCGCCGAATACTTGAACGCAGCGGAGGGACCCGTATTCGGGAATTGAGACGCGGCCGGATGGATCGGAAACGGCGGCGGCGCCTGGTCTTGCGCCGATCCGGATACTATTCAAGCGGAGCGTTTTCTAATTAGCGCGACTGCATAAGACGCTACGCCTTCTCCCCTGCCCGTAAATCCCATGCGGTCGGTGGTGGTAGCCTTCAAGCCGAGTGCCTTCCCGGAAAGCCCGGTGATTTGAGAAAGGGTACTCTTGATGGCGGGAACGTGGGGGGCGATCTTCGGTTTTTCGCATACTATGACGCTGTCGATGTTCTCGATTTCGTACCCTTCCCTGCTAACAAGCTTCAATATCTCGCTCAGGAATAATAGGCTCGACGCCCCTTTGTACCGGGGATCGGTGTCCGGGAACTGAGTCCCTATGTCTCCCTCCCCCAATGCCCCGAGGAGCGCGTCGCATATCGCGTGAGTCAGCACATCCGCGTCCGAATGCCCTGATAAACCGTGCTCGAACGGTATCTCCACGCCGCCCAGTACGAGATGCCTACCTTCCGAGAACCTATGGGCGTCGAACCCGAATCCTATTCTATACATTGATGCGGCCCTTAAATGGAGTAATCATAAATGAGCATATTTTTTTTGGAAGGGATGGTTTAGTTTTTTATTCCGCCCCGCCCGGTCTCATATTCAATATGAGCTCTCCAAGTCTCAGGTCCTCGGGTGTCGTAATCTTGATGTTGTACGGGGAGCCTTTCACGATCTTTACCCTTACACCCGTCCTCTCCACGAGGAGGGACTCGTCGGTGCCCGTAAAGCGGTCGTCCGCCGCCTTCGAGAGAGCATTTTTCAATAAGTCGTATCTGAAGGCCTGGGGGGTCTGCGCGAACCATAAAGATTCCCTGGGGATCGTGCTGTCTACGTACATCTCCGGGGACGATTTCTTGATCGTATCGTTTGAGGGGAGTGCGGCTAATGCCGCTCCGCACGCGGAAGCCTCCCGGATTACCTCTTCCAGGAGCTCGAGCGATACGAGCGGGCGTGCTCCGTCATGGACAGCGACGATGTCGGGCGTCCCGGAGAGGGAGTTGAAGCCGTTAAGGACGGAGTCCTGTCTTTCAGGGCCACCGGGGATTATTTTCGTTACCTTGGGGATTGAGAACCTCTCCACTATATCGGTCTTTACCGCGCGGGCCCAATCTTCCGGGACGACGATTATTATCTCGCCGATGAGGTCGGACTTCGAGATCGTTTCCACGGAGTACGCCAGGACGGGCTTTCCCCTGAGAAGCAGGAACTGCTTCGGCAAACCGTCCCCGAACCGTTTTCCCTGACCGGCTGCAGCGATGACAGCCGAGGCGCGAATACTAGCCACGGTAATCGGAAACCATGTGCTTGCTGTCTTCGTCCTTGACCCTCGAGAATATCATTCTTCCGGTCGGGGTCTGCAGCACGCTCGTAACGGATACCTCTATATGGTCTCCCAAGTACCTCTTGGCTTCGTCCACGACGACCATAGTGCCGTCGTCCAGGTACCCTACGCCCTGATTCTCTTCCTTTCCCTCTTTAACGACGTGGATGTTCATCGTTTCGCCGGGCAGGACCACGGGCTTGAGCGCGTTCGAAAGCTGGTTCAGGTTCATTACCTTAACGTTCTGGAGGCTGGCCACTTTATTGAGGTTAAAGTCGTTGGTGATGATTATGCCCTTCAGCCTCCTCGCGAGCTCAACGAGCTTCAGGTCGGCTTCTTTTATGTTGGGGAAATCATGGTTCGTGATTTTTACGGAGACGTTCGGTATGTCCTTCTGCATTCTCTTGAGAACATCGAGGCCCCTCCGTCCCCGGACGCGCTTAATAGGCTCGGACGAATCCGCGATATGCTGGAGTTCTTTGATAATGAACTTGGGGATTATCATTGTCCCGCTTATGAAACCCGCTTCGGCGACGTCGGCTATTCTGCCGTCTATGATAACACTCGTATCCAGGATCTTCGTCTCGGTCACCATCCTCGTGTGAACCCGTCTTGCGGACTGCAGTTCGGTTTCCTTTGCCTTTCTGTAGCCGATAGTAATTCCGGTGTGGAAAAGAAAAAGGAAGAACGCCGCCGAGATTAAAGATGATATCTCTTCCGGAAGCGCGAACCCCGAAATAACCTCCCTGACTGCAAAAAAGGATAGGGAGGCCGCGGTTATTCCAATAGCGGCTCCAAGAAAAGACCTGGGTGTATAGTTCTGGATGTTACGTTCGAGTATCAGCGCGATACCCGTGGATACTGCTCCTAAAAGGACGGCCGCGCCGGCCGCAATAATAATGTCGTAGTGCGGATAGGCTATAAAAAAGCCCGTTGCGGCACCTAGTATAAAAAATAGAACCTTTGTTTTCATTTCTCCCTCACCGCAATCCCTGCCCCTCTTGTATGGATTCGGTCACGACTAAGTATAAGTAATCGCTAAATTTTCACAAGTTTACGAAAGAGAGCTTCGATTAAACCATGAAATAAACCGATGTCCGTCTTATACCCGGGCGTGCTTTCGATTACTTGTTCCGGAATCCGCAAGGGGAGCTGAAATTGTTATTTTATTATAGTAAAGCCATCAAGACTTGCCGCTATTCACGGCGTCGATCACCTTAACAATTTCATCAACGACTCTTACATACTTGCTTTTTCCGGTACCCGGGGGTTTTGCCCTTCCGTCTATACCGACGTCTGCAAGGATTTCCCCCGTAGTTTCATCGACCAAAGTGACCCTGACCTGAACGGACATTTTTCCCTTATCATCAAAACCCTGAAAAATATATTCACAGTATTTACAGCCGCGGGTATATCCGCTGACTATTCCGTCGACCAATAGGGTCTTCTGATCCCCGGACGACTCAAAATCGTCAGTACGGCTTATAACCTTAAACTTGTCCTGTGTCCTAAGCTCCTCAGCCACCATATCCGCGATTACCGTGCCGGAATCATAAGGCACCCATTCCAGATCCGTTTTTCTAAAGTCCGGGATCAGAACGACTTCGTAACTCGAATATGCGGCCTCAGGCGCTTTGAATACATTTACGTTGGTCGGGCCTTTGGCACACCCGAATAATAAGAGGAAATTTAGGATTACGCATATATATAAATATCTAGCCACCATTACGTTCCTCCGTTTTTCGTGGGTTATATTGTATACGATATTGTAATTTGTTAAAGTACCGTCTTTATTTAGATGAAGCGCGCGCTTTCGGTGATCCTCCTTTCTATTCTAATTAAAGAATTAACGGAGAGCCCGGCCCCCTTGCCGCGCGTATGATTTCTATATAAAAAAAACAAATCGGAACTATAGTAGGATCCCATTTCAACCGGTCGGTCTTTCAAAAGGGGGGCACGGGCCGCGCGGTCGGTCGAGAGAGAAACCCATGAGCCACTATAACCTGGTCAGTTTCACCGGAATATTCATACTGGTCGGATTCGCATGGCTTATTTCCACTGACAGAAGGAATGTCAATTACCGGGTGGTAATATGGGGAATTTCGCTTCAACTCCTGTTCGGCGCGTTTATATTCCTCCTGCCGGCGGGGGCAAAGGTATTCCTGTTCGTTAACGATATCGTCGTAAAGGTCCTGGGCTCAGCCTCTGCGGGCGCTGAGTTCCTTTTCGGAAGGCTCGCGCTGCCTCCGGGCAGCCGTAACGCCGCGGGGGAGGACTCGCGCGGGCAATGAAGGAAGGGGTAATTGCCGACCCCCGTTCCCCCGTGCTTGCCGCCTACGCGCTCTGCGGGTTCGCTCACGTTGCCTCGATGGCTATTTTCGTGGGCGGCGCCGCGGCCCTCGCTCCGTCGAGAAAAAGGGATATCGCCTCCGTCGGATTCAGGGCGCTCGTAGCCGCAACCCTCGCATGTCTTATGACCGCCTGTATCGCCGGCGTTTTCTTCATGGGCAAATCCGCCCTTCTCGGTTGAGACGTAGTTTCTTAATAGAGACCCGAAACCAAGGCACGCGCATATGCCGGACGGATAGGGGCCTCTAAACGGGCATCGAGGAGGGGTTAGAATGCAGAAGGCGGTTTCATACGAGGCGGCTTTTGACGGAATTGACTATGAATCCCAGGAATTATTGGAGGAGACGGTTCCGTCGGAAAGCATAGAATACGATTTCCCGGAGGGGGACGGCGAGCCCGAGAGCGGACCTGCTGCGGAAAGCCGCGGACCCGGGCCCGGAGACCTCAACCAGGAGCTCAGGCTCGTAAACGCTTACTTCAAAGAGGTGGGTACGGAATCCCTACTGACGAGGAGGGAGGAGATCGAGATTGCCGCCAAGATGAAGGAATGCGAGGCGCATTCGCTCCGTATTAAGAAGGCGATAAGCAGGCTATTGGGCAGAAAGCTCTCCGGCGACAGCGGGCAATGCGCGTGTGAGCTCAAGGTCCTCGCCGACGAATGCAATGCTGAGGCCGGGATGAAGAGCGGCGAGAGAGGGCGGTTGAGAAAGCTCGTTTTTCTGCTCGAAGCTTACATGAGAGCCGAAGAGAGGTTAAAGAACCGGTTTATAAGGGCCAACCTCAGGCTCGTCGCCAGTTTGGCTAAGAAATATGTAGGGAGGGGAATCCCTTTCCTCGATCTGATACAGGAGGGGAACCTCGGCCTTATCAAGGCTGTCGAGCGGTTCGACCATACGAGGGGCTACAGGTTTTCAACCTATGCCTGCTGGTGGATTAATCAAGGGATGATAAGGGGGGTATTTAACCAGACCAGGACTGTGAAGATACCTGCGTATGTCCTTGAAAAGGCAGGGAAGGTCTGGACTGAGCGCGGGAAATTCGTGGAAGAGAACGGAAGGGAGCCCTATCCATACGAGCTCGCGGCCTCAGTCGAAATGAGCGTGGAGAATGTTAAGCAGATACTGGAATCGGGAAACGGGATCAGAATGGTCGGACTGGATTCCCCTGTTTGGGCGGGCGAGAAGGCTACGTTTATGGATTATATCCCCGATTTGGATACGACTCCCGTGGACTCGCTCATTGCCGAGGTCTCCATACCCGAAAGCGTCGAGCGGGCATTACATATGCTGGATGAAAGGGAAAGGGAGATAATAAAGATGAGGTTCGGTATAGGCTATCAGGGGGCGTTCACCCTGGACGAGATCGGAAAGAGGTTCGGTCTGACCAGGGAAAGGATAAGGCAGATAGAAAAGAAAGCCCTCTCGACCCTAAGGCATTCCGATTCGGCGCCGGCGCTGAGGAGCCTGATCGAACATTAATTAACGCTTTCGCAAGTCGAATATTCACGGCTCTATCCTTATTTCTAACCCCGCACCGTAAAATTTTATGATATCTGCCAATACAAAATAAATGTTGGGTTACTGGGGCTTGCAATCTTCTCAGCCCCCATTTCCGATTACCTAAAGTGGTAAATTTAAAGGAGCTGCTTGACAGCAGGGTTATACATGCTAATATTTTACCAACTGGTCAACTATAAGGTGTTGAGTTAAATGGGACGCACGAGCGACACAAAGGAAAACCTCATAAACAGCGCAATAGAGCTCATAGGGACGCGGAGCTACAACGCGGTGGGTGTTCAGGAGCTTTGCGAGCACGCAGGGGTGAAGAAGGGGAGCTTCTATCATTTTTTCCCTTCGAAGCGCGACCTCACTCTGGAAGCCCTTGACCTGATATGGAAGAAGTTCAAAGAAGAGACACTCGACCCGGTTTTTAATTCAGATGCTTCGACACTCGATAAGTTTGAGACACTGCTCAGAAGATCTTACGAATACCAGTCCAACAGGAAGGACTGCACAGGATGTATGACCGGCTGCGGGTTCGGGAATCTGGCCCTTGAACTGAGTACGCAGGATGAGGAGATAAGGAAGAAAATAGAGGTGATATTCTGCGAGTGGACCAAGTATTTAGAATTGGTAATTGTTCAAGCCGTCAAAGAGGGCGTGTTACCCCCTGAAACGGACCCTGCTGCCACGTCGCAGGCCATGGTCGCCTATATCGAAGGGATGATATTGCTGGGTAAGACATTTAATGACCCATATATGTTAAAAAGGCTCGGCGAAGGGGTATTACAACTCTGCATATCAAGAAAGGAGACTGCGGAAGCGTATTCAGTGGGTTAAGGGGTTTATATATATATTTTTTGTTAAAAGTAAACAGACCGGTCAACTATATTATTGAATCAGGAGATGCAATTATGAAATCTGATAGATCTGTTCATGAAAGGATGATTTCGGTGTTGAGTCTCAAGAATAAAACCAGCCTGGCAATAGCACGCAATGTAAATGACCTCACGGATGAGGACCTCGTGAGCGTTTATGTTGCCCGGCGGGATGAGGAGGCGTTTAACGAGCTCGTGAACAGGTACGGGGACAAGGTCTACAGGCTTGCCTACAGGATAACGAGCAGCCGGAACGACGCCGAGGAAATACTTCAGGAGGTTTTTCTCATACTGGTGGAAAAACTGTCAACGTTCAGGAAAGAGTCCAGGTTTTCGACCTGGCTCTATAGAGTCGCTTCGAACGCGAGCTTCATGTATATAAGGAATTCGAGAAGGAGCAGCGATAAGGAGCTGAGTCTCGACGATTATAAGCCCTATAACGACTACGGCGTGCTCGAAGGGGTCGAGGAGAGGGATTGGAGCGGCAGGCCGGATTCGCAGCTCCTGGGAAAGGAGGGG
>Ga0184615_10001896_pt1 | contig 11256 bp, 10 predicted proteins | sample PLM4_65_coex_FD_133134 | JGI IMG/M metagenome (GOLD analysis project Ga0184615, IMG submission 133134) | Groundwater sediment microbial communities from an aquifer in East River, Colorado, USA - PLM4_65_coex | ecosystem: Environmental > Terrestrial > Soil > Riparian zone | place: USA: East... | reverse complement strand
GTTTTGCCTTGCATGTCAGCCGGCAGAATGGCCTTGTCATTCAGCACGTAAAAATGCGCGTATTTATCATACGCCGGCTTCAGACGGCGCACTTCCGTGAGGTGACCGCCGCAGGAAGAAACGATACAGATCTTCATTCCGCGACACGCGGTGCTTGCCGGGGCTCGGAACGCGCGATTGCTGAAAGATACGCGTCCTCCATTTGTCGCGCGATGGCTACCCACGAAAACCGCTCACGAACCGTCTGCCGGCCGCGTAAACCCATGGCCTCGCGTTCCCCCCGGTCCTGGAGCAGCTTGGCAATGGCCGCGCCGAGAAGCTGTGGTTCGCCGTGAACCACAATGCCTGCGCCAGACTCTCTGACGGCGTCCGCGAGCCCGACCTCTTCTGTCACCACGACCGGACAGCCCAACGCCATGGCCTCCAGCACGACGTTGCCGAAGTTCTCCGAGTAAGACGGGAGCACCAGCATGCTGGCGGCACGAAGAAGTTCTCGCTTTTCGAGTTCACCCACCGCGCCGAGAAACTGTATTCGGTCCCTTACTCCGCAACGTTCCGCCAGCGCCTGGAGAGTATCGCGATACGCGTTTTCGTCGTTTCCCGCGATCAAGAGCGTTACCCCCGGTACTGAAGTTAGTGCCGGAATAAGTCTGTCCAGGCCTTTCTCCCAGCTGACTCTGCCAAGATAAAGCAGTGGCGCCTCTGCTTCTGCCGAGCGCTCGCCGCTATCGGCATCGTCCGCCCCAACAGTATCTTCCACATCTAGGCCGTTCGGAATCACAACACCCGGCGGCAACAGAATACCCACTCGCCTTGCCTCGCTCTCCTCGCGCTGCGTCGTGTAATGTACGAATGCAGCGTTCCGCAGCGTGATTTTCTCGATAAGAAATATCCATGCCGTCTTGGCCCAACGGCTCTTGCGTCTGATCAGTTCTTTTACCAACATCCCCCGCGGCGCAACCGCGTAGGGAATATTCTTTCTGGCCGCCATGCGCGCGGCTGCCCACGTTGGCCATAAAAAGATGGAATGGAGGTGCACAAAATCGAACTCAGCGACATGCGCAGCAAGCGCCTTTTTCATCGCCGGTGACCGGTAAATTCGCCTCAGCACTGTTGGGAAATACCAGACCTTCACGCCCTCGACATCGACAGGAATCCCGAGCGGGACATCAAGTTCTCCGGGACCATCCACGTTCGTCGTAAACACGTGTACGTCGTGCCCGCGCCTGGCAAGCGCCCGGCAAAGTCCGTGAATGGACCGCACGGGGCCTCCATAGCGCAGGGCCGGTAAATACGTCGGCACAACATGCAGCACCCGCATTATTACTTCAACCCTCGAGGATCCCCACCAGCGTGAGAACCTTCGTCCAGCGTGCTTCGTAGGTATGATCGCGCAAACACCGTGCGCGCCCTGCCTGCCGTATCGCCTCGGCATGTTCAGGTTGTCTCAATAGTTCCTGTATCTTGCTGGCGCAATCCTTCACATCCCGATAAGTAACGATTTCTTTGCCGATCTCGTAGACCAGCTCGAGTTCCGGATTGTGCTGCGTCAGGTAGAGGCCACCACTCATCGGCACCTCGAAGTCGCGCCCCTTGAGGCACATGAGCCGGTCAGAATAGCCGATACCGGCGAAACCGAGGTTGATCCGGCTGCGGGAATAGATTTTGACCATCTCTTCATCTGAGACGGGTCCATTCGGCCAGCCAGCGCCGAAACATTCCACCTTGATTCCCAGCTCGGCGAGCTTGCGGATGAGGATGCCGCGTTTCCCGTAATTCCCTCCCACGAAACTTATGTCATATTTGTAAGGAACGTCGTATGGGCGGTGCACTTCTGGATCCGCCGCCTCCGGCGCGAACAGGGCCAAACCACCGTGCACGGCGTACTTGACGAGCGATTCCGGCGCACTGGTGAGGTTCAAGTCCACGGCGTGCGCGATCCCCGCGGTAGAGGAATAGCGGCCTTCGATCCGAAGGCCGGGGAATCCCAGCTTGTCATCGAAGCAGCAATTCAATACCACCGCGCCCAGCTGGGTGATTTCAGCGATCGTTTCGGGCGCAGCGGTATATCCCGAAAGAAACCCGATCACGACATCCACGGGCCGCTCGGCATTGGCCGCATGGAAGGCATCCAGCATTGCCCGGTTCATGCTGTCCCGGTGGCTTACCCAGTCCATCTTTCTGTCATCATAACCAGCCGAGCGCCATTCAAACTGGCTGACCTTTCCAAAAACGCCAAGCGCTTCTGGCAGCCGCGCCTCCCAATTGTTAAACGTGTAGCAGAGAAAAATATGCAGCGAGCCTTTTTGCTTCGGCCATCCATGCTGTTTGCATCGGCTTCCCAGCCTGGCGCGGAGCGCAGCGGTTAACCCAGCCTCGGATAGCAGATGAACGCCAAGCAGCCTGGCCTTGCAAAAATATCGGAATGCATCACGCCGTGCCCTGAATTCCTGTATTTTTGCTTTGACCAAGACCGTCGCTTGGTCGCCAACAAACGCATTTATCCAGCGCCGTTTCATCATCTGGCCGGCGATCAATTCCATCCTTCGTGTCGAAACAACGCGCATCCGTCCTTTGCAAAAAGGATATCCGCCTGGGCAAGCTCACCGTCGTACGGCCGCAGCACATAGCTGCATATGTCATAGAGGCGGAAACCCTGCGAAGCGGCATACGCGATTAGCTCGTGAGCAAGCGGTGCTTTCTCGTAAATACGCCGGAACGACACCTCCAGTAAGATTAATTCCGTCGACTGAAGGCATTTGGTGGCGCCCCGTAAAACCTCCAACTCAAACCCCTGCACGTCGGCTTTCAGCAGGAACGGTCCGGTGAGCCATCCTTGGTCCAGAAAGGAATCGAGCGTACGCACGGGCACGCTCTTTGCGTTACCGCCATATTCTCCACTAATCAGCATACTGGACTGATCGCCATGCATGTGCAGGGGCAAGCTGCCATCGCTCGAACCCAAAGCGCCACACCAGTACTTGATTCTCTGATTCTGCGCAGCCAGCTTTTCAAGCGCCGGGATGTTCTGCGACAGTGGGTCAACAAGAAAATACTTAGCCTCGGGAAAGATTGTAAAACACTCGCGCGTCCATTGTCCGTTGGAGGCGCCTATATCAATTACCGTTTGTGGAATGACTCCTTGGCTTTTTACGCGCTTCAGGCTGCTGGCAAAACCACGTGGACCCCAGTTGGCGCTCATCATACGCAAGCCGCCGATCTCCAACAGGCTGTTTACAAGTTTCTTGAGTTGCTCGCGTATTAATGCCATCAGCGTTTCGCGTGAAAGACTTTAAATCGGTTGGGATTGACTCTTGTGCTTATTCAGTACTATCACCAGCACTAACGCCGTAACACCCAGCTGGGCACAAAAGCTTGCGGCGTTTGCCTGGGCCGCACCGACGATGCCGGTTTTCGGTATCAGAATAATGCTGAGCAATACATTCACAACCGCCCCGGCGAATTGAGGGAGTATCAGCCGCCGGGACTGCTCCAGCGCCAACAGACGATTTTCAAACACAAGGATCAGTGAGTACACCACATAGCCAAACACCACCCACATCATTATGGAAAACGCGCCCTGCCTGTATTCGCTCGCCAGCAGAAGCTGAATGATCCAGTCACCGGCAATCCAGTACCCGAGGAGGATTCCTGACCCGACAACTAGTGTCACGGCGATCCAGCCGCGAAAAACCAAACTTGTTTTGGCCGTGCTCGATGCATTCACGGCATCAAACATGACTGGCCGCAGATTATCGTTCAGAACTGACGCGATCATAAGCACCGGCCTGCTGGCGATGGCAAAAACCGCCACGTACTGGCCAACCGCCGCCGAGTCGACCATTCCCGCCAGAATATAACGATCACCGAGATTGGACGCCCACGTCATCATCGACATTGGTATAAACGGCAAGCCATACGCCAGAAGCTTCCGCATGAACAGCTTTCTGTCTTCTACAGCGGATGTCTCTGCGATTTTCTGCTCGCGATGCCCGGGATAAAGGAGCCATCCGAAAATACCAAGCGCGATAGCCATACCTGACACTTGGCCAAGCAGGAATCCTCCGACAGATGTCCAGGACCAGAGCGCGAGTGCCGTACAAGCCGCGATGAGTACGGCCTCAGCGGCGGACCAGACCGCGTATTGCACCTGCCGTCGTTCTGCATTCAAGCGGCTGATTCGCAAATTTCGCTGCGCATTCACAAGCAGCAAAATCACCAGAAAGAACACAATCGAGGTCTCCACCAGACGTCCCCTGAACATGCCCCAACTCATAATCCCCATCACTAGCAGGACACCCAGCAATAGGGAGGCCGCGAGAGTTAACCTGCTAATTTCGTGCGTGAACCACAGCGACCTTCCTCCCAGGTCGTACTCGCCATGGAACCGGAGCTGCGCGGATGTAATCGGAGAGATAAATGTACTAGCGCCAAGCGCCAACACGCCAAGAAACAGATTGGCCTCACCAAAAATATCTTTCGGCGCCAGTTCCGTGAAAACACGGATGGAGACAAGACCGGCAGCGGCGACAATAAAAGAACTCGCCAGGACCCAAAGTCCATCCTTCAGGATACGAGTTCCCTCGCTCGATCTGAATACTCGGTGTAACAGGAGCTTGCCTGCTTCAAAAACGGCAGCGAGCGGGAGGCTCATGCAGGTACGGACATCGCCCACAACATTCCAGAGCCATATAGCCGGGAAAACAGCCTCATCACACAGTCGCGTCAATCATTTTTCATACAGAGGCCAGTAAAGATCCAAGGCACGGAACACTCGAATTTCTTCAGAAGACGCCGTTTCCTTCGAAATCAGGCCCTCGCGAATGCGAGCTAGGGCTTTCTGACTGCTTCAACGTAAATGCTGCCCTCATAGCCCCCGCCTTGCCGATATTCGACATCCCTTATGTTGTCGATATAGTTGCTGGCGCCATATTCGGACAACCGAATATCGGAAAAACCATGCTGCCTGAATACATCGCTCAATGTGACAGCATCATACATTTGCTTATGAAGGCTTGGATAATCCATCATCACGTTGTAGAAACGCCTGATAAAATTTTTCTCGTATGGCATACGTAGATGAATAGTCAAAAGAAACTCTTCGGCACCCGACTTGTTCTCTGCAAAATTTGAAATGTACTTGCTTGCGTGGTAGTAAAGGTCCGGCACTACAATGCGCAGCACGCCGCCTTTCCGCAGAATGCGACGCGTTTCCCTCATGAAGTTATCCGCCACTACCCGGTTAAGATGCTCAAATACATGAGAGGCATAGACACAATCAATACTTTCATCCTTCCATGGAAACCGCCTACCCAATGAAAGGTAACGAACGTTACGCGGCCAATTTGCCGCGGACACAATACCCATCTTCTTCAGTATGTAATGCGCGAAAGGCAACTTCGAGAGCTGTGCATTCCACGATGAATCGCAATTGACCCATCCCTCCGGCGCTGTATCACCGCACCCTAGATTCAAGAAGACTTTTTTCACACTCTGCTCCTAACGGGTCAGAAACTGTTCGACAAAATACTTGAAACGTGGCACAACACCGGGACTACCCGACCATCCCGAGTATTTCCTCGGCTCTGGCACGGTAGGTATGGTTTTTAACCCGCTCCATACCCACGCGACGAATCTCCTGGGCTACCTCTGGTTTGCCGAGCACAAACACTATCTTTTCCCTGAGCTCATCCAGGGTTTCGTACATCAGACAGGCCTCATCTTCCGGGAACCATACGTGTTGCTCCTCGGAACGCGTCGTTAGCATCAACCCTCCCATGGCAGGTATCTCGAAAGTGCGCATGTTGTGCGAGCCGGCGTTTTGAGGACGAAGTAAATTCAGACTGACCGCGGAACCTGCCGTCACCTCCGCCAGTTCTGTTCCGTATAGATTCCGTGAGGTAACCTTAGACTGCAGAGCAGAACCGGCAGATACACGCCGCCAAGAATCGCCGTATACCTCCAGGTTGAAGTCCGTCAACGCCGCCAGCGTACGTTCCCGGTCCATGTCCCACGCGCCAACAAACGACACGCTGCCCGGTTTTGCTGTCTTGGGTGTCACGGAAAAATGCATTTCCGGGTTATAAGCAAACGGTAGATATTCGACCCGGCGGCATCCAGCCTCTCTTAGTTTGGGTAGCAACCGCTTGGACCAGATAAGGTACAGATCAAAGAAAGAGAGAGAAGCAACTACATTTCTGTTAGTCGAGCCGCGCGAACCGATGTTCAGAGGATCGTCTGGATTCAGGTTAATCCAGAATGCCCCGCGCGAGTTTTCCCTGCATTCCTCCAGAACGGCGCGCGGGAACTCCATACCCTTGAAAATGAGCACGATATCGTAGGTATGCTGCTTGCATTCTTGAATCAGGGCGCGTTGGATGGGGTAGGTGTTCGCACCGGCGAACACCCGATTGATCACTCGCCATGGCAAAGTGTGGCCATGAGGAATCAGCCGGTATCGGTCCACATCGAAGTGGTGCACATCAATTCCACCCAGGCTTCGGAAGGCGCGGACATAAGAATTTTCCAGTGAGCCCGGCGCGGCAAGGCCAACAATCAATACCCTCATGGCTCCATCAGATATTTGCCGTCACTGCCCGCCGCTTACGGAGAATATCCTTGAGAAGCGCCAGCAACGAGAGCGGGGCAAATAACCCGGCCAGCGTTACCAGAACATAGGTGATGGAAATGCGAATCTTGGTCCACTTCCCCATCTCCACTTTAATCAAGCAGCCGGGCCAGCATCCCAACGCCAGATTGACCGCGGCTTTAAACGCTCCCTTGCTGCGATAATCCCACAGCCAGAAGGCATAGCTGTTGGTCAGTATCTGTCTATAGATGGCAACCAGAAACGCTTCTCTCTTTCCCCGCCCGACAAAGGGCAGGATCGCGTCGCAGGCCACGCGCCCGACCTGGTCGAGACCCCCTGTTTTTCGAGTGAAGCGCCGATTCATGGCCGCGAGAGTATCCGCATAGCTATTCGGCAATTTGCCATCCACGACCACATCCTTGACCACCATGGATTCCTCGATGGTGGCCAGCCTGCCGCCGGCGGCGATGATCCTCGCCGCCAGGTATATCTGAATATAAATTGAGCCATCGTAGTCGGGTGTGTCATGAAGCTGGAACGCCTCGCGGCGGATGACGATGCCGGCGACAAAACTGAAGGAACGAAACCACGCAAGCGCCACGTCGACACCGGAGCCAATCAAACGGGTGGAATACGCCCTTCGCACCGGTTGGTCTGCGTGCCCGTACATATGGTAATTGGTGAAGGCAACATCGGGTTGGTCAAGCACTTGCAATGAACGGACGAGCGACGAAATGGCGCCAGGAGACGCTAGTGCATCATCATTGCCGAGAATGAAAAGGTACTCCCCGCTGCCAGCGGCCAGCACGGCGCGTACATTGCCATCATAGCCAAGATTCCGCTCCTGGCGAATGTATCGAAATCTGATCGGGGTCTTGCCCCGCTTACTGGCGATATATGCCGGGATGGCTTTATCTGTATTATCCGTCGAACAGTCATCGGATATCACCACTTCAAGCTCCGGATAATCCTGGCGGAGAATAGAGTCGAGCACGACCAACAGGTACCGAGACCTGTTGTACTGGGGGATACAAATGGAAATCAACATCAGGAGGTTTTAGACCGGCGTATTGAAATTAGGGATAGGACGACGCTGATAACGTACCGCGCAAACCATGCAGTAGTAGTAATCCGGGTCAAATCGCAAGTCGCCATGGCATTCCGGACATGCCAGCAGCCGATTAATATCAACTTTACGTTTCCTGCTGCGATACCAGCGTCTCAAGACCGCCAGACCCAGCCCACGCAAGCCCGCTGACCTGCCGGGAGTCTCCATATGGTTTTCCGCAAGCGGAACTATTTTCGGATCAGCGAACCAGGAGGTTGAAGCTTCTGGATTCTGGATCTCAAATCTTATCTTGCCTTTCCAGAGATGTCTGACATGAAATAAAGCCGGATTGTCATAAAAAAACTTCCGCCACTGCGTATTGTTTGTAATCAGATCCATCTCATTTAGAAAATAATCGGGGCGGGCGCTGTTCTTCTTGTGAATGAGCAACACGCCGTTAACATCCATGATCTCAAGCAGATGCACGTCGTAGGGGATCAACCGCTCGAAAATCGCGTTGGGCGTCTCGATATAACCGGCCTTGCCCACTCGTTGCAGTTCCCGCAGAAAAGCGGCCGGATCATGCATATGTTCCAGAACATGAAAGGCCACTATAAAGTCAAAGGCATTATCACGGAACGGCATCTTGCAAGCATCAGCCAGTACGGTGGGCCTATCCGCCACTAAGTCATCAAATCGATGCGTGGAGTCGACATATTTCTCGAGCAGGATATCCGCCGCAGGATGGGGATTCCCACCAGATCCGACATCAAGTACAAGATCATGGCATCCGATAGGGAGACGAACCTTTCGCAATGACCAGAGGATATTGTTTAATCTATAGCCAGGTTTCATGGATCGCATCCAGTGCTACAGGATGGGGCGGCTCACCAGACAGGTCGTCCGCTATTTTTCTCATAACGGCGCATGCGGGTTGCGTTCGGCTTCGGTTATCATTTGCACCACCTCACGCATACGGTGTTTTGCCTGCCAGCCAAGCTTGGCGAGTGCCTTGGCCGGATTGCCGCGGCCGGTAGCTAGGTCCGTAGGGCGCAGCAATGCTTTATCGAGTACCACGTGATCGCGCCAGTTGAGGTGCACGCTGGAAAACGCGGCATCCACAAATTCCTCGAGACTGTGGCTTTCGCCGGTCGCGATGACATAATCATCCGGCTTCTCCTGCCGGAGCATCAGCCACATGGCTTCGACATACTCCGGCGCCCAGCCCCAGTCACGCCGGATCGCGATGTTGCCGAGATGCAGTTTCTCCTGGCTACCCGCGGCGATACGAGAAGCGGCAGCGATGATCTTTTTTGTCACGAAGCGTTCCGGCCGCAGCGGCGATTCATGATTGAACAGAATGCCGGAACAGGCAAACAGGCCGTATGCCTCGCGGTAATTCGCCACCTCCCAAAACGCAGCCGCCTTGGCGACCGCATAAGGGCTGCGAGGCGCGAAGGGCGTGGACTCATCCGCCACGTCATTGATATCGCCGAAGCATTCGCTGGAACCGGCGTTGTAAAACCGGGTGGGCCGGCCGGCGAAGCGAATGGCTTCCAGGAAATTCAGCGTGCCGACGCTGATGCTTTCGAGAGTCTCTACCGGTTGCTGGAATGACAGCCCCACCGAACTCTGTCCGGCGAGATTGTAAACCTCGTCCGGCTGAATTTTCATCAGCGCCTGCAACACACTGCGAAAGTCATTGACCGCCACCGATTCGAGGTTGATCTTGTCGAGAATACCGAGACGCGCAAGATTGCGGAAGGATGACATCTGGGCATCGCGCGAAGAGCCATAGACGGCATAACCCTTGTTGAGCAACAGCCGCGCGAGGTAGGCGCCATCCTGGCCGGAAACGCCGCAGATCAGGGCGCGTTTAATTTTTCGATCCATGTAACCCGAACCCCTTTTTTGAAGCAAAGTGCTCTACGATGCCGTGAAGTCTCCGTACGAACTGTTCATGCGAAAAGTAGTCGAGCCCGGAAGGGATCTCACCACGCGGCCGCGACAACGCTGTTATGATGCCGGCGACAAGTCCATCGCGGTCGTCCGGATCCACAACGACGCCCAGTTGCCCGTCACGAACCGCTTCGCGGCTGCCGTCCACCGTGCTCGCGACAACCGGAATCCCGCACGCCATGGCCTCGAGAAACACGAACCCGAAGCCTTCGCCACGACTCGGCATCGCAAACACATCGGCCAGGCGATAGTGGTCGGCCTTGTCGCGCTCGGGGATGAAACCGGCAAAAACAACCTTGTCAGCCAAACCAAGCGCGCGCGATTTCCGCTCCAGCCGCGGTCGATCGTCCCCGTCTCCCGCGATGAGATACGCCAAGTCAGGACGACGCTGGAGCAGCGCCGGCATGGCTTCCATGATTTCGTCCATGCCCTTGTAGCGCTCGTGCGCCGACAGCCGTCCCATCGTCATTAACACCGTCTTTTCCGTAAGACCGTAACGTTCAAGAAGCTTTTCATTCTTTGCCTTCGCGCCGTATGCCTTAATGTCAACGGCGTTCGGTAAAATAAACGTCCGATCCGGCTGGATGCCGGTCCACTCCTGGAATCTTCCTGCCGTCACTTTGCTGATGGCGACAACGCCATCCACCTTTCCAACAAGCCAGTTGACCGCCGCCGATTTGTGCCGGCTCCAGGCATCGATGCCATAAATGATCAAAAGCAGCGGACAGCGGTGTCGCAGGCTTATGGCGGTGGCGACAGGCAGCAAATTGATATGCCCGCAAATAACCAGGTCAAATCCGCCGGCCACGAGCGCCGTGCGCGCGGCCGTCCACAAATACCGCAGCCGGCCGGATGCGGCCTCCGTCAGATAGGTCAGTCCGTCAGGGAGCGGTTCAAGGTCATTCTGGATGAGACGCGGCAAGGCGACCACTTCCGTGCAGCCCGGATAGGCGCAGAGGCCGGACAGGAGGTCCCTGCCGTATTTCGCTATCCCTCCCACCCCACCATAGGCGTCCGTGACGAGTACGCAGATCCTCATGGCGCCCTTATGTAATGCTCCCGCCGCAACAAGGCTGTGTCTTTCATGACCAGCACAAACAAACTGAGTGACATACCTACTTTACCGCCACGACCAGGAGGTTCTGAGTAAAGATGCTTTCCTTTCCTCCAACTCCTGTCTCGGCCGCCAGATAAAGGCGCAACATGCCGCGGATCATCTTCCATATCGCCCAGCGCAGCACTCCGCGCGCACCGGATGGAATGGGCGCATCCTCGTGACAATCCACCCGTGAAAACCCGACGGCGAAAAGCAACTGGCTGAGCGATTCCCGCGTAAAGGCCTGCTCGTGGGTAAAGTCTCCATAACGGATGCGCCCTACGAACGGTGACTCTCCGTTCGGGGCATGTATGATCCAACGGCCACCATGGCGGAGAACACGACGAATATCGGCGGCAAACCCAATAAGCTCCTCTTTCGTGAGGTGTTCGATCAAATCGAATGCCACCACCGCATCGAGCGATTCATCACCTATCGACCGCATGATGGGGATGGCGTCACCTTCAAAAACCCCCTCAATTCCCAACCGTCGAGCCTCCGCCACCTGTTGGGGCGATCGATCGCAGCCGGTGATACCGTTATAACCCTCGATCCGTGCGAAAT
>Ga0184615_10001895_pt1 | contig 11266 bp, 9 predicted proteins | sample PLM4_65_coex_FD_133134 | JGI IMG/M metagenome (GOLD analysis project Ga0184615, IMG submission 133134) | Groundwater sediment microbial communities from an aquifer in East River, Colorado, USA - PLM4_65_coex | ecosystem: Environmental > Terrestrial > Soil > Riparian zone | place: USA: East... | reverse complement strand
CCGTCCCTTGGGACGCGGAGGCGCTCGGCGAGGTCACGGCCCTCGGCGCAGGCGCGTTCACCTACCGCTGGGGCGCGGGCGGAGGCGATACCACGGTCAGCGATTGGGCACTCACGTACGACCTCGGCCCGGGTCCGGACGGCATTCCGGGCTGCATCGGCGACAACGAAGGCCAGAGCAACGGCGCACTCGCGTGCAACCAGCGACTCGGCGTGGGTGTGGACGGTCCGAAGACCAACGGGTTCTACGCGACCGGCCAGGACGATCGGGCGATCCGTTACAGCCTTGGCGGCACATTGATCCCGGCCTCGGCCTCGCGCTTCCAGTGGCGCGATGCGGATGCCGCGACCGTGGCGCACTTCGGAGGCTCGCAGAACCCGCCGACGGTCAACACCGTGGCGGCGTTCACGGTTCGCGACATCAAGCTGTTCGCGCTGCGCAGCACGGACATCCTGGTCAAGAACAACACCACGCAGTGCCCGATCGTGGGCTCGTCCGGTCCGGTGTGCACGCCGGCGGCTCCGCCCATCGATCCCTGCATCGGTAACGGCGACGACGTCGACGGCGACACCATCTGCGGGAACGTCGACAACTGCCCGACGGTGGCGAACACCAATCAGCTGGACAGCGACCTCGATACCGTCGGCAACGTCTGCGACAACTGCCCGACGACCGCCAATCTGGATCAGCTCGATGGTGACGGCGATCTGGACGGAAACGTCTGCGACAACTGCGTGACGGTGGCCAACGCCGATCAGGCGGACACCGACGCTGACGGCGCCGGCCAGCTCTGCGACAGCTGCACCACGTTCTCGAACCCGCGCGAGATCTCGACGTACCTCGCCAGCAACCAGTGGGCGACGCTCACCGGCCAGCAGCGCGACGACGATCACGACGGCTTCGGCAACAAGTGCGACGGGAAGTTCCCGGGCGTCACGGGGGCCTTCGTGGGCACGAATGATCTGACGCAGTTCCGGGCTTCGAACACGAAGAACCGGACGGGCGACACCTGCGGCACGATCCTCTCGCGGCCGTGCGCGATCTACGACCTGGACCAGACAGGCACGTTCATCGGCTCGGGCGATCTGACGCAGTTCCGGCTGCTGAACACCAAGTCGCCGGGTCCGAAGTGCGCGGCCTGCACGGGCACGGGTTCGGTCCCGCTCCCCTGCACCGCAGGCACTGCCGGAGGCTGTTAGTAGGGCAATGGTTCTCCTGGGTCAGATTTCCGGCGGGAAACCGGTGGAAATTTGACCCAGGAGGTTTTCCGTGTGGTAGGATGCGCGAGGAAGCGCAGGGGCTCGAAGCAGATCTCGCATCGACGGTTTCTCGGAGAGTCCGTTTTTTTTACTGGAGGGAAGGAACTCGAAATGAAAAAGATGATTGCAGTAGCGGTGTTCGCAGCCGCGGTGATGATCGGCTCGGCTGCGAACGCAGCACAGCTCGACATCTTCTTGGAGCAGACGACCCCGGGCGTCTGGACACTGACCGCCGACAACAACGGCTCTGTCGGGATTGGCGCGTTGAATCTCGAGACGGTCGGGTTGCTCAGCCTGAGCGTGAACGCGGCAAACATCGCGATCAGCGCGCTCGACAGCGGGCTCAACGTGTTCGATCCGGGTCCGCCGGCGAACGGCTTCCTGGTCATCAACAACACTCCAGGCGCGTCGATCGTGCCGGCCTTCGCGCAGGATGTAATCCTTGCGACGCTGTCCGGTGCGACCAGCGGCGTGAACCTGATTCTGTCGGAGACCAATCTCGGGCAGGGCTCTGTGTTCGATTCCACTGGCGCGGAACTCCCGCCCAGCGTTGCGTCGATCACGGTCGTTCCTGAGCCGGCAACCGTGCTCATGCTTGGCCTCGGCCTGGCTGGGCTCGCGCTGGTACGTCGCGCGGCCTGAGCTTCGTAGTATTTGGAGACCTGACTTTGAGGTCTCGGAGGGGCGGTGTCGCGCAAGCGACACCGCCCCTCTCAGTCTCGAGACACACTGAAATGCTTCTCTTGACGGCGTCTGGGGAGCGTGTTCAGATTCACTTCGCGATCGACGACGAGCGACACCAAAAGGGGACGTCATGCTGCGCAGCTGTTCGATTCTGATTTCCGCGGCCCTTTGCACCGCGCTGTCCGGCGCCGCGCGCGCTGCCGTGACGGTCTTTCAGGACCCGGGAAACACGGGAGTTCCCGCGGCAAGCCCCGCGACGATCATCGTCGGCGGACCGGACGTATCGCTCAACCTCTGGTATCTGCCGGGCAGCACGCCGTCGGGGAGCAATCCCTGCCTCTCTGGACTCGGCGATGAGGTCTGCGGCTGGGACTTCCATGTCGGAGCGACGGGGGGAGTCGTCCTCGAGACCTTCACAGCCGACACGCAACCCGGTTCGGACATCGTCGCGGCGATCTCGGGGAACGTCCTGCGCGCGAACGGTGGCAACCCGATCACGGGCGAGATCGGCCCCACGCCCAGGCGCATCGGCACACTCGTCGTGAGCGCCACGGCCGTGGGCTCGGTGACTGTCGTGGGCAATCTGATCGTCACTGCGGCGCTCGCCGCGGCGCCCGTCGGCTCGCAGCCCCCGCTCGCAACCGCGACCGTCGGCGGGCCGGACACCGATCTCGATACGGTCGAGGACTTGAACGACAACTGCGTAACCGTCGGGAACACGGACCAGGCCGACGGCGACGGCGATCTCGTCGGCGATCTCTGCGACAACTGCACGACGATCCCGAATCCGCGCGAGGCGGCCGGCTTCGTCGGCACCAACGCATGGGCCACGCTCACGGGTGGACAGCGCGACGACGACCACGACGGGTTCGGGAACAAGTGCGATGCGAAGTTCCCGGGCGTGACCGGCACATTCGTGGGCACGAACGATCTGACGCAGTTCCGGGCTTCGAACACGAAGAGCCGCACCGGCGATACGTGCGGGACGACCGGCGTCCGGCCGTGCGCGATCTACGACCTGGACCAGACGGGCACGTTCATCGGCTCGGGCGATCTCACCGTGTTCCGAGCGCTGAACACGAAGACGCCGGGCCCGAAGTGCGCCGCCTGCACCGGCGCGGGATCGGTACCGCTGCCCTGCGAGACCGGCACGGCAGGCACCTGCTTCTAGGCGCGGGCGCCGGTTCGCGTCACTGCCTGGCCGAGAGCTCGAGCTGCTCGACCTTTCCCTGGGCCTCGAGCTCCTTCAGGCGCTCGCTGAACCAGAGGCCCGTGGTGAGCCCGCGTTCGCGCTGTAGCAGGCGATCGCGGGTCGCCGGTGTCTCCGAGACGATCTTCGCCTCGTCGGGCTCCAGACGCGTATTCAGCGCGACCACGTACAGGTTCTCGGCATCCGCGAAGACACGGCTGCCGTTGGGCTTCTCCACGCGGAGCACGCACCCCGCCTCCTTCAGATCCGCGCCGCCGGCCAGGCCAGGAATGGTCGCGTCGCGCACGCCGAAGGGCGCCGTCACCGAGACCGGCAGCTTCAAGCCGTCGGCGGCCGCCACGAAGGGCTCCCCGGCGGCGAGCTTCTCGAGCAGCGCGTTCGCGGCGCCCGTCGCGGCCTCCGAGGCCTTGTCATCGCGCAACAGATCGGTCGCCAGAGCCTCCGCGACCTGCTCGAAGGCGGTCTGGCTGGCGAGCTCGTGGCTCTCGACCAGGATCAGGTGCACGCCGCGATCGGTCTTCACCGGCCCGCTCGGCACGCCGATCTCGAGCGCGAAGGCCACCTCGTCGAACGGCGCCATCATCCGGCCGCGCGGGAAGCTGCCCAGGTCGCCGCCGTCGTTGCGCGTCGCGGCATCGGCCGAGAGCTCCACGGCCAGCGCCGCGAAGGTCTCGCCGGCGTCGAGCCGGCCGCGCGCCTTGAGCGCGAGCGCCTCGGCGTCCTCGCCCGTGAACAGGATGTGCCGCGCGCGGATCTGCTCCTCTTTCGAGAACTCGGCCAGGCGCAGCTGGTAGGCGCCGCGCACGCGGTCGGGCTGCGTGTCGACCAGCGCCTTCGCCTCGTCGGGTGTCACCGAAATGCGTTCCCGCAGCGCCGCCTTGCTGGAAGTGGCGTAGCGCAGCGAGAGCTTCGTGTTCGCGCGCAGGATCTCCTCGCGAACCGCCGCGTCGGAGACCCGCACCGGCGACGCCACGAAGCGCGAGAAATTGCGCAGCAGGAGATCGCGGCGGTGCTGCGCGGCGTACTCGCGCGGGCCGAGGCCCGTGCGCGAGATGTAGCGCTCGGCGATCTCGCGATCGAACTTCCCGTCGCGCTGAAAGCCGGGCGTGCTCTGAAAATCGCTCTTGAGTGTCTGGTCCGAGATACCGAGCCCGAGTGACTCGGCCTCTTGCGCGATCAAGTAGCGGCGCACGAGCGACGAGCGGGTCTGGTCGTCGACGAGCTTGCGCAGCTGGTCCGCATCCACGCCCTGCTGGCTGAACTGGCGGAACGTCTCCTCGTTCTGCTCGCGGAAGAACTCGAAAACGTCGCGCGGGATCGCCTCGCCGTTCACCCGCGCGACCGGCGAGGTCGCGGGATCGTAGCCCTGGGGCTGCCCGAACAGGAACGCGAACGCGCCGAGTACCAACAGGATGGCGATGTTGCGCACCCAGATCCCGATCCGACCCATCTCGATCTCCCTCGAAAGTCGCGGCAAGCTGCCGTTTCCCGAGCTTTGCACAAGGCCCCTGCTTGCGTCGAAACGGCATCGCTCGTAGAATCGCGCGGCAGTGCGCGGATCCTGCGATTCCTCCGACGCCATCGATACTTACGTCCTCCACTTACGTCCGCTCCCGGCTCTCGGCCGGGCGTGGACGCGGAGGCAGAACGAGGTGAGGCAGCGATGCTGAAGGTGCTAAACCGGGTGCTCGGCTTGTTCTCGAACGACCTGGCCATCGACCTCGGCACCGCGAACACGCTCGTCTACGCCAAAGGTCGCGGCATCATCTCGAGCGAGCCCTCGGTGGTCGCCGTCGATACCGTGAAGCACCGGGTACGCGCGGTCGGCAAAGAGGCCAAGAGCATGCTCGGCCGCACGCCCGGCTCGATCACCGCCGTGCGTCCGCTGCGCGATGGCGTGATCGCCGACTTCGAGATCGCCGAGGCCATGCTGCGCTACTTCATCCAGAAGGCGCACAACCGCTCGACGCTGCTCCGGCCGAGAATTGTGATCTCCGTACCTTCGGGCATCACCGAGGTCGAGAAACGCGCCGTGCGCGAGTCTGCGCTCTCGGCCAGCGCGCGCGAGGTGTATCTGATCGAGGAGCCGATGGCGGCCGCGATCGGCGCGGGCCTGCCGATCACCGAGCCGTCGGGGAACATGATCATCGACATCGGCGGCGGCACGACGGAGGTCGCGATCATCTCGCTCTCCGGGATCGTCTACGCCAACAGCGTGCGCGTCGGCGGCGACAAGATGGACGACGCCATCCTCAACTACGTGAAGCGCAAGTACAACCTCTTGATCGGCGAGCGCACAGCGGAACGGATCAAGATCGAGATCGGCTCCGCCTACCCGACGGACGAGCAGAAGTCGCTGATCGTGAAGGGCCGGGATCTGGTCGCCGGCGTGCCCAAGACGCTCGAGCTGCACACCGAGGACATCCGCGAGGCGATCCAGGAGCCCGTGAACGCGATCGTCGAGGCGACCAAGATCGCGCTCGAGCGCACGCCCCCGGAGCTGGCCGCGGACATCGCCGACAAGGGCATCGTCCTCTCGGGCGGCGGGGCGCTGCTCGCCAACCTCGACATTCTGCTACGGGAGGAGACGGGATTGCCGATCATGTTGGCAGAGGACCCGTTCACCGCGGTGGTGATGGGCTGCGGGCGCTGCCTCGACGACGCAGGCCTCCTCCGGGATGTCACGGACCGGGCCTAGTACCCGGCAGCGAGAAAGCGGGAAGACTTGAGCGAGCAGCTGCGTCGCTACGCCTATCCGCTCATCTATCTGCTCTTCGCCTCCCTGTGCGCGATCGGCATGGCGTCGCAGCACGGGCCCTCGGAGCTCGGCTTCGCGCCGCGGCTCGTCCTGAACCTGACGCTGCCGCTCGAGCGCATGGTCACTCTGCCGGTGCAGGAGCTGCGCGGCGTCTGGAGCGACTACGTGGCGCTGGTGGGCGTTCGCGAGGAGAACGAGAAGCTGCGCGGCAGGCTCGCGCGCCTCGAGGACGAGAACCACCAGTACCGCGAGGCGATCCTGTCGTCGGAGCGCTTCCAGAAGCTCGCGGGCTTCCGCGCCCAGCGCGACATCCCGATGGTCCCGGCCAACGTGATCCACCAGGACCTGTCGCCCTGGTTCCAGTCGCTGATCATCGACCAGGGCGCCGCGGCGGGCATCCGCCCCGGCATGCCCGTGATCACCGATTCCGGCGTTGTGGGGCTCGTCTCGGGCACGACGCCGGGGGCCGCGAAGGTCATGCTGATGATCGACCCGCAGAGCCGGCTCGATGCCTACGTCGAGCGCACGCGCGCGCGCGGCACCGTGCGGGGCGCCGCCTCGAAAACCTGCGATCTGGACTACGTCCTGCGCCAGGAGAGCGTCGAGGAGGGCGACCTGCTGCTCACCTCCGGGATGGGCGGGGTGTACCCGAAGGGCCTGCGCATCGGCACGATCGCGAAGGTCGACCGCAGGACGTCGGGGCTGTTCCTGGCGGCGAAGGTCGAGCCCGCGGTCGACTTCGCCCGGCTGGACGAGGTCTTCGTGATCCTCGAGCAGCGCCAGATCCCCGAGGACCAGGCGTTCTCGGCCGCCGACGAGGGGCTCTGGCCCGACCCACCGCCGGCCACGCCCGAGCCCGAAGTCGTATCCGTCGCGCCGTCCGCAGCACCGCCAGCGCCGCAGCCAGCGCCGCCGCCGAGCGCCGAGGCGCCGCGTTGAGCGCCCTGGCGAAGCTCGTCGGGATCGGGCTCGCCCTGCTGCTCGGCCAAGTCCTCGCGCGCCTGCTGCTGCCGGGGGCGATCCGGCCGGAGCTGTTGCTGATCTTCGCCCTGGCGATGGGGCTGCGGGGCGGCGGCCTTCAGGGACTGATCCTGGCCTTCGGGGCCGGCTTCGTCCTGGATGTGCTCTCCGTCTCGCCGCTCGGGCTCTTCGCGCTGCTCTGCGGGACCGCTTGCGCCGCGACGCGCCTCTTCGACAAGGCGCTCTACCTGCGCGCCGCGGGCCCTTGGGCGATGTACGTCGCCGGCTACGTCGTGGTGAATTGGGTGCTCCTGGGTCTGGCGCAGCGGCTGTTCGCGCCCGAGGGCGCGTCCGAATGGGCGGACCTCTTGCTGCGCGCGCCGGGCTCGGCGGCCGCGACGGCGCTCGCCGCGGCGCCGCTCCTCTCGGTGTTCCGCCGGCTGCTGAGTGAGTCGGATCGCGAGGGCACGTGGCCCGTGCTCGCTGCCCACGGCCCGCGCGCGCGCCCGTGAACCGGCTCAATTCGAGCGCTGCGCCTTCGGACGGGACGGTCGAGCGCCGGCTCACCGGCATGGCCCTGATTGTCGTCGCGGTCTGGATGCTGCTGCTGACGCGGCTCTTCTATCTGCAGGTCGTGCAGGGCGATGTCTACAAGGTGTCGGCCGAGCGCAACAGCGTGCGAACCCAGCGCGTGCAGGCGCCGCGCGGCGCGATTCTCGATCGCCGTGGCGAGCCGCTCGTCGACTCGCGGCCGGCCTTCGAGGTGCTGGTCGTGCCGCACGAGACCGAGGACGTCCCCACGACGCTCTCGCGCATCGCGGGCCTGACCGGCCGCGACCTCGCCCAGATCCGCGAGAGCTACGGCCAGCCGCGCGGTCGCGCGCGCTTCCAGCCGCAACGCGTCGCGCACGATCTCGATCGCGATGCGCTCGCCAGCGTCGAAGCCCGCCTTTGGGCGCTGGGGGGCGTGCTGACGCAAGTGACGCCCGTGCGCGGCTATCGCTACGGCGGCAGCGGAGCGCACCTGCTCGGCTGGCTCGGCGAGGTCGGCGCAGAGCAGCTGCGCGAGAAGGAGTTCCAGAGCTACCGGCGCGGCGACATCATTGGCCGCGGCGGGATCGAGAAGCTGCTCGACGCCGATCTGCGCGGTCGTCCGGGTGGCCGCAACCTGCTCGTCGATGCCCACGGAAAGGAGCTCGAGCTGCTCTCGCAGGTCGATCCGCAGCCCGGCCGCAACGTCGTGCTCACACTCGATCACGCGCTGCAGGAGGCCGCCGAGGCGGCGCTCGACAGGGATCTGAAGGCGGGCGCGGTCGTCGCGCTCGATCCGCGGACCGGCGACGTGCTCGCGCTCGCGAGCCGCCCGGCGTTCGACCCGAACGGCTTCGCGATCGGCGTCGATCCCGAGGTCTGGCGCGGGCTCACCAGCGATCCGCAGAAGCCCCTGGTGAATCGCGCGCTGCAGGGCCAGTACCCGCCGGGCTCGACCTACAAGGTCGTCACCGCGATCGCCGGCCTCGAGGAGAAGCTGGTCGACGCGCACACCGAGATCTACTGCGGCGGCTCGTTCCGACTGGGCCGCCGCACCTATCGCTGCTGGAAGAAGGAAGGCCACGGCACGGTCGACCTGCACAAGGCCCTGGTCCAATCGTGCGATGTGTACTTCTACAAGCTCGGGCTCGAGCTCGGCGTGAATCGGCTCGCCTACTACGCGCGCTCGCTCGGCCTCGGCGGGCGCACGGGCATCGAGCTCAACGGCGAGATGCCGGGCCTGGTGCCGACCAAGGAGTGGCGGCAGCTGCGCGACGGCACGCCCTGGGTCGAGGGCGACACCGTCTCGGTCGCGATCGGGCAGGGCGCGAATCTTTGGACGCCGCTCCAGCTCGCGGCCGCCTACGCGGCGATCGCGAACGGCGGCACGCGTTACAAGCCGCACCTGCTGAAGCGCGTCGAGGAGCCCGACGGCACGATCGTCCGCAGCACCGAGCCGGAGATCGTCAGCGAGGTGCCCGTTTCGGCCAAGACGCTCGCGCTGGTGCGCGCGGGTCTCGCGGGCGTCGTGAGCGAGCCGCACGGTACCGGCGCGATCATGCGCAATCTGCCGGGAGGGGTGCTGGCGGCCGGGAAGTCCGGAACCGCGCAGGTCGTCGGCATGGCCGCGGGCGAGCGCACCGACTCCAAGGACCTGGCGCACGCGCAGCGCGACCACGCCTGGTTCGTCACCTACGCGCCGGCCGACAACCCGAGGATCGTCGTCGCCGTGCTCGTCGAGCACGGCGGCCACGGCGGCAGCGCCGCCGCGCCGATCGCCCGGGAAGTGGTGGTGCGTTTCCTCGAGCGCGAGATGGAAGCGTATGCAGGGAATTGACCGCCGGCTGATCCAGAACTTCGAGTGGCCGCTCTTCACGATGGGCGTGCTCGTCGCGGGGATCGGCATCGTGAACCTCGTCTCGGCGTCGCCCGAGCAGACCGCGACGGGCCTGCCCGACACCGCCCTGCGTCAGCTCATCTGGCTCGGCATCGGGATCGTCCTGCTCTTCGCAACGCTGATCCCCGACTACCGCACGCTCGAGCGCCTCGCGCTGCCGTTCTACGGCGCCGTCGTGGCACTGCTCGTGGCGGTGCTCCTCGTCGGCCGGATCGTGAACGGCTCGCAGCGCTGGCTCGACCTCGGCGTGCTGAACCTGCAGCCGTCCGAGCTCGCGAAGCTCGCGATGATCCTGCTCTTCGCGCGCCTTCTCGCGCGGCGCAGCGCAAGCGCGCCGGTCGGACTCGTCGAGCTGATCGTGCCCGGGATCCTGATCGCGATCCCCGCCGCGCTGATCGTGAAGCAGCCCGATCTCGGCACGACGCTGATCGTCTGCATCGTCTCGGCGAGCTACCTCGCCGTCACGCGTGTGCGCGTCTTCTCGTTCGTTCTGCTCGCCGCAGCGGCGGTCGCGGCCGCCGCGGCGGCGTGGATCTTCTTCCTGCACGACTACCAGAAAGAGCGCGTCTTCACGTTCCTGAATCCGGAGCGCGATCCGCTCGGCGCCGCGTACCACGCGATCCAGAGCCAGATCGCCGTCGGCTCGGGGGGACTCTTCGGCAAGGGCTTCGGGCAGGGCTCGCAGAGCCAGCTCGACTTCCTGCCCGAGCAGCAGACCGACTTCGTCTTCTCCGTGCTCGGCGAGGAGTGGGGCTTCGTCGGCACCGCGACCGTGCTCGTGCTCTACCTCGGCATCCTGATTCGCGGGCTGATGATCGCGCACTCCTCGAAGGACTTGTTCGGCTCGTACCTCGCAGTCGGCGTCGTGGCGCTCTTCTTCTGGGCCGGGGTGATCAACGTGGGCATGGTGATCGGCGTGCTGCCGGTCGTCGGCGTGCCGCTGCCGATGCTCTCCTACGGCGGCTCGGCGCTGCTCACCTGCATGGCGGCGCTCGGTCTGCTGATGAACGTCTCCATGCGCCGCTACATCTTCTGACGGCTACAATCGGAACATGCCGCGTGCGACACCCGCGAACGTCGGGGCCTTCTTCGACGTCGACAAGACGATTCTCGCCGAGAACTCCGGCACGGCCTACCTGAAGATCCTGTACGAGCGCGGCGAGATCGACTGGAAGACGGTGCTCTTCGGGCTCGGCTCGTACCTGCGCTACAAGCTGAATCTGCTCGACATCGAGCGCTGGACCGAAAAGAACAGCGGCATGTTCCAGGGCCGCAGCGAAGCCGCGGCCGAACGCGAGGCCGCGGAGCTGTTCCAGAACGCGCTCTTGCCCTCGATCTACCCCGAAGCGGAGGCGCGCGTGCGCTGGCACCTGTCGCAGGGGCACCTGGTGGCGCTGGTCTCGGGCTCGACGAAGTTCGTGCTCGAGCCGCTCGCTGCGCACCTGGGCGTGAAGCACTTGCTCTGCACGCAGCTCGAGGCGCACGAGGGCACGTTCACGGGGCGCGTGGTGCGGCCGATCTGCTTCGGCGAGGGCAAGATCTATTGGATCCAGCAGCTGATCGAGCGCGAGACGGTCGACCTCGCGCGCAGCTGGTTCTACACCGACTCGATCACCGACGTGCCGCTGCTCGACCTGGTCGGTCACCCGGTGATCGTGAACCCCGACCCGCTCCTCTACCGGAAGGCGCTCCAGCGCCACTGGCCCGTGCGCTTCTTCTCACGACCGGCGGGGTAACGGCGGGCGAAGCGCGCAGCGGCGGGTCTTACGGGACCCGGCGCGCGGGCGGCCGCGCGCCACCCGAACTACGTTCGCCTTCGGCTCACTGCGCGCTTCGCGCTCCGCGCTCCGCTTGCAGGACTGGCCGCCACCGTTTCGGCATGCCCAAGCAAATTCCCGGGACCCGCCGCGCGGGCGGCCGCGCGCCACCCGAACTCCGTTCGCCAGCGGCTTACTGCGCGCTTCGCT
>Ga0184615_10001893_pt1 | contig 11274 bp, 9 predicted proteins | sample PLM4_65_coex_FD_133134 | JGI IMG/M metagenome (GOLD analysis project Ga0184615, IMG submission 133134) | Groundwater sediment microbial communities from an aquifer in East River, Colorado, USA - PLM4_65_coex | ecosystem: Environmental > Terrestrial > Soil > Riparian zone | place: USA: East... | reverse complement strand
TTTGACGTCACCCCCGCCGAGCTCATCACCGCGATCATCACCGAAAAGGGCGCCTTCCGGCCCGGCGACATCCATCGCCTGGCGGGCGATCCCGCGTCGCTCGCGGCGTATCGTCTCGCCTGATCCGTCCCTCGAATGGGGTCCGGATGTCGTCGGAGAGCGGCCGCCGGCTTTTTACTCGCCGAACAGATACCGAGCGCCCAGAACGAGCGCCCAGATCACCGCGGCGTTGACCAGCGCGATGAGCACGGCGGCCGAACCGATATCCTTGGCTTGTTTGGAGAGGGGGTGGTGGTCGGAGCCGATACGGTCGATCGTGGCCTCGATCCCTGAATTGACCAGCTCGGCGATCAGAACGAGGAAGAGGCTGCCGATCAGGAGCGCGCGTTCGACGCCGGTCCGTCCCGCCCACACCGCAAACGGAGCGAGCAGGACAAACGTCACCACCTCCACGCGGAAGGCCCATTCATCCCGCCACGCCGCCATGAGGCCCTCCAGCGAGTAGCCGGTCGCCTTGATCAGCTTGGTCAGGGGGTTGGTTGTGGCGTTCTTAGCCAGACGTTCCGCTCGCCTACCGTTTAAGGTCCCAATCGTAATACCAACTGAGATAATACCTGAGCCGGTTCGACGATTCATCCAATTCAGGAAATCGCTGCCAATAATAATCCATCCCGAGATGGAAACTCCACTTGCGCAGTTCGAGGCCCAGCGCCGGACCATACGCGTTGTTGAAGGTCTTATTCCCCTCGCGGATACGATACCGGAATTCGGCAAACGTGTTCAACACCACGCCCCCCGGCAACGTCGTCCAGTCGACACCCTGGTTGAGATACCCGATGGCTCCAGGCCCCTCAATGTCGTCCGCGTCTTGACTGACGCTACCCCACGTCGAACCCGGCAACCCTTCGATGGCCAAGGCCGGGGAATTCATCAGTCCGAGCAAAAGGACCATCGCTCCCACGCCAAGACCACGAGGGATTGACAGACTCCATGTACCGCTCCAGTTCTTCACACCGTCTCCTTTGGTTAAAACACCGACACCGCATTCCGTGAGATCGCGTCGGAGGGAAGTTTAATCCACTGGACATCCGACGATCGGTGTTTGACAAAGTATTGCAGCCCCTCTTTCACGACGCGGACGTCCTCGTTCTCAGCCACGAAGTTGGTTTCCGGAACCTCGATGAGGGGCGGGCCGCCCGCCCACTGGGAGGGCTCGAATGGGCTGTGCTTGAAGAACTCGGCAAGGAACACTGCCACCGCCCCATAACTCGTCGGGGTGGCGATCACCTGTTGAGCGTGGGGCCGGGGGTTCGATTGCGGTCCGATCAGTTTGACCGCCACGGGAACGGTCGTGATCTGCGGCAGGGGGATCTCGCGCAGTCCCGATGGCTGCAGCGTCGTCCCCCGGAGGGCCGCGCCGTGCTCGGGGACGAAGAACACGACCGTGTTGCGCCCCGACGAGGCCAGGAGGGCCAAGAACTCGTCGAGATCCTTGAACAGGGTTTGCGCGAACGCCGTGTATTGTGCTCTGACATCCCGTTGTGGCGCCGTCTCACCGGCCCAGCGCCCCCCGATGTGCAGGGTCGTGGTGTTGTAGTACAGCGCAGCCCTTCGCTCCCCCGATCGTTCCCTGGTGTTCCACCACCGTTCCAGCACCGCCTTATCGGCACGGAGCGGTCCACCCGTGAAATCATACTGTCGGACCGGAAGATCCTCGATCGCGAGCGGGACGTCAAGGTGTCCCCAGCGTCTCACGTCATCTTGAAAACCCATGTACTTGCCGTCGTGATTGAGGGCAAACGAGGTGGCGTAGCCGAGCTGTTGGAGCGCGTCGAACAGATAGCACTCGTGCGGCCCTCTCCGATAGAGCGCCTCCTGAGTCGTCTGCCCGCACGTCGATCGCAAGAGCCGGAGCGCGGCAATCGTGCTGTGAGATGTCACCGAGTTGAACTCCGTCAGGACATAATCGAAGTCGCGGAGGAAGGGAGCGTCCTCCATGCCGATCTCTCGGAGATCGTCCCACGACAGGGAGCACACGTGGAGCACGACGACGTCAAAGTCCGCCGTCTGTTCATCGATGGGTTGGAACTCGATCACGCGTTTAGACTCCGCCGTCACGAACGAGGCCACCACCCCGTCCATGCCCGCTGTGGGCTGGGTCCCCTCCCGCAGCCCCACGATCAACAGCAGGACGAGGACGAGCGGGGTCAACCGGATGGAACGGCGGACGGCCACCGTCGTGGCGAACAGGGCGACGATGACCAGCACGACCCACGGGTTCACAAACCCCCAGAGAAACTGAGCGAGAAACTCGGGGGTCGGCAGCCCCCCGTTGGCCACAAACCGCACGACGTCGGGCAGCGGCGGAAACCACGAGTCGTGCCACGCGAGCAAGACCGCGATGACGGCGCTCATCACCCATCGCGTGACGATCGCCAATCGGGACCGCTTGAGGACCTCCGGGGTCGGGAAGATCAGAAAGACGACGAAGGCAAGGTTCAGGATCACATCGAACGGAACGACGCCTCGAAAATAGAGGTAGCCTTTGGCGAAGAAATACCCCGCCCAGCCTCCCACCGCTCGCGCTCCCTACCCTCGAACGGCCACGAACACCGCCCCCGCGCCTCGTGAACGGTCAACCCGCGGAGACATGTTCGTGTCCCGACACCCGAGGCCCGGACTTTCTGGCGAATTCGATCCAACTGATGAGGAATCGGCTCAACGGTTCCTCGAGCCGAACGCCGACACAGAGCATCCCGCCTCTCACGACCTTCCACACGATCCGCCCCCGCAGCGTCAGAACGTCCGAACCGGGAATCAGGCGGACCGAGCAGACCTCCGGCAGGGGATCCACTCCGTCGCGAAGCCGAATCAAGAGCCCGGTCTCGCTGACATCCTCGGTCACCCCGGCCAACACCGCGTCGCGCGAAATCACCTCGCAGGGAATGTCCAGCGGGCTTCGCGGCGCGAGACGACGGACCGATTGGTCCCGGCCGAAGGCCTGGATCACCGACGCCCCCAACCAGAAGAGGGAATACCTCAGCGACGTATTCCTTACCGCACGCTTCGCCCAAATCGACGGCTCGCAGTACATCTGCCGGATCAGGCCCTGCCGTTGCCCGTCCGACACGTCGAGGAACTCGATCCCGACAAGGGCCGCCTCCTGATCTCCGACTCGATCATTCCGCACCACGCGCCCCTTAACCGCCGTCGTCTCTCCGCGATCATCGGCCAGTTGGACATCCACCACCGACGGAAGAAACCGGGGCGGATCCAGCAAGAGACGCACCCCGCTTTCGCTCAGGTCGAACACGCGAGCCGGCATCGTCACGCCATCCACGCGGAGCTCACACGACATCTCCCGCGGCAACCGAGGCGATTCCCGGCGTTGCGGGCGCTCTCGCGCGACGGTGGCGGCCGTCGCGCAGACGACCAAGTTGTAGGCTCCCCACAGCAGACTGACGACGACGGCGGAATCGCCGTACCCCCATCGCATGAGGTCGACCACGCCTGAGACGATGCCGATGCCGAGCGCGCACGCGAGACCGACATACGGAAGACTCGGAAGGAGGTGGAACGTCGATCGCGAGAGGCGAGTTCCTTTGGGGGTCACGTGGAACACCGAGGAACGCGTGAACAGCACCGAACCGAGTAACGTCACGGTGAGGTAAAACGACATCACCGTCTCATACACGTCAGCCCAGAACGGATTACAGAACCCGCGAGTGATCACGGAGAACGTCACCAGCGTGCCGAGGTACGCCGTCAGATAGAAGGTGAGCAACGTCCAGGGATCAGCGACAATGACGTACTGTCCGAACAACAGGTAGGCCAGGGGAGCCACGAGGCAAACCAGCCTCGCCGGCCCATGCAGGAAGTAATACATGGACGCGAAGTAATCCACACGCTGGACGAGCGTGAGCCCCGGAATCCATAAGGGATTGTGCCGGGACAGGAAGATCTGGAAGGCGCCCCGCGCCCACCGTTGGCGTTGCTTCAGAAAGCTGGTATAGCTCTCGGGGGCGAGGCCGCCGGTCAGGACCCGGTTGAGGTAGACCGACCGGTATCCTTTGGCGTGGAGCAGGATGCTGGTGTGGATGTCCTCGGTCACCGAGGCGGTCGCGAACCCCCCGATTTCCTCTAAACATCGACGCCGGAACACACCGCCGCTCCCGGTGAAAAACATCGAGTTGTGTCCGTCGCGCCCCGGCTGAACAATACGAAAGAAGAGATCCTGCTCGTTGACGAGCTTGTCCTCCAAACGAAGATTGCGCTGAAAGATATCGGGGTTATAGAAATGATGCGGCGTCTGAACGAACGCCACGTGGGGATCGTCGAACGCGCCGATCGTCTCCTGCAAGAAGGTCCGAACCGGAACGTGATCGGTGTCGAACGTGACGACGATCTCCCCCGTCGAGCGCTCGAGCGCGTAATTGAGGTTTCCCGCCTTCGCGTGATCGCGCGCGGGACGGCTCAGATACACGCAGCCGAGCGACGCCGCGAGTTGGCGGATCTCCCTCCGGCTGCCGTCGTCCAAGACATAGATCTTCCTCCGATCGGCCGGATACTCCATCATCCGGCACGCCACGAGCGTTCGCCGGAGCACGTCCACCGGCTCGTTGCAGATCGTCACGAACACATCGACGGATGGGCAACGACTCGGATCGAAGGGAGGAGCCGCTCGATGGGTCGGATTGACGACCTGCAGATAGAAGAACAGGGTGCCGCCGAATCCGTAGAGCTCGGCGGCGAACACCGCGAGGCTCAGTCCGAGACTCAAGGGCTCGGCGGTATTGAGCGTGTACAGGCCCCGCCAGAGGAGATAGCGCAGACCCAAGGCCACGCTGAGCGCCACGATGAGCCACTGGTGCTTCGACGGCCCGCGATATCGCCTGGCCAACAGGAGAATCGCCCCCAGCGCCACTCCGGAGAGGAGCACGTCGACGAAGGTCAGCGGTCCCCCCGTCAGGGCCGAAACCCCAGACAGAAAGCCAAATCGCTCGGCCGGCGCCACATCGACTCCTGCGGCCTGGGCCACCGCCCCCCACGCCACACGTCCTGGCTGGGGAGAGAACTCCCCGCCTAAGAAGACGGCCAGTCCCACGGCGGCCCACGCCAGACCGGCCGCCCAACGGCAGCGGACCGCCTCTGGACCCTGTTTCGTTCCGTCACCCGAGCTTTTTGGCCATCTGAACGCCATCTCTGTTGCCGGTAAGACCGTTGAGGGACATTGTTTCCTTCCCACATATTTCAGGGCCAAGTTGGCCAAAAACGGCCGGACGGCACGTTCGACGCCGACAGATCCTCGGCAGGGGGGAGCACCGCCCGCCCTACGCCGAGCGCGTGACACACTCGATGATGCAAAAGGGATACGTCACGCGGCACTCGGCGCACCACAGGTCAAGGACATCGCGCACCACATCCACCGCGTGCACGCCGATCGCCGGAAGATGGGTCGCCGCACAGGCGAGAAGGGGCGCCGCAAACAGCGGCCCCTCGTCGCCCGACGGGTGCCCTTGTTCCTCGGCCCACCGCCCCAATCGGACCGTGTGGCGGAGCTTGCATTGCCGACACGCGACCATGACCCCCGACCCTTTGAGCTGCCTGACCACCATGTCATGGCGGTGCATGGCGAAACACTGCTGGAGGAACGCGGGGCTTAGGAAGGTCGACATGCCGCGGCCTTAGGAACCCAGACCGTACTTCTTGAGGCGATATCCCAGCTGCCGGGGGGTGATCCCCAGGCTCTTGGCGGCCTTCGCCTGGACGCCGCCCGACTCCTCCATCGCCTTGACGATCTGCTGGCGTTCCAGATCCTGCACCGAGGACACCAGCGATGCTTCGGCCGACGCGGCGAGCGATCCGGCCGGCGGCCGCTCGCCGAGAATCGCGGTGACGTCTTGCAGGTTGATCTGCGGTTGGCGGCCCATGATCACAAGACGCTCCAAGGCGTTTTCCAGCTCCCGCACGTTGCCCGGCCAGTGATACTCCACCAGCCGCGCCAGGGCGTCGGGCAAGATGGTCGTCGGCTTCTGGTGTTCTTGGCGAAACCGCTTGAGGAAATGGTCGACCAACATCGGGATATCCTCCTTGCGCTCGCGAAGCGGAGGCAACCGGATGGGGACGACCTTGAGCCGGTAGTAGAGGTCCTCGCGGAAGCGCCCCTCCGCGATCGCCCGCTCCAAGTCGCGGTTGGTCGCGGCGATGAGGCGAACCTGCACGGTGATCGACTTCCCCCCGCCGACCCGTTCGAAGGTCCGCTCTTGGAGGACACGGAGGAGTTTGGACTGCATGGCCAGGGGCAGTTCGCCGATCTCGTCCAGAAACAGCGTGCCGCCGTCGGCCAGCTCGAACCGTCCCTTCCGAACCGCCGTGGCGCCGGTGAACGCCCCCTTCTCGTGACCGAACAACTCGCTCTCAACCAAGCTTTCCGGGAGCGCCGCGCAGTTCAGGGTGATGAAGGGACCCTGGGCCTGCGGGCTGTTGTAGTGGATCGCCCGGGCGATCAGTTCCTTGCCGGTTCCGCTTTCGCCGAGCAAGAGGACCGTCGCGCGGCTGCCCCCGACTTTTTCGATGGCCTCGAACACCTCGGCCATTGCCGCGCTGCGCCCCACGATCGGGGACGTGCGGTAGCGGGCCTGGAGTTGGTGTTGCAACGAGAGGTTCATCGCTTCGAGGGCGCGACGTTCGTCGTCCACGATGCGCTGCAGCTTGACCGCCTGACCGATGAGCGACGCCACGACGGTCAGCACGCGCACGTCCTCCTCCAAGCTGGTCGGGGCATCGGGGAAGAGGCGGTCGACGCTCAGCACGCCGAGGGTCTGACCCTGCGCCTGAACGGGCACCGCCACGAGGGCGAGTTTCGACAGATCGGGACGCGATTGCGTGCGGTTCAGAAACAGCGGCTCTTTGTCCAGGTCGGGCACAATCATCGGCTCGCCGCTCGAAAAGACGGCGCCCGTCACGCCCTCGCCGGTTTTGAACCGGCCCCGCGCCATCTCCTCGGACGTGAGGCCGTGGGCCGCGGTGATCACGAGGTCGTCGGTCGCCGGGTCGTAGAGCGTGAGGGTTCCCCGTGTCATACCCGACACGGTCCCCAAGATGCGTAAGACCTCCCGGCTGGTCTCTTTGATGTCGAGCGAGGCGGACAGCGTGCGAGCGACCTCGTACAAACAGGTCAGCTCTTGAACTTTGCGTTCCAGCGGGGTCATGTCGCGCGGCGCGATGCGGCGCGCGTTTCGGGCAAGTGGGCTAACGCGCGCACGAGGCGCTGGTTTTCGGCGGGCCGCCCGACGGTGATTCGCAGGTATCCCTCCCCCAGTCCCGGCATCCCGCTCACGTCGCGAACGATGACGCCCCGACGCAGGAGTCCCTCCATCACACTGCCCGACGACAGCCCGTCGGGCAGCTTCACGAGAAGGAAATTGGCGTCGGACGGCACCACCCGGCACCGGGTGCGGGTTTCGAGCGCGGTCTTCATCCGTTCGCGGCCGGCCACGATGCGGCGGCTCGTCGCGTGAAACCACGCGCGTTTTCTGATCACGGCCTCGAGCGCCGTGGTCGCGATCCGGCTCACGTTGAAGGGCAGTCGCACCCGTTCGAGGCGATCGACCAGGGCGGGATCCCCCACCAGGTAGCCGACCCGCAACCCGGCGAGACCGAAGTACTTCGAGCAGGAGCGGATGACGACCAGGCACGGCCACGTCGGGACCAGACCGACGACGCTGTGGTCCGAAAATTCCGCGTAGGCCTCATCGACCACGACGAGGGCCTCCGTCTCGGCCAGGAGTCGCTTCACCACGCTCATCGCCAGCGCCCGCCCGGTGGGGTTGTTCGGCGATCCCAGGACCACCATCGCCGCCCCTTGGGCGCGGGCGATCAACCGCTCGATGTCCACGTCGAAGAGCGGCGGATCCAGTTCCACCAAATCGAGCGACGCGTCCCGCAACATGGCGACAAAGAGGTACAGCGAATACGAGGGAATCGGGATGACGACGCGGTCTTGCGGGTTGAGGGCGACGAGCGCCAGCGTGGCCAGCAGCTCGCTCGCCCCGTTCCCCAGACTCACCCGGTCTTCGGTACACCCGAGGTACGCGGCGACCGCCGCCTTGCCGCGGCGGTACGAGGGATCGGGGTAGCGGTTCGCGTGCTCAAGCGCCTTCCGCAAGGCCCCGAGAATCGGACCCGGGAGGGGATACGGATTTTCGTTCGATGCCAGGTTGGCCACCCGCGATTCGGGGATCCCGTATCGCTCGGTGACCATCGCGGGGAAAATCCCGGGGTCGTAGGGTTCGAGGTACCGAAGAAGTTCCCTCTCCACCACGACCCCGGAACTCGCTCAACCCACCATGCGGCGCAGAGCTTCGACCTTCTTCTCCAGCTCCTCGAACGACAGCATGTCGGCGGCCTTTTCCTTGACCTTCGCTTGCTTCCAGAATTGCACGGCCACAATCTGCAGGGCCTTGCCGCCGTACCCCGGCGCGTGCGGCACCAATTGCGCCGCAAGATCGCCGGCCGCCTCCAGGGCCTGCGGGCTCAAACCCGACTTCTCGGCCGCCGCACCAAGCAGCGTGAGCCCGTCGCCGAGAATCCGCTCCCGGGTCATGTAGGCTTTCGCCGCCGGACTGGTAATCCGATGCACACCCATCGCTCATTCCTCCCTGATCGCGCAGGCGAGCCGCCGCATCAGGCGGCGGCCGTCGATCAAATATCGAAGTACAGGAAAAACTCGTACGGATGCGGGCGCAACCGCATCGCGTCGACTTCTTTGTCCTTCTTATACGAGATCCAGGTGTTCAAGGCATCCTTGGTGAACACGCCACCCTTCAGCAAGAACGCCTGGTCGGCCGCAAGGTTCTCCAGCGCCTCGTCCAGGCTGCCCGGCATCGTCTTGATCCGCGACAGCTCCGCCGGGGCCATGTCGTAGAGATCCTTCTCGACGGGCGGCCCGGGATCGATCTTATTCTCGATGCCGTCGAGCCCCGCCATCAACATGGCGGCGAACGCGAGGTACGGGTTGCACGACGGGTCGGGGAAGCGCACCTCGATCCGCTTGGCCTTGGGGCTCGGCGAGTACATCGGGATGCGGATCGACGCCGAGCGATTCCGGCTTGAATACGCGAGGTTGACCGGCGCCTCGAACCCCGGCGTGAGCCGCTTGTAGGAGTTGGTGGTCGGGTTGGTCAGCGCCGCGAGCGCGCCCGCGTGCTTGAGAATCCCACCGATGTAGTACAGGCACATCTGCGACACGCCCGCGTATTCCTTGCCGGCGAAGAGCGGCTTGCCGTCCTTCCAGATCGATTGGTGCGTGTGCATGCCGGAACCGTTGTCGCCGAAGAGCGGCTTGGGCATGAAGGTCGCGGTCTTGCCGTGGCGCTTGGCGACGTTCTTGACGATGTACTTGAACGTCATCAGCTTATCGCCCATGGTCACCAGCGAGTCGAAGCGGATGTCGATCTCCGCCTGGCCGGCCGTGGCCACTTCGTGGTGCTGGCGCTCCACCGGAATCCCCATCTTCTGCATCTCGAGGACCATCTCGGTGCGAATATCGTCCTGCGCGTCGGTCGGCGACACGGGGAAGTACCCTTCCTTGTGCCGCGGCTTATACGCGCGGTTGGCGCCCTCTTGACCCGAGTTCCAGATCCCTTCGTCCGAATCGATGAAGTAGTAGCCGCTGTGGCTGTTCTGGTCGAACCTGGCCGTATCGAAGATGAAAAACTCGGCCTCCGGCCCGATGTACGCCGTGTCGCCAATCTTGGTCGATTTGAGGTACTTCTCCGCCTTTTGCGCGATGTACCGCGGATCCCGGCTGTAGGACTCGCCCGAAATGGGGTCCGTGATGTTGCAGATCAGGCTCAGCGTGGGCACCTTCATGAACGGATCCATCACGGCGGTGTTGGCGTCCGGCATGACGAGCATGTCGCTGTTGTTGATCGCCTGCCACCCGCGGATCGACGACCCGTCGAACCCCAAGCCCTCCTTGAACACCGCCTCGGACAGCTCTTCGATCGGAATGGAAAAATGCTGCCAGACGCCCGGGAAGTCGACGAACTTCAAATCGACCATGAGTGCCTTGTTCTTCTTTGCCAGTTCCAGTGCCTCTCTCGCCGTCATTGCCCCCTCTCCTTTCGAATCGACCCCGCCGACCATCCCCGCCACCATCACGCCAAAATAAAAAAGACGCCCCAGACGCACACCACCCCGTCTACAGGACGTCTTTGTCCTCCGAAAACGAGCCGCTTATAGCACGTCACGAACGGTGGTGTCAAGCGGACTTGGCCGCACAGCGGCCCGGTGGACTTGCCCACCTGAAACCGGTATAGTGTGTCCCCGCTCGTGGGCCACTCGACGCAAAACGGTTTCCGCCCACGAACGCGATTGAAGCTCCCTGCAGCAAGCTGCAGGGAACGCGAATTGTGCGTCGCGCAGCAAGCTTCGAAGTGCAAGGAAGTAAAGAAGCACAATTTCCATTTTGCTCGCATACCCCGCAGCAAGCTGCGGGATATGCGCTCGCAATGCACTTTCAATTCGCCGCGCCGCGATGGTCGCCCGACGGACGGTCCATCGCGCTCGCCGTCTGGACCGAGGGCCGTCAGGACATCGCCCTGTTCGACGTCGACACCCGCTCACTCCGGATGATCACGCAGGACCGCGCGACGGACCTGACCCCGAGCTGGTCGCGAGACGGACACACGCTGTACTTCACGTCGGACAGCACCGGCGTGTTCAACGTGTTCGCGTACACCCTCGCCGACGAGTCCCTCTCGCGGGTGACAAACGTCCTGGGAGGCGTGTTCATGCCGTCGGTGTCGCTGGACGGCCGGGGGATCGTCGTCGCGAACTACAGCTCGCGCGGGTTCGATCTTCACCGCCTGGAGCTAGACACTGCGCGAGCGAAGCCCGTCGCCCGATCTTCTGAGCCGCGACCAGCCCCCACGACGAAACCGATCCCCGCGTCCGTGTCCATATCCGAGTCGACGCCGGCGCCGTACTCACCGATCCCATCAGTCACTCCCCGATTCTGGGCGCCCGTGCTTAGCGCGGACGAAGAGGGCGGGCAATACGGGTTGACGACCGGCGGACTCGACGTACTCGGTTACCACAAGTACGCGCTGACCGCGGTCTACGGGCCCAGCAGCGGCCGCGCAAGCTACGTCTTGGACTATCGGTTCGATCGGCTGTACCCGTCGTTCGATGTCTCCGTCTCGGACGTGGCCGCACTCTACGGCGACTTTTTCCAAGACGCGAACGGCAACACGAGCGAGTATTGGGAAC
>Ga0184615_10001892_pt1 | contig 11274 bp, 10 predicted proteins | sample PLM4_65_coex_FD_133134 | JGI IMG/M metagenome (GOLD analysis project Ga0184615, IMG submission 133134) | Groundwater sediment microbial communities from an aquifer in East River, Colorado, USA - PLM4_65_coex | ecosystem: Environmental > Terrestrial > Soil > Riparian zone | place: USA: East... | reverse complement strand
TCGCGCGCGAAGAGCGCCGCGGTGAGCCCGCCGCGGTTGGGGCCCATGCGCCGCACGAGATCGCCCGAGAGCGGCTCCACCTTGATCACGTCTGCGCCCTGGTCTGCGAGCACCATGGTGGCGATCGGGCCGGAGATCATGGTCGTGAGATCGAGAACGCGAATGCCGTCGAGCGGGCGTGCGGTCATGCGTGGCTCCCTAGAGCAGCTCGCTTCGGAGTTGCGGAAACACCTTCGAGACTTTCGCCAGCAGGTAGTCGCCGTAGGAGCCCTCGAAGGCGTGCACACTTGCGCCGTCCCAGCGCATGGCGCGGTCGTCGCCGCGCGCCGGCAGGCCCGGAATCGGCTGCACACGCGCGCTGAAGCCCGGGTCGAAGAAGAGCGGGAACGAGAGCCGGTCGCGGCGCGCGCTCACGCGCACGCGGTGCGGCGTGGAGCGGTACAGCCCGCGCGTCATGCGATCGAGCATGTCGCCGATGTTGCAGACGAAGCTGCCCGGCACCGGCGGCGCGTCGATCCAACCCGCGTCGGTGTGGACCTCGAGCCCGCCGTTCTCGTCCTGCACGAGGAGCGTCAGCAGGCCGTAGTCCGTGTGCTCGCCGACGCCCCACGCTTCGACACCCGTCGCGGCGACACTCGCCGGTGTTGGAGCGGGGTAGTTGAAGATGCGGAACAGGATCAGCGGGTCGGCGGTGTAGCGCCGCGCGAAGTAGTCCTCGTCGAGATCCAGACTGAGCGAGATCGCGGCCACGAGCCGGTGGCCGAGCGCGGTCACCGAGGCGATGTAGTCGAGCACCGTCTCGCGAAAACCCGGCAGATCCGGGAACAGGTTGGCCCCGTGCATGGGGGTGTGCGCGCGCACCGCCGGGTGCTCGGGCGGCAGCTCGGTGCCCAGGTACAGGCCTTCCTTCCGGTCGGGCGCGCCCGAGGTGAGCTCGTCGCCCACCGCGAAGTAGCCGCGCCAGGCGCGACCGCCGTGAACCATGGCGATGCGTCGCTTGCTCGCCAGGTCCTGCGCGAAGAACGCGCGGCCGAGAGCCTCCAAGCGCTGCATCAGCCCGGCATCCACGCCGTGGCCGGTGACGTAGAAGAACCCGTGTGCGCGGCAGGCGGTGCCGATCTGTCGAGCGACCTGCACGCGCGCGCCGCGATCGCCGCCGAGGCCCGCGACGTCGATCACCGGGACGCTCGCGAGATCCGCGTCGCGGCCAGCGCTCGGCTCGCGTTGCGATGGGGTGGTGGTCATGGTCGGTCCGAGCCAGTATCACAGAAGCAAGCTCGGTCCTCGTCCCGCGCGCGAGCGGCGTTACTGTTTTCGCGCCCGACCTGCTCTCGATCCACTGCAACGAGGTTCGCAACGGACACCGACCCGCCAGATGCGCGCAGCGCCGAGCCGGAGCCGACAGCGTCGCCGGCCGCGGCTCCGCTTGCGCAACAGCTCCGGGGATTCGCCGACGAGATCGCGGCGCTCGTCGCGGCGCTCGGCGGGTTGGCCTCCGCGGAGGCTTCGCTCAGCCTGACCGCGCTCGTGCGCATGCTGAGCTTGCGCACGGTCGGCGTCGTCCTCGTCGCGCTGGCGATCGTGCTCCTTGCGGTCGCCGGGACCGTCGTGCTCGCGCGGGTGCTCGGCTCCGCAGCCGCTGCGCTGGCGATCGTCGGCTTGGGCGCACTGCTGGCCGCGGCATTCGCGCTCTGGCGCGCTTCGGTCTGGCGCGAGCGCATCGGCTTCGCGCAAACGCGCGCGGCCCTCCGCGCGAATCCACCGCCCTCCCCAGGACCGGAGCCGTGATGAGCACGAAGCAGGCGCTGGCCAGGGTAGAGCGCGAGAGCACGCGACTGGCTCTCGCGCAGCGCGCACTCGCCGCGCGCGCAGCGCCGTTGGCGCGTCTCACGCGACAGGTCAATCCCGTGGTGCTCACCGGATCGGCCGTGCTCGTGGGGCTGGTCGCGGGTCGCCTGCTCGGGCGGCCGAGTCTGCCGCGCGCGCTCGAGCCGGCGGCACTGCTGGCGGGCGCCCTCCAGAAGTCCCTGGCCGGACTGCTCGAGACCCTCTTTGCCGCCGCGCTCAGGCCCGCGCCGGGCCCCGCTGAACGAGAGGGCGTTCGTTGCGCGTCCGGCAAGCGGAGCGCGAAGCGCGAAGTGCGCAGCGAGGCGAAGCCGAGCGAAGAGCGGGTGGCGCGCGGCCGCCCGCGCGCCGGGCCCCGCCAGTATTAACGGCGACTCGACAGCAGGTACCCCGCGAGGAACGCGATCCCGATCGCCGTGAACGGGCGCTCGCGGATGAATGTCTCGGTCTGCCGGAGCACCTCGCCGGCCTTGTCGCGCGTCGCCTGGGTCGCCTGCGCTGCGCGCTCGCCAACTGACTCGGTACCCGAGGCGAGTGTCTCGCGTACCCGTGACGCCGCCTCGTCGGCCAGGCCCGCCACGCCGACACCCAGCTCCTGCAGCGCTTCGAGCAGCTTGGCCGCGCCCGGGCTCAAGGTCTCCTTCGCCACCGCGCGGAAGCCAGGCTCTGTGCCGTTGTCGCTCGCGGTCTCGGCGCCCTGCTCGGCTTTTGCACCCATCGCTGACCTCCCAAGTTCGGCCAAATCTGGCCTGAGCATAGTCCCTGCTGCGGGAGTTCCCATGAACCAAGTGATGCGCAGGCGCGGAGCCTGGCCCAGGTGGCTCGATGCGGTCAGCGGCTCGGCGGTTCGCCGAGCGCGTCGATCCGTGTCTCGATCTGCTGCGCCAGCTCGTCGTCGCCCTGCATTCGGGCGAGCGCGAGCGCGCGCTGCGCTGCGCGGAGCGACGCCGCTCGCTCGCCGAGCGCCGCGTGCGCCTCGGCAAGCGCGTCGAACCCCCGCGCGAAGTCCGGCCGCAGTCGCTGCGCCTCGACCAGCGGGGCGAGCGCGTCGCGCGGACGGCCGAGCTGCAGCTCCGCGATCCCCAGGTTGTACTGCGCGTTCGGGCTGCGCGGGTCGAGCTTCACCGCCTGTTGGAAATCCTCGCGTGCGAGCTGCGCGTTCCCCAGGTCTCGGTGCGCGTGGCCCAGGCTCTCGAAGGCGCGCGCGAAGTCCGGTCGGATGCGCACCGCTTCGCGCAGCGGGCCGACGGCTTCCGCAGACCGACCCACGCGCATGAGCAGGTTGCCCAGGTTGTACTGCGCATTCTGGCGTCGGGGGTCGATCTCGACCGCGCGCCGATACAGCGCGAGCGCTTCGGCGACACGGTCCTGTGTCTCGGCCAGCACGCCGAGCTTCTCGAGCGCCAGCGAGCTTGCCGGATCTACGGCCAGCGCATGCTCCCAGAGCGCGGCGCTGTTCCGCCAATGACCGACCTGCGCACGCGTGAGTGCGCCGAAGATCGCGAGCGCCACGAGCGCGGCGAGCGCAAGCGCGCGAGCGCGACCGGGGAACTCCGGGACGAGTGCGGGAATCCCCCAGGCTGCCAGCACGAACAGGCCGATCGACGGCAGGTACGTGTAGCGGTCGGCCATCGACTGCTCGCCAACCTGGATCACGCCGATCACGGGCACGAGCATGCCCAGAAACCAGAACCAGCCGACGGCCAGCCAAGGACGCGTCGACCGCGCGCGCAGCGTCGCCGCCGTCACGAGCGCGAGCAAGGCCGCGCAGCCGAGCAGCGTGCCGATCGGCCAGGCGCCGGGGTGCGCATAGCTGACCGAGAGATGCATGGGAAAGGTCAAGCCCGCGAGATACCGCACGCAAGACACGAGCGCGTTGCCGAACCGATCCGCGACGCTGTAGCGGGCCGCGAGCGAGATCGCTCCGCGTTGTGCGACGAGTGTGACTGCGCAGGCCGCCGCGGCGAGCGCCGCGAGCGGAAGCTTCTCGAGCGCGAGCGCGCCGAGCCCACGCAGATCGAGCGCCGGGGCGACGCGCAACCTGCGCAGCGGCCACACGTCGAGCAGCAGGAGCACGGCGGGCAGCGTCACCAGCATGGGCTTGGCGGCGAGCCCCGCCGCGAAGACCAGAACGACGACGAGATAGCGCGCCGTCGACGGTCGCGCCGCGTAGTGGGCCCAGGTGTGCAGCGCGCCGGCGAAACAGAGTGCTGCGAGCACGTCCTTGCGCTCCGCGATCCAGGCGACGGACTCGACGTGCAGCGGGTGCAGCGCGAAGAGCCCCGCGACGAACGCGCTCTGCCCCGCGGCGCCGGTCATGCGCAGGAACGCGAGGAAGAGCAGGAGCGTCGCGAGGACGTGAAGCCAAAGACTCACGCGGTGGTGCCAGGCGGGCGCGAGACCGAAGAGCTCGACGTCGAGCATGTGAGAGAGCCAGGTGAGCGGGTGCCAGTTGTGCGCGTCGGTGGCGGTGAGCGCCCAACGCGCGGAGTCGAGCGTGAGTCCGCCTCGCACCTGCGGGTTCCCGGTCACGTACACGTTGTCGTCGTAGTCGACGAACTCGAAGCCCGCGAAGCTCCCGTAGGCGGCGAGCGTCGCCGCGACCAGCAGCGCGCACAGCGCCGCCGCCTGCCACCCCCGCCGCTTCGCGCCCGCCTGCGGCGGCAGGGCCGTTCTGTCGCCGTGCACCGTCATCTCGCCGCGACAGTCTGACAGCACGACGCAAGTTTCTGCTGCCGCAGCGGTGGTATGCTCGCGCGCGCTGGTGATGACCCCGATTCGGACGCTGTTGCCGCTGCTGCTCGCCCTGTTCCTGCTCGCGCCCCCGCGCGGCGCGGGCGCAAATGTCGTGGTCTCGATCGCGACCGTCGTCGGGCCGATCGAGCTCGAGCTCTTCGACGCAGTTGCGCCGCTCAGCGTCGCGAACTTCCTCGGCTATGCCGACTCGAACGCTTACGACCAGAGCTTCTTCCACCGCAGCGTTCCTGGCTTCGTGATCCAGGGCGGCGGCTACAAGCTCTCCGCCGGGGTGATCGACTACGTCGCGATCAGTCCGCCCAGCGTCCCGAACGAGCCCGCGCTCTCGAACGTCCGCGGGACGGTGGCGATGGCGAAGCTCGGCGGGCTGCCCGACAGCGCGACGACCCAGTGGTTCATCAACCTCGGGAGCAACGTCTTTCTCGACACTGACAACGGCGGCTTCACGGTCTTCGGCGAGGTGATCTCGGGCCTGCCGGTCGCGGACGCGATCAACGCGCTGCCGCGCGTGAACATCGGCAACCCGTTCACCGACCTCCCCGTGATCGGCTGGACGACGGGCAACCCCGTCTACGCTGCAAACTTGGTGGTTCTCACCGACGTGGCGCGAAAGCTCACGCCCGCGTGCGGCGACCTCGACGGCGACGCGCAGATCGGAACGCTGGACGCCGCGCGCATCCGCGGCTTCCTCGCCAACCCCGCCGGCAGCGCGCTGTCGGCCGGCGAGGCAGCCCGTTGCTCGGTCGTGGGAACGGCGTCGGACTGCAATCTCCTCGACGCCACGATCGTGCGCCGCCGCTTGGCGGGCCGCGCGCCGAAGCGCGCGCAGATCTGCCCCGCAGCACTCTGAGGCGCGCGACCGGAGAACGCGGCGGACTCCGGTAGACTCCACTCCGCTCGGCAGTGAGGGGGTCGCAGGCGTTCGATGCTCTTCAACTCGTACGTCTTCTTGCTGATCTTTCTGCCCGTCTGCGTGCTCGGCTTCCGCGCAGCGATGCGGCAGGGCGGTGTGCAGCTCTCGCTGTCGTGGCTGCTGGCCTGCTCGCTGTTCTTCTACGGCTGGTGGGATCCGCGTTACGTCTTGCTTCTGCTCGCCTCGATCGGCGCCAACTTTGCCGCGGCGCAGCTGCTGCGACGTGCCTCGGGTCGGCCCAGGAAGGCGTTGCTCGCGGCGGGGATCGCCGGGAATCTCGGGCTGCTCGGCTACTTCAAGTACGCCGGATTCTTCGCGCGCACGCTGGCGCCGGTGCTCGGCACCGACGGCTCCGGCTGGGACCTGGTCCTGCCGCTCGGAATCTCGTTCTTCACGTTCCAGCAGATCGCCTACCTGGTGGACACCTCGCGCGGGAACACGCCCGCCCGGGGGCTCTTTCCGTACGCGCTCTTCATCACGTTCTTCCCGCACCTGATCGCCGGTCCGATCACACACCACGGCGAGCTCATGCCGCAGCTCGATGCCCGGACGCGCGAGCGGGCGCGCGCGGCGGACTTCTCGCTGGGTCTGGCGATTCTCGTGGTCGGCCTGGTGAAGAAGGTGATCCTCGCCGACTCGGTGGCGCGCTACGCGAGTCCGACGTTCGCCGCGGCCGAGCTGGGCGCGTCGCCGTCTTTCGCCGAGGGCTGGCTCGCCGCGCTCGCCTACACCCTGCAGCTCTACTTCGACTTCTCGGGCTACTCCGACATGGCGATCGGGCTCGCGCTGCTCTTCGGTGTGCGACTGCCCGCCAACTTCGACTCACCCTACAAGGCGGTGAGCATCGTGGACTTCTGGCGGCGCTGGCACATCACCCTGTCGCGCTTCCTGCGCGAGTATCTCTACATCCCGCTCGGCGGCAATCGGCGCGGACCCGTCCGGCGCTACGCGTACCTGATGATCACGATGCTGCTCGGCGGGCTCTGGCACGGCGCCGGCTGGACCTTCGTCGCTTGGGGCGGGCTACACGGAGCGATGTTGGTGACGAACCATGCCTGGCGCGCGCTCCGCCATCGACTCGGCGTGGCGGCGGCCGCGCCGGGCTCGTGGCGACTCGCAGCGGGACGCGCGCTCACGTTCGTATGCGTGGTTGCCGCCTGGGTCCTGTTTCGCTCGCACTCCTGGGATGGAGCGACGCGGATTCTCGGCGCGATGGCCGGTCAGAACGGCTTCGAGCTCGCGGACTCGTTCGAGACGTCGCGCGCGCTGCGCCTGATCGCGCCGCTCTTGCTCGTCGTCTGGCTGGCGCCCAATACGCAGCAGATTTTCGCCAGCGGGAAACCCGTGCTCGATCCCCAGCCGGCGCCGGCGCGCCTTCTGCTCTGGCGTCCTACGCCGCTCGGCGCGAGCGGGCTCGCGATCGTCGCCGTGCTCGTTCTGCTGGGCATCTCCTCGGCCAGTGAGTTCCTGTATTACCAATTCTGAGCGCCAGCGGAGCGGCGACAGAGGCATGGCGGGTCCGGCCCGCCGCCACGCGCGCGTCTTCATCGCGGTGCTCGTCGCGCTGCTCGCGGTTCTCGGCGCGTGCAACTTCCTGCTCGACCCGTTCCTCGCGTACCGCGTCGTCGCGATCGATGCGCTCCGCCCGTATCGGGACAAGCTTCACTCGCGCATCGCGAAGGCGGAGATCCTCGGCCACGAGGACTGTCAGGTGGTGATCCTCGGCACCTCGCGAGCGCAGATCGCGCTCGACCCCGACCACCCCGCGTGGGGTGCGCCGGCCTGCAACCTGGCCTTGACTGGCATGGGCGTACCGGAACTCCTGGGCGTGCTCGAGCGCGTGATCCGCGAGCCAGAGGTTCGCGAGCTCGTGATCGCCCTCGACATCCACTCGTCCGCGGGAGACGCCGCGTTGCACGAGGATTTCGCGCGCTCCCGCTTCGACGACCGGCTGCAGCTGGTCGAGTACCACGGGGGCCTGCTCTTCGGCGAAGACGCGACGCGCGCGTCGCTCGGACTCGTGTCGGACTTCTTTCGCGGGCGGGTCTCGCCCTACTCGGAGCGCGGGTTCACCAATCCCGCGCTGCGCGGTCGCCCCGCCGATCGCGAGAGCTTTCTGTGGGCGCTCGAGCGGACGATTGGCGCGCTCCGCGCGCCGCTGCGCGAGCGCTCTGGCGACGAGACAGCTCTCCTCTCGCGCCTGGCCGCCGACATCCGGACCGCGCAGGCGCGCGGCATCGCGGTGACGCTGGTGATTCTTCCGGTGCACGCGATCTTCCTCGAGACGCTGCAGCGCTTCGGCAAATGGCCGAATCGCGAGCGGGCACGCGAGACCTTCATGCGTTCGCTCACGCCCGAGGGCGGCGAACCCCTCGTTCCGGTCTGGGACTTCACTTCATACCTCGGCCCCGCCGCCGAAGGGGTGCCCGCGGCCGGCGCCGCGCGTGAAATGCGCTGGCACTGGGATGCCGTGCACGTCAAACGCGAGCTTGGCGACGAGGTGATCGCGCAGATTCGCAGCGCGGCGATGCCCAGTCACCTGTCGCCGGGCGTGCGGCTGACACTGGACTCACTCGGCGCCGAGAGCGAGCGCCTGCATCAAGAGCGGGAGGACTATCTGCGGGCCCACGGCGCCGAGCTCGCGCTGATCGACGAGGCCAGCGGCGACGGCGGATTGCTTGACAAGGACTTCGCGACAGGCGAGAAACAGCCATGAATCCGCAGGGTTCGGCGTCCGCCGAGGAGCCGCGCGAAGCGCCGACAAGCTGGCGATTCGCCAGCGCGGATCCCCCGGACGAAGACACCTGTCGCGAGCTCGCGGCGTTCGTGCTGCGAGTTCAGGACGAGCCCGAGTGGTACCCCAAGGAGAAGGATCGGATCCTCTCGTGGAAGCTGCGCGAGAACGAGTGCCACGCCGGCTTCGCGAGCATGATGGTGACGCCCGACGGCAGCCCCGTGAGCCTGTGCACCGTGACACCGAAGCGTTTCTGGGTTCGCGGCGAAGAGCAACGCTGGGCGGAGGTCGGCGATACGTTCACCGATACGGCGTACCAGCGGCTCGGCATGTTCTCGGCGGTCACCGACGCCACCCGCGCGCGCGCGCTCGTCCGGACCGTGCTTCGACTTCCGCGTTCGCGCGGAACGACGGTGCACGAGGAGCGCCTGTTCGGGGCCGACTACGACGCCCTCTGGCAGAGCGTTCGAGCGGAGCTGCCGTGCGCGCAGGTTCGCGATGCGCGCTACCTGCGCTGGCGCTATCGCGCCAACCCGATGCCCTTCAGGCTGCGCGCCGCGCTCGACCTGGGCGTGGATCTCGTCGTGGCGCACGACGCGCGCCGATCGCCGTTGCCGCTGCCTTGGCCGCGCGGTCCGTTGATCCAGCGCAACGTGGACAAGCCGGTGATCATCCACCAGAGCGACGCCGGCAAGCGGGTCGTCGCCGATCTCGCGCCCTGGCACCCCGCGCAGAGCGACAGCGACGCGTTCTGAGGATGGAAGCCACGAACGGACTCGACCCGAGAGCCGGCATTCGGTCGTCGCTGCGCGATGGCGTCGCGGGCCTGCTCGCCGGTCTCTACATGGGGAGCCGCACGCTGCTGCGGCGCGGCCTCCGCAGTGCCATCCCGATCCTGAATCTGCATCGCGTGTCGTCGTTCCGACCCGAGCACTCGATGACGCTGCAGCCGGAGACTTTCCGGGCGCTGCTCGCGGGCCTGCAGCGCAGCTACCGCTTCGTCAGCCTGCGCGAGCTCGACCGCGTCCTGGCATCGGGTCAGAGCGGCGAAGCGCTGTGCAGCCTCACATTCGACGACTGCTACGGCTGCCTGTACACGCACGCGGTCCCGATCCTGCGCGCGCTCGAGATTCCCGCGACGTTCTTCGTGTCGAGCGGGTTCGTCGATTCGGCGACGCCGTTCCCGCACGACGTCGAGACCGGCTTTCTGGATCTGCCGAACTTCACCTCCGCCCAGCTGCGCGAGCTCGGCCACGACCCGCTCTTCGAGATCGGCTCGCACACCATCACGCACTGCGACTTCTCCAAGCCCGTCGATCCAGCCGCCATCGCGCGCGAGCTCGCGGAGTCCCGCTCGACGCTGGCAGCCATCACGGGTCGCCCGGTGACGCGGTTCGCGGTCCCGTGGGGCGACCTTCCCCGGTGTCGACCCGAGGTGATCGCGGCGGCCCGCGCAGCCGGCTATGAGCGCGTCTATTCGCACTTCGGCGGCCGGAACCTGATCCGCGCCGACGGCCGCGTCGGCTACCTGCTTCAGCGCATCTGCTCACACGGCTCCGCCGCCTACGTTCGCGCGTGTCTCGAGGGCTATCGCGGACGGGCGTCGTTCCTGCCCGGCAAGACGCCCCGCGACACCTGGCCGCCCGAGCTCCACGACACCGATCTGCGTCGACTCTGAAGCCGTACCTACTCGCGCGCGGCGCGGGGAAGCGTGAGGTAGAAAGTCGAGCCCCGGCCGGGCTCGGACTCGACCCAGATGCGGCCGCCGTGGCGCTCGAGAATCCGGCGGCAGATCGCGAGGCCCATGCCGGTGCCGGGGCGTTCGCCGACGTGCAGGCGCTCGAATACGCGGAAGATCGTCTCGTGATGGGCGGCGGGAATGCCGATGCCGTTGTCGCGCACGTAGATCAGCACGTCGCGCTCGCGCGGCTCGGCGCCGACGCTGATGACCGGCGCCTGCGCGCCGCGGAAGCGCAGCGCGTTCGCCAGCAGATTCTGGAACACGCGCGCGATCTGAATCGGGTCGGCGACGACGGACGTGAGCGCCTCGACCTTGATTTCGGCGGAGCTCTCCGCGATCGCCGGGCGCAGGTTCTCGAGCGCCCACTCGAGCGCCTGTGCGAGATCGCTGGTCTCGACCGCGACGTGCAGCGCGCTGGAGCCCGCGTACTCGACCAGATCGCGCAGCAGCTCGCGCATGTGCCCGACCTGACGCAGCGCGAGCGCGAGATCGGCGCCGCCACCGGCGAGTGCGCCCTGCAGCGCGTGTTCGAGGCTGCGCAGCGGCTCCTGCAGGTCGTGTGCGCCCGCGAGCGCGAGCTCCTCGAGCTCACCGCTCACCGCGTCGAGGCGCGCCACGTCCGCGCGCGCGCGTTCGCGCGCAAGGACGAGATCGTCGATTTCGAAGATCGAGCCCACGAAGCCGGTGAACTCGGACTTGGCATCGAAGCCCGGAACGGCGGAGAGCCGCACCCAGCGCCAGGCGCCCGAGGCGTCGCGGAGCCGAAGATCCGCCGAGAGCTCGGCCGGCTCCTCGAGCGCACTCGCGAACGCCGCCGCCCACGGGCCGCGATCCTCGGGGTGGATCCGCTCGAACCAGCCGCTGCCGCCGGCTTCGGACTCGACCAGTCCCAGGTAGGAGAGCGCGCGGCGCGTGAAGTGACTGAAGCCGCCGCGCGAGTCGGTCTTGAAGAGCATGGCCGGTGCGCGCGAGGCATCGCTCCGCGTGGAGGGCGCGAGCTCGAGCAGCTCATGGAGGGCCGCCGAGACCACGGCGCGCGTCGCGCTCTCGCGCGCGAGCACCGTACACGAGCCAAGCGCACGCGCACGCGCGGCCGCCTCCGCGTCGCCAAGCGTTGCCAGAACGAGTACAGGGACCGCCGAACCCCGTGCGCGCCGCTCGCGCAGCACGTCGAGGGCCCCATGCCCACCGCTCTCGAGATCGAGCACGAGCGCGGCCGGCTCCTCCACCTCGAGCAGCTCGCGAAGCTCGCGAAGCGATCGCGCGACCACGATCTCGGCCGAC
>Ga0184615_10001889_pt1 | contig 11282 bp, 8 predicted proteins | sample PLM4_65_coex_FD_133134 | JGI IMG/M metagenome (GOLD analysis project Ga0184615, IMG submission 133134) | Groundwater sediment microbial communities from an aquifer in East River, Colorado, USA - PLM4_65_coex | ecosystem: Environmental > Terrestrial > Soil > Riparian zone | place: USA: East... | reverse complement strand
TCACCGGGGAACCATCGGGAACAAAATCGAATGTATCATCGTCAGTGGGGCCGCTGTGTCCGCCCATCATGAGTGCCACGCGGTGGGTGAGATGGCGATCATAGGTAACCGCCGCACCGCCCACTGGCTTGGAGATATTGGAGATGTTGGTGCTGAATACGTATGTGTACGACCCATTGCCGAGGTCGGTCAAGGTGCCGTTGCTCTCGCTGTTGGCCTGATTGACCTGCACACCATCTTGACTGGCGGGCCAGTCCTTTGGCGCCGCCCCATGGGTTCCGGCTGTCTCCGTCCGATAAATATATGGAACCCATTGGTTCCAACTTATTTGGTCCGCTCCCGCCGCTGCACTGGGTGTCGGCGCCGGGACCAGCTTGGCGATGTTGAAGCTGAAGCCCGTAGCGCCGGGAAGCAGAGCCCCGTCTCTCTTGACAGTGAAGTTGACAGTCACCACACCGGCGGCATCCGCCGTGGCGCTGGTGATGTCGGCATCTACTGTGTATTTGCCGTCAACCTCCAATGCTGCTTTCGCCAGCGCGCTGGCTCCGTGGAAGTTCTGGATCTGCACATTACCGCCCGCGGTGCCCGATGTACCCGGCGCACCCGATGTACCGGGCGCGCCCGGCGCACCCGGTGTACCCGCAGTACCATTGGAGTCACCGCCGCCACAGCCTGTTATTGCCAGGGAAGCGGCCAACAGTAGCATTGCGAGAAGTTGGGTGAGCGTATTCCGGTTCATGTGGTTACCCTCCTATTGCTTATAGTGTGAGATAAGAAACCGCAAAAACCTCGGCATTTCTCACGATTAAATCAGTTCGTTACACCAGCACCGCTGATACCGCCTGTCGTAGCTACTAAAAATACTGCCAAAACATGGGACCTGCTTTTGTAAATTTTTTCTCCTTGAAGACAGATTATGCAGTCGGGAATATTCTTGACATTGAGATTTATCAACCACTACTTGTAGCGAATGATGCCCATCCCTGACGTGCAAGCTTCTTATCCACAACTCATTATTTTTTATATGCAATAATTTAGAATGAGTACACCGCTCGAAAGTCCTATCCGGCCTGCGCTGCAAACTGCTCGTATGGTTTCCAGCGCGGGAGGGACATCGCGATTCTTGTCGGGATAAAGGCGTGAGCGCATGCCGCTGCGGACCGCGCTGGGCATGAAACGCATCATGCGTTATTTTTTCAGGCAGTCGTGTTGCTTCATAAAAAAGCCCGCTTGCGCGGGCTTTTTTATCGAACGATCAAATCGGATTACTTCTTGGCGGCAATCTCTTCGAGCCGGGAGTAGTAGTAGACCACCGGGTGTGCTTAAAGCTTAATCCCTCCGTCCCTTTTGTTTCACTTTTATAGCCCCGCGCTAGCGAAGGAGCTTAGCGGTTGTTCCCGGTTCCGGACGAAAAGCCACGCCATTTTCTTTTTGTATCGTGGTCAATTCTTTTGCGCTCACATACAGTCGCCGCTGGGGTCCCTGGTTGGAATCCATCATCTCGTACCAGGTTTCTCCCCCACGTTGAAAGGCTTTTGTAAGCACAACTTCATGTCCGTTTCTGAAGTCTCCATTTTCCGGTACCACGCTCACCATCACCGGGCGACCTTCCTTCAGAGTCTTGGCAAAATCGGTTCTGGTCACTACCTCGGCCTGGCCCAAGGCTTCAGCAAGCATGACCACCTCTCCACCAATGAGGCCCTTCTGCTCAATGACTTTTTGAGGATTTGCACGCTCTGCGGCATCGCGCCATTCACCCTGGCGTATGAGTTCGGTCGCACGCGTGGCCACCACCCCATAGGGCAGGCCAGACGCGTTTGCCAAAGCGAAGACGGCGCAGTCTTGGTAGCTCTGTGTACCGGCACCGGGGAATCCCGGACCCACGCCTTGCGAGGCTTCCCGTGCGAAGCCCTCCCTTTGGCCACGAGCTAAAACATTCTGCCAAGCCTGGCGGCTCTGAGCACTGGTCCCGTCGCCATCGGAGACCAGGCTGCTCAATGCCTTATCGAGGCGGGCTTGTTCGTCCGCGCTCCATCCCAGACGTTTGGCCAAGGCGTTCATCTCATTGATGATGCGTGTTACCTCCGGGTCCCGTGTATCCACGGTGGCATTTGCTGGTTTTATTTTTCCGGGGGTCGACGGGGCCTTCACCCCATACCCGTTGTTGTAAGCCATGATCCAATCGGTGCGGCATGGTCCCAGTGCGCGCGGGTCCGAGGCAGCGTTGGCGAGTTCACCCCGCGCGGCGGCGCCTTGCCCGGCCTGATAGGCCTCCTGCAGAACAAGTTTTTTTTGTATGCTGCCTGAGTCGTAACCGGCACGGTAGTCCGCCACACAGGTCTGTTGTTGTTCAGCGGTTACTCCAGCGCAGGCTGGGCCGGCATTTTGCGAAATGCACTGGCTTGCATGCTCGAAGCCCTTGGTATAACTATCACTCTTTTTACCCGCTGGCGGCACTGCCTTGGCTGACGGTGCGATTGCGGATGGATTTTCGGTCATCAGGCTTAGCCCGGGGCCAGACTCAACGCCCATGAGCCCGAGCGGCTGTGAATCTTCGACGCCCATCATGCCACCGAGGAGCCTATTCTTCTGCTCCTCCAGCTTTCTGTTCGCCTCCTCTGCGGCGCGGCGCTGTTCTTCAGCACGTAGTTCCGCTTGCGCCTTACGTCTGGCGTCTGCTTCAGGATCGCCGAACAACGCCTTACCGAGCTCCTTACCGATCTCGGTGCCGATGATTGTGCCAATCGAACCGCCTGAGGTTGCGCTCGAAGATGAACCCGAGCCGCCGCTATTGCACGGCGATCCTTGCGATACCCACGTGTTGTAAGCCAGGCCCGAGGATAATCCGCACTTTTGTTTTTGTTGTGTCCACCAGGCAGGCTCGGCGGCTAAGGATGTGAGAGGGAAGGCAAGAAAGAAAATAATATACAATCCAATGATTCGTTTCATGGTCAACCTCCGGTGTGCACTGGGCGGCGCTGGCCAAGCGGAAGAGAGCGCTCATCGACGCTTTCCAACACGTTTCGCTTCGGCTTGCCAGACATACATCTTGTCCTGGGCGGCGCGCGCATTGGCGGCGTCCGGGGCCAACCGCAGATACCGCTTCATTTCGAACACCGCGGTATCGAACTCCTTGAGTTCGCCCAAGGTCAGGGCGCGGTTGAAATGACCTTCTGGCCACCACGGCGCGACCTGCAACGCTTCGGCGTACAGATCGGCCGCATCCTCGAACCGCTTGTTCTTCACGGCATCCTCGGCTTGCACTTTGAAGCTGCGCGCCTCCTCGCCTAGCATCGGCTTGCTCGCGGACGCGAGGTATTCCTGCACCGCGCGTTCGAAACGCGCCTCCTCGATAGGTTCCTGCGGGACGAACCCTTCCTTCTCGGCCTGCCGCTTCACCACGAAGATCGCTTCGACGACCTGCTCCGTCGACCGATAACCAGAGAGCTTGATCCTGTCATATCCCGAATCGGGCAACACAATTACGGACTGGCCGTAGTACATGGCAGACTCCCTGCCAGCACTCACCCGGAGATCTTTCAACGGTAGGGTGATGGCTTGCGCGCGTCCGTCCGAACCCATGCTACCGACAGTGCCGGGTTGTATTCGGATGGTCTTGTTGTCGATGACCGTGATGCCGGAAGCGGCGAGCACTCGCCGGGCCTTGATCACGCTCATATGCACATTGTCTTCCGTCGGAACATAGGTGACCGTCGTGGCGCACCCCGCCAAGCAGATTGCAAGCAGTAGCGAGTGCATGGTCAACCATCTATGTGCAGTTTTCATTGCTTTATCTCCGTTGTTTGCGAACAATCATGGTTTGTCTCTCGATCCAGTCTCTCTTGTGGCTATTTCGCCGCTCGTGGCACCAAACTCTCCCACTGGTAAATCTTGAGCTGCACGGCGCGGGCATTGGGCGCGTCGGGCTCAAGCTTGAGGTACTTCTGCAGCGCCCGCATGCCGCCTTGGTAATCCTGTAGTTCGCCTAAGATCAGCCCGCGGTTGTAGTGACCCGCCGGCCACCACGGTGCGATGCCCAGTGCCTGGTCGTACAGATCGACCGCATCGTCGAAGCGCTTTTGCTGGACCGCCAGTTCGGCCTGAACCTTGTATTTCACCGCTTCTTCGGGCAGTTGCGGTTTGACTGAGGCATTGCGGTAGCTCTGGGCCGCCTGCTCGAAAGCGGCTTCCTGCGCCGGATCGGCTGATCCCGCCAAGACGTCCCATGCTCTGACAAAGTCGCGCGCAGCAGTCGCAGCAGAACCGCCACGCCAAAAGAACATACAATTATCTAGGGACATCGCTTCGTCGCCCCTGCTAGCAGAGACGCAGGTTATTGGTATGTACAAGTCAACATCCCGCTTGATCGCGAGCGCGGGCTTTGCGGCAATACGGTAAGACCTCGATCCTTTCACAGAGCCTCTCGCGCAGGTAACCTCGATTCTTTTGTACGTCACGTTGACAACTTTCGGATCGTGACACCAGACATCGGCCAGCGCTGTTTTAATCAATAGCTCGCGCGCCTGCACGGGCGATAGATCGCGCGCGTCCTCGGGAGTAGCCTGATAAACAGTGACAGTCCCGCATCCACCTGCGACCAGCGCAGCGAGGATCAACAGAGTCGTGGTGCCGAACTTCATGCATTGTTTCTTGAACATGTTTTTTCCTCTGCGAAACTGCATCTGAGTTTGCTGCTCTTGTTTGGCCAGTAACTCAGGATCGTGATCCTTGTTCAGGTACTGGTTACGTTCAGCACTGGCAGGATGTATTCCGTACTCGCCGGCCACAATGCCTGCTACTTCCCCGTGCCCTCCCACTCGTAAATCTTGAGCTGCACGGCGCGGGCATTGGCTGCGTCGGGTTCGAGCTTGAGATAACGCTTCAACTCAGCGACCGCTTCTTCGTGAGTACCCATTTCCCCCAAAATCAGGCCGCGGTTGTAGTGCCCCTGCGGCCACCACGGTGCGATGCCCAGCGCCTGGTCATACAGATCGGAGGCCTCGTCGAAGCGCTTTTGCCGAACTGCCAGCTCGGCCTTGACCTTGTACCGCACCGCCTCTTCGGGCAGTTGCGGCTTGACGGAGGTATTGCGGTAGCTCTGGGCCGCGCTCTCAAAGGCGGCTTCCTGCGCCAAATTGAAGGCAGTGCCCTCGCGAGCCAACACGTACCACGCCCTTACAAAGTCGCGCGTCGCAGTGAGATTGGTACTGCCTCGGTAGAACATGCAGTCCTGGGGGTGCCGCCAGTCCCCGGCAGGCCGCCTGCCTTCCCCACTGGCGCGGCTGACCCGGACCTCACTGGCATTGATGCAGGTTTTGTCGGCAACGCTGCCCTCTACCGGGTCGCCGACGTACGACGTCGCCACGAGATCGGGGTATTCAGCAAAGCGGTAGGGGCCATCACAGGTAGACTGGTATTTTTCGTACGTCACGGTTCCGAACTTTTGGTGCACACGCTGCTCGACAACATATGGAGCATTACACCCTGAGACGAATTGCGCTGTTTTAATCAATAGCTTGCGCGCCTGCACAGGCGATAGATCACGTGTGTCCTCGGGAGTGGCCCGATACAAAGTGGTAGTCCCGCATCCACCTATGAGCAGCGCAGCAATGAGCAACAGGGCCGTGGAGCCCAGTTTCAGACATTGTTTTCTAAACATGTTTTCTCCCGCGGCTTGGGCACGTGAGGTGTGCCATGGTTTCAGCCTAGGGTATGGCAACAGGTATGTCTAACCGCGCCGCATCGCCGAAGCGGCTGGCAGACAACAAAAAAGCCCGCTTTCGCGGGCTTTTTTGTTGAAACGAACAATTCGGCTTATTTCTTGGCAGCAATCTCTTCCAGCCGGGTGGCGCGAATGATGTTGCCGTCGAGGCCGGCGTCCTTGGCGTTGGCGCCGTAGGCCACGGCCATGAGCTGGGAGTAATACACCACCGGGATCTTGAACTTGGTGTTGTACTTTTTGTTGATCTGGTCCTGATAGACCTCGACGTTCATCTGGCACACCGGGCACGGAGTCACGATCATCTCGGCGCCGAAATCATAGGCCGACTCGATGATTTTCTTGATCTGCACCTGGCTCTTTTCCGGTTCGGAGAAGGCCAGCGCGCCGCCGCAGCAGGTGACCTTCTGGTCGTACTTCTCGACCGGCTCGGCACCCATGATCTCGGTGAGCTTGTCGAGATACTTCGGATTCTCGAACGACTCGCCATCGACGCCGAACGGACGGTTGGTCTGGCAGCCGACGTAGCCGGCGATCTTGATGCCTTCGAGTGGCTTCCGCACCGGCTTCTTCAACTCGTCGTAGCCCAGGTCTTCGATCAGTACTTCGACCATGTGGCGCACCGGTTGCTTGCCTTCGTACTTGAGACCGGCGTCCTTCAGGATTTCGTTGACGTCCGCCAGCAACTGGCCGGAGTGGGCAACACGCTGCTGGGTTTCCTTGGTGCCGAGCCAGCAGGCGGCGCAGGTGGCCACGATGTCCTGCTTCGGATTGTGCTGCTCCGAAAGCGCGATGTTGCGCGCGTTCATGATGTGGCGCGGCAACTCACCGCCCTCGGCGTAACCGATGGAGGCGCCGCAGCAGTTCCAGTCCGGGATCTCGTTGAGCTTGACGTCGAGCGTCTTGCACATGGACTCGACCGAGACCATGTAGTTCGATGCCGAGGCCTTGCGCTCGGAAGAACAACCGGGATAAAACGAATATTCTTTCTTTGCCATAATCTATATCCTCACATCACGCCAGCTGCTTGCGCTTGTCTTCGATCTCGCGCGCCTTCTTGAGCATCTTCTGCAGATCGCTCTTGCCCTTGATACCTTGGTGCGCAAAAAGACCGAAAGGGTTGAGTCGCCCGGTCTTGAGCATGCCGAGACCGACCGGAAGCATCTCCAGACCCTTCTTGATGCCGGACACGATGCCGTCCATGAAGTACAGCCGCACCGACAGCTCGAGCTCGTTGACGCGCCCGGTCTTGGCGATATTGTTCCAGAAAATCTTCGCGAAGCGGCGCGTCGGATTCTGCTTGGGCGCGATGCCGAGGCGGTGTGCGTAGCTCGCCAGGCCGTGCATGATGTGCGTGATCGGCAGCTCGCGCGGGCAACGCACGATGCAGTTGTAGCAGCTGGTGCACATCCACATGGATTCGCTCTTCAGCACTTCGTCGCGCTTGCCGGCGCGGATCATCATGAAGATTTCCTGCGGCGGGTGCTCCCAGGCAGCACCCAGCGGGCAGGAGCCGGAGCACACGCCGCACTGCATGCACATCTTGACCCAGTTGCCCTCTTCGACGTTCGCCTCGACTTCCTTGAGGAAGTCATTGTGGTACTTTTCCACCATTGCCTGATTCGCTTTGCTCATGCGTGACTCCGTGACTCCTAGAACTTCAAGGGAGACATGCCGATCTTCTGGATCGTTTCGGCCATCTCGTTGATCAGGGCAGGAGCGCGCTGAATGTCTGTGATCGCGACCTCGTAGGTCTTTACGCGCTCGACTTCGAGCGAGAGTTGCTTCAGCGTATCGTCGATCTTGCTCATGCGCACGTGCGCCAGTTCCGAGCCCTTCACGAAGTGACACTGGTAGTTCTCGCCCTTCTGGCAACCCATGAGGATCGCGCCGTCGTAGCCGGCATTGAGCGCTTCGACCACCCAGTTGGTGTTGACCGAACCCAGGCAGCGCACCGGAATGACGCGCGTGAATGCCGAATACTGGATCTTGTTCATGGCCGCCATGTCGAGCGCCGGGTAGGCGTCGTTCTCGCAGGCCAGCACCAGGATGCGCGGCTTCTCCGAGAACTGGTCGGGCATGTCCACCGACTTGATCTGGCTGGCCACGGAATCCACCGAGTAGTTCTCGAACGAAATGACGCGTACCGGGCAGGCGCCCATGCAGGTGCCGCAGCGGCGGCAACGGGATTCGTTGAACACCGGATAGCGCTGCTCGTCTTCGTCGATGGCGCCGAACGGGCATTCCACCGTGCAGCGTTTGCACTGGGTGCAACCTTCGCGGCGGAAGCTCGGGAACGACAGGTCGCCCGAACGCGGATGCGCGGCGCGGCCAAGGGAGGCGTTTTCCACCGCCTGAATCGCTTTGAGCGTGGCGCCGGTGGCGTCTTCAATCGCCTGATTGATGTCCATCGGCCGGCGCACCGGGCCGCAGGTATAGATGCCGGTGCGGCGAGTCTCGTACGGGAAACAGATGAAGTGTGAATCGTTAAAACCGTGCTTGAGAATCGGCAGGTCCTTGCCCTGGCGATAGGTCATGTTGAGCACGGAAACCTTGTTCTGCTCCCACTTGCCCGGTTCGTCCTGCGCCACCTCATCGATGTTGACGCCGGAATTCGCCACCTGGCCGGTCGCGAGCACGATCAGGTCGGGCGTAGTTGTCACTTCCTCGTTGAGGATGACGTCCTTGAACTTGAGCTCGCCGCTCGCCGACACTTCCTTCGGCCAGCCTTTGGTGAAGGTCACGCCCTTGTTCTGGGCGCTGCGGTAGAAATCCTCGCCGTTGCCGGGCGTGCGCAGGTCGGTGTACAGAACCATGGTATCGACGTCGGCGTTCTGATCCTTGAAGTACATGGCCTGCTTGATCGAGGTGTTGCAGCAATGGCCGGAGCAGTAGCTGAGCTCACCCTCTTTCGGACTGCGCTGGCCGGCGCACTGGATAAACACCACGCTCTTCACTTCCTTGCCGTCGGCACGCTTGATCGCGCCGCCGTTCGCCTTCTTCGCCAGCTCTTCAAGACCGGCCTGGTCGACCACGTTGGCGGCCTTGCCATAACCGTACTTGGTCAGCTTGCTGGCATCGAACTGGCTGGAACCGGAGGCCATGATGATGGCGCCGACGTTTTCAGTCGCGGTCGAACCCGACTCTTTGGTGATGTCGACGCTGAACTGGCCTGGCGCGCCGCTGGTCTTGGTAATGGTGGCATTGAGGTGCACCGTGATGTGCTTGTCGCCCTCGATGCGCTTGATCATGTCGGCCACGCCCGTGTCCACCGGATTGGTGTAGGGTTCGCGGTTCGGCACGCGCTTCCACAGCTTGGCGGCCCAACCGCCGAGCGCGCCGGTTTTTTCCACCAGCAGCACGTCGTAGCCGGTCTTCGACGCCTCGATGGCCGCGGTCATGCCGGAAATACCGCCGCCCACGACGAGAATGCGTTTGTTGTTGCCATGGCTCGGGTTGGCCTGCGGCACTTCCATTTTCTTCACTTCGGCGCAACCCATGCGCACGTAATCGGCGGCCATTTCCTGCACGACTTCTTTCTTGTCGTCATCGGCCGGTGTCACCCAGATCACACCTTCGCGCAGATTGACGCGGGAAATCGCGATATTCTCGAATGTGAAGGTCTCGGTCTTGGCGCGGCGCGAACAGGCAGCGATCATGACGTGGTTCACGCCTTCCTTTTCGATGTCCTCTTTGATCATGGCCACGCCCGCGCTGTTGCACAGAAACTCGTGCTCGCGCGAAATGTTTGCCTTGCCTTCCTTCTGTGCGATGTTGACGAGCTGCGCGGTGTTCAGACGCTCGCCGATGCCGCAGCCCTTGCAGATGTATGCACCAACTTTCATATCCGCCATGGTAATTAAACCTCCGCCCTGGATACGCGGTTAACCACTTGAATTGCACGCAACGACGCCGCCGTGGCGTTTTGCACCGAGCGGTTCACGTCGAGCGCGTTGGACGCGCAACCGGCGCCGAACACCGCTGCGGTCGTGGCATTGATGTCGATAAAGCCGCTCACGTCCGCGGCCACGCCCGCCATGATCTTGCCGGCGTCGACGGAGGGCTCCATGCCGATCGCGAGCACGACGAGGTCATGCGCGTTGTCGTAACGGTGGTAGCCCTCGGTGTCCACGCCGTGCAGGACGGGATTGCCCGTGGCCTTGTCTTCGGTGATGTTGGCGACCTTGGACTTGATGAACTTCACCTTCTTGTCGCTGCGCACCTTGGCGTAGAACTCCTCGAAACGATCGATGGCGCGGATGTCGATGTAATAGATTGAAACGTCGATGTCGTCGCCGAACTTCTCGCGCACGTAGGTGGTCTGCTTGAGCGAGGCCATGCAGCAGATACGCGAGCAGTGCTTCAGATGGTTGCGGTCACGGCTGCCGGCGCACTGGATGAAGGCGACATTCTTCGCCTCTTTCCCGTCCGAGGGGCGCACCAGCTTGCCGCCCGTGGGGCCGAACGGATCGAGCAAACGCTCGAATTCGACGCTGGTAATGACGTTCTGATAACGGTCATAGCCGTAGGGCTGAATCTTATTTGCGTCGTACGGCTTCCAGCCGGTGGCCCACACGATGGCGCCGACCTTGAGGCTCAGGGTCTCTTCTTTCATACCCAAATCGATGGCGCCATACTTGCACGCGTTCTTGGCCTTGTCGGCATCGGGCGTGCCGATGATCGACGGATCGAGCACGTAACGCTGCGGATACGCCATGCTGTGAGGCAGGAAAGCCGCTTTGGTCTTGTTCAGGTTGTAATTGAAGGGATTGGGAATTTCCGCGCTCACCGCGTTGGCACAGTCGCCGCAGGCGGTGCAATGCTCGTTCACGTAACGCGGGGCGATCTTGACGGTGGCGGTGTAGTCGCCTGCTTTACCACTGACGGATTTCACTTCGGCCAGCGTCAGCACGCGGATACGCTTCTGCGCCTTGAGACGCTTCAGGTTGATCTCCATGCCGCAGGTCGGATGGCACAGCTTGGGAAAGTACTTATAGAGTTGGGAGACGCGCCCACCAAGGGTGGGAGATTTCTCAACCAGCACCACGTCCTTGCCACATTCGGCGGCTTCCAGGGCCGCGGTCATCCCGCTGATACCCCCGCCAACCACTAATATCGTTTCATTCGTCGCGACGACGTCCATCATAAAGGTAGCCCTACTCGCTGTGCTCGTTCGCATTTGTCATAAGATTTGTAGCCCCTACTCGCTTCGCTCGTTCGTCCTGTCATAAGACTATTGCTCCACCGAGGAATTATTCGATCAAACTCTACCCTAAAACCTGACCCGCCCCACGCGCTTTTGCGCTTGCGGCATAGGGACATCCCGGTAGATCAATTTGGTACGGCAACGATCCTCCGCAATCGGGTAGCGTGCCACAGGGTAGGTCATATTAATTGAATTGAAATTTCGTATATGCGGATAGAACACTTATATGAACGCCGGGTATGTTCACGCCGACCACCACACAAACCGAAGGCGTTTTGGCCAAGTTCCGGGGATGGGCTTGACCAGGCCGACACCGCCGATTGGTGTTCACAGGTGAATTTGGCATACTGCCCCAGT
>Ga0184615_10001888_pt1 | contig 11282 bp, 9 predicted proteins | sample PLM4_65_coex_FD_133134 | JGI IMG/M metagenome (GOLD analysis project Ga0184615, IMG submission 133134) | Groundwater sediment microbial communities from an aquifer in East River, Colorado, USA - PLM4_65_coex | ecosystem: Environmental > Terrestrial > Soil > Riparian zone | place: USA: East... | reverse complement strand
TCCGAGGGGCCCGGCGCCTGCCTGATGATTGTCCGCGACGGACGGCCGATCACCCCTTCGGTTACCGCCGGGATTCTGGAGAGCATCACGCGGGACACCCTGCGCGAACTGTTCGCTGCAGAATTGAAGCTGGAGCTGGTGGAGCGGGAGATCGACCGGACCGAACTGTACGTCGCCGATGAGGTGTTCTACTGCGGTTCCGCGTACGAGATCCTGCCCATCACCTCCGTGGACCGCTATCCTGTTGGGAACGGAACCGTCGGGCCCGTTTGCCGCCAGATCCGACAACTCTACAGGGACGTAGTCCGCGGCGCGGCCCCGAAGTACAAGCACTGGCTGACCCCAGTCGACTAGCGGCGAGCGGCCAGCAGGTCGAGACCCGCTCGGCTTCGAACCCTTTCACGGTGAAACGGGCCCCCACGGGGCTCGCGGGAAACCGGTGGCTACACACGTGCATAGAGAAGGAGGACCTCCCATGACCCAACCCACCCTCATGAACCTCGCGCGGTGCCGGGCGCTGATGCGGGAGCAGGGGCTGGACCTGCTGGCCCCGAGCACGGAGGCGCACATCTACTACACCGCGGAGTTCCCGGTCTACGAGTTCACCTTCGAGCCGGAGACGGTCGCCTTTTCCTTGATTCCGGCAGACCCGGCCATCGAGCCGTACCTGCTCATCCCCCACGCCAACCGGCTGAGCCTCCTCCAGTTCCCCACGTGGATCCCCCGGGTCGGGTTCTTCGGCCAGTACACGGTCACGAACGCGCCCGACGTCCCGGGGTTCCGCGTCGACACGGTCTACGAGGCCTTCGGGCGGGCCCTGGCGGAGATGGGCTTGACCAAGGCCCGCGTGGGCATCGAGTACCATCGGCTGCCCGCGGCCGCCTACGAGCGGCTGAAGCGCGAGCTGCCCGGGGTGGAGTTCGTGGATGGCACCGACGTGCTCCTGGGCACTCGGGAGATCAAGAGCCCCGAGGAAATTGCCCGGCTCAAGAAGGCGGGGGACGCCATCGAGAAGGGCATCGCCGCGGCCTACGCGGCCGCGAAACCCGGCATGACCGAGCTCGACCTGGACCGCATCATCCGCCGGACGGTGATGGAGGAGGGGTGCACCACGAACTACGTCCAGGTCGGCGCGGGCACGCGCGGCGCCTTCGGCGCGGTGTATCCCAGCGAGACCCGGATCCAGAAGGGCGACGTCATCCGCATCGACGCGTCCGCCTGCTACCAGCACTACGTGTCCGACATCTGCCGCATGGCGGTGGTGGGCGAGCCCACCGCGCAGATGCGGACCATCTACGCGGCCGTGTACGAGGCGGAGATGGTGGCCATCGCCATGGTGCGGCCGGGGCTGAAGGTCGCGGAGATGTTCGAGGCGGCCGTGCGCGTCCCCCCCACCAGAGGGATCCCCGAGTACCGGCGGCACCACATCGGCCATGGTCTCGGCCTGTCGTCCCATGAGCGGCCGTTCCTGGCCCCGTGGAACCAAGCCGCATTACAGAAGGGCATGGTCCTCTGCGTCGAGACCCCGTACTACCTATGGGGCGTGGGCGGCTTTGCGCCCGAGGACCAGCTCGTAGTGACCAAGGACGGCTACGAGCTGATGACCACGCCGCAGCGGGAGCTCATTGTCATCTAACGAAATAGGGAGACGCCATGGAGATCTGGCCTGAGAAGATCAACCTGCGTAGCGATGTCGTGACGCTGCCGACACCGGAGATGCTCGAGGCTATTCGGACTGCCCCTATGGGGGACGACAACCGGCAGGAAGACCCGACGACGAACGAGCTCGAGGCGATGGCGGCAGCGATGCTGGGCAAGGAAGCTGCCCTGCTGGTTCTGAGCGGCACCATGGGGAATCTGGTCGGGATGCTGTGCCAGACCCAGCCGGGGCAAGAGGTCTTGCTCGAGGAGGGAGCGCACATCTTCACCTCGGAGCAGGGAGGCGCGGCGCGGATTGCCGGCCTGATGGTGAGCCGGGTGAGAGGGTCCATGGGCTATCCGGCCCCGGAGGATGTCGAGGCTGCCATCCGCCCAACGGACAACGTCCATACCCCCCAGACCGGTCTGATCTGCCTGGAGAACACACATAACCGGGCGGGCGGCACGGTCATCACGACGGAGCAAATTACGGCGGTCTGCGACGTGGCCCACCGCTATCACATTCCGGTCCACCTGGACGGGGCCCGCATTTTCAACGCGGCCATGGCGCTGGGTGTCGAGGCGCGGGAGCTGGTCAGGGACGTGGACACCGTCACGTTCTGCCTGTCCAAGGGATTGAGTTGTCCTGCTGGCGCCCTGCTGGCCGGGACCCGCGAGGCGATGGCGCGCGCGCGCCGCTTGCGAAAGCTGATCGGAGGAACACTGCGCCAGGCGGCCGTCATCGCCGCGCCGGGTATCGTGGCGCTGAAGACGATGATCCATCGCCTGAAGGAGGATCACGCCAACGCCCGCCGCCTGGCGGAAGGGCTGGTGAATATTGATGCCCTCGAGATTGATATGAAGGCCGTTCAGACCAATATGGTCTTTGCCGACACCAGCCGCTTGCGCTTTGACGCCGCCGAGCTGAACCGCCGCCTGGGCCGCTATAACGTCGAGGTGCTGGTGGGCAGCCCCACGCGTATCCGGATGGTGACTCACCGGCACATCACGCCCGAGCAGGTGGACCACGTCATTGAAGCGTTCACGGAAGTCCTGCGAAGGGCGTGAGTGCAGTCCGGTGACCGAGTCTGGTGGGAACTTCGCGTCCGAAGAGGGTGTTCTCCTTCTTTCAACGGAGGAGGTGATGAGGGATCGCGAGAGAACCCGATTGCGGTGGGAGGGTACCTCAGATGCTGGAAGTCCAGGTCGCCGGTTCGACCGGCGAGGGGAGATGAAACAATGAAGAACGGGCACAGGAAGATTACGCGGCGTAGCTTCCTCAAGGCTGCTGCGCTGGGGTCGGCGGGTGCAGGTCTCGCCGGATTGACCCTCAAGCGGACGACGTGGGCGGCAGCGTCGGGGCCCAGAGAAATCCTCTTTGGCGCTCCCTATGCCATGACCGGCCCTGACGCCATGGCCCAGCTTCAAAACGTCCAGGCCGTCAATGTCGCCCTGGATATCGTCAACAACTCCCACAATGTGGACCTTCCGCTCGCGAGAGGCGAGGGGTTGCCCAATCTCGGCGGCGCCAAGATGCGTGTGATCTACTCCGACACGCTGGGGCTGCCGGAGAAGGGTGCGTCCGAGACAGAGCGCATGATCACCCAGGAGAAGGTCGTCTGGATCACCGGCGGACAAAAGAGTTCTGTTGTGGCCACCATGGCCCAGGTCTGCGAGCGGTACGAGGTTCCGAACATGTATGGCGAGCCGTCCTCGCCCAGCCTGCACACCCGGGGCTTCAAGTGGTTCTTCCGCACGGGGCCCCACGATGTCATGTTCACACAGGCCATCATGGAGTTCCTGGCGGAGTTGAGGGACAAGCGGGGGCAGGCCATCAAGACGCTGGCCCTGCTCTACGAGGACACGTTGTTCGGCTCTGATTCCGCCACGGCGCAGCGACAGTTGGCCCCCCAGCACGGCTTCCAGATCGTGGAGGATATCAAGTACCGGGCGCAAACGTCCTCGCTGGTCAGCGAAATCCAGAAACTGAAGGCGGCCAAGCCCGATGTCCTGCTCCCCACCGGCTACACCACGGATGCCATCCTGACCATCAAAACCTTGAAAGAGCAGAACTGGATGCCCAAGGTCATCGTCGCCCAGGATGCCGGCTACCTGGACAACGCCTACATCGAGCAGTTGGGACCCGACGCGCTGTACACCGCCAGCCGCTCCGGGTTCGATTATGATCTCGGGGTCAGGCGGCCTTCGGTCAAGTATGTCATGGACCTGTATCTCAAGACTGCGGGCTATCCGATGGTTGAGACGGCCGCCAAGACGTTCACGGGCATCCTCTGCATGTGCGATGCTATCAACCGGGCAGGTTCAACCAAGAACACCGATATTCGCGCTGCCCTGCTGAAGTACGAGTTGCCCATTGAGCAGAGCATCATGCCATGGAAGGGCATCAAGACCAACCCGCAGACGGGCCAGAACGACCTGGCGAGTGGGATCATCGTGCAGTTGTTCCAGCCCCCCGCTGGTGCGCCGGCGAAGTCGCCGAATCGCTTCTATTCGGTGTGGCCATTCGGGACAGCCGCCAAGGAAGCCAAAGTCCCTGTGCCCGGGTGGACCACACCCCGGTGATCTGTGCCCCAGGCGAGGCGCCGTAGGTCTTGCTGCGGATGGATTCCATCAAGGCCGGACGGGCGACCCACAGCGGGTCGCCCGTCCGGCGAATAGACTCACGCAAGGCGGCACGGAGTGGAAGTCGTGCATCGCGGAGCCTCGGCACGACATTGGGGATGAGACTGGAATTGGGTCTTGGGATGTAGCCTATGGCATTCTTCCAGCCGGAGATTTTTTTCCAGATACTGATCAGTGCTGTCTTGGTCGGCCTCATCTATGCGGTGATCGCCGCCGGGCTTTCGCTCATTTTTGGCCTGATGGAGATCGTCAATTTCGCCCACGGCGAAATCTTCATGTGGGCCATGTATTCGACCTTCTGGCTGTTCACTCTGTTATCCGTCGACCCGCTGCTCAGCATTCCCATCAACATTGTTGCTTTGGGTATCTTTGGCGTACTGGTTTATCGCGGAGTCATTCGTCGCGCGCTCGGCGGTCCGATGCTGGCCCAGATGGTGATCACGTTTGGGCTGGCCACGTTCCTGCGAGGCCTGGCACAGAAGCTGTTCTCGCCTGATTTCCGCATGGTCCCTCATCCGTTTGTCGAAGGCAGGGTCGAGCTGTTTGGAATCTCTCTGGGTCTCCCGCAAGCCGTCGCCGGTGTTGGTGCCCTGATCGCTTTCTTGCTCCTCTGGGCATTCATCACCAGGACGGAAACGGGATTGTGCCTGCAGGCCACCGCCCAAGACAAGCAGGCCGCCGCACTGATGGGGATCGACACGGAGCGGATGTACGCCCTGGGCTGGGCCATCGGGCTGGCGTGTTTGGGGGTTGCGGGCGCCTTGATGGCCAACTATTACTACGTCTTCCCGATGGTGGGGTTGTTATTCGGGAACATTTCCTACATCGCGGTGGCGTTGGGGGGCTTCGGGAGCATTCCCGGTGCCCTTGTGGCGGGGATCATTCTCAGCCTGGTGGAGCACGTCGCGGGCTGGTTCGTGCCGCCGTTGAAATACGCTGCCGTGTATATGATCTACATCGTCATCGTCGTGCTGCGGCCTCAGGGTCTCTTCGGCAGATCCTGAGGAAGGGTTCGTCTATGGTGGAGGTTTCGGCCACCCCCGAGCGGAGAAGCTCGGCCAGGGGCTGGGTCATCTATGCGGTCCTCGGCGTATTCGTCCTGGTCTACCCGTTTATGCGGTTCCAGGTCGGCCCCCTCCAGGTGGACTTCACCTTTCCCTACACACGCCACCTTTTCATCCTGATTTTCCTGTATGCGCTGACCGCCCAGGCGTGGAACATCCTGGCCGGCTATTGCGGGCAAGTCTCGTTCGGCCACGTGGCTTACTTCGGGATCGGTGCGTACACCTCCAGCATGCTCCTGATGAATTTTCACCTCACGCCGTGGATAGGCATGCTGGCTGGGGGCCTGGCGGCCATCGCTCTCGCTCTCGTCGTCGGAATCCCGACCTTCCGCCTGACCGGCCACTATTTTGCCATTGCGACGCTGGCCATTGCCGAGACGGTGCAGACTATCTTCATGAACTGGAATGCGGCGGGCGAGGCAAAGGGGCTGTGGCTGCCGGTCATGAAAGATAGCTGGCTGAACTTTCAATGGAAAAGCAAGCTGCCATATTACTACATTGCCCTGGCCCTCCTCTGCCTGGTGTATCTGGCCACGTACTGGATGGAACGGTCGAAGCTGGGGTTCTACTTCCGCGCCATCCGGGACGATGCGGTGGCGACCAGCAGCCTCGGGGTGGACATCCTCACATACAAGCTGGTCGCCCTCAGCATGAGCGCGTTCTTTTCGGCGCTGGCCGGCAGCTTCTACGCGCAGTATGTCCTGTTCATCGACCCGTTCAGCGTCTTCCAACTGCAACACTCCGTGCTGGTTGTCCTCCTCGCCACTTTTGGTGGTGTCGGAACGTATTGGGGGCCGATTGTTGGCACCGCGATCCTGATCCCCGTTTCGGAGTTCGTGCGGATTCGATTCGGGGGAACCGGTGGGGCAGAAGACCTCATCGTCTACGGGGTCCTGATCGTCCTGATTGCTGCGCTCGAGCCGGCCGGCATCGTTGGGATTTATCGCAAGCACATTCGTCCTCGCCTCTTTCGCCGGGAAGGGATGATCGATGTCCACGACATGGGCCAGGCTGCTGTGGATTGATGCTCCTTGGCACCGGAGGCTCTAACGTATGGCGCTGGTGGAAGTGGAGAATCTCACCAAGGCATTCGGTGGGGTTGTCGCCAACAAGAATATCAGCCTGCGGGTCGAGCAGGGCGAGACGGTCGGGCTGATCGGTCCAAATGGCTCCGGCAAAACGACCTTCTTCAGCCTCGTCTGCGGTGACTTGCGGCCAGACCACGGCACCGTCCGCTTCCAAGGCGAAGACATCACCGGCCTTCCCCCCCATATCATCAATGGCAAGGGGATCGCCCGCACGTTCCAGAAGCTGCGCCCATTCAGCAGCATGACGGTCCTGGAAAACGTGATGGTTGGGGCGTTGCCCAGGATGAGCATGAGCCAGGCCCGCCAGGAGGCACTCCAGCATATCGAGGTGGTCGGTCTGCACCGCATGACGCATTCTCTGGCCAGTACGCTGAGCACCGGTCAGCGCAAGCGCCTCGAGCTGGCGCGCGCCATGGCAACCAAGCCCAAGCTCTTGCTGCTCGATGAGGTGACGGGAGGCGTGGACCACAAGAGCATTCCTGGCCTGGTTGCGCTGATCCAAAGACTGCGTCGGGAGGGAGTGACGCTTCTCGTCATCGAGCACAGCATGAAAGTGGTCATGGAGCTGGCCAACCGGATCATTGCCTTGCACCTGGGTGAGAAGATCTGCGACGACCTCCCAGAGCGCGTTGCGACGGATCGAAGGGTGATCGAGCTTTACTTGGGAAAAGCGTATGCTAAGAATCACTGACCTCGAAGTCGCCTACGGGCACTATCAGGTATTGTGGGGCGTCTCCCTCGAGGTCAAGACAGGCGAGATCGTGTGCCTGCTCGGCCCCAACGGCGCGGGCAAGAGCACCGTGATGAACAGCGTCACCGGGTTGGTCAGAGCGAAAGCGGGAACGCTGGAGTTCCAGGGAGAGCCGATTACCAATGCCCCCACGCATCGGATCGTTCGGAAGGGCCTGGCTCACGTCCTGGAGCGAAGACGCCTGTTCCCGTATCTGACGGTTCATCAGAACTTGCTGCTGGGGTCTCTCGAGGGCGAGGCCAAGCTCAGGCGCGACGAGACGTTGGAGGAGGTGTTCAGCCTGTTCCCCCCGCTCCGCGGACGCCAGGGACAGTTGGCGTACACCCTGAGTGGGGGTGAGCAGCAGATGGTTGCGATCGCCCGAGGGCTCATGTCCAGGCCACAGTTCCTGATGATCGATGAGCCGTTTCTCGGGCTGGCCCCGATATTCCAAACGGTGATCATCGAAACGATCCAGAAAATCCGTGACAGGGGAATCACGGTCTTGTTCATCGAGCAACACGTGCAGGACGCTCTCTCCATTTCTTCTCGCGGGTACATCCTGGAACGGGGACGCGTCGCCTTGACAGGAACAGGGGAGGAACTGTTGGCTTCAGAGGAGGTCCGCAAGGTGTATATGGGCATGTAGGCGCCCATCAGAGGAGGAGTCTCTCATGGAACCAGGACGCAAAGCTGATGCCCACGAATCCTTGTACGCTGCCGCGCGGGCCGTTCTGCCGGGTGGCGTCTCCTCTTCCATCCGCTACAACAAAGCCCTGGGGAGGCCGTTCTACATCGCTCGGGGTGAAGGCGCCTACATTTATGACCTCGAAGGGCGGGAGTATATGGACCTCCTGACCTCGCACGGCGCCACCATCCTGGGCCACAACCACCCGGGCATCCGCGCCGCCATCGAAGAGGCGTTGCGATGCGGCATCGTGTGTTCAAACGAAACGCCGGCCCAAAGCCGGGTGGCCGCGGCGCTGGCAGACATGGTTCCGTGCGTGGACATGGTCCGGTTTACCTGCTCCGGCACCGAGGCGACCATGCACGCCCTGCGCCTGGCCCGCGAGTACACCGGTCGCGACAAGATCATCAAGTTCGAGGGGCACTTCCACGGGTTCCACGACTATGTCATGTGGAACTACGGGGGTTGGTCGGGCGGCGGAAGTGTAGAAAAGGAGGGAGCTCCCGGAGCCCCGCGTCCCATTGCCCGCTCGGGTGGGATTCCGGCGGGGATCGCCGAGTACGTCATCGTCCTCCCGTGCAACGACCTGGAGGCGGTCCGCCGGGCCCTGTGGCTCCATGGGCACGAGATCGCTGCAGTGATCCTGGAACCCATTCACTACAACGCGGGCTGCATCGTCCCCTCGAAAGACTACCTCCATGGCTTGCGGGAGCTGACCCGAGAGTACGGGGTGCTGCTGATCTTTGACGAGATTCTCTCGGCGTTCCGGACGGGACCCGGGTGCGCCCAGGCGTACTTCAATGTCGTTCCCGATCTCTGCACCATTGGCAAGTGTGTGGCTGGCGGGACGCCATTGAGTGTCTTCGGTGGACGGCGCGAGATCATGGAACACCTCCGGCCGCTGGGGAATGCGGAGCACGGCGGCACCTACAACGGCCACCTGATCCCCATCATGGCGGCCGAGGTCTGTCTTCGCGAGATCCGGAAGCCGGGATTCTACGATCATCTCTACGCCTTGGCGGATCGGCTGTACACCGGGATGAATGCCGTTTTCGAGCGACGGGGGTTCCCGGCACGCTGCCAGGGGCTGGGGGCGCGGTTCGGGCTATATTTCGGCTTCACGGAAGAGGTGCGGACGTATCGAGACACCGAGAAACAGGATACCGCCCTGGGCCTCCGGTTCTTCAAGGGGATGGCCGACCGGGGGGTCTATTTCTGCGACGGTGGAGGGAGGCCCATGCACCATGGGTTCTCGGCCGCCCATACGCTGGCGGATATGGACCGAGTCCTCCGGGCGACGGAGGATACCGTGACGGCTCTCCTGGCTGGACGCTAGGGAACGTCGCCAGCCACTGGGCGCAGCGCGGAACCACGTCGCTGGCTGCGGACCGAGCTTCCTCGGGTTCGCCGCGCGTTGCTCTCACGCGTTGAGCGCACTGATGGGGGTTTCCCCTTGACACGCTCCCCCGGTCCGGGATAGCTTGGCCATTATTTGAAACCGGTTTCAAGAAGTTCCGGCGTGGCCGGACCAGACAGGTGGCTGATCGCTCTCCAAGGGCTCGGCAGCATCCCTGACGTCGTTTGGATGTGTTCCCAGCCTGCCATCGCCGGTTGGCAGGGCTGGTTGACGGGTGCACGCTCCGGTAGGTCCATCACGAAGGAAAGGAGGGACGAACATGTCCACCATCAGCCGTATGAGTAGGCGAAAGTTCCTGAAGGGTGTTGGTGGGGCGATGGGGGCTTCCCTGGGCGCCACCCTCTTGCCGCGGAGGGCCGGTGCGCAGACAAAGACGATCACCATCTGGCACACCGAGACCTCAGACATTGCTGTGAAGGCCGTCCAGAGGGTGTGCGATCGGTTCGAGCAGCTGCACCCAGGGGTGAAGGCGAGCCAGCAGGGCATCGCATGGGACAGCCTGGGCCCCAAGCTGTACACCGCGATGGGAGGCGGCAACCCACCCGACATCGCCCAGCTCAACTGCTACCACTTCAGCTCTTTCCACACCAAGGGCTCCATCATTTCCCTGGACGACGTGTACAAGGCCATCGGACTGGATGACATCGTGGAAGTGGCGCGGGACATGTCGCTGGTGGACGGCCACCGGTGGGGGATCTCGCACGAGGTGGGCTGCCCGCTCATCATGATCCGCAAGGACATCGCGCAGCAAGCCGGGTTCACGGTCCCCGACGACATCACCCAGCCGATGTTCAAGGGGTGGAAAGAGCAACTGGAGTACCTGAAGGCGGTTACCAAGCCGGACAAGCGGCAGTGGGGGATGAGCCTGCCCGGGACGGGCTACTTCCTGCAAGAGCACGTGGGGCGGTGGGTCGGCTCGAACGGGGGCGGTTACTACGACACGAAGTGGAACCCGATCTTCCACACCGAACCGTTCGTCCAGACCCTGGAGTTCGTGAAATCACTGTCCGACAGCAAGGTGGTGCCGCCAGACTGGTTGAGCCAGTCCTGGCTGGGGATGATCGTGGAGTTCTCCACCGGTATCACCACCATGATCGATCACGGGTACGGGCGGATCGCCGGCTCCATCGAGAAGTACGCGCCAGAGAAGGCCTCCGAGCAGTACTTCTACCCGGTGTGGCGCCCGGTCGGCCCGAGCGGCAGCAAGGCCTACACGGACCTGGACGCCGAACTGTGGGTGGTGTTCAAGCAGTCAAAGAACCAGGACCTCGCCAAGGAGTGGCTGAAGCTTTTCTACACGCGGGACCTCTACCTCAACTACATCCGGCAGTATCCGGTCCACATGTTCCCCATCACCAAGTCGCTGCGAAACGATCCCGAGTACAAGGCCCTCCCGGAGCTGAAGCAGTGGGGCCACTGGATCAAGCAGCAGGAGATCTACATCGACCGGCAGCAGGCGACCCCCGTGGGCGTCTTCTACCCCGCCTCAAACATCCAGATCCAGTTCCTGGCCGAGGTGTTCGACTCGGGGATCATCGCCGACGAGATCGTCGGGATGGTCCAGGGGCGGCGCAACCCGAAGGAGACCGGTCAGCGGATTACGGAGCGTGTGAACGATCTCATCAAGAAGCTGGGCTATCCAGTGCCGGATCCCATCCGGGGCAAGAAGAAGGTTTGATCGCGGTCCGCGCGGTGCGGGCGCGCTAGCGCCGGCGACGCGGCTCCCGGCAGGAGGTACACCGACCTCCCGCGGAGCCGCGTCGCGGCTTCCGGGTCACGGGGAAGGGTTCCTATCTTGGCGGCGCTCACTGGGACGGGGGATGGCGGGAAGCGGGCGACGCCCGCGCACGCCCGGCTGGCCCTGCAGGGCTTCCTCCTGGCTGTGCCCACCTTTGTCGTCATCTTTGGCTTCATCTTCTTTCCCGTCGGTTACTCCGTTTGGCTGAGCTTCACGAACAAGCACGTGATCTCCCCCGGCTACGACTACGTCGGCCTGGCCAACTACATGGGGCTG
>Ga0184615_10001887_pt1 | contig 11285 bp, 9 predicted proteins | sample PLM4_65_coex_FD_133134 | JGI IMG/M metagenome (GOLD analysis project Ga0184615, IMG submission 133134) | Groundwater sediment microbial communities from an aquifer in East River, Colorado, USA - PLM4_65_coex | ecosystem: Environmental > Terrestrial > Soil > Riparian zone | place: USA: East... | reverse complement strand
ATTTGAGCACGTCGAAGCCGAGCGCGGCGAGCCCCCGGCCCAGCCGGTCGCGCTTCTTCTCGAGGCTCTGAGCGAGATCGGTGAAGTAGGAGCTGTCCTTGCCGAGCCCGTAGGCGACCGCCTTCTGCAAATTGGGCGGGGTGGTGAAGGTGAGGAACTGGTGCGCCTTGGCGATCGGCTGCAGCACCTCCGGGCAGGCGGTGATGAACCCGACCTTCCACCCGGTGAGTGAGAATATCTTCCCGGCGCTTTCGATCCGCACCGTGCGCTCGCGCATGCCGGGCAGCGTGATCATCGGCACGTGCTTGGCGCCGTCGTAGACCAAATGCTCATAGACCTCGTCGCAGACGCAGATCGCATCGTGCGCGATGCACAGCTCGGCGATCATCTCGAGCTCCGCCCGCGTGAACACCTTGGAGCACGGGTTCATCGGCGTGTTGATCAGGATCAGCTTGGTGCGATCGGTGAATGCGACTGCGAGCGCCTCGCGCGTCAGGCGCCAATCCGGCGGCTCCAGCCGCACCAGCTTCGGAGTCGCCCCGGCGCGGCGCAGCATCGGCAGATAGGAATCGTAGAGCGGCTCGATCAGCACCGCCTCGTCGCCCGGCTCGATCAGCCCGAGCAACGTGCCGGTCAGCGCCTCGGTGCCGCCGGAGGTCACCATCACCTCGCGCCGCCAGTCGCAGTCGATGCCGAAGAAGCGCTTGTTGTGCGAGGCGACGGCCTGGCGCAGCTCGTCGGTGCCCATCATCGGCGGGTACTGGTTGTTGCCGCCCGTCAGATAATCGGCGGCGACCGCGACCACGTCGTCCGGCCCGTTGCCGTCGGGGAAGCCCTGGCCGAGGTTGATCGAGCCGTGCTCGCGCGCGAGCCCCGACATCACCTCGAAGATCGTCGTGCCGTAGCTCGACAGGATAACGTTGCCGGTTTTCACGCCGCCTCCGATTTTGCGGTTTCTCGTAACACAAAGCCGGCTGACCCGCGACGATGTATCGCCTGCCCGATCTTTCGGCATGATGCCTAAAATTCCAGCAGATCGCATTGTCCACAGTTCATGACGACGCTCCGAAACCGCAGAAATCCGCGGCGTCATCTCGGCTTCCGGGTTGGCACGCAAAATGCTAAGGGAGGGACAGGGACCGGCGTTTCCACGCCGGAGGATGGATCGGATTCGCGATGAAAAAGATTGAGGCGATCATCAAGCCGTTCAAGCTCGATGAGGTCAAAGAGGCGTTGCACGAAGTCGGCGTGAAGGGCCTCACCGTGACCGAAGCGAAGGGTTTCGGCCGCCAGCGGGGACATACCGAGCTATACCGCGGCGCGGAGTACGTGGTCGATTTCCTGCCCAAGGTGAAGATCGAGGTGGTGCTGGAGGACGACCAGGTCGAACGCGCGGTGGAGGCCATCATGCAGGCGGCCCGCACCGGGCGCATCGGCGACGGCAAGATTTTCGTCAACCCCGTGGAGGAAGTCATCCGTATCCGCACCGGCGAGAGAGGCGCGGAGGCAATCTGAGGAGTCAGGGAGGCGCGCCCTCGGCCGCGCCGCAATCAACGTCAACAACCAGGTGGAAGATATGGCGACGAAGGCAAGCGAGTCGAAGGCAAAGAAGGTCTTCGACATCATCAAACAACGCGAAGTCAAATATGTGGACTTCCGCTTCACCGATCCGCGCGGCAAGTGGCAGCACACGGCGCAGCCCGTGCACACGATCGACGAATCCGTGTTCGTCGACGGCATCATGTTCGACGGCTCGTCGATCGCGGGCTGGAAGGACATCAGCGCGTCGGACATGTGCCTGATGCCGGATCCGGACACGGTCGTCATCGATCCGTTCGCCTCCCAGACGCAGGCCATCATCTTCTGCGATTGCATCGAGCCGACGACGGGCCAGCCCTATGAGCGCGATCCGCGCTCGACGGCGAAGCGCGCCGAGGCCTATCTCAAGCAGAGCGGCGTCGGCGATCTCGCGGTGTTCGGGCCGGAGCTCGAATTCTTCGTGTTCGACGACGTGCGCTACAACGTCGGCATGAACAACACCTTCTACGCCATCGACGAGCAGGAAGGCCCCTACAACTCAGGCCGTGTGTTCGACGGCGGAAATACCGGCCACCGCCCGCCGATCAAGGGCGGCTACTTCCCAGTGCCGCCGGTCGACTCCATGCAGGATCTGCGCGCCGAGATGCTCACGGTCATGCAGGACATGGGCGTCGAGACCGAAAAGCATCACCACGAGGTGGCGTCGAGCCAGCAGGAGCTCGGCATCAAGTTCGGCCCCCTCACCCGCATGGCCGACGTGGTGCAGATCTACAAATACGTGGTGCACAACGTCGCTCATTCGTACGGCAAGACGGCGACCTTCATGCCGAAGCCGATCCTGGGCGACAACGGCTCGGGCATGCACGTGCACCAGTCGGTGTGGAAGGGCGGCAAGCCGCTGTTCGCGGGCTCGAACTACGCCGACCTGTCGGAGTTCGCTCTCTACTACATCGGCGGCATCATCAAGCACGCCCGCGCCATCAATGCGTTCACGAACCCGACGACCAACAGCTACAAGCGGTTGATCCCGGGCTTCGAGGCGCCGGTGCTGCTGGCCTACTCGGCGCGCAACCGCTCAGCGTCGTGCCGCATCCCGTTCGTGTCCAGCCCGAAGGGCAAGCGCGTCGAGGTGCGTTTCCCCGATCCTGCCTCGAACCCGTATCTCGGCTTCACAGCGATGCTGATGGCCGGCATCGACGGGGTCGAAAACAAGATCCACCCGGGCGACCCGATGGACAAGAACCTCTACGAGCTGCCGCCCGCGGAGCTGTCGAAGGTGCCGACCGTTTGCCACTCGCTGCGCGAGGCGGTCACCATGCTCGACAAGGACCGCGATTTCCTCAAGCGCGGCGACGTGTTCACGGACGACCAGATCGACGCCTACATCGCGCTCAAGTGGGAAGAGATCTACAAGTTCGAGCACACCCCGCACCCGATCGAGTTCGCGATGTACTACAGCGTCTGACTTCGACGCATCTGCGTCTCAGTCGCAAGGGCCTCCGCGATCTCGCGGAGGCCCTTTCGTTTGCGGTAGGATGACTTCATGGCGACGGCAAAAAACTTCTCGGACCTCACCGAGCGCGAACTATTGGCGCTCGCAATCTCGTTGGAGGAGGAAGACGAGCGCATCTACAACGAATTCGCGGAGGGGTTGCGCGAGAATTTCCCGGACTCGGCCCAAATGTTCAATGCGCTTGCAAGTGAGGAGAACGGGCACCGCCATCGCCTGCTCGACCTCTACCAGACGCGCTTCGGTGCACACATCCCGTTGATCCGCCGCCAGGACGTGAAGGGCTTCGTCGAGCGCCAGCCGGTCTGGCTCAGGCGTCCGCTCGGCCTCGACAAGGTGCGCGAGCAGGCGGAGTTGATGGAGGCCGAGACCAAGCGCTTCTATACGCGCGCGGCGCGGCGCACGACCGATGCGGCGATCCGTCAGCTCCTCGGCGATCTCGCTGCCGAGGAGGGTCGGCACGAGCAACAGGCGGAGCGGCTCGAGTCCAAATTCGTTCCGGTCGACGTGCGTGAAAAGGAGCATGAGGCGGAGCGCCGGCTGTTCCTGCTGCAGATCGTGCAGCCGGGCCTCGCCGGACTCATGGACGGCTCGGTGTCCACCCTCGCGCCGCTGTTCGCCGCCGCATTCGCGACGCATGACAGCTGGGAGACGTTCCTGGTCGGTCTCGCTGCGGCGATCGGCGCCGGCATTTCGATGGGCTTCGCCGAGGCGATGTCGGATAACGGTTCGCTCACCGGGCGCGGCAGCCCGCTCCTGCGCGGCTTCGCGAGCGGCATCATGACCACGCTGGGCGGGATCGGCCACACCCTGCCTTATCTCATTCCGGATTTCTGGACCGCCACTGCGATCTCAGGCGCCGTGGTCGCGGTCGAGCTCGCGGCCATCGCCTGGATCCGCAATCACTACATGGATACGCCGCTGCTCTCAGCCGTGTTCCAGGTCGTCGTCGGCGGGGTGCTGGTGTTCGGCACCGGCATCCTGATTGGGAGTTCGTAACGATGGCCGGCGCCAACCGCATCCTCACCAGCCATGTCGGCAGCCTGATCCGGCCGGACGACTTGGTGGCCATGCTGCGCGCGCGTAGTCACGGCATGACCGTCGACGAGCGTGCATTCAACGACTGCCTCGCCCGTGCGGTAGCCGACATCGTGCGGCGCCAGGCGGAAATCGGCATCGACATCGTGAGCGATGGCGAGTTCGGCAAGACGATCTCGTGGTCGCGCTATATCCTGGAACGGCTCGGCGGGTTCGAGCGGCGCCGCGCCGAGCCGGGCTTCGCGGTTGCGACCTACGGCAAGGATCGGCGCGATTTCGCCGAGTTCTACAAGGAATACGACGCGGCACAGGAATCCGAGGGAATGCGTGGCTGGGTCGTCACCGGCCCGATCACCTACAAGGCGCAATCCGTCATCGCCCGCGATATCGCTTCGCTCAAGGCCGCGCTCGGTCAGGTTCGGGTGACCGATGCGTTCATGGCAGCGGTGGCGCCCGCTTCGGTCGCGCCCGACCGCGAGGACGAGCATTATCGCAACAGCGACGAGAGCCTCGCCGCCATCGCCCGTGCGTTGAACCAGGAATACCGCGCCATCGTCGACGCCGGCTTCATCGTGCAGATCGACGATTCCTATTTCGCGTCGATGTACGACACGATGGTGCCGCCCGGCGCGCTCGCCGATTATCGCAAATGGGCGGCGATGCAGGTCGAGGTGCTGAACGCAGCGCTGGAAGGTATCCCGGCCGATCGCGCGCGCTACCATGTGTGTTGGGGAAGCTTGAACGGCCCGCACTCGAACGATGTGGCGTTAAAGGACATCGTCGATCTGGTGCTGCCGATCCAGGTGAGCGGATATTCGCTCGAAATGGCGAACCCGCGGCATGAGCACGAATGGAGCGTGTGGGAAACCGTCCGGCTGCCCGACGACAAGGTGCTCTTGCCCGGCCTAATCAGCCACGCGACCAACGTGGTCGAGCATCCGGAGCTGGTGGCGGAGCGCATCGTTCGCCTTGCGAAGCTGGTCGGCGCCGAGCGCGTGATCGCTTCGACAGATTGCGGTTTCGCGCAGGGGCCTTTCGTGCGCCGCGTGCACCCATCGATCCAATGGGCGAAGCTCGCCGCACTGGTCGAGGGTGCACGTCTGGCGTCAAAGGTCGTGTGACTCCAGTCTCCGCTCCGTTACGGCGTGCGCCGCACGTTGCCGTTCGCGGCGGCACGCGCTTCCGTGCGGCTGACGTGGCATCGTTGTGACGCGGGACGCGAATCGCGTCGCGACGTAGTGTTGGCTATAACTGTCCCATCATGAGTTCCCGCATGGATGACCTCTTCAGCCGGCGCTCGGCCGCCGACCCGCGCTATTCCGCCAAAGACATCGAGGTTCTGGAAGGGCTCGAGCCCGTCCGCCGGCGCCCCGGCATGTATATCGGCGGCACCGACGAAGCGGCGATGCATCATCTGATCGCCGAGGTGCTCGATAACGCGATGGACGAGGCGGTGGCAGGGCACGCGACGCGCATCGACATCGAGCTGGCGTCCGATCAGACGGTAACCGTGCGCGACAACGGCCGCGGCATCCCCGTCGATCCCCATCCCAAGTTCAAGCCCAAATCCGCGCTCGAGGTGATCCTCACGACGCTCCACTCGGGTGGCAAGTTCGGCGGCAAGGTCTACAAGACCTCCGGCGGGCTGCACGGCGTCGGCATTTCCGTGGTCAATGCGTTGTCGGATCGGCTGCATGTCGAGGTCGCGCGCGACAAGAAGGTGTGGGCGCAGGACTACGAACGCGGCAAGCCTAAGGGCAAGCTCAAGGCGATCGGCGCGGCATCGAACCGGCGCGGCACCACCATCGAGTTTCACGCCGATCCCCAGGTGTTCGGCGAGAACGCGCGGTTCGAACCGGCGCGGGCCTATCGTCTCGCCCGTTCCAAGGCGTATCTGTACCGTGGTGTCGAGATCCGCTGGAGCTGTGATGCCTCGCTGCTCAAGAAGAACGACGAGACGCCGCGCGAAGCGGCTCTACATTTCCCCGGCGGCCTGTCGGACTACCTCGCGGCGTCGCTCGAAGGACGTGAGCCGGTCGCCGGGCGCATCTTCGAGGGCAACGCGGATTTCGCCGACGACAAGGGCCGCCTCGAATGGGCGCTCGCCTGGACGGAAGACGACGAAGGATTTCTCAGCTCGTACTGCAACACCGTGCCGACACCCGAGGGCGGCACGCACGAAGCCGGATTCCGCACGGCCATCGCGCGCGGCCTCAAGGACCACGGCGAACGCGTCGGCAATCGCCGCGCGGCGCAGATCACGGCGGAGGATGCGGTCGGCGGCGCCATCGCCGTTCTGTCGGTGTTCATTCCCGATCCGGAATTCCAGGGTCAGACCAAGCAGAAGCTGTCCGGCGCCGGCGTGACGCGGCTGGTCGAGGCCTCGATCAAGGACCACTTCGACCACTTCCTCGCCGGCGATCCCAACGCCGCGTCGGCGCTGCTCGACGCGGTGATCGCGCGTGCGGAGGACCGGCTCCGCCGTCGCGCCGAGCGCGAGCTCGATCGCAAGGCGCCGACCCGGAAGCTGCGCCTGCCCGGAAAGCTCACGGACTGCTCGAAGAGCGCGGCCCAGGGGACGGAGCTGTTCCTGGTCGAAGGCGACTCCGCCGGCGGCACGGCCAAGCAGGCGCGTAACCGCGAGACACAGGCGGTGCTGCCGCTGCGCGGCAAGATCCTCAACGTGGCGAGCGCGTCGGCGGAGCGGCTGCGCGAAAACCAGGAGCTTGCCGATCTGGTGCAAGCGCTCGGCTGCGGCGCGGGTTCGCGATTCGACGAAGCCAAGCTGCGCTATGACCGGGTCATCATCATGACCGACGCCGACGTCGATGGCGCGCATATCGCCTCGTTGCTGATGACCTTCTTCTTCCGCGAAATGCCGGAGCTTGTGATGAAAGGGCATCTGTATTTGGCGATGCCGCCGCTCTATCGGCTCAGCCATGGTTCCGAAACGATCTACGCCATGGACGACCGCGACCGTGATCGGCTCATGGCGGGCAAGTTCAAAGGCAAGAAAGTCGAGGTCAGCCGCTTCAAGGGCCTCGGCGAGATGCCGTCGATGCAGCTTCGCGAGACGACCATGGACCCCAAGAAGCGCCATATGCAGCAGGTGAAGCTACCCGACGGCGACAAGCCGGCGGAGAAGAAAGCGGCGAAGGAAACCGCCGACTTGGTGGAGCGCCTGATGGGCCGCAAGCCGGAGCTGCGGCTTCAGTTCATCCAGGCGAACGCGCACAAGGTCAAGGATTTGGACGTTTAGTCGTCCGGACCGTCTGCCCTTGATTCCCCGGAAGCGGTGCCGACATTAGGCATCGGGAGATGACCCCATGAAAAGTTTAATTGCCACGGCGCTCGGCGCCTCTGCGCTTATGTTGGCCGGCTGCAGCAACGTCGTCATGGTGAGCGATCCGGTGACGCATCCGAACTACATCTTCGGCGACGAAACCTACGCCGGACGGAACGGTGCGATCCGGGTCGAGGTCGCCGGCGATACGTTCGGCATGCCGCGCGATCAGTTCGCGCAGCTCGTCGTTGACCAGATGAACAAAGGCTATTTCCGGCACGGTCTATTCACTCTGGAAGCCTCGCGCGCGACCGATCCGCGCTACAAGATCGTGATGATGTTCAACCCCGATCCGGCAGTATCGGGTCGCGCCCTCTGCGAGGCCGCGCAACCCTACCAACCGGTACCGCGCGCGCCGGGCGAACGCAGCGTGTTGCTCGCCGCGTTCTGCGGCGGACCGATGGCGATCTCTGAGAACACGGGCTGGGTGGCGCTTTCCGGCGTGCAGGATCCGAACTTTCCCCGGCTCGTCGATCAGGTCACCTTGACGTTGTTCCCGAGAACGGACATTCGGCGCGACAGCCAAGGCGGCGGTTCCGGCCCCTTCTAGTCCGCGAGCCAGTCGCGCATCGCCGCGGTGACCTCCTCCGGCCGCTCCATCGTCGACAAGTGGCCGCAATTGTCGATGACGACCAGCCGCGCATGCGGGATGCGCTCGGCCATCTCGTGGTGCACCTTGGGCGGGGTTAGCGCGTCTTGTGCGCCGCAGAGAAGAAGTGTCGGGCATGCGATGCGGCGTAAATCCTCGCGCCCGTCGATGCGGCCCATGATCGCCTCCTCCTGACGCAGGAACGCTGCGCGCCCGACACGCTCGGCCATTTGCATTACCGCACTCGTGAGCGCTGCATCGTTCAGCCGGTCCGGATGAAGGAAATGGGGCAGAAGTCGCGGCGAGACGCCCTTGAACTTTCCCGTGCGGGCGAGCTGGATCAGCCCGCGGCGCCGTTCCGTCTGCTCCGGCGTGTCGGCTCGCGCGGAACTGTCGAGCAGAGCGAGCCGCTCGACCCGTTCGGGTGCAACGCGCATGATCTGCTGTGCGACGTAGCCGCCCATCGACAGCCCGGCGAGGGCGAAACGTTCCGGCGCGGCCGCGAGAACGGAATCCGCCATCGCCTCGATCGTATTGTATTGCGTGAGGTCCGCGACCACAGGCGCGGCGATGTCGGCGAGATTTTCGATCTGATGGCGCCAAAGCGCCGTATCGCAAAGCAGACCGGGTAATAGAACGAGTTGACCTTGAGTCGACATTACTTTTATTTCAAGCCTTTAAGGCGCAATTTCATTGACTTTTAAGCCTTCAATGCCACATATGACACAACATCAACGAATTGGCGGGAGTGGTAAGTCTCCAACTGCATGAGTTTTAGCGATCTCGGCTTAAGCCCAGAAGTCCTGCGCGCTGTCAGCGACGCCGGCTATATCGAACCCACCCCGATCCAGGAACAAGCCATACCTTACGTGCTCATGGGGCGCGACGTGCTTGGCTGTGCGCAGACCGGAACCGGCAAGACCGCCGGCTTCACCCTGCCCATGATCGACGTTCTCGCACAAGGACGCGCGCGTGCGCGCATGCCGCGCTCCCTCATTCTCGAGCCGACGCGCGAGCTCGCCGCGCAGGTCTCCGAGAATTTCGAGACCTACGGCAAGTACAACCGGTTGACCATGGCGCTGCTGATCGGTGGCGTCGCTTTCGACGACCAGATCAAGAAGCTCGACCGCGGCGTCGACGTGCTGATCGCGACCCCCGGACGCCTCCTGGATCACATCGAGCGCGGCCACGTGCTCCTCACCGACATCAAAATCCTGGTCATCGACGAAGCGGACCGCATGCTCGATATGGGATTCATTCCCGACATCGAGCGTATCGTGCGTCTGCTGCCGAAGATCCGCCAGACCTTGTTCTTCTCCGCCACCATGCCGCCCGAAATCAAGCGGCTCGCGGACGCCTTCCTGATGAATCCGAAGGAGATCTCGGTCTCCCCGCCTGCGTCCCCCGCCGAAAGCGTGGAGCAGGCCCTTCTCATCGTGAACGAAAGCGAGAAGCGCGAGGCGCTGCGACGGCTCATCAAGAGCGAGCCGGTGCAGACCGCGCTCGTGTTCTGCAATCGCAAGCGCGATGTCGACATCCTGCACCAGTCGCTCAAGAAGCATGGGTTCTCGGTCGCGGCGCTCCATGGCGACATGGACCAGCATTCGCGCACCACGACACTGGATACGTTCCGCCGCGGCGAGACGAAGATACTGGTGGCCTCCGACGTGGCTGCGCGCGGGCTCGATATCGATACGGTCAGTCACGTGTTCAACTTCGACGTGCCGATCCATGCGGAGGATTACGTGCACCGCATCGGCCGCACGGGCCGCGCTGGACGCGCCGGCAAGTCGTTCACTCTGGCAACGCCAGACGACGGAAAGTTCATTGCTGCCATCGAGCATCTGATCAAAAGGCCGATCCCGCGCCTCAAGGTCGAGGGGCTGGACGAACCCGCGCTCGAAGCCGATGACGGCAAGCCTCGCCCACGCGGTCGTGGCGGCAAGCGTGCCGGGGCCGAGCGTCCTGCCGCTTCACGTCGTCGCGAAACGCCGCGCGCGGCGGAAAAGGCGACAGCCGTAGCCGCGCCTGCGCCTAAATCCGCTCCCAGGAAAGAACCGCCGCGCGAACGGGAACGGCCGGCACCCGTGGCCCTCGATCGGCCCAGCAAGTCCGTGCCGGAGCATGACGACGGCGAGCCCGTGCTCGCCTTCGGCAATCACATGCCGGCGTTCATGCGCCGCCCGGTTCACATCGCCAAGGACGACGCCTAGATCACGGCGCGATCAGTCGCGCCGGATCGATCTTCTTCTTGATAATGCCCTGCTCGGCCGCGAGCTCGACCCAGAACGAGATCGCGCCCGGTGTCATCTGGTTGGTCAGGTTATTGGGCAACGCGATGCCTGCCGCGACTTGTGGCGGCAGCTTGGTGTACTTGATCAGGCTTTCACGCACCGCGGCCTCGTTCGCCTTATCGTTGATGAAGGCGACGGCGTCGTTCATGGCCGCGCGGAAAGCCTTCACCGTTTCCGGGTTTTTCACCGTCCAATCGCGCGTCGCGACGTAATTCACCGGTGAGGTGCCGGCCGGCACGATGGCACCGTAGTCACCGATGCGCGTGCCGAGCCCGCCCTCGATGACCCGGCTATAGAACGGATCGACGGACGCGACCGCGTCGACGCTGCCGGTCTTCAGCGCCTCCCCCATCACGGGGAAACCGACTTCCACCCACGTCGCCTTGCGGTAATCGAGCCCGTTGGACTGCACCCACTTCTTGGTGAGCACGTCGATGATGCCGGAAAGCCCGGGAACGCCGATCTTCTTGCCGCTCAAGTCTTTCGCGCCCTGAATTCCGCTGCCCGTACGCGCGATGACGCCGCTCTTGGACGAGGTCGGGTACACGTCGCACCCGTTGACGATCACGAGGTCGAGACCGGCATCGACCGCGGGCAGCAGCACCGTCGGGGTCGGCGCGCCGATCTGCGCCGTATTCGACGTCAGCGCCGCGACGATGACGGAGCCGTTGGAGACCAGTGTTGGCTCCACGTCGATGCCGTGCTTCTCGAAGTAGCCTTGATCCTTGGCGACGAACGAGCCGATCAGCGCCGAAACGGCGGTGTAGAGCAGCGTGACTTTCGCGGCGAAGGCGGGTGACGGCAGTGCCAGAGTCAGCGCGAGGCCGGCGGCGGCGAAAAGACCTGACCGGCGCATCATGACTTTGATTTCCCGTTCACGGTGTCGCTTCCCTTGTGCCCATTGAGCAGATCGGGCAGCAGTCGTTCCAGGAAGCCGGCGATGAAACCGACCAGCAGGATCGTCTCCCAGGT
>Ga0184615_10001886_pt1 | contig 11290 bp, 4 predicted proteins | sample PLM4_65_coex_FD_133134 | JGI IMG/M metagenome (GOLD analysis project Ga0184615, IMG submission 133134) | Groundwater sediment microbial communities from an aquifer in East River, Colorado, USA - PLM4_65_coex | ecosystem: Environmental > Terrestrial > Soil > Riparian zone | place: USA: East... | reverse complement strand
TGAGGAGAAAGGGATCGCCTGCCTCTCTGGCCTTGATCTGGCAGCGCTTCTGAGAGTGCTCGACAAGAACTGGTACGATATCAGTTTAAAACGAACACTTACCGGTGAAGCGCGCACTTGGACCAGAGAAATGCAGCATATTCGCAACAAGTGGGCGCATGCAGCCGGTCACCCGCCAGAGGCTGAGGACACCTATCGTGATCTCGATACTCTGCAACGCTTTCTGTCCGTGATCAATGCAGAGCCCAGCTTGATAGAATTCGTCAAGGAGAAAAAGCAAAACTGTTTCTCTTCTGCAAAGTCAACGACAGCAGAGACACCAACGGCTCCGCTGCCGCCCAATACCCAGTCATCACAGGCGGAGACGATTCCCGCCAGTACTGAATTCATACCTGGCGATACGGTTTTTCTTAAGGCAGACACCTCAGTAATTGGCGCTGTCATTCAGGTAATCCCAGGACAACCAGAAAACCGTTACATGGTCTTGATTGGGGCAAAACCGGCTCAGTTTTACTGGAGCCAGCTTGCCAAATACGAACTTACCTCGACTGAAAAAGAAATATTACCACTCGACACCTTTCATGCCCATCTTTCCGCATTACAGCTACAACATCCCGGTCTGGCTAATCTGTATTCACTTCACGCCGCGAGAGTCGACTACATCCCCTATCAGTTCAAGCCCGTAATTAAAATGGTTCGTTCGGATCGGCCACGCATACTAATTGCCGATGAAGTCGGTGTCGGTAAAACAATTGAAGCAGGCCTCATTCTGAGAGAATTGCAGTCACGGCGGGATCTAACATCAGTTCTAATTATCTGCCCACGCCCGCTGGTAACCGAACACAAGTGGCGTAATGAAATGAAGCGATTTGACGAAGAGTTTGCTCATCTCGATGGACCGACTCTTCGATTCTGTATTGACGAGACTGACAAAGATGGGTGCTGGCCAACCCGCTACACCAAAGCCATTCTGCCGTTTTCTCTCTTCAATGAAGAGTTGCTGACCGGTTCAGGTGATTCAAAGAAGCGAAAGAGGAAAGGGCTTCTCGATCTCGACCCATTGCCTCATTTTGACCTGATCATCGTTGATGAGGCACACCATCTTAGAAACCCTACTACCTGGTTGCATCGTGGCATTGAGTTTCTCTGCGCGAATGCAGAAGCAGTGGCGTTTCTTTCGGCAACACCTATCCAACTTGGAGTGGGAGATCTGTTCGTCCTGCTCAATTTGCTCCGCCCTGATCTTATTCTCGATGGTGCAGTCTTTCAAAATATGTCAGCGCCAAACCCTTTCATCAATCAGGCCATAGAACTTGCTCGTCGTTGCGCACCAGAATGGCAATCTGAAGCGGTGCATCAATTCCAAAAGGCTGCTGATACTGATTGGGGGAAGGCCGTTCTGCAGTACAACCCGGATTTCCAGCGGGTGTTTGACTTGCTGAATGATCACGAACTGATTGCCAATGAGCGTATTTCATTTATCCGTGAAACCGAACGCCTCCACACGTTTTCCTCAATCATTAACCGAACACGCCGCCGTGACATCGGCACATTCACTACCCGTAAACCAGAGACGGTGGAGGTGCCGTTCAGCCCTTCTCAACAAAAACTGCATGACGACCTGCTGGCGGTTCAAGCAAATATTCTCCAGCAGATTCATGGTGACAAGAACCTTCTTTTCATGATGACCACAATCAGAAGACAGGCAGCAAGCTGTCTCTATGGGCTAGCTCCACTCTTAAAAGACATCCTTACTCGTAAATTGGATGCACTGGAGCTTGATGAAATTGATGATGCAATAGATAGCGAGAAGCTCTCTTTCTCGACGTTGGAAGACAGCATACTTGAAACCCTGGAACGGGCTGAAAAACTTGATCCACATGATCCGAAACTGGCAGCTCTCTTGAAGATCATCAAAGACAAGCAGGAGCTTCCCAATAACAAAATCCTGCTTTTCAGCAGCTTCCGCCATACTCTGGCATATCTGCTCGAACAGCTACGGTCAGCCAATTTGCGGATCGGTTACATTCACGGTGGTACACTAGACGAAGATCGCCGTTCGCAACGCAACCGTTTTAGCCTGCCACGAGAGAACGCCGATGCGCTGGACATCCTTCTCTCTTCCGAAGTGGGTTGCGAAGGTCTCGATTACCAGTTCTGCGATTGCCTGGTTAACTACGATCTCCCTTGGAATCCAATGCGGGTGGAACAGAGAATCGGCCGTATTGATCGCTATGGACAGAAAAGCGAGACCGTAGCAATTTACAACCTGATCACACCGAATACCGTTGATGCAGACATTTATTACCGTTGCCTATGGCGTATTGGCGTGTTCAGAGCTGCGTTGGGTGGCAGCGAGGAGATCATCGGCAAGTTGACTGCCGAGATCAAGGAAGTTGCAGAAAATCTCAGTTTATCGCCAGAGGAGCGACAAGCCCGCTTAAAGCAGCTTTCAGATAATGAAATCAGGATTGTCCAAGAGCAGTCAGATCTTGAAGAGCAGCAGTCCGAATTGTTCGGATTGCGCCTGCCGCAGCAGAAAAATGACGATGAGGTACTACAGGCGTCCAGTTATTGGCTTACACCAAATGCACTACAGAGGCTGGTCCGGCATTACCTTGAGCAGGTTTGTGGGGGCAATCAGGAATACATACTGGGAGAAAAATCGCTTAAAACTCTGCGCGTAGGTCAAGATGGAAGGGAAACATTACTAGCCCACTTTAAACAACTACCGAGAAAGGCCACCCCTCTCTATCGCGATTGGGAAAAATGGCTCAAAGGAAACAGCCCGCACTTGACACTTACCTTTGAGTCTACCTGCGCTGCAGAGCATCGCGACGCGGTGTTCATTACTCCGGTTCATCCTCTGGCATTGCAGGCTGCCCGCGCTGCAGCACCTGATCAGACTATCCATACAGCCTTCCGAGTCAAGAGTAGTTCTATCAAGCCAGGGAACTATCCCTTTGCCATCTATCACTGGCAGAAAAAAGGAATTCGGGAGGACGTCAGCTTTCAACCGGTCTGTGTTGACGCAGACATAAGCGGCCAGTTTTTAAATTTGCTGGAACAAGGGGAACCAATTCCCCGCGAGAGTGTCATTTTACCCGATCAGGATATGTTTGATAGCCTCGATACAAGGCATCATGCTTTATGGTCAGCTGCCCGCCTGGAGCATGTATCCCATAACAGCGAGCTGGTGCGCTTTCGCCGTGAGAGTTTGCGTACCAGCCATGCCGCACGTATGGCAGTATTGAAGGAGCAACTTACCAGCACCACCAATGAGAAAATAAAACTTATGCGAAAGTCGCAGTTTGATAGCGCCGAAGCTGATTATGCCCGCCGCTTGGATGAATTAGGCCGGGCAGAACAGCAGGCAGACATAACTGCCCACCCTGTGGCATTTGGCGTGATGATAGTGGAGAGTGGAAAATGAGGTTTCGCGACTATATATACTCCATTCGTCATGAATATAGCGGACTACGGGATCTGCCGAGAGAGAGCCTTGCTAGTAGTGTAAAGACTTTGGCAGATGACTTGTATGCTAAAGATTCTCACTTTATCTTTGAATTAATTCAAAATGCTGAGGACAATGAATATAGGCTGGATTCCCCTCCAAAGTTAAGATTTGAGGTCCGACAACAAGAGATTGAAGGACAATGCGGCGAAGTACTTATTGTATATAACAGCGAAATTGGATTCTTAGAAAAACATGTAAGAGCCATCTGTCAAGTTGGAAAATCCACTAAAGACAAAGCACAAGGCTACATCGGTGAAAAAGGCATTGGCTTTAAGTCGGTTTTTCGTATCACCTCCTGCCCTTACGTGTTTTCCAACGGATTTCAATTCTGTTTGCCGGAAGATGATAAAGAGACCGGTCTTGGATATATCGTCCCACGTTGGGTTTCAGATCCGCCCAAAGGGATTGTGCAGGATGAAACTACAATTATTCTGCCAATCAATAAGAGATCAATAGATGTGCAAACCGTTGTAGGTGCACTGCGAAACATTGCTCCAGAAACCATTCTCTTCCTTAAGAAACTGCTTAAAATAGAAATTTCAGTTTGTCTTCCTGGGGTTAATTCTGAATACGAAGTAATTATTGAAAAGCATGTTCGCAAAGTGAACGGGGCCTCAAAGCTCGTAGAATTGACATGCAAAAGATTTGATATGGGGTCTAAGAATGAGACGACGGAATCATTCAGTTACTGGTTAACAGAAATTGAATACAATAAACCAGAAGACGTACGTCACGACAAAAGGCAAGGCATTGAATCTCGAACAGTTTCCATTGCAATTCCTTTGGGACAAAGTACCAAAAAGGGCAAACTATTTGCGTATCTACCGGTTTGGGAAGAGACTGGAATTCCATTTCTGATTAATGCTGATTTTTTGCTTGTTAGTTCTCGAGAGGCAGTTAGAGAAGACGAGGGATGGAATAAATGGTTACGCAACTGTGTTGTAGACACATATTGCAAGGCCTTATTGACCTTGCTAGAAACCAAGGAAGTTCCTTTAGAGGCAATAGTTTCCGGATACGCGTCAATACCAATTGAAAGCCACATCCCATTTTTGTCGCATATTATTGAGCCAATACATAATCGGTTACAATCTCTTGATTGCGTGCTATCACTCCCCAACAAGTCACTTCTACAGCCTTCTAGTTCTCGTCTCTGCAACAATAACTTTCGGACCATTTTGGGTGATCCAGACAATTTCCCTAGCTATTTTGTTGATCGGATACATCTTGTATGCCCAGAAATCGAACCATTTCAAAAAGAATTAAAAGCCATTGGCGTCAAACAAGTTTTGTCATCCGATGTTATATGTTGCCTTAATGATTTTGTTTGGATCAGTAAACATCCTATTACATGGTTCATAGATTTATTCCGTTACTTAATCTCTCAAAAGTATAAACCTGAAGAGCTACAATCTTTAAGTATAATTCCAGTAACATCAACTAATCCAAACAACCGGCTAACCTTTTACAAAAAACAGCCAATATATTTCTCACTCGATGAGTCAGATCAAATGGCCCTGGCAGATGTACCCTTGTGGTTATCCAAGCTTGTCCCGATAGCAATTCTTGACTCAGATCTATTATCTGTCATCGAGCAACAGAAGGACTCTGCTCAATTAAGGCAGTGGTTGACCGATACTCTTCGTATTGATGATTTTTCAATACAGAACTTCTGTGTAAATATTCTAGCGAAACTCACAATAGCGAAGCTCACAACAGATTTTGATAAAATTGACAATAGCCAGCTTCTCGAAGCAACTGCTTTTCTAGCTGAGTATTCAGGCCCGGATTTTGATTGGGAGGAACTTCCCATCGTTTTGACAAGTGGGCAGAAGCTACTTTTACAAGATGCTCGCAAGCGCGACGTTGTTGTTCCCGAGGACTACGATCAAGAGGCCGGATGGCAGCACATTTGGCAGCAGGAAGAAGATCGGTCACATTTTTGTGCATTGTCTAATATGTATTCACGAATGCCAAAAAAATGGTATGAATCACTTAAGATAAGCTTTTATCCATCATTCAAGGAGATCAAGTACCCTTCGTGGAAGATCCCTGATGAGTTAGTGGCTGAAAAAAGCCTTGCAAGTTCATGTAACAGAAAGGCCGCTTCTTCACGATCATCTGATACGCAATTAACAACCTATTTGCCACCATCGACGCTTACACGGCCAATACCTTACGAGTCGTTGTGTAAATCTTTGCTTGCATATCTTAAACACAGCAATATACCAAGTTCGACATCATCTTCTTACAAGAAAGAACTGCATAATATCGGATTATATGCCTCTGGGATTTATCATAATCATGGCTGTTATATCGAATATGCTCCAAGTACTGTATTGATTAAACTTCGCAACTTGCCATGGTTTTCCACCACTAAAGGTGTCTTCCGACCAGCTCAAGCCTTTCTTCCTAAAGAAAGCATAAAGGAAATATTTGGCGACACGGTACCTTATTTTGAAGATACTCTCCCTGAAAATGTACTACAGCTCCTCGAGGTCCATTTGGAAGTAACTGTCAAGGATTTGCTTGCGCTACTTAAGGACAGTTCAAGCAATCCTGGCACCAATCCGGACATGGCTGAAAGAGTTTACTCCGAGTTATTTGCCAGGACCAGCCGAGAACCACAGAATATTTTAACCAAATTTTCTATGGAATCCCTGATACTCGCAAAAAATGGTCAAGGCAGTTCGAAATGGATCACAAGTGGCGAATGTGTGTGGGAAGATGCCAATAACGTCCTTGGTGATGACTTCGTATACCTTCAAGTTCAATATCCTAAACTAAAAGATTTTTTTGTTGACCGTTTAGGTGTGAAAGAGAGAGTTGATACGGAATGCTTTGCTCGCAAATGGCTTAAGCTGCAAGACTCTCCTATTGAAAACCGAGCACAACAGCGTACGTTGGTTGAGCGCCTCTATCGGGAAATAGGGCCAATATCTTCTCTCCCAGCTGATGAACGTCCTGATTGGTGGGATGACTTTGTACAAGAGGCAAAACTCTACACCCAGTCGGACACTTTTGCAGACCCTTGTTATGTCGTAATCCCAGACGATGGCGAGTTAAGAAGCATCTTTCAAGGAACTGATGACCTTGAATTTGTCTGGCGTCCAGAAAAAGATGCGTTTAATGATTGGCTCCCTTTTTATAAGGCATTCAATGTTCCTCTTCTTTCAGAATCAGTTACCGAGCAACTTGAAGACGATGTTGATTTTGAGCCCGAGATGGTCAACAAGTTTGCCACAGAATCAGCCGTAAAAATGATTGCAGCTTGGTTGAGAGAAAAGAGGCGTAATGATTACGAAGTGTTATTTAAAGACGGTATTTTCCAACAGTTACTGTCAATTCAAGAAGCAAACATATCGACAAACATCAACATAGAGTTTCAGCTTGAAACTGAAACCTATATTTCCGATTCAGTTACCGTGACGTATCCTGTCTTCTGGGATCGTACTAAAAATATTCTCCTTTTCAATAACGATATCAGGAATAGTCAACTCTCTAAAGTATTAGCCAAGGGCCTGCTTACAAATTATAAAGACCTTGCTGATTGGATTGAACTTGTATTACAAGCTTCTGATACGGAAAGACTTAAAGACAAGAATTGGAACGTACCTCAAGAAATAATAGAATTATGTCGTAAGGATTCATCTGAATTACCAATTGATCCGATCGATACTAATTCAAAAGTGTCTAAAAATGACAGCAACATCAATTTACTATCGGAGCATATTTCTTCTACGGCGTCGATAGATAATGACAAATCACAGCAAATTTCTATTGACTCAAATGACATCAAGAATGTTTCTACTACAGAACAAAATCATCAAATCACAACAAAATCGCAAGATAATGCAAAGAACAATACTCCCAAGTCACAACACCCTAATCCTGATGTTAAACATCAGGATATCATTGATATAGTTGAAAATACTGGGCACCTAGCGCATGACTTTGCCAAAGAAATCAAAGAATCATTCAATAAATCTGGAATAACTAGTTTTAATGATGAATATATGGCCCGCGTCGAGGATACAGGATTTGGTGAAATTATAAATCCTGGTCAACGAGGTGCTAGACTTAGAGATGATTACTTTGAAAACATCCGTAATGAACCAGCGCAAGATGTCAGATGGAAGCAGACAGAACGATGCCTACTTGAAAGTCCTAACGAGGCAGTCCGAAAAACATTATATGAATGGTACCTTGGCAGATGCCAGATATGTGATGAGACATGGCCAAAACGTAATGGGGAACCTTTTTTTACAGCGGCCTATCTGGTCGAACGACACCACGCACGATGGATCGACGAACCAGGTAATGCAATTTGCCTCTGTGCAAAGCACTTTGCTCAATGGCGCCATGCGACAAAAAAAGAATTTTCTGACGTCACAGAACAAATAATAAATTTACGCCTCAGGGCTGAAGGTGGAGATGGTAATCTCTCAATTAAATTCAATCTGCTTAATGTTGATTGCGGCATAAAATATAACGAAAAGCACATTATTGCCTTGAAAAAACTTATTGAGGTGGCAAATGATTGTGCCATTAACAAAGATGCCGACCTTATAATCAACTGCGCAACAGATGTATGTAGTAATAATAAATCGTCATCTGATAATATTATTCCTGTACAAAATGAGACTATAGCCTTTCATGATGATACTCTTTTAAAAATATCTTCTGATTTTGCGGGCAAGGTTAATTCTGGGAAATATATTGATAAGAGTGGTCATGAAATAATCATATATCGCCATACACTTAATTCCAAAGACAATGCATCCAGAGGCAACCTACAATCGACAAAGAAAGTGTGCCCGTACTGTAAAATTACTGTAAATGAAAACCAGTATGAAAAACATATAACTAATAAATGTCCAAAACGTCCCAATACCGATACTCAGGCTACTTCTAAGTTGTCCTCAATGCAGACGGCGATTCTCGCCTCACTCTCAAATGCACAATCAACTTCTATTTATTCCAATCCATCGCAAAACAGATGCAAATTCTGCGATAGTCGGCCCATGCTCGGCAGTGACGTGTGTTATTCGTGCAGCAGTTGATAGGTGGATAACAGCGTGGTCTGGTATGCGTGATTACATGTTAAGTCTTGAGGGGTGAGGTGCATAGTTGTTGCACTTTCCGAAACAATCCGTATCATGGCGGAAATCGATCGGGTGATTGATGAGCATGGCGGCTGGCCGATTTCGTAAGAAGATACATGAACAATAACTGAGGAAAATATGATTGATTATGAAAAGATAATTTGCACTGGAATAATGCTGGAGGCATTAACTATAAGGCAAGCATTAAATTACTTGCCCCTAACTGTTATCGATCAGCTCAAAGATAACTTAAGCATATTTACTATGACTAACAAAGCTGGAGTTAGGTTGAGTAGACCTCTATGTCAAGCTAATGATATAATATTTTTGTCAGATAAAATATTCCCACCAGAAGAGACTCCTCAAACGGAAACCAATTTCCGTTTTTTTATAATTGTGTTACTGCATGAACTTGTCCACGCTTATTTGAAGCATAAATGCAGGGTTTTTCACGGAATTAGTCCAGATGAAGTTGATAAGCAAGAACTCGAAGCGGATGCTATGGCAATGCAGTGGTACAACGAATATGTTGAAGCGCATGCTGAGCTTGAAATAGCTGCTATCACCAAAGAAGAAATGGACGCATTCAGAACTAATTTTTCGTCCAACAGGAGCACCATATGATCCGAGAACTTCACCTGAAAAGAGTCGGGCCTGCCCCGGAATTCAATGTTGAGTTTGCCGACAGACTGAACCTATTTACAGGCGACAACGGACTTGGTAAAACCTTTCTACTGGATATAGTCTGGTGGGCGCTGACCGGCACCTGGGCAGGTAATCCGGCCTGGCCGCAGCGGGTCAAAGGCGAAACTGCTGAAATCAGCTACCACCTGATCGGCAAGACCGGACCAACGAAAGAGGCGACGACTAGCCGTTATGACCTCGCACACCAGGCATGGCCAAGGCCGAAGGCGCGACCAGTGATGCCCGGCTTGGTTATTTACGTCCGGGTGGACGGTAGCTTTTCCGTATGGGACCCGGCTCGTAATTACTGGAAAGCTTCGCAAGTCAAGGGCGTTGACCAACCGGATCGGCCAAGTGCATATCACTTCACCCCGGACAACATCTGGAATGGGCTGCAAGAAGAGAGGAAGGTTCTGTGTAACGGCCTTATCCGCGATTGGGTGACCTGGCAGAATCAGCCGGACCAGGATCAAGCGTCTCCGTTTAAGCTCTTGTCCAATGTCATTGAAAAGCTCTCCCCCCATCCCACGGAATGGATGAGACCGGGGAAGCCGACCCGTGTTTCTCTTGAGGATGTGCGAGATATCCCGACCGTCGAACTACCCTACGCGAGCATCCCGGTTACTCAGGCGTCGGCAGGTATGAAACGGATACTCGGGCTGGCCTATCTGCTGGTATGGACTTGGTACGAGCATGTGCAGGCGTCAGAGCTGCTGAACCAGTCACCAACAGATACCGTGATTCTGCTCATGGATGAGGTGGAATCCCACCTGCATCCTCAATGGCAGCGGTCGATCTTACCGGCAATGCTAAGCGTGGCAACGGGACTGAAGGAAAAGATTAAAACCCAGTTGGTTGCCACCACCCATTCGCCGTTAGCCCTGGCTTCAATCGAACCGTACTTTGATGAAAGAAAGGATAAGCTGTTTCGGTTTGCCCTGGAAGACAAGCACGTCACGCTGGACGAAATTGCGTGGGCAAAGCAGGGTGATGTTGTCGGCTGGTTGACGTCTGAAGTTTTCGGGCTGAAACAGGCTCGCTCACAGGATGCGGAATCTGCCATTGAAGCCGCCGAGGCGTTCATGCGCGGCGACATGCAGAGTTTACCTGACAAGCTCAAGACCAAGGATCAGATCCACAAGGAGCTGCAGCGCGTGCTGGCTGGCCATGACCCCTTCTGGCCGAGATGGATCGTCCGTGTGATGGAGGGTGGAAAGTGATACATTTTGCTCCCCCTCGCGAACCGACTGACTTCGATGAAAAAGTCCGACAACCCGGCTCAGCATGGCTTGTACAGCATCCTACAGGCCGTCCGAAAGATTTTTGGGGAAAGTGCAAAGGAGATTTGTCCGACGGGTTCAGGAACCTGTGCGCCTATTCCGCCATGTTTGAACCGGTAGGAACAGTTGATCATTACCTGAGCTGCGACACTGATCGCCAGCAAGCCTATGAGTGGAGCAATTATCGATTTGCTTCAGGGTGGATAAACAGCAGTAAACGAACTGCCGATGATACGGTGCTTGATCCATTTCTGGTTGAAGATGGCTGGTTCGAGATCCTCCTGCCATCCCTGCAGCTGGTGCTCACTGACGCTGTACCGCGTGGCAAGGAAGAGCTGGCAGAATACACGCTTACCCGCCTCCACCTTCGCGACGATGAGCGGGTAATCAGGCAGCGTCGTGAGTGGTACCGGATGTACCAGGATGGAGAGTTGACCCTCGACGGTTTAGAGAAGAAAGCCCCTCTCATCGCGTGGGCAATAAGGAAGCAACAAGTCGGCGGTGTTTGAGCAAGCGGAAGACAATAAGCTTGAAACCACCTTGCGCTTAAAATAGGTTTGAGCCGTCACTGTCTCTTAATGTATGATAGGATACTCAAAAAATAAACTCGCATGAATTCTTGATGAAAAGGAGCCCCACATGTTCTTTCCCCAATTCAGAGCCCGCCGCATCAGAGGCAGGGAAGTGTTCCGCAACATGGTCCG
>Ga0184615_10001885_pt1 | contig 11292 bp, 10 predicted proteins | sample PLM4_65_coex_FD_133134 | JGI IMG/M metagenome (GOLD analysis project Ga0184615, IMG submission 133134) | Groundwater sediment microbial communities from an aquifer in East River, Colorado, USA - PLM4_65_coex | ecosystem: Environmental > Terrestrial > Soil > Riparian zone | place: USA: East... | reverse complement strand
CCGCGGGGCAGGTGTCACCCTGGCTCTGCGGATGAACCCGGGATCGGTGCCTTCGCTCTGGAGGCTCGCGCGCCTCGACTTCGATCCGGTGCGCAACCGTCCCGTGCTGCTCTACCCCGAGGGCGCCGTGCTGCTGAACGAGACCGGGAAGGCGATCCTCGATCTGGTGGACGGCCGGCGCACCGTCGGGGAGATCGCCGGGATCCTCGGCGAGCGGTATCAGGCCGACGTCACCGCCGACGTCGCCGAGTACTTGTCGCATCTGGCGGAGAGGGAGTTGATCCGTGACGTCTGAACGACCGACCACACTGCTGGCCGAGCTGACCCATCGCTGTCCGCTGCACTGCCCGTACTGCTCCAACCCGCTGGAGATGATCCGGGCCGAGGGCGAGCTGGCCACCGATGACTGGAAACGGGTCTTCACCCAGGCCCGCGCTCTCGGCGTGCTCCAGCTCGGCCTCTCCGGTGGCGAGCCGATGATCCGGAAGGACCTCGAGGAGCTGGCCACCCACGCCCGGAGCCTCGGGCTCTACAGCACTCTCGTCACCTCCGGCCTCGGCCTCACCCGGACGCGGGCGGAGCGGCTGCGGGATGCCGGCCTGGAGCATATCCAGATCTCGATCCAGGATGTCGACCCGGAGACCGCCGAGCGGATCGCCGGAGTGAGCTCGGTGAAGCAGAAGCGGGCCGCGGTGGCCATCGTGAAGGAGCTGGGCTTCGCCCTCTCGATCAACGTGGTGCTCCACCGCGCCAATCTCGACCGCATCGGCGCGATCATCGATCTCGCCGCCGAGCTGGGCGCGGACCGGATCGAGCTGGCGAACACCCAGTACTACGGGTGGGCCTTGGAGAACCGCGCGTCGCTGATGCCGACCGGCGAGCAGGTCGCGCGGGCCAAGGCGACGGCCCAGGACGCCATGCGACGCTACAAGGGCCGCATGCAGATCCTCTTCGTGCTGCCCGACTACTTCGAGCGGTACCCCAAGCCCTGTTATGGGGGATGGGGCAAGCTCTACCTCGTGGTGGCGCCCGACGGGAAGGTGTTGCCGTGCCACGGAGCCACCCAGATCACCACGCTGTCCTTCGACAACGTGCGCGACCGGTCGCTCGAGTGGATCTGGCACCAGTCGTCCGCGTTCCAGGCGTATCGGGGCGACGAGTGGATGCGGGAGCCCTGCCGCAGCTGTCCTCGGAAGACGGTGGACTTCGGCGGCTGCCGCTGCCAGGCGTTCGCGCTCACGGGGGCGGCCGAGAACACCGATCCGGTCTGTACGCTCTCGCCCAACCGCGGCATGATCGACACCGCGGTCGCGACGCCGTCCGACTCGCTGGAGTACCGCTACCGCGTGATCGCCGAGCCGCAGCGGGCGTGAGCCTCGCCATCGAGACCGAGGGGCTCGGGCGCGACTACGGCGACGTGCGCGCGCTCGACGCCCTCGATCTCGAGGTTCCCCGCGGGGCGGTGGTCGGACTCCTGGGCCCCAACGGCGCGGGCAAGACCACCGCGATGCTGTGCCTGGCCACCCTCCTCTCGCCGACGCGCGGCGGCGCCCGAATCTTCGGTCACGACGTCGTCAGGGAGCGCGCGGCGGTGCGACGCCGGTTGGGGCTCCTGTTCCAGGAGACCAGCGTGGACGGGCTCCTCACGGCCGAAGAGAATCTTCTCTTCGCCGCGCGGCTCGCCGGGCTCGGCGGGCGGCTCGCCCGGGCCGCGGTGTCCGAGACGATCGAGCGGATCGGTCTGGGCCCGCGTGCGAGGCGGCCTGCGCGAGAGCTCTCCGGCGGATGGCGCCGGCTGCTCGACATCGCGCGGGCGACCCTGCACCAACCCGATCTCCTCATCCTCGACGAGCCGACCGTCGGCCTCGATCCCGAGCACCGCGACACGATCTGGACTCTCCTCGACGCGCAGCGCCGGTCGCACGGCACCACCGTCCTCTTCTCCACGCACTACCTGACCGAGGCCGAGCCCGCCGATCGGGTGGTGCTCCTGGCGCAGGGCCGTGTGGTCGCCGACGACACCCCGAGCGCGCTCTCAGCCGAGCTGGGTGACGAGATCGCCGAGATCGAAGGCCCTGGTGCGGAGCGCCTGGCGCGGGCGCTCCGCGGGCTGGGATCCGCGCGGGCGGTGCTTCGCACCGGGCGCGGCTTTCGAGTGGGCATCACCGGCGAGCGGCAGCCCGTCGTCGAGCTTGCGGGGAGGGCGCCGGGAATCGATCGCTTCGCGCTCCGCCCCACGTCGCTGGAGGACGTCTACTTCGCGAGGACCCAGGATGCCGGGGAGCTCGCGGCCTGGTGAGCGGCTGGAGCGCGGTCTACGGCATCGTAGCCCGGGATCTGACCCGATCGACCCGGCAGACCAGCCGCCTGCTGGGAGGCGTGGCGCGGCCGTTCATGTGGCTCCTGCTGGTGGGCACCGGGTTCAACGCAATCACCCGGCTGGAGAGCGGGCTCCCCTATCCGGCGTTCGTGTTCCCGGGCATCGTGACGATGGCGGCGCTGTTCGGGGGGGCCCTGACCGCGATATCGACGGTCTACGACCGGGAGTTCGGGATGCTCCGCCTCATGCTGGCGAGTCCCGCCGGGATCCCCGCCGTGCTGGCGGGCCGGGCCATCGCGGCGGCATTGGTGGGCATGCTGCAGGGCGGCATCGTGCTGGCGTTCGCGCCGCTGGTGCTGGACCTGGCTCCGTGGCGCTGGCCGCCCGCCGCGTGCGCCCTCGCGGCCGTCACGGCGATGAGCGCCATGCTCGGCCTGCTCATCGCCGCTCGGCTGCGGTCGGTGGAGAACTTTGCCGGCATCATCAACGTCGTGCTCTTTCCGCTCCTGTTTCTGAGCGGGGCCCTCTATCCTACCGTGGGCCTCCCGCCGGCGCTGCTCGTGCTCGCCCGGGCCAATCCCGTCACCTACGCGGTGGACCTGCTGCGGCACGCGCTCGGCCAGCCGGCCGAGCGCGCGTTCGCCGTGGATCTCGCCGTGGTGATCGGCACCACCGTGGCCGCGTTCGTGGTGACGGCGGTGCTCTTCGACCCGGAGCAGCGCTTCATCGGCCGCGGGCGCGGGGACGCTACTCCGGCTGCGGCTCCCCATAGAGGAAGTCGTCCGTGATCACCAGGTCGGGGGCGCCCCCCCTCTGGGATGCGCGCCACGGGGGCGGTGCCGGACATGCGGATCGTGTGGCTTACTTGCAGGCCGGCTGGGAAGACATGCGAATCAGCTCGATGTGCTGTACCACGCGGGATCGCACCGGCTGCCGGATCCGGCCCCCGGACGGGATCGACGCCTCGACGGTGATATCGCGGGTCCGCCGGACCAGCCCCGAGGCGGGGTTCCACAGGTACCCGCCTTCTTCGACGGTGGTCTGGCGGAGGGGAATCGGAACGGTATCGCCGCGCGGGACAATCTCGCGGGCCTCGCGCCGCGCCTCGAGGCGGAAGCGGAGGAGCCGTTGGCCGGCCACCACGGTGTCCTGCTGCCGCGAGATCGTGATCCACTCGTCTTTCCAGCTCTCGCCCGCTGCGAGCGGCCGCGGCGGCAGCGGCGGGAAGAGATCTTCGGCGGCGCCCGACAGATCGGCCACCTCGGCGACTTCGTCAGGCACGAATGGGCGGGCCACCGGGACGTAGGCTCCAGAGGGCCGCAGCAGCCCTCGGTAGCGGCCTCCGATCAGCCCGTCGGTGTCGGCCGAATATTCCGTATCCGCCGTCCGGCGATGCACCGACAGCGTGTCGTACCATCCCTCCAGCACAATCGCCCCGGCGCTGTCCGCCGCCCGGAAGGTCCAGACCCCTTCCCGCCCGGCCGTCGCGTCCACCGCTCCCCGGGCGGTCTCGGTCTCGATCTCGCTGCGCGAAGTTTCGGCGAAGCGGGCGCAATGAAGCTGGGCGGCGGAATAGGCGGGGATGGCGGCACCGGTTTCCTGGGAGCCGAGAGTGCTCGGGCCGACGAGCGCCAGTGCCATGACGATCGACCGGACCCGCGTCAACGCAGGCCGACGACCTCGGGCGGTTCGTCCCGGGAGGCGCCGATCACTACGACGGCGATCTTCCCGCGCTCCGGCGGGTCGAACCGGCGGACCGCTCGCGCCGCGGGTCAGAGTCGCCCCAGCAGCTCCGCGAGCCCCTCGCCGCCCAGCCCCGCCGCCTGGTACGCGATACGCCCGTCGCGCCCGATGGCGTACACCGTGGCGGAGTGGGCGATCTCGCCGGTGTGCGGATCGCGTCCGCGGGCCACCTGCCAAGCCTCCAGCACCGCCTCGACCGACTCGACCGAGCCACCCAGGAGCCGCGCGTCCTCGGAGAGACCCCAACCCTCGGCGATGTGCGGCAGGCGCTCCGGGGTGTCGCGCCAGGGGTCCAGGGTCACGAGGAGGAGCGCGGGACGCGAGGCCGCCGCCCGCCGCTGGGCGCCCAGCATGTGACGCACGAGGACCGGGCAGACGGTCTGGCAGTGCCCGTAGGCGAAGGCGAGGAGCAGCGGGCGCCCCTTGAAGCGTTCGAGCGTCACCGTGTCGCCGGCCTGGTCCACCAGCCGGAGCGGCGGCGGCATCCGATCCACCCGCGCGACCGAGGCCTCGGGGAGACCTGCGCCATCCGTCGGGAAGGGCTCGCCCCCCAGCTCGCTGATCCGCACCCCGGCGAGGTAGCCCCCGCCCGCGACGAGGGCCGCGGCCAGCGCCAGCGCGCCGCGCCCGCCCGGCGACCGGGCGAGCCCGCGGAATCCCTCGATCACCGCGTCCCCCCACACCGCCAGGAGGATTCCCACCATCCCGAGCGGCTCCCCCACCAGAAGCAGCCAGCCACCCATGTGCGGAAGCCCGCTGGACTGCACGCCGAAACAGGTCGCGCGGGCGCGGGCGAGCCACGCCGGCGCCTCTTTGGGGAGTGGCCAGAGGGCGAAGGCCCACCATCCGGCGGTGATCAGCAGGATCAACGCGAGGGTGCCGAGCGCCCACGCCGCCCGGCGGCTGGCGAACCGGGCGCTCAGCCCACTTTCCATACGAACGACAGCAGCTTCCAGTTGACGAAGTAGTAGATCACGAACGCCAGCAGGAAGACGGCCACCAGCGCCAGCGTGCCGGGTGCGGGGCCCCAGAGTCCCCGCGCCGGCGAGTGCAGCTCCTCGTTGATCCGGTCCGCGTCCGGGAGGTGCCGGGGCGGAGCCGCGATGCCCGGCGGCACTCCCGCCGCGGCCCCCACGGGCGCCTCGAGCGGCTTTCCGAAGAAGACCGACGAGACCGTCACGAGGATGTAGATGGCGCCGCCCGTGGCGGCGACCAGCCCGCCGACCGCCATGACCCCGAGGAGGAGGTCCACCGCCGGGTTGAACTGCACGTCGAACGGCGCCTGGGCGAAGCTGATGTCCCAATGCCGCCGCGGCACGCCGAACGTCCCCGCGAAGGTCATCGTTATCGAGAAGACCAGCATCCCGCCGGCGAAGAGGTACGGCTGGATCCGGGCGAGAGGATAGAAGGCGATCTGCTTCCGGAAGATGAGCGGGATGACGTAGTAGGTGAGCCCCATGAAGGCCATCGCGGTCCCGCTCACCACCGTCGAGTGGAAGTGCCCCGGGATCCGGAGGGTGTTGTGGGCGATGATGTTGATCTGCTCGGTGCCGAAGGTCACCCCGGTGATCCCGCCCACGAAGCCGAACACCACGATGGAGAAGACCATCGAGCTGAACCCCGGATCGCCCCAGGGGGCGCGGCGGAGCCAGCCGAAGAGCCCGTCGCTGAAGCCGCGGAGCCGCTGGCCCAGCTCGATCCCGGCCGGGACGGTGAAGCCGTGAATCAGGCTGGCGAGCACAGCCATGTACATGAAGTAGCTGGTGTTCACGATCTTCCACGCCGGGCCCATCCCCGGGTCCACCAGCAGGTGGTGGGCCGAGGCCAACGAGATGAAGAGGATGTAGAGCACGAAGGCGGTGCGGCTGATCTTCTCGTTGAGCACCACCGCGCCCACCGTGAGCGCGCCGAGCAGGTACCAGACCGCCACCATCGCGGCGACGTTGATCTGCTGCGAGGAGTGGCCCAGCGCCCACCACACCATCCGATAGACCTGCGGGTCCACCTCCATCAGGCCGAGCGACCAGAGGAAGGTGGGGATGTAGATCCCCGCGCCGTGGCCCAGCGTGATCACCGAGATGATGGCCGCGGTGGCGCCGCCGTAGGTGACCAGCGGCACCGAGCCCTGGTAGGTGCGCTCCCGCTTGGCCACGACCAGGGTGGCGAAGAACAGGATCGTCACCACCAGCGCCCCGACCGCGAAGAGGATGACTCCGAGGTAGTAGAGCGGATGCGCCCGGAGCGGGACGTAGGAGCTGAACAGCACGTCGGCCCGGCCGGTCCACATCGCCCACTCGACCACCAGGGCGCCGCCCACCATGAGCCAGAACGCGCCCCACGCCGTCCGGGGCGCCGCCACCCGGCTGTTCAGCAGCACGGCGCTCGTGAAGTACAGGATCCCCATCTCGAAGAACAGGATGAAGAAGATCAGCATGCTCATCCCGTGCACCGTGAGGATCCGGTAAAACCAGTGGGCCGGGAGGAGGTGCACCGCCTGCCAGCGGGTGAGGAGCACCAGCACCGCGGCGATCCCGCCGATGAGCAGGGAGACCGTCGCCGCGACCGCGTTGGCCCGGATCAGCCGCTCGGCGTCGCGGTGGACCTTGAGGCCGGTGACCGGGCAGGTGCGGAAGTCCTGGTGCATCACCTGCGTAGTCATGGCGTGGCCTCCCGGGTGAGTGCCGCGCGCTCGGCGGCGGCGACCTCCCGGCCGGCGCTGTCGGTGACGATCACCCGGCCCACCATGGTGTGGTGGCCGATCCCGCAGAACTCGTTGCAGACGATCCGGAGGTCGCCGGCCTCAGTGGGGGTGACCCGCAGGCCGTAGTCATAGCCGGGCACCACCTGGAAGTTGATGTTCATCGGGTAGAGGCTGAAGCCGTGGTTCACGTCCAGCGAGGAGAGGTGCAGGGTGTACTCGGTTCCCTGCCGGAGCTTGAGAATCGGCTGCCAGGCGAAGCTGAGACCGATGAGGTAGATGTCGCTGCCCGGCGGCGGCTCGACGATCGGGATGCCCTGATCGATGCCCACCTTGTACGCGGCGATGAACTCCTGGGTCCGACGCATGTAGTCGGCCGGTTTCACCCTGTACCGGACCCCGGCGGGGTTTTGCCCGCCCTTGAAGTGCCAGAGCGGCATCATGGCGAAGAGGACCATGCACCAGCCGAACGCGATCACCACCCACATGCGCTCGGTGGGGTGGGCCCGCTTCCACCAGACGCCCTTGGGGGACTCGATGCCGGTATGGGTTTCCATGACTCCCTCAGGGAAGTGGGGCCGGCTTCAGGCTGGTGATCTCATACAGCCCCCAGCCGGTGAAGACCACCAGCATGATCGCGATCCCCAGCACCATCAGCAGGAGCCAGTTGTCGAAGAAACGCTGGCCCAGCGGAATGGGCTCGGCCGGATCGGTAGCGGGATCCTGCTCCGGGGGCATCGGCACCTCCTGGCTTCAAAGTGGGCTCGCGCGTGCCAGCGGGCGCCGCGCACTTCCAGCGAAGAGCGCAAGCAGCGGTCTGCTGACTGAGACGGGAGAATTTCTTTCTATTGTTGCTATTATCATCCCGACCCGCAAGCACCCCGACGCCGCACCAAGCGCCTTCATGATTTCTTTAACATTGCAAGCGCTCGACACCGCCGCCCGCCGCGTCCTTGCCTGGCTCGACGCCGCGATGAACCGGCTCTACGGATGGCGCGGCAACCCCATGTACCAGAGCGGCGCGCTCACCGTGGCGCTGCTGCTGCTGCTCATCGCCACCGGCGTCTACCTGCTCTTCTTCTACCGAGTGGGCTCGCCCTACGAGTCGGTCGGCCGAATCACGGACCAGGTCTGGCTGGGCCGTTGGATCCGTGGGCTCCACCGCTACGCCGGCGACGCGGCAGTGGTGACGGCCGCGCTCCACGCCTTCCGGGTCTACGCCCAGGGCCGTCGCTGGGGACCGCGGACCCTGGCTTGGGTCTCCGGCGCCGTGCTCTTCGGGCTGATCCTGGTGTGCGGCTGGACCGGCTACGTGATGGTGTGGGACACCTTCGGCCAGGTGCTCGCGGTCGAGGGCGCGCGGTTCATAGACCTGCTGCCGCTCTTCTCCGAGCCGATCGGCCGCGCCTTCACCGGCGAGCGGGCGCTCGGCGGGGCCTTCTTCTTCCTCAATCTCTTCCTCCATATCGCGCTGCCGATCGGGCTCGGGATGGTGCTCTGGCTCCACGTCTCCCGGGTGGCCCGGCCGGTGCTCCTCCCACCCCGGCGGCTCATGTGGACGGTGTTCGCGCTCCTCACCTCCGCGGCAGTGCTGCTGCCGGTGAGGATAGCGCCGGAGGCGACCCCGTTCGCGCGGCCGGAGCGGGCGCCGCTGGACGTCTTCTACGCGTTCTGGCTTCCGCTCACCGAGGGAAGGCCCGCCTGGGCGATCTGGCTGATCGGCGCCGCGCTCGTGCTGGTCGTGCTGCTGGTGCCGGTCTGGTCCCGCCCGGCGGCGGTCCGGCGGCCGCCCAAGTCGATGGTGGACGAGCGGCTCTGCACCGGTTGCCGCCAGTGCGCGCTGGATTGTCCCTACGAGGCGATCGAGATGCTGCCGCGCACCGACGGCCGGGCCGACGTCGTGGCGCACGTGACGCCCGATCGCTGCGTGAGCTGCGGCATCTGCGCCGGCTCCTGCGCGCCGATGGGCGTGGGCCCGCCGGGGCGCACCGGACGCGACCAGATCGAGCGAGTGCGCGCCTTCGTCGCCGAGCGGCGGCCGGGAATGGGTGACGTCGTCGTCGTCGCATGCACCCGGGGCGCGGGCGGGATCGGGCAGTCGGATGCGGTGGACGGGAATCCGGTCTATCCGGTGCAGTGCGCCGGGAACCTCCACACTTCCGTGATCGAGTACCTGGTGCGCGCCGGAGCCGGCGGGGTGCTGGTCGCCGCCTGTCCGTTGCGCGACTGCTGGAACCGCGAGGGTGCGCGTTGGCTCGAGGAGCGGGTCTACCACGACCGGGAGGCCGACCTGAAGGAGCGGGTGGACCGCCGCCGCGTACGGATCGCGCACGGCGGGCTAGGCGAGCGCGCCCAGCTGCACGCGGAGCTCCGACGGTTCCAGACGGAGATCCGGGCGTTGGCCGTGGCACCCGGCGAGGATGAGATCGACCTGCTCCTGCTCTGCGAGCCGGCCGACGACGCGGACTCGGAGAAGCCGGCCCCCGGGAGGGAAGCATGAACCGCGCGGTGCGCCGGCTGGTCGGTGCCGCCGTCGCGGTCGTTTCGGTCGCGGCGCTCGGCGCCCTGTCCCAGCTTCCCTACACACCGGAGCCCGGCCCCGAGGCGCTGCTCCGGCTCTCCTGGCGGGCCCGGGGCGAGCGAGTGGAGACCTGCCGCGAGCTGTCGGAGGAGGAGCAGCGGAACCTGCCGCAGCATATGCGGCGGGAACGGATCTGCGAGGGAACGACGGCCGAGTACCGGCTGCGGGTAAAGGTCGATGGTGAGCGGCGGGTGGACGGGCCGGTACAGGGCTCGGGTGAGGTGCAGGTACGGCCGCTCTACGTCTACCGGGAGATCGCCGTGCCGCCGGGAGAGCACCGCCTGGAGGTGACCCTGGAGCGTTTGGCCCAGACGAGGACGGAAGCCGGCGCCGAGGAGAAGGAGGAGGAAGAAGACGACCGCGAGGACCGGGACCGCCGGCGGGCCCGCGAGGCGGCGGTGCCGCGCCGCCTCACGCTGGAGCGTGTGGTCCGGCTGGGGCCACGGCAAGTGCTGCTGGTGACGTACGACTCCGAGCGGAGGGAGCTGGTGTTGCGTCCGTGAGCCGTCGCCGTCACGCCTCCGCCATGAACGGATACCGGTAGTCCCTCGGCGGCGCGAAAGTCTCCTTGATGGCCCGCGGCGACACCCAGCGGAGCAGGTTCAGCACCGATCCCGCCTTGTCGTTCGTCCCGCTGGCACGCCCGCCGCCGAAAGGCTGCTGGCCCACCACGGCGCCGGTCGGCTTGTCGTTGACGTAGTAGTTGCCGGCGGCGTATCGCAGCGCGCGATCCGCCTCGGCGACCGCGGTGCGGTCCTGCGCGAAGATTGCGCCGGTGAGTGCATACGGCCCGGTCCGGTCCACCAGCGCGAGCGTCTCGGACCACTTGGCGGCGGGATAGACGTGTACCGTCAGCACCGGCCCGAAGATCTCTTCGCACATCGTCCGGTACATCGGGTCGTCCGCCTGAAGCAGCGTCGGCTCCACGAACCAGCCGACCGAGTCGTCGGTGCCGCCGCCGGCGACGACCCGCACACCGGGATCCTTCTTCGCCCGCTCCAGGTGGCCGCTGATGCGGTCGAAGGCGCGCTTGTCGATCACCGCCCCCATGAAGTTGCGGAAGTCCGCGACGTCGCCCATCCGGATATCGCCGATCATGGCGGTCACCCGGTCGCGCACCGCGGGCCAGAGCGTGTCGGGCACGTAGGCCCGCGAGGCCGCGCTGCACTTCTGGCCCTGGTATTCGTACGCTCCCCGGACCATGCCGACCGCCAGCGCCTCGACGTCGGCGCTCGCGTGCGCCACGATGAAGTCCTTGCCGCCGGTCTCCCCCACGATCCTGGGGTACCCGGTGTACTTGTCGAGATTCTCGCCGACCGTCCGCCAGAGGCTCTGGAAGACCGCCGTCGAGCCGGTGAAGTGGATGCCCGCGAGGTGCCGGTCGGAGAGCAGCGTCCGGCTCACCTCGATCGAGTCACCCGGCAGGAAGTTGATGACGCCAGGGGGGAGACCGGCCTCCTGGAGCAGCCGGAAGAAGTGCCAGTTGCTGAGCGCCGCCGTGGCCGAGGGCTTCCAGACCACCGCGTTGCCCATGAGAGCGGGCGCGGTCGGCAGATTGCCGCCGATCGCGGTGAAGTTGAACGGCGTGATGGCGTAGACGAATCCTTCCAGGGGGCGGTGGTCCATCCGGTTCCACATCCCTGGGGAAGACTCCGGCTGCTCCCGGTAGATGCGCTCCGCGAAGTGCACGTTGTACCGGAGGAAGTCGATCAGCTCGCAGGCGCTGTCGATCTCGGCCTGAAAAGCGGTCTTGCTCTGCCCCAGCATGGTGGCGGCGTTGATCAGCTGCCGGTGGACCGTGGCGAGGAGGTCGGCCGCCTTGAGGAAGACCGCCGCACGGTCCTCGAAACGCCAGTGGCCCCAGTCGCGCTGCGCCTCGACCGCGGCTTTCGTCGCCGCCTCGATCGTGGCGCGGTCGGCCTGGTGCACCTTGGCGAGCACCCGGTGGTG
>Ga0184615_10001884_pt1 | contig 11296 bp, 11 predicted proteins | sample PLM4_65_coex_FD_133134 | JGI IMG/M metagenome (GOLD analysis project Ga0184615, IMG submission 133134) | Groundwater sediment microbial communities from an aquifer in East River, Colorado, USA - PLM4_65_coex | ecosystem: Environmental > Terrestrial > Soil > Riparian zone | place: USA: East... | reverse complement strand
TCTACGGCGCGCACGGGTATGGCTTTCGCCGGATAGAGCCGGTTTTCCCGCGGTTGCTGCTGCCGGTGCGCGAAGTCGTGAAGCGCTATCGAATTCGTTACCTGCTGACGATGGAGGGCGTCATGACTGAGCGCTTCGAGGCTGAGTTGCCCGCGGCCTCATGCGTACGAGAGGGTGAGTACCTGCTGTACAGCTTCGAGCACGGCCCTGACGGAGGGGACGGGACTCGATGATCGCCATCGTCGACTACAAGATCAGCAACCTCGGCTCCGTCGTGAACATGTTCAAGCGCTTCGGTGTGGTCGCGCGGATCACGTCGGACGCGGACGAGATCCGGCGCGCGGACAAGCTGATCCTGCCCGGCGTCGGCGCCTTCGAAAACGGTATGGCGAATCTCCACGACCTCGGGCTCGTGCCACTGCTCCACGAGTTGGTGGTGGAGCGCAGGCGCCCGCTGCTCGGCATCTGCCTCGGCATGCAGCTCCTCACGCGGCGGAGCGAGGAGGGCGAGCAGCCCGGCCTCGGCTGGATCGAGGGCGAGACGGTCCGCTTCCACTTCGACGCGCACGCCGACCTCAAGGTGCCGCACATGGGCTGGAACACGGTGACGCCGGCGCATCGCGACTCGCTGTTCCGCGATCTCGACGACGACCACCGCTTCTACTTCGCTCACTCGTACCACGTCGTCTGCGACCGGCCCGAGAACGTGCTCGCGACCACGCGACACGGCTACGAGTTCGCCTCGGCGCTCCAGCGCGGCAACATCATGGGCATCCAGTTCCACCCCGAGAAGAGCCATCGCTTCGGCCTGACGCTGCTCAAGAACTTCGCCGAGCTGCCCTGAGATGCTCAAGACACGCGTGATCCCGTGCCTGCTGCTGCGCGGCGCCGGCCTCGTGAAGACGGTGAAGTTCAAGAACCCGGCCTACGTCGGGGATCCGATCAACACCGTCCGCATCTACAACGAAAAGGAAGTCGACGAGCTGATCTTCCTCGACATCACGGCGACGCCGGAGAAGCGGCGACCGCAGTTCAAACTCGTCGCCGACATCGCCGAGGAGTGCTTCATGCCGTTCGCCTACGGCGGCGGCGTCCGCAGCCTCGACGACGCGCGGATGCTGCTCAACCTCGGCGCCGAAAAGGTCGCCGTGAACACGTACGCGCACGAGAACCCCGACTTCGTGCGCCAGGCCGCGGAGGTGTTCGGGAGCCAGAGCGTGATCGTGTCGATCGACGTCAAGAAGGGTCTCCTCGGCGGCTTCCAGGTCTACACCAGCGGCGGGCGTCACGCGACCGGCGTGGATCCCGTCACGTACGCCAGGCGCATGGAGGAGCTGGGCGCCGGCGAGCTGTTGCTCACGTCGATCGATCGCGACGGCACGTTCCAGGGCTACGACACCGAGCTGATCGGCCGCGTCACCGGCGCCGTCGGCATCCCGGTCATCGCGTGCGGCGGCGCCGCCACCGTGGAAGACTTCGGCCGGGCGGTGAAGGAAGGCGGCGCGTCCGCTGTCGCCGCCGGCAGTATGGTCCTCTACCAGGGCCTGAATCGCGGCGTGCTGATCAATTTCCCCTCGCGTCAGGAACTGAAGAGAGTGCTAGAATAGCGTCTTGGAGAACGACATGCGCGAGAAGCTGGTGTCAGGCGTTCCGGGTGCGGCGGCCGCGATGGACGAGGCCGTGCGGCGGGCGTCCGTCGTGGCCGCGAAGCGGCGGTGCGCGCGGTGCCTCTACGACGCCGAGACGCCGGCCATCGAGTTCGACACGCAGGGCGTGTGCAACTACTGCGCGATGCACGACCAGTTCGACACGGAGTACCCGACGGGGGCCGAGGGCGAGCGGCGGCTGCGCGAGCTGGCGGCGCGCATCAAGGACGCCGGCCGGGGCAAGAAGTTCGACGTGATCGTCGGTGTCAGCGGCGGCTGCGACTCGTCGTACCTCCTCTACAAGACCAAAGAACTGGGGCTCCGGCCGCTCGCCGTGCACTTCGACAACACGTGGGACTCGAAGATCGCGGTGGAGAACATCCACAACGTCCTGCGCAAGCTGGACGTCGAGCTGTTCACCTACGTGGTGGACAACGAGGAGTACAACGACATCTACCGGGCCTTCATGCTCGCCGGCGTGCCGGACATCGAGGCGCCGACGGACATCGGGCTCGCGACCACTCTCTACCTGGCCGCCGAGAAGTTCGGCATCAAGTACATGTTCGAGGGACACTCGTTCCGCACCGAGGGTGTCTCGCCCCTCGGGTGGCTGTATATGGACGGCAAGTACATCGAGAGCGTGGTGAAGCGGTTCGGCAACTACCGGAGTCACCGCCTGAAGTCGTTTCCGAACCTGTGGATCACACGCTTCTTGAAGTACATGCTCATCACCCGGGTGAAGAAGGTCCGTCCGCTCTACTGGATCGACTATCGCAAGGAGGACACCAAGCGGTTCCTCTCCGAGGAGTTCGGCTGGCAGTGGTACTCGGGGCACCACCTCGAGAACCGGTTCACGGCCTTCTACCACAGTTACTTCCTGCCGCGACGGTTCGGCATCGACGGCCGCGTGCTCGGCTACGCGGCGCTGGTGCGATCCGACCAGATGGCCCGTGACGAGGGCCTGCGGCTGCTGGCCGAACCGCCGGTGTGCGATCCGGACATCATCGAGATGGTCAAGAAGCGCCTGGGCTTCTCCGACGCGGAGTTCGAGCGCGTGATGACCCAGCCGCGGCACAGCTATCGCGAGTTCACGACGTACAAGCCGACGTTCGAGCGTCTCCGGCCGTTCTTCTGGCTGATGTACCGGCTGGACCTGGTGCCGAAGAGCTTCTACATCAAGTACACATCGAAGACGAACGTCTGACGGCCCTATCGACGCGCTCGTGCCCCACCCCCGTATGAGGATCTTCCTCGGCCTCGGTGACATCTGTGGCTACTACTCGCAACTCGAAGAGGGCTTCCGGGCGCTGGGCGTTTCGTGCGTGCTCGTGAACGCCTACCCGAGCCGCGCGTACGCGCGGAGCAGGAGGCCCGGGCCGCTGGGCCGACTGATCGAGTGGCTCGGCGAGCGGCGGGTGGCCGCCGGCCGCGGTAGCGCCGGCCGCATGCTGTGGACCGCCGCCGAAGGGTTCGCGCTCGTTTTCCTATTCCTCGCGACGCTGCCGCGTCACGACGTCTACATCTTCTCCGGCGGCACCACGTTCCTCGGGCTCTGGGATCTGCCCGTGCTGAAGCTGCTGCGCAAGCGTGTCGTCGTCGTCTTCCACGGCACGGACTCGCGGCCGCCGTTCATCAGCGGGGCGCTGGCGGGCGGGGACGGGGACGTCGACGTCCCGGCGCTGGTGCGGGAGACGGCGGCGATGAAGCGCAGGCTCCGACGGATTGAGCGATATGCCGACCTGATCGTGAACCACTGCATGAGCTCACAACTGCACGAGCGGTCGATCGTCAACTGGCTCAGCGTCGGCATTCCCACGCGCTGCGAGCCCCTCAACGCGGCGCCGGCCGACGACGCGGCGGATCGTCCGTGCGTGATCGCCCACGCGCCCACGCGCCCGGGCCCCAAGGGCTCCGCCCGTATCGAGAGCGCCGTGCGGTCGCTGCAGGCCAGGGGGCACCGGATCGAGTTCGTCAAGCTCGTGGATCGCCGGCACGCTGACGTCCTGGCCGCCATCGCGCGGTGCGACTTCGTGGTCGATGAGCTGTACAGCGACACGACGATGGCCTCGTTCGCGACCGAGGCGGCGACGTTCGGCAGGCCGGCGGTCGTCGGGACATACGGCTACGACGTCCTCCGCAAGCACACGAACGAGGCCGTCATTCCTCCCGCGCTCGTCTGCCACCCCGACGAGGTGGAGCCCGCGATCGAGCGGCTGATCGTGGACCGCGACACACGGCGCCGGCTGGGCGCGACGGCCCGGCGGTTCGTGGAGGAGCACTGGCGCGCCGACAGGGTTGCCGCGCGCTTCCTGCGGCTGCTGGAGGGCCGCGCCCCGCGCGAGTGGTGGTTCGACCCGCGCGAGGTGCTCTACCTGCACGGCTGGGGCCTGACGGACCGCCGGGCCAGGGAGGTCGTGGGCGCAATCATCGAGCGCGCCGGAGTGGCCGCCCTGCAGCTCGACGACAAGCCCGAGCTGGAGCAGGCGTTCGTGGAGTTCGCGCGGCAGGCCGCGCCCGAGGCCGACGAAGCGTGCCGCGCCGCCCCGACGGCGCAGGGGAGGTAGCGCCGGCGATGTGCGGCATCTGCGGCGTCTTCGACCGGGGCGGGAGTCCCGTCACCGCCGCGCTCGTGGAGCGCATGAACGACGCGATCCGGCACCGCGGGCCGGACGGTGACGGTCTCTTCGTCGACGGCCCCATCGGCCTCGGTCACCGGCGGCTCAGCATCATCGACCTCAGCGAGACCGGCCGGCAGCCGATGAGCAACGGCGACGGCACGACGTGGATCACCTACAACGGGGAGATGTACAACTACCGCGAGCTGCGCGCGGAGCTGCTCTCGCTCGGCTGGACGTTCCGCTCGACGTCCGACACCGAGGTGCTGCTGCGCGCTTACGAGCAGTGGGGGCCGGCGTGCCTCGAGCGCGTACGCGGGATGTTCGCGTTCGCGATCTGGGACGGCCGCCAGCGGACCCTGTTCCTGGCCCGCGACCGGATCGGCATCAAGCCGCTCTATTACCACCTCACGGACGCCGCCCTGCTCTTCGCCTCGGAGATCAAGGCGCTCCTGCGCTCGCCCGTCGTCCCCCGCGCCGTCGACCCCGTCGGCCTCAACAACTACCTCACGTTCGGCCACTCGGTCGGCTCGGACACCATGTACGCGGGGATCCGGAAGCTGCCGCCGGGCCACCACCTGCTCTGCACCGCGGACCGGACGCAGATCGTGAAGTACTGGGACCTGGGCGCCGTGGCCCAGCGCCGGGGCGCCCGCGAGGAGGAGTGCGCCGAGGAGGTACGCGAGCGCCTGGCGGATGCCGTGCGCTGCCACATGGTGAGCGACGTGCCGGTCGGCGCGTTCCTCAGCGGTGGGATCGACTCCAGCGCGATCGTCGCGATGATGTCGCGGTTCTCGGACCGCCCCATCCAGACGTTCGCGGCCGGCTTCGACGTCGGCGGCCGTTACGATGAGCTGGCGGACGCGCGTCTCGTGGCGCGGCGGTTCGGCACGGACCACCACGAGCTGGTCGTGGGGCAGCTCGACGTCCGCGCGCTGATCGAGCGGCTGGTGTACGCCTACGACGAGCCGTTCGCCGATGCCGCGAACCTGCCGACGCTGATCATCGCCGAGTTCGCCCGCCGCCACGTCAAGGTCGTGCTGTCCGGCGACGGGGGCGACGAGGTCTTCGGAGGCTACCGCCGCTACTCGGCCGAGCGGGCGTCGCGCTACTACCAGTTGATTCCCGCGTTCCTGCGCGAGCACCTCGTGAGGAGGCTCGCCGGGCGCCGGCGGTGGCATCGCGTCCACAAGGCGATCGAGGCCATGTCGGTCCCGGAGCCCGACGTCCGGTACGGCACGTGGCTGACCGTCTTCAGCGACGAGGCCAAGGCCGAGCTGCTGGATGGCGCCTTCGAGCGCGGCGCCGGGCTCGACAGCTTCCGCGCCTATCGCGAGCACTACAACCGTCCCGAGGGCTGGGATCTCGTCAACCGGATGCTGTATACCGACCTGAAGACGTGGCTGCCGGACACCTACCTCGAGAAGCTCGACAAGGCCACCATGGCGGTCGGCCTCGAAGGGCGCGTGCCGTTTCTCGACCACCTGCTCGTCGAGTGCGTCGCCTCGATGCCGGGCCGCCTGAAGATCCGGCGCCTCACGACCAAGCACATTCTCAAGCAGGCGCTCGAGGGCCTCGTCCCGCACGAGGTGCTGCACAAGCCGAAGCACGGGTTCTCGGTCCCCCTCGACGAGTGGTTCCGCGGAGAGTTGAAACCCCTGGTGGCCGACGTCCTCCTGGACGAGCGCACGCGGACGCGCGGGTTCTTTGATCCGGCCGCGATCGAGCGCATCCTCACGACGCACGCGAGCGGCGCGGCGAGCTTCGGGACGCAGCTCTGGACGCTGCTGAACTTCGAGCTGTGGTGCCGGCGGTTCATCGACGGCCCGGCACCTGCGGTGCCCTCGTAGGGTCGCGCGTGCGCATCGCCCACGTCGCGGCGTCCGACATGTCGATCCGGTTCCTGCTGTGGAACCAGGTCGTCTCACTCGAGCGGGCCGGGTTCGAGATGGCCGTCGTGTGCAGCGAGGGCCGGTGGGCGGCCGAGGCCCGCTCGCGCGGGCTGCGCGTGTGCTCCGTTCCCATGGAGCGCGAGCTGAGCCCGGCGCGCGACGCCGCCACGCTGAAAGCGCTCGTCCGGCTCTTCCGCGACGAGCGATTCGACGTGGTCCACACGCACACGCCGAAGGCCGGCCTGCTCGGCCCCCTCGCGGCCCGGCTGGCGCGCGTGCCGCACGTCGTGCACACGGTCCACGGCCTGCTCTTCCACGACCGCATGCCGCTGGCGCGCCGCGCGCCGTTCGTGCTGGCCGAGGCGCTCACCGCGCGCATGGTCGATCACCTCCTGTTCCAAAGCCGCGAGGACATGGACGTCGCCAGGCGGTGGCGCATCGCCGGCGCTTCCAAGATCCACTACCAGGGCAACGGCATCGAGGTGAAGCGCTTCGACCCCACGCAGGTGCCCCCGGAGCGGCGGCGCGCGCTGCGCGCGGAATGGGGCGTTCCCGACGGCGGGTTCGTGGTGGGCATCGTCGGTCGTCTCGTGAGGGAGAAGGGCTACGAGGAGTTCCTGGCCGCGGCGGAGGCGCTGAGCCGGCGGCTGCCCGAGGTGCGCTTCGTCGTCATCGGCCCCGCCGAGCCCGATCAGCGGGACGCGATCGACGTCGAGCGCCGGGCGTCGGCCTCGCTCCGTCCGCGGCTGCGGTGGCTCGGCATGCGGCTCGACGTGGCGGAGCTGTACCCAGCCATGGACGTCTTCGTCCTGCCGTCGCACCGGGAGGGCATCCCGCGTGCGCTCATGGAGGCCTCGGCGATGGGCCTGCCCGTCGTGGCCTCCGACATCCGCGGCTGCCGTGAGGTCGTTGCCCATGGCGAGACGGGGCTGTTGGTGCCGGTTCGCGATGCCATGGCCCTCGCTGGCGCCGTCGAGTCGCTCGCGCGGCGGCGCACGGAAGCGCGCGCGATGGGCGCCGCGGGCAGAGCGCGGATCCTGGCCCACTTCGACGAGGAGCAGGTGGTCGACCGTCTGGTCGCGTTCTATCGGACGGTCCTGCGCCAGGAGCGCGCCGGGGCCACGACGTGATCCGCCACGCCTTGACCATCGACCTCGAGGACTGGCAGCAGCTCATGACGCGGCGGCTGACGGGCCGCAGCGTGCCGCCGTCCGACGAGGTCCTCCGCCTGACCGACGAGATCCTCCGTTTCCTCGACCGCCGCCGCGTGCGCGCGACGTTCTTCGTGGTAGGCATGCTGGCCGAAGCGCGCCCAGACCTGGTGCGCGGCATCGCCGCGGCGGGGCACGAGGTGGCGACGCACGGCTACGCCCACCTGCGCATCGACGGTCTGACGCCGGATGCGTTCCGGTCGGAGCTCCGGCGCTCGGTCGCGATCCTGGGCGAGCTGTCCGGCCAGACGGTGCTCGGTCATCGCGCGCCCGAGTTCTCCATCAGCCGCGCGAACCTCTGGGCGCTGGACGTCCTCGTGGAAGAAGGGTTCGCGTACGACTCGAGCATCTTCCCCATCAGGTCGCGCCGCTACGGCATCCCCGACTTCAGCCGTCGGCCCTGCCGCATCGCCACCGCGGCCGGGTCGCTCGTGGAGTTTCCCCTGGCGACGCTGGAGGTCGCGTCCTGGCGCGTGCCGGCGGCGGGTGGCGGGTACCTGCGTCTCTGGCCGTATGCGGTGACGCACGCGGTGCTGCGACGTCACGAGCGGGACGCGACGCCGGCCGTCATCTACCTGCATCCCTACGACCTGCCCGGCGAGCGCCTGCGGCTGGCCGACCCGGCGCCGCGGTGGAAGACGTGGTACTGGATGCTCCGGCACAACATCGGACGGACGGCGGTCATGGGGCGCCTCGACCGCCTCGTCGACGAGTTCTCGTTCGGCCCGCTGAGGGAGGCTGTCGATGGCGTCTGATCAGGTCCGCGCGTACTTCGACACGCGCGCCGGCCGGTTCGACCGGCTCTACCGTGACGACTCGCGCCTCGAAGCTTGGGTAAACCGGACGTTTCGCCAGGCCGTCTATCAACGCTTCCGCGTCACGCTCGCGGAGAGCGGCGATGTGACGGGCGCCAGCGTGCTCGACGTGGGATGCGGCCCAGGGCGCTACGCGATCGCCTACGCGAAGCTGGGCGCCGCGCGGGTCGTCGGCGTCGACGTGGCCGAGCAGATGCTCGAGCTGGCCCGTACGCACGCGGCCGCGAACGAGGTCGCCGACCGTTGCCACTTCGCGCGCGGGGACTTCCTCACGACGCCATTCGACGAGCGCTTCGACGTTGTGCTGGCCATCGGCGTGTTCGATTACCTACCCGAGGCGGTGCCGTTCCTGCGCCGCATGGTGGAGCTCTCGCGGCGCCGCGTGATCGCGACCTTCCCCGGACGCTCGCCGCTGCGGATGCGCTTCCGCCGGCTCCGGTACGCCGCGCGTGGCGTGCCGGTGTTCTTCTATCGTGCCGACGAGGTCGAGGCGCTCGCGCGGGCCGCAGGCCTGTCGCGCTTCACGCTCGTGCCGTTGACGACCTCCGGGACCGGGTACGTGCTGGTGGGCGACATCGGCGGATGACACGGGCCTCCGGCTCCCGGCTCTACCGGCGCGTCGGCAAGCGACTGGTCGACGTGGTCCTGGCGCTCGGCGTGCTGCTGGTCCTGTCGCCGGTCCTGGCGCTCGTCGCCGTGCTCGTGCGCGCCAGCTTCGGGGCGCCGGTGCTGTTCCGCCAGTTGCGGCCGGGCCGTCACGGCCGGCCCTTCACGCTGCTGAAGTTCCGGACCATGGTCGACGCGCGCGACGCCGGGGGGCGTCCACTGCCGGACGCGGACCGGCTGACGCCGTTCGGCCGGTGGCTGCGCAGCCTGAGCCTCGACGAGCTGCCGGAGCTGATCAACGTGCTGAAAGGCGACATGAGCCTCATCGGTCCCCGGCCGCTCCTCATGCAGTACCTCCAGCGCTACACCCCCCTGCAGGCGCGGCGGCACGAGGTGCGACCCGGCGTGACGGGTTGGGCGCAGGTGAACGGGCGGAACGCGCTGACGTGGGAGCAGAAGTTCGCGCTCGACGTCTGGTACGTCGACCACCATTCGCTGGCCCTCGACCTGAAGATCCTCGGCCTGACCCTGTGGAAGACGGTCATGCGCGAGGGAATCAGCGAGGCGAACCACGCGACCGCTCGCGAGTTCATGGGCGGCGACCGCTAGCGATGCGCATACTGATCGTCGGCGCCGGCGGCCACGCGCATGTCGTGGCCGACATCCTCCTGCGGGCGCGTGAGGCCGGAGGCGGGCTAGCGCCCGTCGGGCTCGTCGACGACGACGAGCGGCTGGTGGGCTCCGTGGTGCTGGGGCTTCCGGTCGTCGGCACGATCGCCGGACTCGGCCGCGTGCCGCACGACGTCGTCGTCGTCGCAATCGGTGACAATGCGACCCGCAAGCGGTTGTTCGAGCGGTTGCGGGACAGCGGGGAGCGGTTTGCGATCGCGCGCCACCCCAGCGCGGTGATCGCCTCCGACGTCATCATCGGCGACGGCACGATGGTGTGCGCCGGGGCGATCGTCAATCCCGGGAGCGTCGTGGGCGCGAACGCCATCCTCAACACCGCCTGCTCCGTGGACCATCATAATCACGTGGGCGACCACGCCCACGTCGCGCCGGGCGCCCACACCGCGAGCGGCGTCCGCATCGACGAGGGCGCGCTGCTCGGCGTCGGGGCCGCCGTCGTTCCCGGCGTCCGGATCGGCGCCTGGAGCCGGGTCGGCGCCGGCGCCGCCGTCATCGACGACGTGCCCGAAGGCATCACGGTCGCCGGCGTCCCCGCACGACCGTTGCGCGCCGCAAGGAGGTGAACGTGGAGCGGATTCCTATGTCGTCACCGGACCTCACGGAGGCGGAGTTCACCGCCGTCAGGAACGTCCTCGCCACGCGCTACCTTAGCATCGGCCCTCAGGCCGACGCCCTCGAAAAGGAGCTCGCGGCCTACGTGGGCACGGCGCACGCCGCGACGGTGAGCTCCGGCACCGCCGGTCTGCACCTCTGCGTCGTCGCGGCCGGGATCGGCGAGGGCGACCTCGTGATCACGACGCCGTTCTCCTTCGTCGCCTCCGCGAACTGCGTGCTGTACGAGCGCGCCGTGCCCGTCTTCGTCGACGTCGATCCGCTCACCGGCAACGTCGACCCGGAGCTCGTCGGCGAGTGCGCCGATGCGCTGGCCGACGGGGGCGAGGGCGCCCGGGACTGGCTGCCGCCGGCGCTCCGCGGCCGCGCGCCGCGTGGGTCGCTCAAGGCGCTGCTACCGGTCCACGCGTTCGGCCAGCCGGCCGACATGGACCCGCTCACCGCGGTGGCGCGCCGCCACGGGCTCACGGTCATCGAGGACGCGTGCGAGGCGATCGGCGCCGAATACAAAGGGCGGAAGGCCGGCACGCTCGGCGATGCCGGTGTCTTCGCGTGGTACCCGAACAAGCAGATGACGACCGGGGAGGGGGGCGCGATTGTGACCGATCGCGGCGAGTTTGACGTCTTGTTCCGGTCCCTGCGCAACCAGGGACGCGACGTCTTCGACGCATGGCTCAGGCATTCGCGCCTCGGCTACAACTACCGCCTCGACGAGATGAGCGCGGCGCTGGGACTGGTCCAGCTGCGACGGCTCGAGGAGCTGCTCGACAGGCGCGCACGCGTGGCGCGCTGGTACGACGAGCGGCTGTCCGGCCACGAGCTCGTCGAGACGCCGCGCGTGGGGCCGGCGACCACGCGGATGTCGTGGTTCGTCTACGTCGTCAGGATCAACCGGCCCGCGCGACGCGACGCCGTGCTGGAGCTGCTCGGTCGGCGCGGGATCCCCAGTCGACCCTACTTCACGCCGATCCACCTCCAGCCGCTCTACGCGGAGAGGTTCGGGCACCGGGCGGGCGACTTCCCGGTGACGGAGGGCCTGGGAGAGGTCTCCCTCGCGCTGCCGTTCTCGAGCGTGATGACCGAGGGCCAGGTCGACGAGGTGTGCCGCCACCTCGCCGAGGTGGCCGTCGCGCCGGCCGCGCGCTGACCGCGCGTCGGGAGCGCTGCGCGCCGAAAATCGCGTTCTCATTCCGGCGGGCCTTCGGCTAT
>Ga0184615_10001883_pt1 | contig 11299 bp, 14 predicted proteins | sample PLM4_65_coex_FD_133134 | JGI IMG/M metagenome (GOLD analysis project Ga0184615, IMG submission 133134) | Groundwater sediment microbial communities from an aquifer in East River, Colorado, USA - PLM4_65_coex | ecosystem: Environmental > Terrestrial > Soil > Riparian zone | place: USA: East... | reverse complement strand
TTGTCTGCTCACCGCGGTGGGTGGCCGTGGCGGTGACCACACTCACGATGTCTCCGCCCTGCTCCTGGATGATCCGACATACCTCCAGGAAAGCTCCGGGTCGATCCTCCAGGACCAGTTCCAGCCGCGTCTGCTCCTGCTGGATTCCCATCACCTCCACGAAGGCGCTGAGGATGTCGGTTTCCGTGATGATCCCGACGAGGCGCTCCCCCTCCAGCACCGGCAAGCCGCCGATCTTGTGCTGCAGCATCAGGCGCGCCGCCTCCTCGATGGGGGTCGTGGGGGTGACGGTGAATACCTTCTTGGTCATGATCTCCCGGATCTTGACCTTCTCCAGGAGGTAGTGCAGTTCATGGATCTCCAGGCTGGTGGCCGGTGAGGGCGAGGTCTGGCGAATGTCCCGGTCGGTGACAATACCCACCAGCCGGTTCCCCTCCGCCACCGGTAGATGTCGGATCCCTTTCTGACGGATGAGGGTCATGGCGTGCCGGAAGGAATCCTCCGGCGAGATCGTAACCGGATCCCGCTTCATCCGTTTTTCGACCAGCATCGCCCTCCTCCTCGGCCCCTCCCGCCCGCAGCGAACCACCGCGGACGGGCGACCCGACGCCCGGCCAGCCCCGCCTTGGCGGGGCTAGGCCGCGGCGCGAATACTGACGACCGGGCACGCCGCCATGCGCACGACCCGCTCCGCCGTGCTGCCCATGATCAAACGATCCAGGCCACTCAGACCCTGCGTCCCCATGACGATCAGGTCGACGTGATGTTCTCGGGCACAGCGGATGATCTGCCTGTACGGTCGCCCCGCCATCACCACCGTCTTGACACTGGGCAGGAAGCGGAGCGTGCCGCCGACCCGGCTTTGCAACACGTGCTCTGCGTCGCGCACCATCTCCTCGCGCAGGTGTTCCAGGGGTGGGTGAGGGATGTGCGAACACGTGATATCCAGGGGGTCGTAAATCACATGCAGCACCGTCAGGTCGGCACCGAACCGCTGGGCCAGGGCCCCCGCATACGCCAGGGCCTTTTCGGAGTGCTGGGAGAAATCCACCGGGCACAGGATGTGGCGCAAGCAGGGTGTCGACAGTTCCGGTTCTTGCGCTCGGGTTGCTGCCGTCTCCCCCCCCATCCCGGCCGCCGTTTCCGCCGGTGCCAGCGTCGTCGCTGGCGCCGGCAGCGCTGCGCGCAGCAAGAGGACCGGCACCGGTGCGGCGCGCAGAATGGCCTCGGCCACGCTGCCCAGCACCCAGCGCGGGAGCCCGCTGCGTCCGTGAGTCGACATGGCGATGAGGTCGGCACCCCGCGACTGGACGTGATCCAGGATCTCCTCGGCGACATGGCCGTACCGGACGGCCCGACTCACCCTGATCCTCTGGGCGGCCAGGCGCCGTTCGACGTCGGCCAGGTAGCCGTCCGCCTCCTCCACCGCGTGGACTTGCGCATCGGTCTGGTCCGCCCCGGGGAACGTGTGGGCCAGCGCCACCCGCAGCAGCATCACCTCTGCGGCGTGGAGCCTCGCCAGTTCCACCACCTCCGGCAGGATCGCCTCCGCCAGTGGAGAGCCATCCAGGGGAACCAGAATGCGGGTGTACATCGGAACCCTCCCGCACGCAGCGCCTACGGCGTCTCGACCTTCAGCGACGGATGCTTGATCGTCAGCACCGGGCACGGCGCCTTGCGCACGACCTTCTCTGCCACGCTCCCCAGCAGGACGTGGGCCAGGCCGGTGCGGCCATGGGTGGCCATCACGATGAGATCAATGTCGTGCTTGGTGCCATAATCAAGGATCTCCCGATAGTCCACACCCACCCGCACCTCGCGGTGGAAGATCAGGGCTCGCCCCTTCGCCCTTTCGACCTGCTGATCCATGGAGGCAGTCGCTTCCGCGACGAGGGATTCCACCATCTTCTGTGGATCGAAGTTCACCGCATAGGCCTCCGCCAGACGCGGAGGCGGCGCCACCACATGGAGCAGGTGCACCTCCGCGCCGAACTCCTGCGCGAAGGTCAGGGCGTAAGACCAGGCGTAATCCGCAGGTTCCGAGAAATCGGTGGGAAACAGGATCCGTCGGACCGACAGCATGGCGGCCCCTCCAGGCGGCGAGAGGTTTAGATCCATCAGACTGCCTGGCCTGCGCCGCTCCCGGCCAGGGCCGTCTGAATGGCGGCGATCAGCTCTGCCAGCTTCAGCGGCTTGCTGATGAAGGCCGCCGCCCCTAGTTCTAGCGCCCGGCTGTAGCTTCCCCAGTCGCCGAAGGCGGTGATGATGATCACGGGCAGTGTGGGATGACGCTCGCGGATCGATCGTAGGAGCTCCAAGCCCCCGTCCTCCGGCATCAACATGTCGGTCACGACGAGATCGAAGAGATGCCTGCAGAGCGAGGCCGTGGCCTCGCGGCCATCCGCCGCCACGGAAACCTGGTAGCCTTCCTTCTCCAGGACCTTCCGGAGGAGGTCCCGCATTTCCGAATCATCCTCGACAATCAGCAGGTGCGCGCTCATGGTCTCCATGCCCCCGCGTTCCCCCTCATCAAAATACCGCCAGCGATCCCCTATGACGCGGTTTGCAAAGCCAATGCCACGGGCAGGAGGATGCGGACTCACAGGCCTGCCCCTCACAAACATGACCGGGCAGCCCAAAGCCACGCAGAAACGACGGGTTTCATACCCCGCGGTCACTCCAGGCGCCCTGCAAGGCGATATGCAATTGCGACAGCAGCGGTCCCGCATATCCTGCTGTCTCAGTCATGTGAAAAACTGAGAAACTTTGTCTCAGCAGGCTTTCCGATCCGAAACGCCCAAAAAGCTGCGAAGAAAGACACGGGGGCGAATCAGGGTTGGGCTCCAAAAGGTTGGGGGCCTTCGAAGGGCGTGGCAGGGACGCACGAGTAAGAAAGCGACTAGGGGGTATCGGCAGGGGAGCGACGAGAATTCGCCGAGAAAAACCTCGATGCTGGAAATCAACCTACCTGATGCTCGCTGACTCCAGAGCCTCCAGGCTTACAGGCGGACCGACGCAGCGTGATCCCCCGCCGGCGGTTCCTCCGAACAACAGGCACGTGACCCGGGAGAGGCTCCTATGCGTGATCACAGGAGTCGTTTTCCCGGGATCATGCACCGGGTGCCGCGCCCACCAGGGCGAACCCCGCCTCTAGGGCGCGACGATTCAACTCCTCGGTACCCTTCGGGACCCGGGCCAGGACTGCTCGCTCGATGGCTTCGCGCGAGACGACCTTGGACAGGCCGGAGATGACCCCGAGGGAGACGATGTTGGCCACCATCGCCTTGCCCACCGTATCCTTTGCGGTATCGATGATGGGAAGCCGGTGCACCGTGAACTCCCCGTTCGGCACGCTCGCGACCTTGGTCGAGTCCACCACCAGAATCCCTGAGGGCTTCAGGTCGTGGCCGTACTTGTCCGCGGCCGCCTGCGTCAGGGCCAGGAGCAAATCCACTGCCATGGCCTTGGGGTAATCGATTTCCTCATCGCTGATGATGACCTCGGCCGTGCTGGCGCCGCCCCGCGACTCCGGTCCGTAGACCTGGGTCTGAGTTGCGTTCTTGCCGTCGTAGATAGCGGCTGCCTCGGCCAGGATCACGCCCGCCAGGACGATCCCTTGCCCACCCTCGCCACTCAGCCGGATTTCATAGCGATAACTCATGGGAAGTCCCTCTTTGCACGGAGGAAAGCAATGGCTACGCCGCCGTCCCCACCTTGGTCTGCATGCGGGTCATGTGCTGCTCGTATGCCGCCACGTATTCGGGGCGGTCGGCCTGGTGGAGTAGACCGGTGATGATCTTTCCCTGGAGCTGCTCCGGCGTCATCCGCTCGGCCGCCTTGACGTTCACCGTGTTATCCTTCTCCCACTCCAGGAGTTCCACCAAACTGATCTTGTTGGGGCGACCGTAGTAGGTGTTGCAGTTCTCCAGCACCTCGATCAGGGAATAGCCCTTGTGCTTGATGCCGCCCTCGATCAAGCGGTCGAGCTGCTGGCTGTGGTAGGACGTGCCTCGGGCCACATAGGTGGCGCCGGCCGCGATGGCCAGCTTGCAGGCATCGAAGGGCGGATCGATGCTCCCGTGCCGGGCCGTGCTGGCCACCTTCCCGGTCGGCGTGGTGGGCGCAAGCTGCCCGCCCGTCATCCCGTAGGTCGCGTTATTGAACAGGAGCACCGTTAGGTCGATGTTCCGCCGGGCGGCATGGATGAAGTGGTTGCCACCGATGGCCAGGGCGTCGCCGTCCCCCGTGATCACGATGACGTTGAGGGAGGGCTTGGCCAGCTTGACCCCGGTGGCGAAGGCGATGGGCCGGCCGTGGGTCGTGTGCAACGTATTGAAATCCACGTAGCCCGTGAGCCGGCTGGAACAGCCGATGCCCGAGACCATGCAGATCTCGTCCTTCTGCAGGCCCACCCGGTCAATGGCCCGGAGCAGGCTCTTCATCACGATTCCGTCCCCGCAGCCCGGGCACCAGATGTGCGGGAACATCTCCAGCCGCAGGTACTTGTCGTAATCGAACACGTGTGTCCCTCCTCCGCGATGTACGTCAGCCTTTCGCCAATTCCTCGATCTTCGTCAGGATCTCATCCGGCGGGATCGGTTCCCCGGTCACCCGGTTCACCCGGTGAACGGGACAGCCGCCTCTCACCACCCGTTCGACCTCCAGGACGAGTTGCCCCAGGTTCATCTCCGGGACGATGATGTGGCGCACCTGCTTTGCGAGATCAGCCACCGGGCCCTCGCAGAAGGGCCAGATCGTCAGGGGCCGCAAGAGGCCGACCCGAATCCCCCGCGCGCGGGCCAAACGAATGGCCGCTTTGGCCGAGCGCGCCGAGGAACCGTAGGCCACGATGGCGAGATCGGCATCGTCCAGCAGCACCGTCTCATGCTTCAAGATGTCGCCAGCACCGAGTTCGATCTTCCGCATCAGGCGCCGCATCGTGGCATCCACCACGTCCGGACTGTCCTTGGGGAGGCCACGGGGATCGTGATACAGCCCGGTGACGTGATACCGGTAGCCCTCGCCGAAACTCGCCATGGGGGGTACACCGGTCGGCGTCTCGCCGAAGGGGAGGTACTGGTCCGGCGGGACCGTAGGCCGCGGCCGCTCCCACAAGGTGATCTCGGATTTGTCCGGCACGTCCACCCGCTCGCGCATGTGGGCGATGATCTCGTCCACCAGGAGACTGACCGGCATGCGGAAGCGCTCGGCGATGTTGAAGGCCCGGATGGTCTCGTCATAGACCTCGCGCACCGAGGCCGGCGCCAGCGCGACGGCCGGATGATCGCCGTGGGTCCCCCAGCGGGCCTGCATCACGTCCGACTGGGCCGGTGAGGTGGGCAGACCGGTGCTGGGTCCGCCCCGCATGACATCCACGATCACGCACGGGATCTCAGCCATGACGGCGTACCCGATACTCTCCTGCTTCAAGGAATAGCCGGGGCCGCTGGTGGCAGTCATCACCTTCGCCCCCGTCATGGCCGCCCCCAGGATGGCCCCCATGGCGGCGATCTCGTCCTCCATCTGGATAAAGCGGCCCCCGAGCTGGGGCAGGCGGACCGACATGTGCTCGGCGATCTCCGAGGAGGGGGAGATGGGGTACCCGGCGAAGAACCGACATCCGGCCGCGATGGCGGCCTCGGCGCAGGCCTCGTTACCTTGGAGCAGTTTAACCTTGCGGGACTTGCTCTGTGTGCTCACGCCCCCTCCCTGGCCGATCGAAGCGGCCAACGCCATCCATACCCCAGCGGCGCTGCCCTGCGTCCGCCGGCGGCTCGATCTGCCGATCTAGGCTTTGGACTTTCCGGGTTCCCCGTACACCACGATGGCAAAGTCAGGACAGAGTTGCTCGCACCGCAGGCACTTGGTGCAGGCCTCCAGGGCCTTGACCTCCACCTTGTCCATGCGGTTCATCGCCAGGACATCCTTGGGGCAGAATTCCACGCAGATGGTGCACCCCTTGCACCAGGCGTCGTTGATCTGAATGGTCACGCCCGTGCTGACATACGTCTTGGTCGCCGCTCGGGCCACTTCCAGCACATCTTCGCGGGTTCGCAACTTGGTCGTGGTGGCCATCAGGATTTCCCCCTCCCTTGGAGGTGCTGGTCGGCGCGGTCACACTCGTCTGCAGGGGTTGTCCGCTCAAGCAGCGGTTGCAGGATGCGCGCCTCCAGAAACAGGTGCTGGATCAGCCTGCCGATGAGCAGTTCGGCCTCGCGAAACCACTCGGGCGTGGACGGCGCCGTCTCCAGCTCGGCCAGGCGGGCGCCGAGGGCGGCGTGTTCTGCCAGGCAGAATCCCACGGGACCATCCGCCGCGGGCCCCCCGGCTACGAGTCGCGGAAACAGGCGGTCCTCCGCCTCCTCCACGTGCTGTGCCCACTGGGACGCCAGGTCGGCCAGCCCTCCGGTCAGGCTCGCCAGCCGCACCGCTCTTCCGGTCGCGGCCAGGGTACTCAGGAGTGATTGAGTATTCGCAGAAGGATCGAGGCTTGAATCCATAGGCTGGTTCATGTCGCCGTGTCGCCGTTCCGTCCTACCGTCAGGCGGCGTCCAGCGGTCGCTTCTCACCGGCACCAAACATCTCCGGCGTGTCCACGTGGGGAATGGAGCCCTCTAGCAACTCCCGGCGCCCCTGCTCGATCTTGAGGCGAGGGCGATAAAGGAGTGAGCAATGCCTGTGCCACGGTGGGTGGGAGTCCGCCAGACACGCGGGGGCGAGTCTTCCGGTCTATCTGCTTGAATTGCGAGCTGTGAAAGGCTGCGAGGAATGCCTCAGCCACCCGGTGTGGTTCACGCGAGCCAGCTTGTGAAATGGGGTCGTGGGATTCCAAACTTTCGTCTGTAGGATATGGCGCAACACCTTAAGCCACGACAAATTGGGCGCAAATAAGCCCGGATTGCTCCTTACGGCCACCTATGAGGTGGTTGTTAGGCAGGCACAGGGGCTCCCGAGCCGTCTAAGGGGCGAACCCTTTTGGCAACGCACGGATCATACAAACAGGGAAGGCCGGGGTTACATCAAATAGGGAGGTCAGCGGATGCCACTCTTTGAATATCGATGCATGCACTGTGGCCAGATCTTCGAGGTGTTCACGCAGCGCCGAGAGCTCTCAGCCACACCAGAATGCCCCGAGTGCGGAAAGGGGAATGTTGAGCGCGTCCTGTCGGCCTTCTCCGGAAAGACGGGAGAGGAGACGGGGTGCGCGACTTCCGCGTGTGGGTTCGGCTGAGCCTGATCCCTATGGGCCGGTGGCCCTGTCGCTCTTGCGGTTCGCCCGATCACAAACAGGTGTTGAGAGAGGAAAGGTTTCCCCCCATGCATCTGAAGGAAGGTACCACGATCACACCCATCGAAGTGACCGACGCCAGTTTCACCAAGGAGGTTCTGCAGTCCCCCATACCGGTCTTGCTGGACTGCTGGGCACCCTGGTGCGGGCCGTGCCGGATGATGGCCCCGGTGATGGACGATCTGGCCACGGACCTGGCCGGGACCGTCAAGGTGGCCAAATTGAATGTAGACGAGAATCCCGGAACCGCAGTGCGGCTGGGCATCCAGAGCATCCCGACTCTGCTGTTGTTTAGAAATGGCGAGGTCCTCGACCAGATGATCGGCGCGGCTCCCCGCGCCCGGATCGAGGCCGCCATCCGCCGACGGCTGCGGGATCAGTAAGGGACAACAAAAGACACGACAAGGCAGAGGAGGGACGGCCGTCCTCAGTGTAGCGAGCCGGAACTACCCTTCAAACCAGCGACTGAAGAGGGAAGAGGTACGGGGAACCCCTCATCGCCGGGATCAAAAGGATCCTACTGCGGGGGCAGGAGGCGGTCGGATCCCCCGCCGCTCACGCCGGAAGGCGGCGGCTGGCAAGGCTCAGGAGACGTAGCCAGTGAGTGTTCCCGATGAGCCGAGCCCGGGGGTTCGCGGGGCACGAAGCGTAGCGGGAGTTCGATATGCGCTCATTGGTCTTGCTTCCGGAATCCTGACGCTTCAGAACAGCACCAGCGACAAGAGCGCGCCCACGCCACAACGAGCAAAAGCTCCGCCTTCCTCCATAGCGCGATCCACGCTGCCGCCATGAGCCCCCAGGTCTTCCAGTCTACCAACCCCTCCTGGGCGAAGCGGAAGCCCACGAGCAGCAGCATCCCGATGACCCCTGCTAGGATTCCACGGACCATCACCTGGATGGGCCGCGATCGTTTGATCCGGTCGTAGTGAGGCGCCAGAGAGGTGACGATTAGAAACGACGGAAAGAAGACCGCGAACGTGGGAGTGATCACGATAGGTCCGGGGGTCACCTGACCCAGGGCGATGCCATCAATGAACTCCCGCGAGCTCATCCACCCGAACCGATCCACCACCTCCCGCTGGATCAGCGGGATCGTGGTGAAGCCACCCTCGAAGGCCATCAGATCCACCGTCATGAAGGTCCAGTTCAGGCGAGCGAGAGTCGGGGCGAACGCCAGCGGCAAGATGAGGAGACACGTGGTCACGATGGAACTCGCGACCCATGCTCTGAGTGTCACTGGCGCCTCCCCCGTGGAGACGGGAGAGTTCCTGCCTCCCCTCGAATCAGGACGAGGGCCAGGAGCGCCGCTCCCGCGAGCACCAAGATCAGGTTCGCACGAGGGCCCAATGCTCCAAGCGCCAGTGCCGCCAGGACCACCCCTCGCCAACCAGGGAAGCAACCATCAGCTCCCCCTCAACACAGCTTCGATTCTCTGGCCCATTGCCTCGTAGCTGGCAGAACCCACCAGTACGCCGGCGATCCGGCCATCGGGTGTCACCAGGACGAAGGTGGGAACACCTTCCAGCTTGTATGCTCCGATGGTCTCCTGACTCCCTATCAGGTATGACCAGGTATGTTTCTCTCGATCCACGAAGGCGCGCACTCGGCGTGGATTTGGATCGAACACCACGGTGAGGAATTGGATGCGTTCTCCATACTCCCTGTGCAGGCGCGCCAAGATGGGGGCCATCTCCCGGCAATGGGGACAGCCGATGGACATGAACTCCAGCAGGATCGGGCGGCTTCCAAGGAATTCCTTCAGGGTCCGGGTTCGGCCATCCAGGTCCGGTAGAGCGAAACCCGGCGCCGACGGCCGACTGAGGTCTGCCGCACGGGCCTGCCCTAACCCGTGTCCGGGAACGCCATAGACCACGGTGAGAATGGACACCAGGGCTCCGAGCAGGAGCAAGAGCGGAAGCCAGCGGGGACGTGCCGCCCCTCGAACACTTCCCGCCTCCGGGCCGCGTACACGCCGCTGCGCCCTCCAGGCGATCACCGCCGCGATGAAGGCACCGACGATCAAGCCAAAGGCTGCAAGGCAGTACGGGCAGAGGGCCTGGATCACGAAGACCTCGACCCAGGTCATCCCCAGTTCAAACAGAAGTCCAACCCCCGTCACCAGGGCCAGGACGGCCGGGAGCTGGCGGGGACTCCGGTCGCCCCACCAGAGCCGCCAAGCCGCCAGGCCGAAGAGCAGCCCGAAGCCCAGGAGGCCCATCAGCGCCACCGGGATCCCCGCGATCTCTGCATAGGAGCTGGCCAGGACTTTGTCGCAGGAGAGGGTGTCGTTAAACGTACACAACCCACGCCTCGGATTGCCCGCGATGGCCGCGTGCAGCTTCAGCAGATACGCGGCTACCAGCATGCCAGCCAGGGAGCATAGCAGGACCATCCGAAGGCCCCATCGTTCCCGGGCCGACCACCCACTTTCGGTCGAATTGATCCGAGTCCCCAGGACGCTATCGCTCAATCCGGGTCTCCGTCTAGCCTGACAAGCGGCCCTCCCACCCATGGCCCCAACCGGCGGGGAGAGTCAGGATGCGGGGCGTTCCCGATAGCTTCATGACAACGCGCACCGTTCAGCCCCGGATGGCCTGATCGCCTCACCGGATGGACTTGATGTAGGCCACCACGTCCACCAGCTCCCGGACCGTCATGATTTCGCTGTAGTCCCCCATCTTGGAGCCGCGCTTGTCCTGGCCCCGGTAGCGGTCGTCGTTGCCCGCGATGACCTTGTGGCGGTTCAGGATGGATTCCGCCAGATACTCGTGGGGGAGCTTGGCGTGGCCTGGACCCAGCTCCGGCCCCACCCCACCCGTGTCCATGCGGCGGAAACTTTGTCCCGCGACCTTGTGGCAGGAGAAGCACTCCATCTTCACGAAGACCTTCTCGCCGGCCCACGCATCTCCCGCCGGAAAGGTGAACTGCCACCCCACGGGCACCTGCGGGGTGGGCGCACTGGAGGCAGTCAATGCGACACCGATGAGCGCGAATCCCAGGCCCCATGCCATAACCCAACCTTGATGTTTCATGATCCACCTCCTTTGCCGCACCAGGGTCCGGAGCGGTTTGCCCCCCATCTTGCGCGGCCATGATGCAGCCAACCCTCAGGATTTCTCCTCCGCCAGGGCGGCATACCGCTCCGCGAACTTCCCGGTCGCCCTGGCCATGACCTCTCCATCCTGGCGAAGCTCCGCGGCCAGTCGATGCAGGCATAGCATGGAGTTCTCTAGCCACGCCTGAACTGTCGCCTTCCGGTCCGTGGCAACCGGCTTCAGGAACTGGACGGCCAGCTCGGCAGTCACGGCAAGACACCCGTGGGCGAAGAGGCAGTTCGTCATGGCACCATCGAGGAGCGAGGCGATGACGCCTCCGTGCAGGGTGTGCAGATAGCCCTTGAGGACATCGGCGCACGGGAAGTCTGCCTGGACGCTGCCGTCGGGCATGACCGCGAAGTCCAGATGTAGCCCTCGCGTGTTCGAAGCACCACACACAACGCAGCCGCTGTGGACCTTCTCCCTCACGCTCGCCAGGGTCTGCTGGAGCGGAGTGGTCTGCGCGCGGGTCCGCATCGGTCGGTCTCCTTCCCGGCCTGCCACCTAGCCTGTTCGCAGCGAAGCCACAAGACGACGAGGGAAACGCAAAAGATCCAAGCCATCCTCGATGGATGGCACGACCAGGTCGGCCGCCAGGTTAGCGCGTGCGGCCGCTCCCTCCCGTCCGACGACCACGATCCCCAGCGCCGCGTCGGCATGGACCCTCGGGCGTGCCGCCGGTCTCCGGGGGGCCGGGAGGCCCGAGGGGGTCCCGGGCCTCCCGGCGGCCGGTGCCTCGCCTACCGCAGGAACTTTCCCACCCAGGGCGAGGTCTCGCCCCGACGCAGGTAGTGGCCAGAGGGACCCTCGCCCAGGAACTCCGAGAACCAGGCTTCGTGCTCTATTTCCTCGTTGAGGATCGCCAGCGACAAATCGTAGGTCCGATGATCCTTGCCAGCGGTCAGGTTGCAGATGT
>Ga0184615_10001882_pt1 | contig 11300 bp, 12 predicted proteins | sample PLM4_65_coex_FD_133134 | JGI IMG/M metagenome (GOLD analysis project Ga0184615, IMG submission 133134) | Groundwater sediment microbial communities from an aquifer in East River, Colorado, USA - PLM4_65_coex | ecosystem: Environmental > Terrestrial > Soil > Riparian zone | place: USA: East... | reverse complement strand
CTAGCTCTCAATACATGTGCTGGCCGCCGTTGATCGACAGCGTCGAGCCGGTGATGAAATCGGCGTCGTCGGCCACCAGGAACAGAACCCCGCGCGCGATGTCCTCGGCATGGCCGAGCCGCCCGACCGGGATGCGGGCGACGATCTTTTCCAGCACGTTGGGCGGCACGGCGCGCACCATGTCGGTGTCGACGTAGCCGGGCGCGACCGCGTTGACGGTGATATTGTGCGCGGCGCCTTCCTGGGCGAGCGCCTTGGTGAAGCCGTGGATGCCCGACTTCGCGGCGGCGTAGTTCACCTGGCCGTACTGGCCGGCCTGGCCGTTGATCGAGCCGATGTTGACGATACGGCCGAACTTGCGCGCCCGCATGCCTTCGATCACGGCGCGGCACATGTTGTAGCAGGAGCCGAGATTGGTGCGGATCACGATCTCCCACGACTCCTCGTCCATCCGGTGCAGCGTGCCGTCGCGGGTAATGCCGGCGTTGTTCACCAGCACCTCGATCGGGCCGAGTGCGCGCTCGATCTCGGCCACGCCACGCTTGCAGGCCTCGCAATCGGAGACGTCGAACTTGAAGACCGCGATGCCGGTCTCCTCGTGGAACTTCTGAGCCACGTTGTCGGCCGCGCCGTAATTGGCGGCGATCTTGTAGCCCTTCGCGAGCAACGCCTTCGAGATTGCAGCACCGATGCCGCGGGTGCCACCGGTGACGACCGCCGTGCGCGCCATGTCCCCCCTGCCTTTCGCTATCTCTATCTCTCGATGCACATGGCGATGCCCATGCCGCCGCCGATGCACAGCGTAGCGAGACCCTTCTTCGCGTTGCGCCGCTTCATCTCGTAGAGCAGGGTGGTGAGGATGCGGGCGCCCGAAGCGCCGATCGGATGGCCGATGGCGATGGCGCCGCCGTTCACGTTGACGCGCGCGCCGTCCCAGCCGAGATCCTTGCCCACGGCACAGGCCTGCGCCGCGAAGGCTTCGTTGGCCTCGATCAGATCGACGTCGCCGATCTTCCAGCCCGCGTTTTCCAGCGCCTTGCGCGAGGCCGGGATCGGGCCGGATCCCATGATCGCCGGATCGACGCCGGCCTGGGCCCAGGACACGATCCGCGCGAGCGGGGTGATGCCGCGGCGCGACGCCTCCTCCTCCGTCATCAGCACCACCGCGGCCGCGCCGTCGTTGATGCCCGACGCGTTGCCGGCGGTGACGGTGCCGTCCTTGGCGAAGGCCGGGCGCAGCTTCTTCAGCGTGTCGAGCGTGGTGCCGTGGCGCGGGTATTCGTCGTCGGCGACGATCACGTCGACCTTGCGCGTCTTCACCGTCACGGGAACGATCTCGTCCTTGAAGCGGCCCGCCTTCTGCGCGGCCTCCGCCTTGTTCTGCGAAGCGAGCGCGAAGTCGTCCTGCTGCTCGCGCGTGATCTGCCAGCGCTGCGCGACGTTCTCCGCCGTGTTGCCCATGTGGTAGCCGTTGAAGGCGTCCCACAGCCCGTCCTTGATCATGGTGTCGATCATCTCGGCGTTGCCCATCTTCACCCCGCCGCGCAGGTGCATGCAGTGGGGCGCCTGGCTCATCGATTCCTGCCCGCCGGCGACGACGATCCGGGAATCGCCGTTGCGGATCGCCTGCATCCCCATGGCGACCGATTTGAGGCCGGAGCCGCAGAGCTGGTTGACGCCGTAGGCGGGCACTTCGACCGGAAGCCCGGCCGCGATGGAGGCCTGGCGCGCCGGGTTCTGACCCTGCCCCGCGGTCAGGATCTGGCCGAGGATGACCTCGGACACTTCACCCTTCGCGATGCCGGCGCGGCTCAACGCCTCCTCGATCGCGACCTTGCCGAGCTCGTGGGCGGGCAGCGCGGCGAACGCGCCGTTGAAGGCGCCCACTGCGGTGCGGGCCGCCGAAGCGATGACGATGCCGGTCATGAAACTCTCCTTCGCGATTGCGACATAACTAAAGTTTCAGAAGCCATTGGGCAACCGGCTCCCAAACCTCGCGTTCCGCGCGGGATCCCACCGCCATGCCGACATGGCCGGCTTGGGGCGTGAGCATCGTTGCGCCGGGCACGATGGCGGCCAGGGCCCGGGCGGATTCGGGCGGCACGATGCGGTCGCGCGCAGGGATCACGTGCAAACTCGGCACGTCGACCGCGTCGGGCAGGACGGGCTCGCCGGCGACGAACCATTTCCCGGCGGCCGGCGAATTGTCGCCGTACCATCCGAACAGGCATTCGCGAGCCACTCCGCCCGCCAGCGGTATGCCGTCATTGGCCCAATCCTCCAGAGCGACGAAGCGGCGCGCCGCGTCCGATTCCGGGTCGAGCGCGGCGAAGCCGCGGAACTTGGCCCAGCTCTGCGTCGGGTCGAGCGAGAAGAACAAGGTTTGCAGAACGTCGACCGGAAGCTCGCCCAGCACGTCGATCATCGCGTCGAGCGCCGGGCCGAGCGCCTTGAGCACCGGGTGCGCCCCGCCCATCGGCGCGTGAAAATCCCACGGCGTCGCCATCAGCACGACTCCGGTGACATCGCGCGGGCGCAGCAATGCGAGGGACAAAGCGAGATTTCCGCCCATGCAGTAGCCGAGCAGCGCGGCCGGCTCGTCGATCGCATCGAGCGCACGCCCGAGACGGCCGGCGATGTAATCGGTGAGGGTGAATTTGCGCTCGACCTCGCCCGGCGCGCCCCAGTCGACCAGCAAGGGACGCAACCCCTGCGCGGCGAGGTGGCGCATCATCGAAGTCTCATCGTCGAGGTCGAGCACGTAGGCGCGGTTGACCAAGGACGGGATGACGAGAACCGGTGGACCCGCGCCACCGTAATCGAGCAGCCGCGTGGTGCCTTCGCGCCAAACGACCGGCGGCTCGTCCAGGTCGCGGCGGTACTTGTGCGCGCGATAGGTCTCGAGCCCGGTCAGGAACTGGTCGAGCCGCGCGCGGGATTCAAGATCGAGCGCGGCGGCGAGCTTTTCCGGCGGGACGTTTGCCAGCTCCGCGGCGAGGCTTGCGCTGACCAGGCTTAGGTTTCCGAGGCTTGGGCTCCAGCTCCCCAAGTCGCCGCTCGAGAGCGGCCAGGCGTTCTTCGAACCGGTCCAGATCGACGTGGCCGCCGCCAGATGCAGCGCCAGGGGCCGCGGGCCGACCCGCCGCGCCAAGGGCGCCAGCCCCGCCGGCCCGGGTCCAGGCTTCAAGCCACGCCCCCATGTTGCGGGCGAGATCGGGATCGGTGGCCCAGGCGGAAAGCTGCTGCTGCCATAGGTCGAGCAGGCGACGGGCGAGCGCGTCGAGGCTTGGCGGTTCGGGCATGGCGGCTCATTTTCCGTTGCACCGTGGGATTAATGCAATGCAACATACTTCGCACAACTCTGTTACACTGAATGAATGGCAGATGACGCCCCCAAGACCGAGGCAACCACCGGCGACGGACCGGTGGTGGTGAAGAAATACGCCAACCGCCGCCTCTATAACACCCAGAGTTCCAGCTACGTCACGCTCGACGATCTGTGCCACATGGTCAAGGAAGGCGTCGAATTCGTGGTGAAGGACGCCAAGACCGGCGAGGACATCACCCGCTCGGTGCTGACCCAGATCATCGTCGAGGAGGAGTCCAAGGGCGGCCAGAACCTGCTGCCCATCGGCTTCCTGCGCCGACTGATCGGGTTCTACGGCGACAACCTGCAGGGCATGGTGGCGCAGTACCTCGATTTTGCGCTGCGCGGGTTCACCCAAAACCAGGACCAGATGCGCGAAACCGTGCGCAAGGCCTTCGGCGGCATGTTTCCCTTTGGTGACCTGGACGAGATGAGCCGGCGCAACCTCGCGCTCTACGAACAGACCATGCGCATGTTCACGCCCTTCGCCGGCGGCAACAACAACAAATCGGACGCGTCGGGCGATGGGTCGGGCAAGGGCGACCAGGCGCTCGACGAGCTCAAGGCCGAGATGGCGCGCATGCAGCGCCGCCTCGACGAGCTGTCGAAGAAGGACTGAACGGGGCGCTCCGCTCAGTCCGGCAGGTCGAACAGAAGAACCTCCACGTCATCGGACAATGCCGCGATCATGACGGAAGGCTCGCCGTCGATTGCCGCACCGTCGCCGGCGCGAAGATCTCGGCCGTTGACGCTTACCGCGCCGCGCGCCACCTGCACCCATCCCTTGCGTTCGGGACGCAGCGCGTGCGTCACCTCCTCGCCTTTCGATAGGCGCGACGCGTAGAGACGCGCGTCCTGTTGGATGCGCACCGAGCCGTCCTGGCCGTCGGGCGAGGCGACGAGACGCAGCCGGCCGCTCTTGTCGGCATCGGAAAAGCTCTTCTGCTCATAGCTCGGCGCGATGCCGTCGCGGTCCGGCATCAGCCAGATCTGCAGGAAATGGACCGGCTCGTCCTCCGAAGGGTTGAATTCGCTGTGGCGAACGCCGCTGCCGGCCGACATGCGCTGCACGTCGCCGGGGCGGATCACCGAGCCGGTGCCGATGCTGTCCTTGTGCTCCAGCGCGCCCTCGAGGACGTAGGAGATGATCTCCATGTCCCGGTGCCCGTGGGTGGGAAATCCTTCGCCGGGCTGCACCCGGTCCTCGTTGATCACGCGCAAGGGGCCGAAGCCCATATGCTTGGGATCGTGGTACTCGCCGAAGGAGAAGGTGTGGCGGCTGTCCAGCCAGCCCAGCTTGGCCGCGCCGCGTTCCTCGGCCCGTCTGATCGAGATCATGACCGCTCCTGTCGCTTCGATTGTCGGATGCGGTGAGATGGGTCGAAGTCGCTGCTGGGACAATCGCGTCGATTGCAACGCGCCCATGCAACGCAGGCGCGGCGATCCGCCCGGCTCATAAGTCCTGTATCATCGTCGAACTCCCGCGCATTTCGGGACCGCACATGAGGAGCCTCCGATGACCGACGCCCCGCCGGGCGGGAACATCCCTGCCATCCGCACCATCGCCATGCCGGCCGACGCCAACCCGAGTGGCGACATCTTCGGCGGCTGGCTGCTGTCGTACATGGACCTCGCCGGTGGGCAGACCGCGACGCGACGCGCCAAGGGCCGCTGCGCCACCGTCGCCATCGACGCGATGGAATTCCATCGCCCGGTGTTCGTCGGCGACGAGGTGAGCTGCTATGCCGAGATCGTGCGGATCGGGCGCAGCTCGATCGCCGTCAAGGTCGACACCTTCGCGACACGCTTCAGGTCGGGCGAGACCGTCAAGGTGACGGAGGGGCTTTTCACCTACGTGGCGATCGACGAGAACCGCAAGCCGCGCCCGGTGCCCGCGGAATGATCGTTGCGCTTCACCGCCGATCCGGAGTCAGCTCGCCATGATATGCGCGGCTGTCCGCCGGCGCCTGGTCGCGGTTGGTCGCGAGCCCGTAATCGCGCAGCACGCTCGCCACGCGAAGCCGGTAGTCCTGGAAGACGTGGCTGCGGCCCGCCTCCTGCGCCTCGCGGTGCCGCTCGACTTGGCGCCAGGCCGCGACCGCCTGCTCGTCGCGCCAGAATGAGAGGGAGAGAAGCTTGCCGGGCTCGGCAAGGCTCTCGAACCGCTCGATCGAGATGAAGCCGTCGATCGTCTCCAGCAACGGGCGCAGCTTCGCGGCGATGTCGAGATAGTCCTGGCGGCGCCCTTCCTTGGGCCAGACTTCGAAGATGACGGCAATCATGGCTGCCTCGCACGATTTCGCGTGAGGAGCATGGGATGCGGGGCGCCACCGGGCAAGCCCGGCGCGATCACGATGGGAAAAAAAAGGCCCTAGCGCGCGGCGGCGAGCGGCAGATCGGACGACGGCCCGACCAGGAGCGGCCGCTGGGTCGCCCACGGATATTCGAGCGAGGGGTGGCCGAAGGCATAGCCCTGCAGGTAGTCGACGCCCTCGTGCGTCAGGATCTCGGCCACGTCATCGGTCTCCACGCACTCGGCCACGGTCTTGAGGTCGAGGTTGCGCGCAAGGTCGATGATGGTGCGCACGAACATGAGGTTTTCGGACGAACGCCGGAGATCGCGCACGAACGAGCCGTCGATCTTGATCATGTCGACCGCAAGGGTCTTGAGCTGGACGATGGAGGTGTAACCGGCACCGAAATCGTCGAGCGCGACGCGGCATCCGAGATCCTTCAACGACAGCACGAAGCGTGCGCAGTCGTCGATGTCCTCCAGAACCGCCGTTTCGGTGATCTCCACCATGAGGCGCGTCGCGACGTCGGGCTTGCCGCGCAGCAGCGCGATCAGCCCGCGCAGCCACGACCGGTCGGTGGCGGTGAGCCCCGAGACGTTGATGGCGAGGGACACGTGCGGGTTGTGCTGGATCGTCTCGACCGCGAGCTCGAGTCCCTTGCGATCGATGACCCGTATCAGCCCGAGCTGCTCGACCGCCGGCATGAATTCCGCGGCGGGGCGCACCGTGCCGTCGTGCTCGATCTTGCGCATAAGGCATTCGTAGAGCACCGGCTCGTGCGTCACAGCGTCGACGATCGGTTGATAGGCGAAGCGCAGCCGGTCCTCGCGCACCGCGGCCTTCACCTGTTCCGCCATCACGATGTTGTCGCGATGGGTGAGGCGCTGCTCCTCCGAGTACGCATAGATCGAGAAGCAGTCGCGGCCCGACATTTTTGCCTTCTGCAGCGCGATGTCGGCCTTCGTCATCGTGTCGCCGGTCGTGTGCGAGGTGGCGGTGAAGTCGACCGCGCCGATCGAAACCGTGACGTGGATCGGGCCCGACGGCGTTTCCACCACCGTGTTGCGCGCGACGTCGAGCAGCTTGTCGCAAGCGCGCGCCAGCTCGGCTTCGGGGCAGTTGGTCAGAACGATGCCGAAGCGATCGCCGCCGAGGCGGCCGATCGCATCGCAGGCGCGCAGGTTCTCTTCCATGCGCCGCCCGACGGCGAGGATGGCGCGGTCCGCCACCTCGTGCCCGAAGGCGGCGTTGACCATGGTCAGCTTGTCGATGCCGACGACGAGGAAGCCGCCGGCGGCACCGTAGCGCGAGGAATACTTGATGGCCTGGTCGAGCGCGTCGCGCAGCCGTGCGCGGTTGAAATGCCCGGTCAGCTCGTCATGGTTGGCGAGGTATTTGAGCTCGGCCTCGTTTTGCTTGCGCTCGGTGACGAAGCGCATCGTGCCGTGCATGCGCCAGGGCGTTCCGCCGGGCGCGGGCTCCGCGGCGCCGCGGTCGTGTACCCAGCGTGTCTCGCCGTTGGCGCCGCGCACGCGATATTCGCAATCGTAGGCTTCGCCGTCGCGCTGATGGCGCGACAGGAGGTCGAGCCGCGTGACGAGATCTTCGGGGTTGATCCGGCCGGCGAAGGCCTTGCCGGTCCATTCGCCGGACTCGTCCGGCCGGCCAAACGCCTCGGCGCCCTCGCCCAGGAACGCGATGCGATCGGTGACCAGGTCCCACTGATAGGCGATCTCGCCCGATGCTGCGAGCGCCGCCCGCAACCGTACCAACTCTGCCGCGGCATCCGTCATCGTACCGTCCCGTGCATCCTGCACGCGGAACCCCCTACCTGGGGGCCGCCGACGTCAGGGGTCTAACCCACTCCGCCCCGTTCGAATTTCTAGGCTGCGTTCCTTGTTAAAATATTAATTGCGGGCGGAAAGATCGGATTTGCGCGGGATTACGCTGAATATCGGGTAAAAAAACATGGTTAATACTATAACTGGTGCGTCCATTTTGGTTAATACCGGGTGAACATTCAGATTGTCTTTTAGATTTCTTTAGCTATGTTCCATTCATGCGCGTTGCGGCCACCAGTTCTGGCGTGTACCCGGTTGCCCTGATCCCGAAGACGGGGATCGGGCGCAACCACGACGACCCGCCGCGGCAAAAATTTCTGCCCACGACGGTCGCCTCGCCGGTGAACGCGAGCGCGGCTTTTTTGGCCCAGCTCATCGCCCAGGAGCTGCTGCCGCCCGTCGAGCCCGCGGTCGAGGCCCTCCGTTCGGATGCGTACCGATCCGAGCCCCGTGCGGCCTTCGAAGGCCTCAACTTCAACGCGATCGCGTAGCCGCCTAGCTCGTCACGGGCGCGGTTGCGCCCTGCGCACGCGCGTGTCTTAATCCGCGCCCTCATGGCGGAACCGCCCGTTTATCCCCACGAAGCGCTGGAGTACGGCGCGACCATGGAAGTCGCGCCCGGCATCCATTGGCTGCGCATGCGGCTTCCCTTCGCGCTCAACCACGTGAATTTGTGGCTGCTCGAGGACGGCGACGGCTGGACCATCGTCGATACCGGCTACAACAACGCCGAGACGCGCGGCTATTGGGAGGCGGCGATCGACAAGATCGCGGGCAAGAAGCCGGTGCACCGCATGATCGTCACCCATTTCCACCCCGACCATCTGGGGCTCGCCGGCTGGTTCGAGCAGCATTACGGCACAAGGCTCTGGATGACCTACGCCGAATGGCTGCAGGCCCATCTCGGACGCACCAACGCGGTGACGCACGATTTGCCGTCATGGATCAATTTCTGGCGCGAGAACGGACTCGAAGAGAAGCGCGCCGAGGCGTACCGCGACGGACGCACCAGCTTCTCCAACGTGATGGCGCCGCCGCCGGTGACGCTGAGGCGCATCGTCGCGGGCGAAGAGATCGACATCGGCGGGCGCAGATGGCAGGTCATCATCGGCAGCGGCCATTCGCCCGAGCACGCGGCGCTTTATTGCCGCGAATGTAACGTGCTGATCTCCGGCGACCAGATCCTGCCGCGCATCACGACCAATATCAGCCTGTGGGCAACCGAGCCGGCCGGCGATCCGCTGCGCCGCTACCTCACCACCATCGAGGAGTTCCGGCCGCTGCCCCAGAACGTGTTCGTGCTGCCCTCGCACGATCGGCCATTCTACGGCCTGCACGACCGGCTCGACGGGCTTATCGCGCATCACCAAAACCGGCTCGAGGCGACCTACGACGCGATCACGCAGCCGACCACCGCCACCGAGATCATCCCGGTCCTGTTCAAGCGCGAGATCGACGGCTTCCAGATCGGGTTCGCCATGGGCGAGGCGCTGTCGCACCTCAACTACCTCGTCGTCGACGGGCGGCTCGAGCGCCGCAAGGATGCGGACGGCATCGTGCGCTATCGCCGGGCGGGCTGAATGGCGCTTTCCGATTTGAAACCCGGCATCACCGGCCGGCTCGAGATCGTGGTGGACGAGAGCCACACCGCGCACGCGGTCGGCTACGACGGCGTGCATGTGCTGGCGACGCCCACCCTTATACTGTTCTGCGAGCGCTGCGCCGGCCAGTCGATCGCCTTCGCCAAGGGACCGCGCGATTCCAGCGTCGGGCTGCACAACGATATCTGGCACCTCGGGGCGGCGCGGCCGGGCGATACGGTCGTGATCGAATCGAAGCTGGTCGAGATCGACGGGCGCAAGCTCAAGTTCGAGCTGTCGGGCACGGTCAACGCGCCTACGCCCGCCGGAGCTTTCCAGTCCGAAGGACTCTCGCTCGAAGAGCTTCGGCGCGCAGGCGGGAAGCCGCTCGTGAAGGGCATTCACGAGCAGGTCTGGGTCGACCTCGACCGGTTCTTGGCTAAGGCTTCGGAGCGCGGCTAGGCGCGCCGACCTCGAACGCCGCCGCGAGGAACCGGCCCACATCGCGGTTTGACCGTAGGCGCACCGTATCGTTGCGCGCCTGCAGATAGCCGTTCGAGTCGTTGCACAAGCCGAGGATGATCTTGCGGAAGAACGCATTGGACATCTCGAGCCCGCTTTTCGCGTCGCGCACCGTTCCGTCGCGCGCCACGTTGAAGCGGCAGGCGGCGAGGTTGGACGCGCGCCGCACCGGATTGTCCGGCCCACCCGCGTTGCCGTCCCATTGGTGGTATGCGCCGTCGTAGCGCAGCTGCTCGACCCGCGTACCGCCGCGACGCAGCTCGTCCGCCGCGTCGGCGCAGCGCTTGGGATCGGTGACGGCGTCGTGCTCTGCCGACAGCATCAGGATCGGCGCCCCGGTCGCGCGGCTGTCCTCGAACTTGGCGAGGCACGGACCGTAATAGGTGACGTGGGCGGCGAAGCGCAGCCCGTCGGGCGCGAAGCGCAAGGCCGGCTGTTCGTACGCTGCCAGCAGCGTCGCGAGCGCGCCGTAGGAGAATCCCATCAGCGCCACCTTACGCGCGTCGACGTCCGGTCGCGCCGCGAGCCAGCGCAGCGCCGCGTAGGCATCGGCCACCATCGTGGTTTCGGTGATGCGCAGCACGCGGTCGACATAGGCGGTGGCGATATCGCGGCGTGAGCCGAACGTGTCCACCACCAACGCGGCGACGCCCATCGCCGCGTATTGCGGACCGTAGGTCAGCTCGCGCGACTGTAGTATGCCGGCCGAGCCGTGCAGCAGCACCACTGCCGGCGCCTTGCGTAACGGCGAAGCGCCCTCCGGCAAATAGAACGTGGCATTGACGTCGCGCGGCGGATCGAGGCCCGGCCCGGCGCCCACGTCTTCCAGCGCGAAGGGGGTATGGCTCCGCATCGTGACGTCTTCGCCGGAACCCTCGTTGATGACCGGGGCCGGCCAAGGGTCATCGAGAAGCGATGCGGCGTGGGCCTGCGCGGTCGTGCAGGCGAGCGATAGCGCCGCGATGAGGAGGCGACACGCCATGGCGGAAACTATACACCGCCGGCCGCAGGAGCGGGAGAGCCGGCGGCGATTTTCGCTGCCTTGAAAGCGCGCAACGGCGGCGAAAAAGCGCTATAAAATGAGGCTCATGGTGAAGGCCATTCCCGTCATCGACCTCGGCCCCTATTTGACCGGCGAGAACGGCGCGCTCGCGCGCAAAGCGGCACAGCTCGGCGAAGCGAGCGCGACGCTCGGCTTCTTCTTCATCGGCAATCACGGCGTTCCGCAGTCGCTGGTCGATCGCGTCTTCGCCGAAACCGAGCGATTCCATGCGCTGCCGCTCGACGAGAAGATGAAGGTCAAGATGGTCTCGCGCGCGCTGATCGGCTATTTGCCGCTCGGCGGCCAGACGCAGCGCACCTCGATCTACGGCACGAGCACGCACCCCGACCGCTCCACCTCGTTCTACATGAAGGAGGAGTTCGCGCCCGATCATCCCGACCGGCTGGCGAGGAAGCCGTGGGTGTTCGACAATCTTTGGCCCGAGAGCCTGCCCGGCTTCCGCGACACGCTGCTCGAATATTTCGCGGCGATGGACCGGCTCGGGCGACAGCTTTTGCCTCTGCAGTCCGTCGCGCTCGGCCTGCCCGCCGACTACCTGACCAAGCACGAAGCGTTCCGTCCGCCGTCCTCCACGCTGCGCCTCCTGATGTATCCGCCGCGCGATCCGTCGCTCGACGGGCAGTTCGGCATCGG
>Ga0184615_10001881_pt1 | contig 11300 bp, 6 predicted proteins | sample PLM4_65_coex_FD_133134 | JGI IMG/M metagenome (GOLD analysis project Ga0184615, IMG submission 133134) | Groundwater sediment microbial communities from an aquifer in East River, Colorado, USA - PLM4_65_coex | ecosystem: Environmental > Terrestrial > Soil > Riparian zone | place: USA: East... | reverse complement strand
GTCTCGTCGCCCTCGTGCGTCTTCGGGCCGAGCCCGAAGAAGCGGCGGGTGAGAGAGCGCTCGTAGCCTCCCGCAGCGCGCAGCAGGCTGCGCTCCTCGAGCAGCACGCCGCCGCCCGGCACCTCCCGATGGTGGATCCAGCGACGCCAGACGAAGGTGTAGTTCTGCTGACCTTCTGTCGTGTAGGAGAGAAAGGCCCCGGCGAACTCCCGGCGGCGCTCTTCGCGAAAGTCGATGTCGACCAGGGCCACGCCGAAGCCGACGCCCACGTCGCTGTCGTAGAAGACGAAGGGGGCGATCATGCTGCTCACCAGGAAGCGCTGGAAGAGGTTTCCCGGCTTGAGCCGCCCCTCCGGGATGTAGCGCCAGCGCTCCGGGTTCGGGAGATCGGCGGGGCGCACGATGGCGGGAATGCGCCCGTTGGGGTCGACGCCCTGCAGGGGGTCGAACGCCTGCGGCTCGCCCGCGGTCGCGGGATTCGGCGGATCGAGGTCGCCCGCTCGCCCCGCGCCGCCGACCAGGACCGAGACGAGGCCGAGGATGGTGACGTGTCTCACACCGCCGAGAAGCCGCATCCGGTCGCCCAGTATAGGGTGGGGCGGCCTGTCGCAGCCGGCTAAGTGCGGAGCGCCGTTCGGCCGATCTCTCTGGTCATGCGTAGGCTCGCCGTAATCCTTGCCGCAACCCTGTGCTCGGGCTGCTTCGCGCTCGACGAGATCGATGCCGGCCAGAAGGAAATGGACCGCTACGGGGGCAAGCCCGCGGGCGCGACGGCCGAGGCCACGGCCTCGAAGGAGAAGGAGCCCTCGCCCGCCGAGCGCGCGCGCCAGTGGTGGGACAAGGCGCGCACCTTCGAGCCGCGCTCCGAGGACGCCAAGAGCGACATCGTGAGCTGCAAGCTGGATGGCACCATCCGTTTCACGAGCCAGACCGACTGCCAGAACAGCGGAGGCCGCGTCCAGGGCGGTTAGCGCGCAATCCGGGAGCCCTTCGGTCCCCGTCAGAGCCCGTGGCGGTACTCGGCCACCACGCCGAGCAGGGCCCCGAGCACGCGCTGCGCGGCGGGACTCTCCGGGCCCGGCGCGGCGGCGATCCCGTTCGGCGGCACGCGGCGGTCCTGGTGATCCACGAAGCCATCGATCACCGCTTGCAGCGCGTCGTGGCCGAGGCTCCGGCGGCTGCGGATCAGGCGAGCGGCCGCGTACTCGACGGCGTCGCCGGTGATGCGGTCGAAACGGTTGATCACGGCCGAGCGCCGTGCCACGCGATCGAGCAACGACGCGAGCGGGAGGCGGGCGGCACGAGCGGCCGCGCCGAGCAGCGCGAGGTACGCGCGCTGGAGCTCGCTCGCCATCCGGCGGCGCTGCGGTGTCACGGTCCGATCCGCGCGCGAGGCGTAGCTCGACGCCGCGATCGCGAGCAGCTCTTCGGCGGCGATCGGCACCGCCGCGGCGCGGTAGCGGCAGGGGAGCTCGCGCAGCAGGTCGCGGGACGAGTAGACGGCGTTCCAGGAGAGGCCGTCAGAAACGATCTGGGGGCCGCGCGCAGAGCGCGCGCGCTCGAAATACGCGTGGGCGCGGCGGAAGCGTTCGACCAGGCCGCGCCGCCGCGTCAGCAGCTGTTCGACGACCGCGCCCGGCAGCCCGATCCGGCGCAGCAAGAGCCGGCGTCTCACGGAATCGAACTCCGCGTCGAACCGACGCAGCACGGGGTCGTGCGCGTAGGATGCCAGCGGGGCCTTGCGGCCGCGGATCAGGTAGTCCCGGATCTGCGCGAAGTTCTGGACGATCGCGCGCGCCTGTCGGCGCTGCTCGGGAAGTGTGGTCGAGAGGCGATCGACGTCATCGAAGCGGTACTCGCGGTGGTAGAGCCCGAACTGCCGCACCGAGCCGTAGTCCACGATCCCGCCGTCGGCCAGGATGTTGTCCCCATCCCAGGCGAGCCAGCAGAAGACGTACTCGGACTCGAAGCGGGCGGCGACACGCGCAAAGCTGCGCGCGGCTTCTTCCGCGAGGTGGCGATAGCGCGCCGCCGTGCCGCGAAGCCTCGGCCAGCTGCCGTTGCCGATCTGCCGCGAGATGAAGCTGTCGGCGACGCCCCGCAGCGTCGCGAGGTCGTTCTGCTTGGAGTGGACCAGGAAGTGGGAGGGCCGGAGCAGATTGCGGCCGGCGCGCACGTTGATGGCGAAGCCGCCGGGCAGCGCGATCACGGCCAGCACGCGCTCGGTCGCGATGCCATTGCGGTGGAAGGTCTCCGAGAGGAGCGCGGCCGCGAGTCCCTCGGCCAGGGCCGCCGTCCCGCAGCCGTAGGAAGCCACACGGCTGCCGGATTTGTAGAAGCGCCCGGTGTGCGCCGTGGCCGGGCAGAGCTTCGTGACGCCGGTGCCGCAGCTCGAGACGTCCCAGGTGACGCCGCGGTGCGTGAGCGTTCCATTCCAGATGCTACGGCCGTCGCCCGACGTGCGACCGCTCCGGTCCGGATGCTGGAGCTGGAGATAGCGCGTCGCCATGTACGGATGGGGCTTCAGATCGCGGCGCGCATAGCGGGTGCCGCGCTTCTGGTCGTACTCGTTGATGATCGCGAGCGCGAAGGTCTCGAGGATGGCGCGGGAGAGCGCGGCGTTCGGTCGCTCGGGGTGGTGCTCGGGGACGAGGCCCATCTCCTTGGCGAGCGCGAAGTTGAAGTACGCCACCTCGCCGTCCCGGCGCCGCCGCGCGCGGTAGCAGACGGTGGCGCGCGGCGCGCGGCGCTGGAGGGGGTGGCGGCCGTCGAGGCGCCGGAAGCGCGGATAGCGCTCTGGCCTGGCAACACGGACCCGTTTCGAGCGCGCCATCCCGCCCGTCTGATCGGCGGCCCCGCGGGCGTACTTGAAGTCAGTCCTGCTTCAGGTGCTCGAGCAGGATCCGGCGGACCTCCTCGATGGTGTGGGGGTTCGACTGGCAGGAGTGGGCATCGCGGACGACCAGCTCGGACTGCGTGCCCGCGAGGTGGGCGCTCTGGTACTCGACGACGCCGTCGTCGCCCTGCTCGGGCGGCCCCTCTCCGCGCACGGCGATGATCGAGTGCGTGGTCACGCGGGGGACGATGGGGATCTCCGCGAGCGTCTCGATGAAGCGGCTTCCCGGTCGCATGTTGTCGACGCTGGTCGCGGGTTGGCCGACCGCCGCGAGGGCGATGGCGTCTCGGTTGAACGTGACCAGGTCGGTGCCGATCCGCACCACGTCGAGGGGAAGCGTCACGAAGGTGGCCACCCAGTGTGCGATCGCGTTATTGGCGAAGTAGCTCCCGTGCTGAGGCGTGGCGATGAAGACCAGCCTGCGCACGAACGGGAGGGGCTCGACGAAGGCCATGCCCCGGATCAGCTGGCGCGTGCGGTCGGGCATCAGCAGCTTGTCGAGCGGGAGACGGGTGACGTCGCGCCAGAAGCGGTCGCCGCTCTCGATCGCGGTGAGCCTCGCGAGCAGGCCTCCCTGGCTGTGCCCGATCACGATCATGCGATCCAGAGCGGGGTCGCGGGCATCGCGCTGGATGCGCTCCCGGGCGTGCTGGAGAGACTGTCGCAGCAGCATCGCCGAGTACAGGATGGGATTCCCGGTGTCGTAGCTGAACAGCCAGAACTGGTAGCGGTCGCGGATGCGAGGGTCGTTGCCGAGCTCGTTGAGCATCTGCGCCCAGCGTCCGGCGCTCGAGGCGGTTCCGTGCACGAGCACGACCGGGATGTGGCCTGGCTGGTACGGGGAGAGCGCCGCGAGCTGCGTCTTCTCGTCGATCACGCCGGCGCCCCGCAGGAAGCCCTTGATCTCCTGCTGCCAGACGGGGGACTCCGCGAGCGTGTAGGCGAGCGCAGCGGTGGATTCGATTTCCAGCGGGACCGGGCGGCCGTCGATCTCGACGGTCGTGGGGCGGGTCGCGTCCTCGATCTCGAGTACCGCCTGCACGCGGTCCGTCATCAGCGCCTGGCGCGGCTCGGGGATCCGCAGCAGCGCGGTGATCGGCACCTTCACCCACGGCTGGACGAAATCCTCGAAGCCGCGCTCGGGATCCAGCGGCTCGGTGCTCGCCGCCAGCGGGGCGCCGATCCCTGGCCAGCGATAGCGGGCCCACATCCCACGCACCTCGAGATCCGCGACGGGAACCAGGCGCACCAGCCGCCGGCTGCCCCAGCGCAGCTCCGCGTCGTCGAAGCGGACCTCGAGCGCTCCAAAGGGCAGGGCGTAGCTGCCTCCCTTCAGCTCCACCAGCTTCCCGTCATCGGAGGAGAATCCCTCGGTGATGCCGCGGTTGTAGAGGTCGCAGGCGAGGCGGAAGCGCGGGTCGAACGGGTCTGCCGGCGTGCGGCCGGCCCCCGGGAACAGGAACGCATAGGCGTACACCATCGACGCCAGGAAATAGTGGCGCTGGCGCGTACGGGTGGCATGCCGGAAGGAGAGCTCGGCCAGCGCGAAGACGTCGTCGCGGCTGCCGCGGTCGGCGGCGATCTCCGCGTGCAGCTCGGCGAGCACGACCTCGGGCTGGCTCGCGAAGCGAGCCGACAGATCGCGGCGGTAGAGGACGTTCGTCGTCGGGTTGCTGAGCTGGCTGGTCGAGAGGACGTTGCTGGTCAACGTGCGGTGCACGACGCGGGGATCGACGCGCGCGACGCCAACGGGGGTGGCACAGGCGACGCCGAAGCCAAGCAGCGCAACGGCCAGCAGGCTCGCGGTGCGGCGCCTGGCGGCTAGGGCTTTTGCGCCCACTGCGCGTCCGTGAGCTGCCAGCCGCCGCCGAGAGCGCGATAGAGCGTGACGACCGTGAGGAGCTGATTCAGCTGGACCTGCGCCAGCGCGATCTCCGCGGGGAAGAGCTGCTGTTGCGCCTCCAGGACTTCGAAGTAGCCGGCGAGGCCCGAGTTATAGCGGAGCAGCGAGAGGCGAACCGATTCCTGGTAGGCGTAGACGGCGCGCTCTTGCGCCGCACGTGCCTCGGCGAACTTGGTCTGCGCCGTGAGCACGTTCGAGACGTCCGAGAAGGCGGTGATCACGCTCTGCCGGTAGAACGCCTTGGTCTCCTCCCAGCCGGCCACCTGCGCGCGATACTGCTCGAGCAACTCGAAGCCCTGGAAGAGGGGGCCTGCCAGGTTTCCGGCCACGTTCCAGAGGTTGAAGCTGTCCTTCACGATGTCCTTGAGCTCGGTGCTCTGGCCGCCGTACAGGGCCGTCAGGCCGATCCGCGGAAAGAAGCTGGCGACAGCGACACCCACCTGGGCGTTCGCGCTCGCGATCGCGTGCTCGGCCTCCACCACGTCGGGCCTCCGCTCGAGCAGGGTGGAGGGAAGACCCGGCGGCGTGGGCGGCGGAGCCGGGCGCTCGGCGAGCGAGGTTCCGCGCGGGATCTCTCCTGGATTCCGGCCCAGCAGCACGCTGATCGCATTCTCCTGGATCACGATCCGGCGCTCCAGATCCGGGATCTGCGCCAGCGTCTGCGCCAGCGCAGCCTCGGCGCGCGCCACCTGAAGCCTGTCGCCGACACCCCCTTGATAGCGCCGCGTGAAAAGATCGAGGGTCTCCTGGAAGGACTCCGAGGTCGCGTGCGCGATCTCGAGCTCGCGGTCGAGCTCGAGCAGCTCGAGATACGACTGGGCCACGCGGGTCACGAGGGAGAGCAGGATCCCACGGCGGAACGCCTCGGTCGCGAACAGCGCCTCCTGGGCGGCTTCGTTCGAACGGCGGATCCGGCCCCAGACGTCGATCTCCCAGGCCAGCGCGAAGGCGCCATAGAACAGGCTGTAGGTGTCCGCCGGCTGGCTCTTGAATTTGGGGTCCCGCTGCCTGCCCGCGCTGCCCTGGACTTCGATCTGCGGATAAAACGGCGCCTGCGCCACGCCCACCAGCGCATCCGCCTGCTCCACGCGACGCACCGCGATCTGCAGGTCGTAGTTCGCATCCAGGGACTCGAGGACGAGCTGCTGAAGAACCTCGTCCTCGAACACCTCCCACCAGGGAAGATCGGCGATCGAGGCGGCCTCGGGCGCGTCCAGGTGGCCGCGGTAGTCCTCGGGCGCCTCGACGACCGGGCGGACGTAGTTCGGTCCGACGGCGCAGGCCGAACCGAAGGGGAGGACGAGCAGCGCTGCGAGCATCCGGCGCGCGCGCATCAGTGGCCGGCTCCCGGGGTTGGTGTCGCTCCCGGCGGCTGCGTGCCCTCGCCGTGCGCACCCCGATTCGCGATCCGCTCCACCAGCACGAAGAGCACGGGCACGATGAAGATCGCAATCGCGGTGGCGGCCAGCATGCCGGTCACCACGGTGGTGCCGATGCTCTGGCGGGAGATCGCGCCGGAGCCCGAAGCGATCCAGAGCGGCACGCAGCCGAGGATGAAGGCGAAGCTCGTCATCAGGATCGGGCGCAGCCGCAGCTTGGCGCCGTAGAGGGTCGCCTCCACCAGGCTCTTCTCGCCCTTCTCGAGCTCCAGCTTGGCGAACTCGACGATCAGGATCGCGTTCTTCGCCACCAGACCGATCAGCATGATCAGGCCGATCTGGGAGAAGACGTCGTTGTCGAGCCCGCGCATCCAGATGCCGAGGAACGCGCCGAAGATGGCGACGGGCGTGGTGAGCAGCACGCTCCAGGGCAGCGACCAGCTCTCATACATGCCCGCCAGGATCAGGAACACGAAGAAGAGCGAGAGCGCGAAGATGCCCGCGCTGCCGCCCGCTTTCTGCTCCTGATAGGACATCGCCGTCCACTGGTACGACATGTCGGTCGGCAGGACCTCGCGGGCGACCTCCTCGACCGCGGTCATCGCCTGGTCGGAGCTGTAGCCCGGCGCCGGGTTGCCGAGCACCTCGACGCTGCGAAACAGGTTGTAGCGGTTCGTGTAGGCCGGCCCGAAAGACGGGTCCGCCTTCACCAGGGTGGAGAGCGGGACCATCTGCTGGTCGCGGTTGCGCACGTAGAACTGTCCGATGTCCTCGGCCTTGACCCGGAACTCCGGCTCGGCCTGAAGGAACACCTTCCACTGCCGCCCGAAGCGGTTGAACTGATTCACGTAGGCCGACCCGAGCAGCGCCTGCAACGCCGCATACACGTCTTCGATCTTCACGCCGAGCTTGAAGACCTTGTCGGTGTTCACGTCGGCGAACAGCTGCGGAACGTTGGGCCGGAACATGCTGACGACGCCGCTCAGCTCGGGCCGCTGGTTGGCGGCTTCGATGAAGCGCTGCGTGTTCTCGGCCAGATAGCCGACGTCGCTGCGGCCGCTGCGGTCCTGGAGCATCACGTCGAAGCCGCCCGAGGTTCCGATCCCGGGGATCGACGGCGGCGGGAACGCGAAAGCCTGGGCGCCCGGCAGCTCGCGCAGGTGCTGGTTGAGCTCGTGCATGATCACGTCCGCCGTGCGATCCCCGCGCTCCCCCCACGGATCGAGCTGCACGAAATAGAAGGCATTGTAGGAGGCCGAGATGCTTGCGAGCAGACTGAAGCCGACGATCGTCGTGTAGCTCTGGATGCCGTGCGTCTCCGACAGGCGCTGCTCGATCTGGCGGGCCACCACGTCGGTGCGCTGGAGGGAAGCCGCGTCCGGCAGCGAGACCTGGAGGAAGAAGTAGCCCTGGTCCTCGCTCGGGACGAAGGAGGTCGGGAGCACACGGCCGATTCCGAGGCCGATCACGGTGAGCCCCCCGAGCAGGAGCATGGTCCGCGCCGCGCGCTTGATCGCGCCGGCGGAAACGTTCACGTAGCCCGTGGTGACGCGCTCGAAGAAGCGATTGAAGGCGGCGAAGAAGCGCCCCATCGGCCCCCGGGCCGGCTGCTTCGGGCGCAAGAGCAGGGCCGAGAGGGCCGGGGAGAGGCTGAGCGCGTTGAAGGCGGAGATCAACACGGAGATCGCGATCGTGATGGCGAACTGCTGGTAGAGGCTTCCCGTGATCCCGGTCATGAAGCCCGCCGGGATGAAGACCGCCGCCAGGATCAGCGCGATGCCGATCACGGGCCCCGACACCTCTTCCATCGCCTTGAGGGTCGCGTCGCGCGGCGAGAGTCCGTGCTCGATGCCGACCTCGACCGCCTCCACCACCACGATGGCGTCGTCCACGACCAGCCCGATCGCGAGCACCAGGCCGAGCAGGGAGAGCGTGTTGATCGAGAAGCCCAGCATGGGAAACACCAGGAAGGCGCCGATCAACGAGACGGGCACCGCGATCAATGGGATCAGCGTCGCGCGCCAGCCCTGGAGGAACAGGAAGACCACCAGGATCACCAGCACCATCGCCTCGACCAGCGTGTGCATGATCTCGTTGATGCCCTCGCTGACCGGGAGCGTGGTATCCAGCGCGATGGCGTAATCGAGGCCGGTCGGGAAGCGCTGCGAGAGCTCCTCCATCTGCTGTTTCAGCGCGTCGCCGGTGGCGAGAGCGTTCGAGCCCGGCGCCTGGTAGATGGCGAGGGCGGCGGCCGGCTTACCCTGGTAGCGGCCGATCTGCATGTAGTTCAGGGAGCCGAGGTCGATCCGCGCCACGTCGCGCAGGCGTACCAGCGAGCCGTCCGGGTTGGCCCGCACGATGATCTCGCCGAACTGCTCGGCCAGCACGAGCCGGCCCTGGGCCGTGACGGTGTAGGTGAACTCCTGGCCCGCGGGTGCCGGCTCGGCGCCGATCATGCCGGCCGGGTTCACGACGTTCTGCGCCTGTACGGCGTTCAGCAGGTCGGTGACCGTTAGCTGGAGCTTTGCGAGTGTGTCCGGCCGCACCCAGATCCGCATCGAGTAGTCGGAGGTTCCGAACAGCTTCACCTGGCCCACGCCGGGGACGCGCGCCAGGGCGTCGGTGACGTTGATGGTGGCGTAGTTGCCCAGGAAGCTGGCGGTGTAGCTGCCGTCGGGCGAGAAGATCGGGATCACCAGCAGCGGGAGGCCGACGGTCTGCTGCACCGTGACGCCGTAGCTGTTGACGCTGGGCGGCAGCTGAGAGGTCGCCTGGGAGAGCCGGTTCTGCGCGAAGACCTGATCCAGGTTGACGTCGGTGCCGACGTCGAAGCTGACCTGCAGCGTCAGGGTGCCGTCGCTGCCGTTGGTCGACTTCATGTAGATCATGCCCTGCACGCCGTTGATCTGCTGCTCGATCGGCGTGGCGACCGATTGCTCGACCGTGACGGCGTCGGCGCCGGTGTAGGTGGCCTTGATCTCGATGACCGGGGGCACGATGTCGGGGTACTGCGCGATCGGCAGGCGCTGCAGCATCACGAGGCCGCCGACCACCGTGAGGATCGCGATCACGATCGCCACGATCGGGCGGTCGATGAAGAATCGGGACATCGATTACTTCCCGGCGGTTGCCGGAGTCGGGGAAGCCGCCGCGGCGGCTTCTTTCGCGGGCGGGGTCACCGGTTTCACGACGAGACCGTCGCGGATCTTCTGGAGCCCTTCGACGACCACGCGCTCGCCCGCCGTGAGACCTGCGCTGACGACGTAGTCGCTGCCGGTCGCGGGCCCGAGCTCCACGCTCTTGAAGGCCACCTTGTCCTCGGCGCCCACGACGGCGACCTGGCTCAGGCCCTGGAGGTCGCGCACCGCGCGCTGGGGGATCACGATCGAGCCGGGGAGCCGGCTGGTGATGGCCCGGACCTTCGCGAACTGCCCCGGGCGCAGCAGGTTGTTGGGATTCGGAAACACGCCCTGCACGTCGATGGTGCCGGTGGTGGTGGTCACCGCGAGGCCCGCGACGCTGAGGCGGCCGGGCTCGGGGTAGCGCTCGCCGTTGGCGAGGATCAGCTGGAGGTTGGCCGGCTGATCCTGCTGCGGGACTTCGTCCAGCTCTCGGACCCGCTTGGCGAAGCGCAGATAATCGATTTCGCTGACCGGGAAGGTGACCTTGATCGGGTCGAGCTGCGAGACGCTGGTGAGCAGCGACTTCGGGCTCACCAGGTCGCCGACCTGCGCGCTGGCGATCGCCGCCACCCCCGTGATGGGCGACTTGACCTGCGTCCACTGCAGGTTGAGCCGCGCCTGCTCGACCGCGGCGCGCGCCGAATCCACCTGCGCGGCGCTGCCCGCGCGCGCCTGGATCGCATCGTCCAGCTCTTGCTGGCTGACGGCGCCTTCGGCCGCGAGCGGCGTGTAGCGCGTGACGTCCAATTCGTACTTGGCCAGGGCGGCGCGCGCACGCGCGAGCTGGCCCGTCGCCTCGTCGAGGGTCGCCTGGAACTGGCGGGGATCGATCTCGAAGAGCAGGTCGCCTTCCCTCACGGCGCTGCCGTCGACGTAGGCCTGCTTGAGCAGGTAGCCCTGGATCTTGGGATAGATCTGGGCGTTCACGAAGCCGGTGGTGGTCCCGACCCACTCCGAGTAGATCTCGACGTCCTGCTTCGCGACCGTCGCCACCACGACTTCCAGCGGCGGCCCCGCCATGCCGACGTCGTCCTTCCCGCAGGCGGACAACAGAACGGGGAGAAGAAGCGAGAAGTAGATGGGGGGAAGGCGGATCGACACTAGGGGGCTCCTATCGAGGGCAGAGGGGTAGCACGCTCGGGCTTTTGTCCGAGGCTAGATCGGCTTGCGCTTCGGGCGCCGGGGCCGCGGCCTGGCCTCGCTTCAGCCTGTTCAGGACGGCTCGTGCGCGTTGCAAGAGGGGCAGGGCGCGCACGAAGAGCCGCCCGCTCGCGGCGCCGGTGGCGATCAGCCGCGTCGTGATCTCGCGGCGGCTGGTCCAGAGCCGGTTCACCATGAAATGATCGGGGACCGCGCAGGAGTCCATCCAGTCGATTTCCGGCCGCTGGTGCAGGCGCGAAATCGTCTCGATCTCGAGCAGCACGCCGGGCGAGAAGCGCGCGTATTTCTCGTCGTACGCAATCTTGAAGGCGAAGCCCCCGCGGCCGGCGAGGAAGTTGCACTTGAGCGCGACCCAGCGGCCGTCGAGCGAGAGCCCGAGCATTCCCAGGCGCCCTTCGGCGGCGAGCGCGGCGGCGCCCTCCCGGAAGAACCGAAGCTGGGCGGGATCGGACGCGATCGCGGTGCCGTCCCGGCCCTTCCAGCCGGAAGCCTCGAGCTCGAGGAACGCGTCGAGCCAGGGCAGGGGGTCTTCGCCCGGGCGGAGCTCCGAGAACGCGAGCTTCCCGTTCTCGGCGAGACGCCGCTCGAGGCGCTGGAACTCCCTGCGCTTCGACCGCGCGAGCGCCGACCCGATGTAGGTCTCGAAGTCGGCAGCCGGCCGATACAAGGCCCGGGAGAAGGAGTCGGCGACCACACTGTGGCGCCCGGTATCGCGCAGAAAGGCTTCCAGGGCGCGCGCCCAGGCGCCGTCGCCCGCGGTGAAGCCGAGCTCGACGAGC
>Ga0184615_10001880_pt1 | contig 11301 bp, 7 predicted proteins | sample PLM4_65_coex_FD_133134 | JGI IMG/M metagenome (GOLD analysis project Ga0184615, IMG submission 133134) | Groundwater sediment microbial communities from an aquifer in East River, Colorado, USA - PLM4_65_coex | ecosystem: Environmental > Terrestrial > Soil > Riparian zone | place: USA: East... | reverse complement strand
TGAGCTCTGTCTGCAGCCCCCCCCAGCCGTGCAGCTCGAGCACCGGACGATACGCGGGCGTCGAGCCGTAGAACGCGATCTGCTTGCAGACGGCGGCGCGCTGCTCCAGCCACGCCTTCTCGTTTGCGCCGGTGACGACGAACGCCGGGAACGCGAGCTGGAAGTCACTGCGCTTGCGGCCCGCCTTCGCGAGCCCGCGGTCGAGCGCGGGGAGTGTCACTTCGCGCATGTAGCGCTCGGTGGTGAAGGCGTGCGCGATCATGCCATCGGCGGTCTCGCCGGCGACCTCCGTCATCAGCGGTCCGACCGCGGCCAGGAAGACCTTGGGCACGCCGTACTTCGTGTCCTGCGGGGTGAACATCGGCGTCATCAGTGTGTGCGTGTAGAACTCGCCGCGGAACTCGAGCTTTGCGCCCTCGTACCAGTTCTTCCAGATCGCGCGCATCGCCAGGATCAGCTCGCGCATGCGCGGGGCGGGATGCGACCACGGCATGCTGAAGCGCTTGGTGATGTGCGGCTGGATCTGCGAGCCCAGGCCCAGGGTGAAGCGGCCCTTCGAGTACGCGTTCAGGTCGTGCGCGAGATTCGCGAGGATCATCGGGCTGCGCGCGAACGCGACCGCGATCGACGTCATCAGCTCGATCCGCGTGCTGTGCTCGGCGGCGAGCAGCAGCGGGAAGAACGGATCGTGCGACGTCTCGGCGGTGATCGCACCGTCGTAGCCCGCCGCCTCCAGCTCGCGGATGCGCTGCGGCACCTCGGCGAGACCGCCCATCAGACCTGCATCGACCTTCATCGTTCTTCTCCTCTGGCCCGTGGCGGAATTCTATCAGCCCACGCCCGGGTTCACGGGCGCGTCGCCGATCACGCCCGCGGCGGCGAGCTCGTCGAGCTCGGACTCGGGCTTCCCGAGCAGCCCGCACAGGATCTCGCGGTTGTGCTCGCCGAAGAGCGGCGCGTGTCGGCGCGGCCGGGGCCTGGCCTCGACGAGCCGCCAGGCCGAGACCGGCTGCTTCCACGCCGGCATCTTCGGGTGCGGCAGCTCGACCCAGTAGCCGCGCGCCTCGAGCTGCGGATCGTCGTGGATCGCGTTGGCGTCGAGCACGCGCGAAGCGGCGACGCCGACACCCTGAAGTGTCGCGGCCGCCGCGGCGGGCGTTTGCGCGCGGGTCCACGCTTCGATTCTGCGATCGAGCTCATCGTGGCGCCGGCGGCGCTCGTCGACGGAGAGCGCGGCGAGCTCGCTTGCGCCGATTGCCTGCGCGAGCGCGCGCCACTCCGCGTCGCCGCGCGCCGAGAGCGCGAGCCACTGGTCCTCGCCCGCGCACGGATAGACGCCCTGCGGAGCGATCCGCGCATCGCGGTTGCCGCGCTGCACCGGCTCTTCACCGCGCAGGGACGCCGCGGCGAATGCGGGGCCGATCATCTGCGCCATCGTCTCGCGCTGCGCCAGATCGATCCAGGCGCCGCGTCCGGTTCGCCGGCGCTGGATCAGCGCGAGCGCGACGGCGCCCGCGGCCGCGAGGCCGCCAATCGGATCGCCGTAGGAGATGCCGGTCTTGTACGGCACACCGTCGTCGCCGTAGCCGGTCGTCGACGCCATGCCCGCCATCTGCTCGATGATCGGACCGAAGCCGACGAGGTTGCGGTCCGCACCGGTCTTGCCAAAGCCGGCCATGCTGATCAGGACGACATCGGGCCGCGCCGCGCGGAGCGCCTCCCAGCCGATGCCGAGCTTATCGAGCACGTCGGCGCGGTAGTTCTCGATCACGCAATCGCAGACTGCGACGAGCTCGAGGAAGAGTGCGCGGCCGCGCGCCTGGGCCAGATCGAGCGTGAGCGATTTCTTGTCGCGGTTGTAGTCGTTGAAGTAGTACGACGTGTTCCAGGGCTCGGGCGCGCCGGGCTGCGGCAGGAGCGTGCGCACGTTGTCCCAGGCGCGCGGCGACTCGATCTTGATCACCTCTGCGCCCATCTCGGCGAGCAGACGCGTTGCGTATGGCCCGGCCCACATCATCGAGAGGTCGGCGATGCGCACGCCCTCGAGCGGCAGCCGCTTCAAGGCGCGCTCCCGAGCCAATCGCGCGCAACCGTTTCGGTGTCGGCCGCGGCCGCGTGCAGCTCGCCGCCGCGCCAGCCGAGGCCGAGGAACGGGCGTCCGGGGATCCTCGCCACCCCCGAGGGCGTTTCGACCGCATCGAAGAACGCGCGCTCGGCGAGCGACCCGTTCGCGAGCAGCTCGAGCGGCGTCAGCACCGCGCCGACCGGCACCTTGTGCTTCTCCCCGAGCTCGAGAAGCTCGCGCTTGCTTTTGTCCGCGAACCAGCGCTCGACGCGCGCGCCGAGCTCCGCGTCGGCGAGCACGCGCTGCGCCGGGTCGAGGAAGCGCGGCGCGAGCAACTCGGGATCGCCGAGCAGCTGGAGGAACGCCGGCGCCTGGCGCTGCAGCGCGCAGATACCCGCGAAGCCGTCCGCGCAGGCGTAGATGCCCCAGATCGCGTTCACGCGGTTGCCGAGCCGCGCTGCGGGCGTGCCGTCGTACGCCGCGCGCGGCCCCGCGTACTCGAGCATCCCGGCCGCGCATTCCTGCGCGGAGATGTCGAGCCAGTCGCCTTCGCCGTGCACGAGCGCGCCGAACAGCGCGCAGAGCGACGCCGAGAAGCCGTTCAGGCCGAGCAGCATCCACGCCTGACCGCCGCCGTTCTGGAGCGGAGGGCGCGTCATGACACCGGTGAGTGACAGGATCCCGCCCGCCGCGTGCGCGACGAGATTGCTGGCCGCGAAGCCCGCATGCGGGCCGTCCTGGCCGAAAGGCGTGAGCGAGGTGATCACCAGCGCCGACTTCTCGCGCCGCAGGGCCCGCGGATCGAGACCGCGCGCGGCGAGCGCGCCCGGCGCGCCGTCTTCGACGACGAGATCCGCGGCGAGCGCGAGCTCGCGCAGCGCGCGCGCGTCGGCCGCGATGCGGCGCTTCCCCAGCAAGAGGAACGCCTGCTCATCGCTCGTGAGCGCGCCCTCCGGTCCCTCGCTGCGCACGACGTCGGCGCCGTAGCCGGTCAGGAAGCGCGTCGCGAAAGCCGCGGCTACGCCGCCGCCGATCTCGAGCACGCGCACACCCGCGAGCGGAAGCGACGGATCCGATGCACTCATCGCGGCGCATCATGCCACGGCCGAACGCTACGCGCGCGCGAAGACCGCGAGCGACTCGACGTGGTCGGTGTACGGGAAGAGCGCGTAGCTCTCCAGCGCGCGGAGCTCGAGCGCGCGCGCGTCGAGCCAGCTCTGCGCCTCGCGCAGGAACGCGTCGAGGCCGCAGCTCACGTAGACGAGCCGCGCGGGCGGGCGTGCGCAGATCGCGTCGCTGAGCGCCGGACCGAGCCCGCGTCGCGGTGGATCGACGATCAGCGCGTCGCAGAGTGCGATGCGCTCGGCGAAGCCGGCCGCGTCGCCCGGCAGGATCTCGGCGCGCGCCTGCTCCGCCGGCGGGCGCGCGGCGATTCCGAGCTCGAGACCGCGCAGCCCGTGGGGCGCGATCTCATTCAGGGCGACGCTCTGCGCGCGGTCGAGCAGGCCCAGGCCGATCGCGCCCGTGCCCGCGAAGAGCTCGAGCACGCGCGCGCCGTCGGGCACCGCCGCGCGAGCGCGGCGCGCGAGCCCGTCGAAGAGCTCCGCATGACTCTGGCCGAACGCGCCCGGTGGCTGGAAGACGTCGACGCCGCCGATCGTCTCGCGCAGCGCCTCCTCGCCCGAGATGCGCTGCCAGAGCGGGCCGAGGATCGCGTTGCCGCGCGCAGTATTTCCGTTCCACCACAGTCCCTGCAGCCCGTTGCCAAGCGCACGCTCGAGTGCGGCGAGCGCCGGCCGCAGTGCATCGGGGCGCTCGGCGTTCCCGACCAGCACCACCTGCGCGCGCGAGGACGCGCGCTCGACGGCGATCTGCAGATAGCGCAGCGCGCCGCGCTGCGTGCGGTCCGCGTAGGGCTCGACGCCGGTCTCGCGAATCGCGCGGCGCAGCGCAGCGGCGACCTCGTTCACGCGCGGATGATGGATCCGACACTGCGGAATGTCGGCGATCCGGTGCGTGCCTTCCTGGAAGATTCCGAGCTTCGGCGAGCTCGCGCGCCCGCGCACCGCGAGCCGCGCGCGACAGCGGAAGCCGAGCGGCGCACCGGCGAAGACCTCCGGCTCGGGCAGACCGCAGCGCTTCGCGAGCTCGGCGAGTCGACTCTGCGCGCCGTGCGAGAGGCCGGGCTCCCCGTACCGCGGACAGCCCGGGCACGGCGGCCGATGAGGGCAGGGCGGGATCTCTCGGGGCACGAGGCGGAGGCTATACTTCGGGCCGCTGATGCGCCGCTCGCCGCCACCCACGGCTCTCGCCTTTCTCCCGACGACCAGCGAGGAGATGCGTGCACGCGGTTGGGAGCAGCCCGACGTCGTGCTCGTCTCCGGTGACGCGTACATCGACCACCCGTCGTTCGCGGCCGCGATCCTCGGCCGTTGGCTCGAAGCCAACGGCTTTCGCGTGGCGATCCTCGCGCAGCCCGACTGGACGTCGGTTTCCGCCTGGCGCGCGCTCGGCCGGCCGCGGCTCTTCTACGGCGTCAGCGCCGGGAACATGGACTCGCTGATCAACCACTACACGGCGAACAAGAAGCGCCGCAACGCCGATGCGTACTCGCCCGGCGGACGCACGGGCCTGCGCCCGGATCGCGCGACCGCCGTCTACGCGCAGCGCTGCCGCGAGGCGTTCCCGGGCGTAGCCGTGATCGCGGGCGGCGTCGAGGCGTCGCTGCGGCGCATCGCCCACTACGACTACTGGTCGGAGAAGGTCTGGCCGAGCAGCCTGGTCACGTCGAAGGCACACGCGCTGGTGTACGGCATGGGCGAGGCTCCGATCCTCGAGATCGCGCGCCGGCTCGACGCGGGCCAGGGCGTCGAGGGACTGCGCGACCTGCGCGGCGTGGCGTACCTGCTCGGGAAGTCCGAGTCCGTGCCGAAGCACCGCTGGGACGACGCGAACTGCCCGAACGAGGACGTGCAGCTGGCGAGCTTCGAGACCGTCGTCGCGGACAAGCGCGCGTTCGCGGTCATGACCCACGACATGCACCGCGAGACGAATCCGCTGAACGCGAGGCGGCTTCTGCAGCTGCACGGCGATCGCATCCTCGTCGTGAACCCGCCGACGCTGCCGCTCTCGGAAGCGCAGATGGACGCGCTCTACGATCTGCCCTACACGCGTCGGCCGCATCCGCGCTACACCGACGAGATTCCCGCCTGGCAGACGATCAAGGACTCGGTGCAGATCATGCGCGGGTGTTTTGGCGGCTGCACCTTCTGCTCGATCACCATGCACCAGGGCCGCGCGATCCAGAGCCGCAGCCCCGAGTCGATCCTCTCGGAAGTGCGCACGCTGGCAGCGACGCCGGGATTCACCGGGCACGTGAGCGACCTCGGTGGACCGACCGCGAACATGTACCGCATGCGCTGCACGAAGCCCGACGTCGAGGCCGTCTGCCGCCGGCTCTCCTGCATACACCCGACGGTGTGCAAGCTGCTCGGCACGAGCCACGAGCCGACCAAGGCGCTGATGCGCGCCGCCCGCGCGGTGCCCGGCGTCAAGAAGGTGCACATCGCCTCCGGCATCCGCATGGATCTCGCGCGCCAGGATCCCGAGTACCTCGAAGAGCTCGCCGCGCACCACGTCGGCGGACACCTGAAGGTCGCCCCGGAGCACGTCTCCGAGCGGGTGCTCGCGCTGATGAAGAAGCCCGCGCAGAACACGTTCGAGGAGTTCGCGGACCGCTTCGAGGCCGCGTCCCGGCGCGCGGGCAAGGAGCAGTTCCTGGTGCCGTACTTCATCGCGAGCCACCCGGGCTCGACGGTCGAAGACATGATCGAGCTCGCCGTGTTCCTGAAGGCGCGCGGCTACCGCCCGCGGCAGGTGCAGGACTTCATCCCGGCGCCGATGGACCTTGCCACCTGCATGTACTGGACGGGCCTGAACCCGCTGACGATGAAACCGGTCGAGACCGCGCGCAAGCTGCACGACCGCAAGGTGCAGCGCGCGCTCTTGCAGTTCTTTGCGCCCGAGAACTGGTTCACGGTGCGCGGCGCGCTCGAGCAGGCCGGCCGCGCGGATCTGATCGGCGACGGGCCGGAGTGCCTGATCCCGGCGCGCGCCCCGCGCGAGGCGATCGAAGCCCGAAGGCGCGACGCGCTCGAAGCGGCCGAGAAGGCCGCGCGCCCCGGCTACCGCCGGTCCGCGCGCGCGGGTGCGAAGCGCGCTAGGCCTGCATCTCCTGCAGACGACTGATCCGCTCGTCGAGCGGCGGGTGGGTCATGAACAGGCGCGAGATCGCCTTGCCGCCGCCCGAGATCCCGAACGCGCCGAGCTGGTCGGGCAGCGGAGCCTGCTGGCCGGCCTTCAGGCGCTCCAGCGCGGAGATCATGCTCGGGCGCCCCGCCAGGCGCGCGCCACCGGCGTCGGCGCGGAACTCGCGCTGGCGCGAGAACCACATGACGATCAGGCTCGCGAGAATTCCGAAGACGATCTGCAGCGCCATCACCGTCAGGAAATAGCCCGGGCCGTGGTCGCGCTCCGAGCGGAACACGGCCTTGTCGATGATCCCGCCGACGATGCGCGACAGGAAGATCACGAACGTGTTCAGCACGCCCTGGATCAGCGTGAGCGTCACCATGTCGCCGTTCGCGACGTGCGAGATCTCGTGGCCGAGAACGGCGTCGATCTGCTCGCGGTTCATCGAGCGCAAGAGCCCCGTCGAGACCGCGACGAGCGCGGCGTCGCGCCGCGCACCGGTCGCGAAAGCGTTGGGCTGCGGCGAGTCGAAGATGCCGACCTCCGGCATGCCGATGCCCGCCGCCTGCGCGTGCCGCGCGACGGTCGCCACCAACCACTGCTCCGCGTCGCCGCTCGGCTGTGCGATCAGCTTCACGCCCATCATCCGCTTCGCGCTCCACTTCGAGATCGCGAGCGAGATGAACGAGCCGCCCATGCCGAAGATCGCAGCCATCGCGAGCAGCGCGCCGTATTGACCCGGCGCGGCGCGGTCGACGCCGAAGAGATGAGCGACGACGCCGAGCACGAGCAGCACGGCGAGGTTGGTGAGCACGAACAGAAAGACGCGTTTCATGCGATTCCTCCGGGAAGCGGACGACCGTTCGACGCCCGCAGGCCAGACGATCTTCGCCGGCCGGTGCGTGTCGTGCAACGCGGCCGGGGACGGCTGAGTCCTGTAGATTGCAGGCGCCGATGCGCCGAACCCTCCTCTGCCTGCTTTTCGCGCTTCTCGCTGGCGTCGCCGCCGCGGCTCCGGCCGTGCCTGAGGGCGCCGCGGGGACGGGCGCGTCGGATGGCGACGAGGCCCGCGTCGAGGCGCGGTTCTACGTCGAGAGCGAGACGGTGCGGCCGGGCGAGCCGTTCCGCTTGGGCGTGTACCTGACCCTCGACCGCGGCTGGCACGTGTACTGGCGGAACTCCGGGCAGTCCGGGATCCCGACGCGGCTCGCCTGGCAGATCGACGGCGCGGATGTGGGCCCGATCCGTTGGCCCTTCCCCGAGATTTTCCGCGAGGCCGACGGCTTCATCACCACCTACGGCTACGCCGACGAGGTCTTGCTGGCCTCGGAGGCGCGCTTCGCGCCGGGCGTTTCGGGCGAGATCGAGGCTCGCGTCGACGCCGAGTTCCTGGTCTGCGAGGTCCAGTGCATTCCGGGCGAGGTGCACCTGCAGCGCACGATTCGCGTCAGCGACGAGGCCACGCTCGCGGATCCGGAGACGCACGCGTTCTTCGAGCAATGGGCGGCGCGCATCCCGCGCGAGCCAGCGGCGCTCGGGCTCGAGCTCGAAGCCGTGTACTCGCTTTCGGCGATCCGCCCCGGCGACGCGTTCCGCGCGGCGCTCGCGGTGCGCAGCTGCCGCGACACGGGCGCGAGCCCGGACGCCTGCGCGGATCTCCTGCCGGGAACGAACGACGCGAAGGACGCGTTCGTCCCCGATCGCATCGACGGCGTCGAGGTCGCCGCGACCGGCGGCCGCAAACCCGAGTTTCTGGCGGGCGGATTCCTGCTCACGCTCTCCGGTCGCGCCGGCGCGGATCCGCCGAAGGCCGAGGGCGAGCGCCTGCGCGGCGTGCTCGCGCTCACGCGAGACGACCAGCCGGAGTTCGTCGAGGTGGATCTGCCGCTGCCGCGCGCCGCGGCTGGCGCGCCGGTGCTCGCGCTCGAGAGCCCCTGGCTCGAGCCGGCGGAGCTCGTGAATCCGGCGCTCGCGATCCCGCTCTGGCGGGCGCTGCTGCTCGCACTGGCGGGCGGCCTGATCCTGAACCTGATGCCGTGCGTCCTGCCGATACTCGCGCTCAAGGTCTTCGGCATCGCCGAGCTCGCGCACCAGCGGCGCGGGGCGGTGATCCGCTTCGGTGTCGCCTATCTCGCGGGCGTGCTCGTGACCATGCTGGCGCTCGCGCTCGTGGTCGCGGCCTTGCGCGCCGCGGGCACCTCCGTCGGCTGGGGGTTCCAGTTCCAGGAGCCGCTCTTCGTCGCGGCCGTGGCGGCCGTGCTCGTCGTCTTCGCGCTGAATCTCTTCGGCGTCTTCGAGATCGCCTTCGACGCCACCCGGCTCGCGAGCGCGGGTGCGGGCGCGGTCGGCGCGCGGCGGAGCTTCTTCGAGGGCCTGCTCGCCGTCGTCGTCGCGACGCCGTGCTCCGCGCCGTTTCTCGGCACGGCCGTCGGTTTCGCGTTCGCCAGCCCCTGGCCGATGATCGTCGCGATCCTGCTGGCGGTCGGCGTTGGTCTCGCGCTGCCATTCGTGCTCGTGACGCTCGTTCCCGGCTGGGCGCGCTTCATCCCGCGCAGCGGCCCGTGGATGCTTCACCTGCGCGCGGGGCTCGGCTTCGCGCTGCTCGGCACGGTCGTCTGGCTGCTCTGGATCATGGGCCGCTCGGCGGGCGCGGGCGCGCAGACGGCGTTGCTCGCGTACCTGCTCGTCGTCGGCGCGGGCGCGTGGGCGTTCGGCGTGCTGCAGCGCGCCGAGCTGCCGGGTGTCGCCCGCCTGGCCTCGGTCTCGCTCGCCCTGCTCGCCATCCTCGGTCTCGCGGCGCTGCCGGTCGCCGAAGCCCGGCCGGTCTCGGAGGCGACGCCGGCGACGGACACGATGCATGGGCGCGCGTTCGCGCCGCCCGAGATCCGCGCCGCGCTCATGCGCGGAACGCCGGTCTTCGTCTATTTCACCGCGGACTGGTGCCTGACCTGCAAAGTCAACGAGCACGTCGTCTTCGGCGACGCGCGCGTGCAGGCCGAGCTCGAGAAGCTCGGGGTCGAAACCTTCGTCGGCGACTGGACGCGGCGCGACGAGGCGATCCGCGCCGAGCTCGCGCGCTATGGCAAGGCGGGCGTGCCGCTCTACCTGGTCTACTCGCCGAGCGCCCCGGACCAGCCGGTCGTGCTGCCGGAGATCCTCACGGTTGATCTGTTCATCGAAGCCCTGCAGCAGGCGGCGCTTGCCGCGAAGGAGAAGACATGATCCATCTCGGTGTTGCAATCCTGACGCTCGTGTTGGCCGTCGCCACCGGGCCAGCGGCAGTGGGCAAGCCCGCGCCCGACTTCACGGCCGTGGACGAGACGGGCGCGAAGTACGAGCTCTCGTCCTATCTTGGTCGCGCGGTCGTGCTCGAGTGGACCAATCCCGATTGCCCGTTCGTCGCGCGGCACTACTCGGCCGACACCATGGAGAAGCTCGCCAAGACGCTCGGCGCAAGCGACGTCGTCTGGCTCGCGGTGAACTCGACGCACTCGAACACCGCTGCGGACACCAAGGCCTGGAAGGCGGAGCAGGGCTTCGCGTATCCGACGCTGCAGGACGCCGACGGCGAGCTCGGCCACTTGTACGGCGCGCGCACCACGCCGCATCTCTTCGTGATCGACGCCCAGGGCGTGCTTCGCTACGCGGGCGCGGTCGACGACGACCCGACCGGCAACGCGGCGACGCCGACGAGCTACGTCGGCAACGCCGTCGCGGCGCTGCTCGCGAGCGGCACGCCCGATCCGAGCGAGACGAAGCCCTACGGCTGCTCGGTGAAGTACAAGTAGCGCTCGACCGCCTACTTCAGACCGCCGCTCCCTCGATGCGCATCTTGTAGAAGGAACGGTAGACGAAGTACGCGGACACGACGAAGAAGCCCGCCGCGAGCAGGTGGGTCAGCGTCGGGTTGGTGCGGCCGAGCTCGACCGCGAGCTCGACGGCCAGCAGGCCGAAGAGCGTGGTGAACTTGATCACCGGGTTCAGCGCGACCGACGAGGTGTCCTTGAACGGATCGCCGACGGTATCGCCCACGACGCAGGCGTCGTGGAGCGGTGTGCCCTTCGCCTTCAGCTCCGTCTCGACGATCTTCTTGGCGTTGTCCCAGGCGCCGCCGGCGTTGGCCATGAAGATCGCCTGGTACAGACCGAAGATCGCGATCGAGATCAGGTAGCCGATGAAGAAGAACGGCTCGACGCAGGCGAAGGCAAGGGTGCCGAAGAAGATCGCCAGGAAGATGTTGAACATGCCGCGCTGCGCGTAGATCGTGCAGATCTCGACGACCTTCTTGCTGTCCTCGACCGAGGCCTTCTCGACGCCCTCCAGCCGGATGTTCTGCTTGATGAACTCGACCGCGCGGTACGCGCCGGTCGACACCGCCTGCATCGACGCGCCCGAGAACCAGTAGATCATCGCGCCGCCGGTGACCAAGCCGAGCAGGAAGGGCGCGTGGATCAGCGAGAGCTTCTCGAGATCGGTGGTCATGCCGTTGGTGAGCAGGAAGATGATCGAGAAGACCATCGTCGTGGAGCCGACGACCGCGGTGCCGATCAGCACCGGCTTGGCGGTCGCCTTGAAGGTATTGCCCGCGCCGTCGTTCTCCTCGAGGAACTCCTTGGCGCGCTCGAAGCTCGGCTCGAAGCCGAAGTCGCGCTTCACCTCGGCCTTCACGTTGGGGATGGTCTCGATCAGCGAGAGCTCGTACACCGACTGCGCGTTGTCCGTGACCGGGCCGTAGCTGTCGACCGCGATCGTGACCGGTCCCATGCCGAGGAACCCGAACGCGACCAGGCCGAACGCGAACACCGGCGAGGCGTCGACGAGCGAGCCCGCGATCGGGAAGAGCGCCTGCAGGCCCAGCGTAGATACGCCCCAGGCGATACCCATCAGCGCCACGATCACCATGCCCATCCAGTACGCGCTGAAATTGCCGGCGACCAGTCCCGAGATGATGTTCAGCGATGCACCGCCCTCGCGCGAGCTCGTCA
>Ga0184615_10001878_pt1 | contig 11306 bp, 8 predicted proteins | sample PLM4_65_coex_FD_133134 | JGI IMG/M metagenome (GOLD analysis project Ga0184615, IMG submission 133134) | Groundwater sediment microbial communities from an aquifer in East River, Colorado, USA - PLM4_65_coex | ecosystem: Environmental > Terrestrial > Soil > Riparian zone | place: USA: East... | reverse complement strand
TCCCAGGCATTGCTCAAAAAACTGACAGCCCTCGAAGAGGAGGAAACCGCGCTTCTCGGAAACCTTGCGCAGCTCAAAGCCCAATCCACCGCCCCGATCGTCGTCCCAACTGTGGAGCAAGCGCGGCAAAAAGCCCATAGAATTCAGGAAGAACTCAAATCCAAAGACCCGCAATTCGTGCGTCAAAAACTGCTCGGGATCACCTCCGAGATCTTCATCGACCGCACAGGCAAACACCTCATCGGAAGAGTCGTCTTCTACCATAGCCCCGCCATAAAAAAAAAGCCTCCCAATGAAAATGTGTTTATAAACCGTGCGCCCGTGGGGGCACATATCTATAGACAAAGTATTCCATTCGAGGCGACCATCCCCAACAATGGACGCCCAAAGAAAAAGCCAGTCTCGTGACTGGCTTTTTCTTTTTACAAACCTCCGCCCACCGCAGTGAGGTCACTGGCAGAGCCAGCCTTGATCTTGTTGGTGTGAATCGCATAGCATACAACATCCCAGCCATCCTCTTGATGCGCTCTCAAAAAGAAACGATAGTCATTGGAATATGATTTAATAAGAAGTGGTATTTTCCATAAATCATTTTGTTTGTGATAAACGCAAATTGCCAACGTCGGACACACTCGTTGTATATTATTCTTAGCACCAATAAGCGCATCAATTTCTTTACCTTCAATATCCATTTTGATAAAAGTTGGTTTCATCTCCTTCAAAATACTATCCAGCGGGATAGATTCAATCTCGATATTTCCATTTGTGTCTACAATGGAGGACGCAGTTCCCGTTGCAGAGAATTTCAATTTCTCAATCTGAGAACCTACAGCCTTTTGACGTAGGAAAATTCGTTCTTTTACGGTCAAATCTTTTGTATAATTGGATAAATCACAGAAATTGAGAGGATCTGGTTCAAAGGCATGGATGGAATTAAAGTTATTTTTTGTCGTCTCTAAAAATTCTTTGATTGTGTCGCCATTATATGCGCCACAATCAACAAAAACTTCGTCATCTGCCAGCTCTACAATACTCGTGGGAAAGTATTGTGTTTCAGGACTACAAGCAGGCAATGCGTCGAAATCATCCAGCATTCTCCATTTGAGCTGGGTGATATATGTGATGCGTGATTCGTCATCCTCCCAAAGACCATAAACATCCATTATGTCTTTACGTTCTAAGTAAATTTTGTGTGGAAAATCTATGCAACAATTCGGCAAAAACATACTTGAATACTTCCACATCAACGGCAAAAAAGAAACAATCTTAATGCAGTTTTGAGTCTGAAGTTTTTTCTTGGTTTCTGCAAATTGGTGATGACTATTGGGACTCCAAATTGTCACCACAAAAGCAGCACATTGACCAAATCTTTTAGTGGCTTCAATGGGGGGAAATACTTTAATCCCATCCACAGATTCATTCCAGATTGCAGGGTTATTATCGGTAAATGCTAATGGCTCAATACCGTCTTGACGAAGTTGCGCCAATGCTTGCCTTCCCAGTTTTCCTGCTCCAAAAAGAACTAGCGATTTGCTAAAAGGAGCTACAAGGCGATCAAAGGCTGTTTTTTCCCGTTCAGTAACAGCAGATATGTTTTCACTCAATATTTCGTTGAGGGTGTCTCTCCATATATCTACCAAAAGTATTCTTTCCATAATTCTCCTAAACTTTCTCCGTCCGCCGCATGTGTGCCATTGCCAACGGGTCTGCCAAACAAAAGCCATTTCGACGGACGGAGAGACATTCACAGGCGCGATGCCTGAAATATCCTAGTAAGATATAAATCCAGATATTGCAAACATATTGCCGTTTGCGGCAAATGTTGGTAGATAGATATTGTCATCTGCATCGTAGGCGAACGAATTGCCAGGTGCTGTGTTATAAAATCCAGAAGCAAGTATTGAGCTTGCCATAATGTTGAACGGGGAGTTGACATACGTGCTTCCGCCTGTGCTTGCTATTGATGTTGTTGCAACTAGTGTAATAGTTACAAAGCCATCTGCTCTGAATTTGCCTGTATAAGTGGGTGTACCAACTACAGTTAAGTTTGTGGGGGAGATGGTAAAAGCAAATGTGTCAGGCCAGCCAAAAGGATTCTCGATGTTGCTATAATATACAGCACTTGGATTTCCAACTAAAGCATAATCATTATTCGCTATTGTGGTGATGGTGGTAACACTACCATTCCATGTTGCACTAAGAACGGGGAGATATTTTGTAGTTGTGTCAGTAAATTTCAACTTTGTTTTCTTCCCGACAATTCCAGATACATCCGTTGTGGTGGTGAAAACGGTTGCGCTTACCCGCGTAAGTCCTGCCCACGAAACACCAATCCAGCCGTCATTTATCTGCGCCTGCAATTTTCCAAGAGCCACCAGCACCGTATCCGTTGCCGCTATCACCGCATTGGTTGCAGTGGACAATCCAGTCAGCAACGCCGAGCGCACCCACGTTGCAAAATCATTTAGTGAATACGCGGTTGCCCCGTTGATAATCGAAAGCACGTTCAACAGCCCCGCCGCTGGCGCGGTGGCAGTCGGTGCAAGTCCCGCCGCGCTGGTTGAAGCATTAGCGTGTGTGTGTAGGTTAGTGGCTCCGCCATCTGTCAAGTCTTGTACTTGTGCAAGCGTCATTGAGACTATTCTAATTGCAGAAACCTTATCAATCGTTCCTGTAAAACTACTGGATGGGGAGCGAAATCCAAAGCTCCCATCAAAAGACGTAAACCTTTCAAAGTAACTTCCCGATGCGTTTATATTAATCCCGCCCCCATCTGAATCAAAAAATTCAATGTCGCCAGATGTTACTACTACTTCAAAATAGATAAGATATTCATCAAGAGGATTTAATGGATCAACCGTTTGGGTCAATGTTCCCGTAGTTACTCCTGTTGCAATTGCAGTACCACCTATTGTCCATCCAGGACCTTTAGTCCAGTCCGTATCTGCACCAAAGCCACCGTTGACAATTACCTCACCTTCTACCGCGCTTTCAAAAATATCTCTAAATCTCGGATTGACCCATTCCCCATCTATGCGGCCATATATAATTCCATTCGTGGGCGCGTCTATAAGTCCGCCTGACAAATCAACAGACCGCCAACGCCATGCTCCATCCATGTAGATACCCTTGAGATAATGGCCGTCTATTAAATCGGTTGTGATTCCCTCCATACCATCTTGTGGAGACACAAAGGCTTCAATATTAGCCTGTGTATCCAAAAAACAAACTTGCGGAGTAAGTGCTACATCGCCGATTTTCATATTAATCTCCTGTTCTTCGTGCCCATCCATCGAATAGCACCCCATAATATGCGCTGGATGATGCGTTTTTATCTGACATTTTCAATTTGATTGTATGCACGCCCGATGTAATGGCGTGACCTGAAAAATTCATAATCGTGAAAGCGACACTTCCATATCCGTCTATATTTTCAACGTCATTTCCGTCAATCAATAAATGATATTTGCCCCTATCTGTATTTTTGAAAGATAAGAAGCCAAAATCATAAGTTCCTTCTGGCAAAAAGCAATCCCATTCAATCGAAGCATTTTGCCCGCCACTTGAGACAATATAAATTTGTCCAATGGTTGCATTTGTCAATGTGCTCCAATTTGTGTTTGCGGATGGCTGCAAAACAGGCCACCAGGTAATATCGTGTGCAATGCGAGCCTTCGCCACGCCAGCGGATATTTGTGTGACTATCAGCCCGTCTAATTCGATTGTGGAAACGGATGTGACCGATGGACTCCCATCGAATTCTTTGACATTCAAAACCGACCCGCCGCCTCCACCACCACCAACAGGCACAAGCACGACATCACTCGAACCAACCGCAATGCCTTCGATGTTCATCTCAAGAACATCACCTGCTAGAAAATCGGTAATCAGTGGAGTGGCAGTCACGCGCCCATCGGCATCATCCCAGGCAATAACAGGCCGATTATCTGTTATCCCATCATCAAAAATGGACACAGGCGCATCACCCACACGGTAGAGAATGGCATCTAATATCGTTGATCCCGATGTGCCGCTATCCCTGATAAATCCCATCCATGATGGGATAGTCTTATCTACGGTTATAAGAATCGGACTGGTGGCATTATCCACAACAGCCAATGCGCCATCGACAGCAAAGCCGAACACCCCGCCGCTAGTATTTGCCATGCCCTGATTAATTCCAGCAAAACGCAAATCCGTGAAATCTGTGTTGGTGTGCATTTCCTGCACAGCCGCTTGACCGTAATAGACACGCACCGCGCCGCAGACAAAAATCGTGTCGTCTGGTTTATAGGGTAATAAAGACCCACCGATATCTGCAATGTTAAATTCATCGCCTTTGGTTTGAATCACCGCGCCATTGGATGCGATGGTAATCAGCACAAGCGCAGCCTTGCCTGTTGTGGAGGGGATGTGCCCACTGACGTCCATATCCTGCCTGTTGACGTGGATCCATGCCGAGCCTGTATCCAGCCAGCCACCGAAGAGATCAACATTCATTCCGCCGCTGGGAGATGTGCCAATTTTCATAAAAGAGATTGCGCGAAGATGGACATGCAGCGGGTCCTGGCCGCCGTTCTTTGCCAGCCATTCATGTCGTTTCGCATGATACGCTGAATTAAATTGCGTTGACGTATTTCCGTTTGGTGTGTCAGAGCGGACAGATAGAACCTGGTATAGCGTTGATTCAACCGACGCATAACCCACCCAAACCTTTGTTCCTATGTCGAAACCAACAATATTTCCGCAAAAAACAGGGAGGGTCTTATCTGCGATGGTCACATAGACATATCCCTCACGCCCAGGAACTTTCAGCCGCCCATCTGCGCCGCCCATGATACCTGCCTGACGCGGCATCTCATTTTGCTTTTTGGCAAAACGCCTGGTGATATCCTTATTGAAATTATCGCCAGCTTTTTTCATATGGCACACACGTTATGCAAAACAAGCCCGCCCAGTTGGATTCTGCGGCCTCGCACCTCGGCATTTCGCAGGGCATAACCGAGCGAGCCGTCATTGTCCCCGAAGAGGAAATCACTGACACAGAAATTGACAGTGGTTCCACCTGCTAGAAAATAAGTGCGTCCATAATTGGATGATCCAACCTGCTCACTATATGAGCAACCCGCTGGAATCTGCAATGAAAATCCACCACTGGGGGGTTTCGTGGGGGTATATCCAATGCCCGCATAATCTTCGTGACCTGGGCCGATCCAGAAATTGTAGAAAAGTAATAAGGGGAATGCTCCCGCCTGATAGCGCCAATGGCCACTGACCGCTTCGAGCGAATACCATTGACCAGTCACACAATCGATATCCTGACCCAGGGAATTTGTTGCCAGAACCGAACCCGTTGACACCACACTTCCAGGCACATATTCGACAGGCGAGCCAAGGCCTGCATTCAGCGCGATCTCAAAACCGTCCACCTCTGTATCTGATAGCGGACTAAACTCGGCGCGGTTGTTTGTTGCGCGGCTGGATACGCTTGCGGTCAGGATGCGCGCCCCACCTTTTATCCCATACACGTTGTAATTTGTTTTTGCATCTGCAAACCAGGTGCCCGATAAGTCGAGATAGGTTTCCCATATCCCGCCTGTGGCGCGGATCTTGCATGGGAAATATGCAAATGCCGATAATTTCGTCGAGTCCTCGCCCCGCAGTTCGTTGATGCTCCAGCTCAGCCCGAAGAAATTTCCAACGGCGCTGCTGCAGGGTGTTTCGACAGGATCAGGAGCGGGAAAGAAATCTGTATTATCAGGCGGGAAATCGGTGAAATCATCCAGCGTGAGATCTGTGTCGGAAGATGAAACCGTGATCGGGTAGTAAGACACGCCTGGCACACCAACCGTTTCAAATTCAAAAACCACATTCGTCTGTTGGAAATAATTATCCTTATCGCAAACGAATGTCACCCTGCGCGGAATGATTCGCTTTGTTGTGAGCGTGATCCCGCGGACGGTATCGCCTTCCGCGATCGTGATCGTACAATATTGACGCGGGGCAATATCGATCAGGCGATTGTTTCCAGAAAGCTCGATCTCCAAAGGCTCATATTCATAATTCTCCATGGCCAGCAAATCGCCTGAAATGCGATTGCATTCATCCTGCTCTACAGTGATGTAATTATTGTAGGAATTCGGTTCGCCAAGGACCTTCGGAATTTTCCCTGGCGCGCGTGAATAGACGATGGCGGATGTCACACCGTCATAATCAATGTAGGCTGAGAAATCCACCATCGATATTTTCGGGTTCGTGTTGCGGTTGATATCCAATGACTCGAGCCAGTCCTCTTCGGTGATGTCCATTACCACGGGCAGGGCGGCGCGGTTAGCTGAGGAGATGAGCTGTTGATCGATCTCCACATACATCTGACCATAATTATTGATCAGCGGTTTTGCAAAAAGTTTGTTCAAGGCAATGGCTTTGATCTGACTTAACAATGATCCGCTTGGATAGGTCGCATCTTTTATGCGCGTTGTATCGCCTGTGAAGAAACAATCCATCACGGTTGGAGCGGTCGATGTCCAGAAGACGATATGAGCCAGGGCCTTGTCCACCGTCAACTCTTGAATCTCTTTCCAGCTTGTAGGAGCTGCGGCTGTATCCAATATCTCGAGCGGAAAGGCGCGCATTCTATCCAGCCAAAAGCCAGGACCCCAGACGGTGAAAGTCACATCGCCGCTGAGCCTGTCGTAGGTGATATTATCTCCATCGATCCAGCCTGAGAGCATGATATTTTCGTAGCCTGCAATTTTCCCGATCGAACCTTCCACGCCGCCAAAACTTTCCCGCTCCGCATACAGCGTGACCAGTGCGCGGTCGTACACATCCGCGAGGGTCACGTCACTGTGGCATGTGACCTTGAAACTCCAATAGCCCGAATCATAATCACCGCTGGGATCTTCATCGACCACAAAATCCAGCGCAGCGGGATTGACGAATAATCTGCGGTATGCAGTCGTTGTGCGTCCGAGGTCATCTGTGATGGTGCATGACCAGCGATATTCGCCAGGCGTGTCATACGTAAATGTGGGGGACGTGGTGCCCAGACCAGATGTCGCAGACGCCCCTGGAGCTGCATACAAATAGCTGACGATGGTCGCCCCGTCATACGCCGCCGAAAGCGACGGGTCGACTGGATTGAAATCCACGGTTGCGCCCGTCAGCCTGAGCACCGAAACCAGCGGACCTATGCGCGGAATCACTCCGCCGTTCTGGTAGTTTCCAAACTCGATGTCGTAATCCATCATGACCACGCCGCCCGTGTCGGTGATATCGCGCGGCCAAAGGGGCATGGCGTCGATGATGGTGATGTAATCATCCTCTGCAAATTGGATGTCGGACGTTTCGCTGATATACAAAATTGTGGATGTGGGCAACTGCCTGACCCTGCAAATGCCTTTGTCATACGCGCCCGCAGATGAGCCGATAAAAATGACCATATTCTTGAGCACATCTCCCAGCGTGCCAGAACCGCCGTCATAGGTCAACTCATACACGCCGTCCAGAAAATCAAAGGTCTGATTGATCCGCGCCGTATAGACCGTGACAGGATGCTGAATAGCCAGCCCCAGTTTTCCCCATTGACCTTCACTCCGAAACTTCACCAACTCTGGTGATGTCGCTGCGCGCGCTGAAATGTTAGAGGTCATGACCCCGCCACTTCACTCAACACAATGAATTCAACAACCAATCCTTTTCGATATCCTCTGAAGCCAGGCTGATGTTCTCCATCTTCGCGCGGATCGGGCACGTTGATCTCCACTTCAAAAACGGTGGGGACATCCTCCTCGTTGGGAGATTGAATATAGATCGGGTCTGTGGATTGCAAAGCATTGACCTGCGTCACCTCAGCAACAGCCGCCAAAGGAAATTCCCAAAGGATCGTGGAAGGCCCAAGGCCTTTCATCTTCATATTGCCCAGCCGTTTCTTGATCCGATATTTCAGGAACTGCGGCTGCGGATCAGGCAAAGGCGTAGTCAACTCATCCAGCGCCGTCAACGTCTCAACAGTGTCACCGATCATAAAAATACTGGCCATCATTTACCTCCCGTTACACGTCTCACAAAGCGATTGATCTTCTGATCCATCAATTCATCCACATCGCGCAGGGTGAGACCATTGCTGAAATTCATCACCGTGCTTGTGGATGATGAATTATTGTTTTGCATAGGTCTGGCCATGGCGCGTGCCATATCATTTGAATTTGCTGCATATGCCATGCTGGTCTGCAAATTTGGAAAACTCTTCTTCGATAATTCATCCATTGCGGACGCGATCCCACGCAAGCCCATTTCAAACGGGGTGGGGCTACCAGGGTTGAGAGCAGCGGGGAGCTTTATGCTTGCCAATGCCGCCTTCAATTTATCTATCTTGGCAACTACCCAATCAATTGCCGCACTAATACCGCCAATAAAAACACTTTTTATAACAAACCAAAGCTGGCTGGCAGTCGTTCCCAAATTTTTGAAAAATGTAGATATTTTGCTAAATCGGTCTTTCACTGTATCAAGAAATGTCGAAAAAGCCGTCTTGCCATTATCAACAAATTTTGAGAATGCCATCGCAGTGTCATCAACCCATTTGTTAAAAGCCGCCTTAGTATTATTAACCCAAACATCGACTATAAATGCTGCTTGTTGCAATGTGGTTGTGATGCCCATGAAATTTGTCTTGAATGCCCAATACACCAGGGCAGCCGCGCCAACGAGCAATAAGATCGGCCATAATACTGCCCATATCGAAGCGGCAGTCCCTAGGATGGCTGCATTCATTGCAAGAATTCCTGCTCCTACAGGACCAGTCGCAATACCAAATGCTCCCAATACTTTCACCACAACTGCGGCTATCCCAACCAGCTTCACAAAATTACCAACCAATCCAAATATCCCGCCTGAAAATGGATTGATTGCTCGTGTAACATGTCCAAGCATGGGGACAATTGCTCCTAGAACAAATAATAACGGACCTACTACAGCCACCAGCGCCAAAATAATAACGATTGCCTTTTGCATACCAGGGGAAAGATTATTGAATTTCTCCAACATGCTATTCAGCATTTGGATGACTTTCAACGCAATCGGCAAAAGATGAACTCCTAGCGTAGCCAGGGCATCTTTCCATTGCGCGTTCAAAATGCGCATCTGGTTTGCAAGTCCGCCCGAAGTCCTTGAAAAATCTCCCTGCGCATTGGTGGATTGTTCTAGGATCAGCGCATAACGCGCCTGTAAAAGTGAAGCATTATCTATTTCTGCATTCTCACCTTTCATTGCTTCAGCAACTGCTTTTCTTGCTTTCTCTAGGTTATGTTCAGCCGTAACAATTTTATCTATGTCTCCTTTGCTTCGCGCTTTAGCTAATTTTCTCTCAGCCTCTTCAACTTTGAACATTGCCTCGTTGACTTTATCCATGTCAGTTACTGTAGAAGCCAATCCCATCTGCAATGCTTTAGCTTTGACTTCAGCCATCGTCAAATTGATACCCAGTGTCCGCAGTGGCTCAATCTCACCTACCAACCCTGAGCGTAATTTTTCTAATACGATTGTAGGATCAATGTTATTGAACGAAGCCAGGTCAGCCGCCAATTCCACCAGACCCTTGGACATATCTGCGGATTCTTTTTTCCCCAGTCCCATCGAAGTAAACAGGTTCCCAAAAGTCCCAGCCGCCTCAAGCGCCTGTTGTTTGCTTTGACCAAACACCAGCGCTGCATTATCTCCCCACTCCAACATATCATCAGACATGTCACCGAAGACAACCCTGACCTTATTGCGAGTTTCTTCCAGGTCACTTGCTGCTTTGATAGATGCTGCTCCCATCGCAAGAATTGGCAATGTCATACTGATAGTCATGGCTTTGCCAACTGTTTGTAGCGTAGCGCCTAGTTTCTTGGCAGCATTCTCCATTGTCCCAAGGCTTTTATTTGCGCTATCAACGCCGCTCTTCACCCCACTGGCATCGATATTCACTTTTCCGTATGCGCTACCTAATTGAATCGCCATTTAGTTTTGCCTCTTCCAAACACCATTTTCAGGGATCTTCATCCGTTTCATCCTCGCACTCGCCGCGGGCCTGTATCCTCCTCTCCCACTGGGAGAGGACAGGGTGAGGGCGTCAAACGGATTCTTGCCTTCGTTCAACATATTCTCGAACCTGCGCCCAATCGACAAACAAGCCTCATCCAAATACCATGCGCCGATCTCGGTTTCCAATTGCACAAAATCACTCGCGCGCTGTCCATAGGCGGTTGCGGTGTTATACAACCGCCACAGGTTCGTTTTGTCCCTCACGAAAGGATTGCAAAGCCGTCACCTCCCGATTGACAAAATTGAAGATCGCCATCTTGTCATCGTTGGGAAGTTCTGCCAGCGTGATGTGACTATCATCCGCAGTAGGTCCAATCTGCGGTTCAACCAGTGCGATCTCGGCCAGCGCATCCAACATCACCCTGAACTCGGCTCCGTTTTCTGCGAGTTGTTTCAGGTCCATGGAACTGCCCTTCGTGGCCGCCTCCTGCGCCAGGTCCACAAAGGACGCGGGCAGTTTGCCAGTCAACAGCAGATCCGTCATCGTCACATCGCGCACCGTCACATGCAGTCCGCTCGGCAGATCCATCTCATGCAGTTGCGAAGCGCGCCACTCCGCCAAATTGACGCGCTTCGCGTCCACCGATGTTTTTAGGTTTTTAATTTCAGCCTTCATCATTCAGCCTTCATCCTTTCCTTACGACCAGCCTAGATCCACCGCAACCGCCGTCTCATTGGCAACCACTTCATAAGCGGCACCATCGACCTTCACGCCCGTAAATTCCGACTCGAGCATGAAAAAATCAGCGCGCTTGAAACTGCCTTTTGGCGCGGAGGTCAATTTGGCTTTCTTGATCCAGATATGTACATCGTCGTTTTCATCGCCCAGTGATTTCCCGAAGATCTGGAAATATGGGTAGCTGGTCGAATCAGCCTCCAGCGTAGCGGTCTGGTTTGGTGTGGTGCCTGCCTCCACATAGGTATGTCCCGTCATCAGGGACAACGCCTCGAGCGGGAAACCTCCCTGCTTGAAAGCGCCCTTGATCCCAAGCGGCTGGCTTACCACACCCTGTAGGTCGTCATTGCCATAAAACTCGGCGCTCACGATCATCTCTTCAAATCCCAATTCCAACGCGGAAGGCAGCACGATGATGGTGTTATCGTCCATGCTTACCAGCGTTATCTGCTTCAGCCCAAAGGGCTTGTCGTTCACTCCAGGTGTTGCGGTCATAATATTTTTCTCCTTATTATTAATCCTGCACATCGATGCAGGTTGA
>Ga0184615_10001877_pt1 | contig 11312 bp, 11 predicted proteins | sample PLM4_65_coex_FD_133134 | JGI IMG/M metagenome (GOLD analysis project Ga0184615, IMG submission 133134) | Groundwater sediment microbial communities from an aquifer in East River, Colorado, USA - PLM4_65_coex | ecosystem: Environmental > Terrestrial > Soil > Riparian zone | place: USA: East... | reverse complement strand
GGAGTTTATCTTGTTAAGAGGGGCGGACGCAATGCACGAAGGGTTTTGGCGTGCAAGACCCAATCTACACACTGTTGTAGACACTATCTTGCAGTTCTCCGGTTCTCTCCCGCTCTTGATTCTTTTTTTCGTGCTGTCTGTATACATGGTGATATGTGCCATCGGGGCCACTTTTAAAAGTGCGCACAAAGAGCCCGTCAGCCGTACAGGCGGAATAATGCAGGACCCGCCTTTATCCAACAAAATAGACAAGGTTTACTTTTTAATCGTTCTGCTATTCACCCCGGTTATATTTGCTTTTATCATTTCCATGATTCTTAACCCGATCTATGGTGACCGCTATTTGATTGGTGTATCCCCTGCTCTGTATATACTGGTAGCGGCGGGGATCGATAATCTGGGATTTAAGAAACTTAAAGTCATTGCCGTAGTGCTGATCGTGGGTCTCTCCCTACTCCAAATTTATCGATATTATTTGTCTGTCGATAAGCATCAGTGGAGGGAGGCAGTCCATTATATAGAGGGAAATGCATCCCCCGGAGATTTAATCATGGTTTACCCGGATTTCGAGCTCATCTCCCTGGAATATTATTTAAGGAGGAATGATCTCAGGGCGGTTGCGCTCTACCAACAACCGAATCGCGATCTCGGTTTGAAAGGCGGGAAGGCGTGGGTTATATCCCCATATCGCGCTCAAGATACCCCTGTTGATGTGGAAGGTCTGAAACAATATAACAAGCTCATCTCGGAAAAAGATTTTAACAAAATAAAGATATATCTTTTGACTGGGAAATCCGATTGAAATCGGGAATCTCTCGTATCGGGATGGGCGCTCGCATAATGCGCGGCATTCTGAATTTATATATATGGGATAAATATAGAGTTGGCTGCGGTTCTAAAGACCAGGCCCTATCGAATAATGAAAATACCGTCAATATATGAACCGGAATATAGTTTTCTCAAAAATAATTCGCTGTTATTTTTTATATTTCTTCTGGGTTTATTTCTCAGAATCTACAATCTTGGTACTGAGAGCATTTGGTTCGATGAGGCGGTTTCGGTTGCGGCATCGAAGCTCGGATTTCTAGAGCAAATAAGATGGAGCTTGGCTTCGAGTGACAACAACCCGCCTCTATACTACGCATTTCTCCGTGTCTGGGTTCTCTTGTTCGGGGACTCCGAATTCGCCGTCAGGCTCCCCTCTGCTATATTCGGGTCGTTCAGTATTCTGCTTATATATATAGTCGGCGCTCTGCTCTTCAATAGAAAGGCTGCACTGCTTTCGGCGCTGATCCTGGCTGTTTCCGTATTTCATATCCAGTTCTCTCAGGAAGGAAGGGCGTACAGTCTTGCGGCCCTTCTCACTCTCCTTTCTTATTATTTCTTTTTAAAGAGTGCCGCTGAGAGAACCGGTACCAATTCACTAGGCTATGTCATATCGAGCGCGCTCTTGATATACGCTCACTACTACGGCCTGTTCATCATCCTTTCTCAAAACATCTTCTGCGCGTGGCAATATTCGACGCACAGGAAATCAGGAGCGTCCGACTTCAAGAAATGGATTGCGCTCCAGGTGATTCTGGGAATTATATGTATTCCGGGATTATATATCTTATACCGTCATTCGATCGGGATTCAGAACCGGTTTTGGCTTTCCCCTCCCACGTTAAAGGTCCTCTACGACTGCTTCGTATTATACTCGGGATCGACGTATCTCCTCATATTGCTCGCCGTGCTGTCGTTACCGGCGGTGATTAGCACCCGGTATTTTGGAGGAGTCTTCAACCCCCCGGCCCGCAGCCCCGGGGAAGTCGGCGCGTCTTATTCGAGCAGCGTCTTTCTCCTCTTACTGTGGCTCTGCGTTCCGGTGGCCGTGCCGTTCCTGATATCGCTCGTTTCGACGCCGATTTTTTTCTACAGATACACAATCGTCGGGTCTCTCGCATTCTATGTGCTCGCTTCATTCGGTGCTGTTAGAACAGGCGATAAGAGATTCATTCTCCTCGTTACGGGATTAGTTCTGATTTTTTCTTCCGTCAATATTTTCGGATATTATGAACGGGTGGATAAGCCCGCATGGCGGGCCGGCATTAATTATATCGAATCCAATGCCGGAGCCGGGGATGTTATAGTTTTATATCCCTGGTACGAGACGGAAGCCGCCGTCTACTATGCCGAACGGGACGATTTGACGATCATATCTCTCGCGGACGAGTTTTATTCCGCACCCGATACGGGGGATAATGAATTCTGGCTGGTATTGTGCGACCGCTGGCTCGACGATGTGGGGAATACAAAGGGGACGGTCGAAAGAAGAATCGGAGAGAGCTACGATGTGCTGGATACGAAAGAACTCCCTTACCTTTACATATATCGTCTCAAGCGGAAAAAGAATGAATAGACAGGCGTAAAAATCCATGTAATTCAGGGGGGTACTTGGTTTAATGGCGAACGAAATAAAGTTCAGATCGGGTTTCATATCGGTAATCGGCAGGCCCAACGTGGGTAAGTCGACACTGATCAACGCGGTTACGGGTATGAAGATAGCCGCCGTCTCCGACAAGCCCAATACGACGAGGAACCGGATTCTCGGCATTAAGACGCTCCCAGGCGCGCAGCTCGTATTCATCGACACCCCCGGAATACATAAAGCCAGGGGGAAGCTCGGGAAGGCTATGGTTCATACGGCAATGTCAGCGATCCATGAGGCTGACGTGATAATGATGATGATCGAAGTCAAAGACCCTTTCGGGAAAGGAGACCGCTTCATTATCGAAAACCTCCCGAAGCCCGCAATATTGGTCATCAACAAGATAGATACGGTAAAAAAAGGAGACATACTCGGAATAATCGATGAATCGAGGAGATTCGAGGGAAAGTTCCTCGAGGTCATACCCATATCGGCCAGGAATGCTGACGGGATCGGCGACCTCCTGGACACGGTCGTCAAATACATGCCCGAAGGGCCCCGATATTTCCCGGAAGACATGGTCACGGACCAGCCCGAAAGGTTTCTGGCCGCCGAGTTTATCCGGGAGAAGATTTTCCAGCTGACCAGGGAAGAAATCCCTTATAAGACCGCCGTGGTAATAGAAGAATTTAAAGACGTTCCCGAGAAGGAGCTCGTCAGGATATCGGCGCTCATATATGTCGAAAGGGTAAACCACAAGGGGATTATCATAGGAAAGAAGGGGGAGATGCTGAAAACGATAGGCAGTCAGGCGCGCGAGGATATCGAAAGAGTGCTCGGGACAAAAGTGTTTCTCGAGCTCTGGGTGAAGGTAAGTGAAAGGTGGACGGATAGGGAAAATCTGATCAAAGATTACGGCTACGGGACATGACATATGAAGAAAGGGTCTGTTCTCGGATTCCTTAAAGACAATTATTTGATAATACTGATTTTTATCGTTGGCGTCATACCGAGGTTTTATGACCTGGGAGGGGAGAGTGTGTGGTATGACGAGGCGGTCTCGATCACGGTCTCCAAGCTCGGGTTTGCGGACATCATCAAGTGGGTATTCGATAATCCGGCTGAGACTAATCCGCCATTTTATTACATGATTCTCAGTTTTTGGGTTCCCGTTTTCGGTGATTCCGAATTTATCGCAAGGGTGCCCTCGGCCGTGTTAGGCTCGTTATCCATTTTCGCCGTATATGCCGTCGGCAAGCTCCTTTATAATAAAAAGACAGGGCTCGTCGCTGCGCTTATACTTGCTACATCCGTTTTTCATATCAGATATGCTCAGGAAGCACGGGGTTATACCCTCATGGTCTGCCTGATGCTGGTTTCGTATTACTGTCTTCTCCAGCTCACGATTAAAAATAGAACGATGTACGCCGCTGCTTATGTAGCTTCGACCGCTCTTCTCGTCTATACGCATTATTACGGTGTTATGATTATTCTGGCCCAGAATATCTTCTGTCTTACGCTGCTTATCAAGTATAAGAAAATCGGGGAGCTCGGTATCGGCGGGTGGTTCAAACTTCAGGTGATAACCGCGTTATTTCTATTGCCCTGTTTCGTATTCCTCGCGGTAATTGCGCTCAAGATACAGAAGGGGTTCTGGATTTCCGAGCCGACCTCTGAAGACATATGGCAATATTTCACGATCTATTCGGGGTCGATCTATCTTTTGATTTTATTCCTGGCATTTTCGTTGTATTCAGTAATCGGCCTTAGAAAAGTTAAGGACTCCAAGCGAGCTAAGAAGTCCCTGGGACCCGCGAGTGAACGACCAGGCGCGCTCGGGATATCGCAAGGTTGGAGGCTCTATATGCTCCTCCTCTGGATGCTCGTGCCCGTTGTGGTTCCGTTCCTGATCTCACTCGTTTCTTCTCCGATTCTGATATTCCGCTATACTATCGGGGCTTCTCTCGCCTTTTATCTGTTAGCGTCGAACGGGATCGGGAATATGAATAACAGGTGGCCGATTCTGGCTGCCGCGGGGCTTATAGTTCTTTTTTCCTATTTCAATATCAGCGCCTATTATAAAACCGTCGGCAAGCATCAGTGGAGAGAAGTGATGAGCCATATAGAATCTAATGCGCGAAGCGGCGATGTAATAGTAGTTTCGCCGATCTACGAGAGGATTACCGCTGCGTACTATAACAGAAGGAAGGATATAAAAATAGTTCCGCTCGTGAAGACATTTCCTTCATTCGAAGGTTTGGGTGACGGAAACATCTGGTTTGTCTTTCACGCTCATCCTGAAAGCCGGAAGAATACGAGGGAAGGGCTTGGCCAAAAGTATACTATCAACGAAATGAGTTATTACAAGCTCGACTTGTTTCAGCTGAGGGAAAAATAGTAACCCTTGATTAAGGGCCATAATCAATTCCTTTATTTGGAGCGTTTCCTATCGCCCTTTAAAAATAGGCTTCCTCTTCTCGGCGAACGATCTCTGCCCCTCCTTATAGTCCTCGCTTTCCTGTACGGTCAGGGTCATCTTTTTTAACAGGTCTTCGTCAGCCCCGCTGATCACCTGGTTTCTCTGCCATATGTTTACCATCTCCTTGAGCGCTTTCAGGGAGAGGGGGGCGTTTTCGGTTATTTCGCCGACCATGTCGTTCGTGAATTTTTCGAGCTCTGAGCCGGGAACCGTAAAGTTGATCAGCCCGATTCTTTCCGCCCTCTCTGTGCCGATCGGCCTTCCCGTAAGGAAGAGTTCTTTCGTGTATCCGGGTCCGATAAGGTTTAGGAACCTCCGGACGCCCCTGTACGAGTATATAACCCCGAGCTTTGCGGGCGGCATTCCGAAAAGGGAGTCCTTCACCGCGATTCTGATATCGCATGTGGCGGCAATCTCGAGCCCGGCCCCGAAGGCGTGTCCGTTCATCATGGCGATCACGGGGTAAGGGAAATTTTCTATTGAATTGAGAGCCTTAGGTAGAGGATTGTCCCCGGAATGGTTCCTAACCATGTCGTCTTTGCCTATCGAGCCGATGTCATAGCCCGAAGAAAATGCCTTGTCCCCGGCCCCCCTGATGACTACACACCTGGTTCTGTCTTCCTCCCTTAATCTCTCAAGGGCCGATTCCAGGCCCAGAAGCATTCCGGGGGTCAGGAGGTTCCTTTTATCGGGCCTGTTGAAAACAATCCTGCAGACCGCTCCCTCCTCCTCCACAATCAACTCATTTTTATCAGGCATGCGGGCCTCCGGAGTAGGTATCAAAGACTAACAATTTAGTATCGACACCGGGGATGCTTTGTCAAATTCCGGCCCCGGGAGCGAGTGCGGGCTGGAGCAATTTGAAAATATTAGTTATTATTAGTAGCTTATTAATAGCGGGGAGTGATAAAATGCCACTATTCGAGTATGACTGTGACAAGTGTATTGAAAAATATAACAGGGATATAGACGCTCTGGTCGCCAAGCTGAATAAAACCAACGCGGCGAAGATTAAAAAAGAGAATCCCGGTTTTCTGTATATAGAGGTTACGGACGGCGATAAGAACAAACAGCTCTTTGCGCTCGGCGAGAGGGGCACCAGCAGGAGCGCGAAAAGGTTTCGCTACAAGCTGGATAATAACAAAATACTCTACCTGGAGCTGAAGAATTTTAGATTTAGCTCGCTCGTTTACGAGAAGGACGAGGATAAGGACTTGAAATGTCCGCTTTGCGGGACGAAAGACGTCCGCAGGGTGTTTTCGACCTTCAAGGCGATATTCGAAGACAAGAGCAAGAGGGCGCCCCGTCGCGGAGATGAGCTCAGGTGGCATCTCGAATATAAAGAGCAGAAAGACGAGGAAATGAGGAACGACTGGGTTGGACAGGAGCACTTGAATCAGTATTTCAACAGATAATAAAAACTAGGAGAGGGAATTAGATGCCGCTTTACGAGTATGAATGCATTCCGTGCAGAAAGAACGTGGAAGACTCCTTAAATGCGATTCAGAAAGGGGTTACTAAGAAATTGGTATCGGAACTGGTGAAGAAGCACGACAACATAAACCATATCGGCGTGCTGGATCTCGAAGCGGAAGAGGTCTTGGCCGAGCACGGGAAGCGCGACAGGGACGCCGTGGATTTGAACTATTATCTCCATGACGGAACTACGCTGGTTCTATTTAATCTGAAAAAGAATTTCCGATTCTCGGAGCTCATATACGAGCCGGGGGACGAGAAAAAGCTCAAGTGCCCGCTTTGCGGGACGAAGAAGGTCGAGAAAGTGGTATCGAGCTTCGCTTTTACAAGCGACCTTTCGACGAATATGCCAAAACCTGACCTCGGCAACCTCCCCCCGTCCGTAAGGGACAGGACATTCCTGGGCGAGTACATAGAAGAAAAAGACAGGCCGAAGAAAAATCGTTGATGCTCAGTGAGTTATAGAGGGTGGAGGCCGGTCGTATGGCCGACATGGCTATGCGTCAGCGGGCATCAAACTCAACTGTACTACACTTTATAGGTTCTATTGGTGATATTCTCTATGCCTGGATATCGAATTGTAGGTATATCTATATCTTTGAGCCCGGCGGACAGAAAATCAAGCGGTGAGAAATTGCCAATTGTATCTTGAATCGCGGTTATAACTATTGTAATAATAGTTTTACTGCATCAAACACAAAATAGCGATTCTGATCCTGCAGCACCCCTTGAGACGGCTGTCGTCGTCGGTGACATTGTGGTGGAGTTCTCTCCCGCCGACGGCACGATAATCAACCAATGGTCGCTGCTCGATCTCCTCGACCCTTATAAGATCGGATACGATTCTCTCGGTGCTTCTGGAACACTACGTTTCCTGAGTTCGAACAAGGGACCAGGGATTGGGCGCACGGGAACGCCGTCATCCATGACCCTTCGGACGATTCTATCATTGTTTCACTCCGCCATCAGGACGCAGTTGTAAAGTTCAGCAGGCAGACGGGTCAAATAGTCTGGATACTGGGGACCCATGACAATTGGGACCCGGTTCAGTTCGGCAGTTTTTTGCTGAACCCCGTAGGGGATGATTTCCTGTTCCAGTACCATCAGCATGCGCCGGAAATTACGGATGAAGGAACTATTGTGCTTTATGACAACGGCAACTACAAGGCGACGCCTTTTGATCCGAAATTGCCGGCGACGGAGAATTTCAGCCGTGCAGTCGAGTATTCTATAAACGAAGACACCAAAGAGGTTACTCAAGTCTGGGAATTCGGAGAATTTGACGATCCGGTACGTTATGCCCCGTTCATAGGAGATGCCGATACGCAGCCGCTCACTGGAAACGTGCTCATAACACACGGCGGAGTCACAACGGATGCGGAAGGCATACCTTCAGACAGTATCCCCACGTCAAAGACTTCGGTTTATCTAATAGAAGTCACGCACACGACGCCCGGCGAAAAGGTATTCGAACTTTCAATAGTCGATACGACGCCTGAAACGGCAAACGGCTGGACTACTTACAGATCGGAAAGATTGCCTAGTCTCTATCCTTAAGAGCGGGCTTCTTTATTAACTCTTGTTTCGGTATGACTCCCTGGGTTTCCCGAATCTCTTGCCGAGTTCGCGGTAAATGTCCTCCGGGGTTATACCGAAATAAGAAAGCGCGATGAGCGAGTGGAACCACAGGTCTGCTGTTTCATACACTATTTCGTCCCTATCCCCGTTCTTGGCCCCGATTATAGTCTCTCCCGCCTCCTCGCCGATTTTTTTCAGTATTTTATCGACCCCTTTTTCGAAGAGGCCGCTGACGTAGGAGCCTTCGCGGGGGTTTCTCTTCCTGTCCTCGATTACCCTGAAGACTTCATCGAGTGTCCTGTCCCCGCTTTCGGACCCGAACGAAGGCGAGCTCTTTTCGTTCCCTTCGACGGAGACAAAGAAACAGCTTCTCCTGCCCGTGTGGCAGGCGACCCCCGTCTGCCTGACGAGGACGAGGACCGTGTCGCTGTCACAGTCGAAGAACATGTCCACAACCTCCTGCACGTTTCCGGACTCCTCTCCCTTCATCCATAGCTTTTGTCTGGACCTGCTCCAGAAATGCGTGCGTCCAGTCTCCATCGTCTTCCGGAGCGATTCCTTATTAGCGTAAGCGAACATGAGCACCTGGCCGTTTTCCGCATCCTGAACTATGACGGGCACGAGCCCGCTCTCATTGTATTTAATTTCGTCCAAATCCATTTTTTGCCTCCGACCCGTTAATATTAACCAATTACCGGCTGATTTCCGAGGGGGCCGGCTTTACATCCTTATTTTAATTACATATATTTATATACTCAATCCGGTGATGTTTCCCATAGGGGGTGTTTTCAGATGGCGAGAGTAACAATAGAAGATTGTCTTGAGAAGGTCGTAAACAGGTTTGCCCTGTCAGTAGCTGCGATGAAGAGAGCCAAACTCCTTGTAAAGGGGGCCATGCCTCTCTCGGAAGAGACCGACAACAAGGAAGTAGTAACTTCGCTCAGGGAAATTGCCGAAGAGAAAGTAAGAGTCATCTACCCTGTCGGACAGGACCAATACTAGAGCCAGGCACCGTAAACAGCCCTTCATAAAACCTGCAGCTGGAGGGAGGTCAGCCCCGCTCGGTATTTTCAATCCTGGGTCTCCCTCATCACTAATTGCTGTTTCCAGATTGGTGGTATATGTTTTCAAACGCTTTATCATACGGTGAGATGGGTCCGGACGATGAGGATAGGAATAGATACCGGCGGGACATTCACGGATTTTGTCTTCTACGACGGCGGGAATCTTCTTACACATAAAGTCCTATCCACCCCGGATGACCCCTCGGTTGCGATAATTTCCGGTCTGAGTCAAGTACTCGGCGGACGTTTTGCCGATGCGGATATAGTTCACGGGACAACTGTCGCTACGAACGCCCTCCTCGAGCGGAAGGGGTCGCGCATTGCCCTCGTAACGACAGAGGGCTTTGAAGACGTGATAGAGATTGGGAGACAGAATAGAGGGGAGCTTTATAACATATTTTGGGACGCTCCCAAGCCGCTCGTGGAAAAGGAACTCAGGGTAGGAATAGCGGAGCGCACCTCGTTTAGCGGTGAGATACTAAAAAAGATAAAGCGGACTGATCTCGAAAGATTGCTCTCGAGGCTGAAAAGAATTAAACCCGAAGGTATAGCGGTTTCCTTTCTTCACTCATACAGAAATCCCGGAAATGAAAATATAGCGGCGCAGTACTTGAATGCTCTCGGGGTTCCGGTCTCGATGTCTTCCCGGCTCCTGCCCGAATTCAGGGAATACGAGAGGACCTCCACCGTCGTCGCCAACGCCTATCTGCTCCCGAAGGTGAAATCATACATGAGCGCGCTTTCCAGGAGATTTTCCTCCCGCGGAGGGGCTGGTCACAGGATATCGGTCATGCAGTCGAGCGGCGGGGTCACCACCCCGGAACAGGCCGGGGACGAGCCGGTCAGGATTCTTCTTTCAGGGCCGGCCGGCGGGGTAGTAGGGGCTTTTAATATATCCCGGCTGACGGGTTACGGAAAGGTAATTACCTACGACATGGGCGGCACCTCAACGGACGTCGCTCTCTGCGACGGCGGCTTGAGATTCAGCACCGAAACAAGCATAGACGGGATTCCGCTGAAAATACCCATGATAGATGTGACGACCATTGGGGCGGGCGGCGGGTCGATCGCGCATATGGATCCCGGGGGCGCATTGAAGGTAGGGCCGCGGAGCGCGGGTGCTGACCCCGGTCCTGCGTGTTACGGGAAGGGCCTCGACCCCGCAGTAACCGATGCCAATCTGGTACTGGGCAGAATCAATCCCGACCGCTTTCTAGGCGGGAGGATGAAGATCAGCCCTGAAAAATCGAGGGCCTCTCTGGGCGTCCTCGCGAAAAAGTTCGGTCTCTCAATCCCGGAGCTTTCGGAGGGAATAATAAGGGTGGCGAATGCAAATATGGAGAGGGCTCTACGAGTGATTTCGGTAGGGAAGGGCTATGACCCGAGGGACTTCGCGCTCCTTTCCTTCGGAGGGGCAGGCGGGCTCCACGCGTGCGAGCTCGCGGGCGGTATGGAAATAAAGACCGTTATTTTCCCGAGAGACCCGGGCGTACTTTCGGCGTTGGGGATGCTTATGGCGGATACGTTTAAGGATTTCGGCCTTACTGTATTCCTGGGCGGGAAAAAAGCAGATAGAGTGAAGATTGAGGAGAGCTTCCGGGGGCTCGAGGAAAGGGCAGCGGCTGATTTCATCGGCTCCAGAATAAAATTCGAACGGTTCCTCGATGCACGCTACAGGGGGCAGGCGCACGAGATTACGATTCCATACAGGAAGGATTTCATTAAGGAATTCCACCGTGCCCATGAAAAAATGTACGGATACAAGAAGCCCGGAAACGACGTGGAGGTCGTTACACTCAGGGTAAGGGCTATCGCACAAAGGAGGAGCCTCGAGCTCCCTCCGCTGGAAAAAAGAAAATCTGTCGTCACGTCCGTTAAACATGACGTCGTATTCGGGGGAAAGGGGATCAGAGTAGCCGCGTTCGAGAGGGATAGCTTCTATCCGGGGTTCAAATTCCCGGGGCCTGCGCTGGTGTTTGAGGATACGTCCACACTTTTTATCACGCCGGGTTACAGGTGCGAGGTGGACGGCTGGGGGAATATTGTGGCAAAAATATGATGCTCACGAAATATTTGATCAAATTTGCTAAAGCTGTAATACCCGATCAATATCACGGTAAAGCTGCTGAGATATATCAGGACAGAGACAGCATCATGCATGCGGTTCCCTTTATAGGGATAAAGTTCTTCTGTCCTTGTTGCGGTTGGTATTTGCGTAAATTTCTTCCATTCGGCGTTAAATTACGGCCTAACGCCCTTTGTCCGAGATGCCGTTCATTAGAGAGACATCGTTTATTATGGCTTT
>Ga0184615_10001876_pt1 | contig 11312 bp, 6 predicted proteins | sample PLM4_65_coex_FD_133134 | JGI IMG/M metagenome (GOLD analysis project Ga0184615, IMG submission 133134) | Groundwater sediment microbial communities from an aquifer in East River, Colorado, USA - PLM4_65_coex | ecosystem: Environmental > Terrestrial > Soil > Riparian zone | place: USA: East... | reverse complement strand
TGGTCCTCAGCCTAATTCTCAATCATATTTCCATTCAGCTTCAACTGAACCTGGAGTTTGAATTTGACTTATTCAAATTACTTCCGTGATATTCTTCACACTGAACAATTACCACTACGAAATCCCTTGATAAGTTTTATCATATTCCACCTATTCCTTCAATATAAACCACCAATTTGGTTTTATTGTTGTATTTCGACATCTCCTCCGAAGTAAGTTTTTCAAGTGGCATGCAGTATCAAAGACGCCTCCGCTTAAATATACACCAGCGGCGCGCATCAAATTGGCTTTAGTTCTGCTTTTCATAATCTACGTGCGGAAAGTCGATGTGTATACCAGTGCGGACTAGTAGTAGCCCCAAGATGCGCTTTTGATATTTTGTCACAGCAATGATCTGACAAAGGTCCCTGGCAAGCCACACGCCCTAACTTATGGTCAGGGTCCGATGCAGGTTTGCCGGCGAGACTCGTACGTGTCGAAGTAGTATATGCTGGTTTCAATTTCTTCAGCGTAGCAACGATGAAACAGAATCTTTTATGGCTTTAAAACGATGATGACAGTCCCATTGCTATCGGCGTCGGGGTCATGATTGGCTGATGATTGATAGGTCAGACCAGTCCTTGTGATGTTCGTAGCTGTAAAGGTGATACTGGCTGTACTCGATTTAATACTTGTCTTTGTGATCGAACAAATGCCATTTGAATTGGTGACGCAGGAGACATTTCCAGTTGCACCATTCGTCCATTTTCCATAAACGGTTGCTCCAGCGACAGGTCTATCGTAATTATCATGTACAAGGATCGTAACCGTACCATTCCATTTCGTTCCAGATGGAATAGATGAACGATCCAAATCGCCAATGTGGAGGGTGGTGGCGAGAGCGCTGGTTGGAGTGGCTGTGGGTGTTGCTGTAGGTGAAGGCGTGGAAGTAATGGCTGGCGTCAATGTAGGTGTGGCTGTCGGTAATGCTCCACTGGCCACCAGATTGTAAGCGGCGAGAACATCAATCCGACCAGAGCCAAAATCATTGTCGGCACCTGCCGGGCCTAAATCCACGGCCGAGTTGGTCAAGGCAGTGCGCAGGTCAGCTACGCTCAAATTCGGGAAAGCACTGAGCAACAAAGCTAATGCCCCGCTTCCATGCGGTGCTGCTAGCGATGTCCCAGTCGCTGTCGTGTATAACCCATACAAATCAGTCGTGCGCACATTCACTCCCGGCACGACGACCGCTGGATACATAACTGACTCACTCACCCCGCAATTGTTGGGGCCACGACTGCTCAAGTTATAGATGAGATCACTGTTATCAACGGCTCCAACGGGGAAGGCAGCTGGATTATTGGCCGGGCTGGCGCCTGTAGAATTGCCGGGCCCATAGTTGCCGGCGGCGAAGACAGGTGTGATTCCGCCAACGACAAGTGCCTGTAAGTCTGGCTCGAATTCAAGGTTACAGCCCGGACTGCCAAAGGACCATGAGTTGTTGACCACGTTTGGCGCGTCCAAGGTGGCGAGATTATTATCGGGGTTCAGTAGCCACTGATAGCCTTGATGGATAGCGCTCGCATAAGCCACGCCGCCGTCGTTAAAGATTTTGACCGCGATCCACCGGGCGTCTGGAGCCACGCCAATCGATGAGCCGCCTGCGTCGCGCCCCACGATCACGCCTGTAGTCCACGTGCCATGACCGTTAATATCAGTGGGCGTCGTTGGGTGCTCTCCATAAGGATCGTACCAACTATTGGTACCCCCGCGCCACTGACCCGAGAGGTCGGGGTGACTGCTGCTTACGCCAGTATCCATGCTTGCCACCACAACTCCCTGGCCGCGAAAACCAAGGCTCCATAAGGCTGGAGCGTTGATCAAGCTGATGTTCGGCTCCGGCTCGGAAGATGATGATTGAGTGGGCGCTGGGATAGCTGTGTCCGGGATGACATGGGCTACGCCCGGAAAAGAAGCCACTTCGGTGATTACTGCCGGTGTTGCGGTCAAGGCCACCGCGTTTTGTATCCACAATGGAGTAAAGGTGGAAACCTCTCCTGTAGCCTTACGTGCGTTCAACAAATTAAGCAAGCCCACCTGCGATCCAAACGCTTTGGCTTGCAGGGCCTGGATCAGATTGCGTAGTCGTTCGGAGCGGCTTCGCCCGGTGATGGTGAGAAGGTCTACTTGGTTCGACAGGATAGCGATAGCCCTTACCTTGTCATTGGGGGCCTGGCTATTCAAGCGTATTTGTAGCGCAGGGTCGATGACTTGGACTGACTTGGATGCAACAGAGGGAGAACCCTGTGCGGCAACAGGTGACCACAATAAAAAAAGCAAGACCAGCAAAAGAGAATAAGTTCTTTTTTTCATGGGTACATCTCCGGCGCGGATGAAGCGATTTTGTGATCCAACCAATGGAAGAGATCAGGTTTCAAAGTCACTGCAAGCCATACACCGCCCAATAAAATGGATAATAAAAGCGATGCCATGGTAAACATCGGAGCAAGAGGGTGACTGGAAACGATAATGGGGCGATTGACAACCGTTGTGGCAGGAGTAACCATCCAGGGAAATTCCAGAACGGCATCTTCTAATCCTGTTCGATGGACGACGACCGATACCTTCCAATCACCGGAAAGGTCTATCATATCTGTTGCGATTTGGTAATTCCCGTCCTTCTCGGATAAAGTCGCGTTGAGTTGAATTTCATCCTGTTTGCCCGGGCGCGTTAATTTCACAATAACATCTTCAATGGGCGCCGGGGTTGGGCGCCGGGTATTGAAGACACCGACTATTATGAAATTCTGCCCGGGTTGATTTGGCTTGATGGAGAAATTGACGAGCAGGTCATCTGCCGTGCTGGATAATGAGATCGGTTGCGCGCTTTCGGCAGATGCTTGCACAGGCGGGTCAAACTCCGGACCTCGGGCCGGCGGCGTGGACCCCAGGAATGCCGCCAGCAGAAAAATCGCGACGCCTCCCAGCAGTTGCAGGCGCAGTGTCATTGCTGGATTTGCCTTACCGAAGATCATCCATGCCATCTTCTGCGGAATTAATTTAAAGAGAAGGCGGGCGACCTTGGGATGAAAAAGTGATGCGTGCCACAATCCAATCAAGCCGGTTAAGATCACGAAAAGACTCTTGAAGATCAGAGCTTCTCCATATGACGTGAGCAATAACGCATCCAGAGAAGCGACTTGCTGTCCCCCGGAATAGATGCCAGTGACGATCAAAATCGCCACACCGGCTGCGGCCATGTAGCCGAACTGCACATAGATCTCGCGCGCCAGGGCATACTGTTTGTTCCAAGCTCGTAACTGCGGGGCGACCAGAAAGATCAAGGCGATCTGTCCTCCGATCCATATGCCGGCTCCCAGAAGATGAAATGCGTAGACGATCATTCGCGTTGGGGAAAAATCGTTGAACGCCGATGCATGGCTATTCATCGCCTGCAAGAAAATCCAAAGGGTCGCAAACGAGAAGAAAAGAATATTCCATATCTTCGCTTTTGCAGGATGGATAATCCCCTGAGTCGCTGCGCGTTCCGGTTTGAGCCAGTAAAGGATCAAGAGTGCGATGGCGATCAGGCAGACCTCGCTTGCCAACTCCCGCTTGATATAAACAATGCTCGCGAGACTCGCGATCAACTTCCAATTGAAGTTTTGAGTTGACCCCGCCCCTTGGATGCTGATGGATTTTTCCCAAAGCATGAACAGCCCGGCGATAAACGCGATGATACTGAACCAAAGCGCGGACAAGATCAATTTGCTTTGTAAGGAAGATAGAACAATTATCTGTTCTTCCTGGATTTTTTTTCGGACAGATGGCAAAAGGAAGAGGATCACAATCAACGCGCCAATCATGGCGGCAAAGGAGAGCAAGCCGATCCAATGGAAAGCCACTTCCGCAAGCGGCGTTGTGTTTTGTGTTTGACCGGATCCTTCGCGGCTGACCGACTGTCCTACCCCAAAAACGATGAAGCCTGAAATCACATGCAGGTCTTCATCGCTGACCGTACGCCAGGTCACGCGATAGGCGCTTGGGGGCATGTCGGGCAGGTCAACAACGACGACGGATGGATCTTGGGCGTCTGCATAAGGTTGCAATTCCCAGGTCTTGTTATTCCCATCCTGCAAAGTAATGGTTGTGAACTCAAGCTCGAGCCGCTCGCTGAACCAGAACCGCATTTGTTTCGGCGCGGACGCGAGCACCAATCCATCCGCCGGGTCCGTGCGCAGGAGAAAGGCGTGAGCCGAAACTCTGACTGGGTTGGACGACAGGGCAAAGGCAATTGCCAGGATAAGCCCAGCCAGCGCGGAAGTTGCAAAATGTTTTCGCATTATTTACTGAACGACTGTATGTTCCAAGCGCACGCCGCCGAGGATGACCGTAACTTTGCTCCCCTTTGTCAGCACGCCTCCCGAATTCATCAGTACAGCGTAATATGTCACGCCAGCCTGGTACTCGCCACTGTGGGAATGGTTCATCCACGGAGTGTCGAAGATTTTCCCGGTAGCCTCGTCCATGATCGCCGGGGGATTTTCCCCCTCGTGAATAATCAAAGCCTTGTCCGGATCGATCACCTGATAGCGCAGGTCAATCATCCCGCCCCCGGCCGTCAGTACAACCCGCACGATGTGGACCCCGGTCGCCTCCTCGAAAGCCGCCTGGGAGATGATGGCCGGTTCCTGCTTTTCTTCAGGCTTTAATGCTGTCGAAGCACGGCTCCACAGGATCGCGCTCGTAATTAAGATCAGTCCTAGTACTGCCGCAAGGATCCATCTTGCTACCCATACTGTACCGAGTGCTCGAATTGGTTTCGATGTTGTGCTGTTATCCATTTTCCTTTTTCATCCTGCACGAACGGTATTGAACAACACCATAATATTTTTCCGGGCTGATTTCTTATCAGAGAGGGGATGCGCTTATTAGGCAACATCCCCTCCTGGATCGAACTTATCTAACGATGGTTATCGTTTTAGTCATCTTATGGCCGGTTCACAGTGATGCTCATACCGTTGCTATCGACCTCCGGGTCGTGGTTATCGCTTGACTGATAAGTCAAGGTGGCGTGAGTCACGCCAGTCACAGTGAATGTAACCGTGGCGATACTAGTATTGATTCTGCCACTGGTCACGAAGCACGTGCCGCTGCCGTTGGTGATGCACGAGAGCGTCTGGCCACTTGTATCGCCAGCGCCCCAAGTACCAGTCACCGTGGCACCGGAGACTACACTGTGGCCAGCGTCATGAATGGTTATTGTCACAGTGGCTCTCCACCTGTTTGGAGGAGGCGGAGTTACGGGAGCGCTGGTGCTATCCAAATCGCCAACGTGCATGGTAGTAAGAGCAGGACTGACCGTGATTTGCACTTCATCGAATTCTATGAATGCGTCATCAACAACCGTGAGCCGCAGAACATAGGTATCATCGGTAGAGAAGCTCGCGGTTGTGTCCACTGCATTGGCGTTGCCAAAGGTTACCGTTCCTCCACCACTCTGTTGTGTCCAGGTTGTAGTGACAGCGGCACAGCCGTCGTCGTTGACTGTTCCGTTGAGGTTCGCTGAAGCTGGCAGGGTGATGGTCTGATCTAGACCAGCGTCAACGACCGGCGACTGGTTCACGCACCCAGCTCCGACTTCGATAAACGTCAGCATTCCGCCCGGGAAGGCTCCCGCGTTCGTCAAATGCAACTGGCGGTTATATAGCGGGAACTTCGCCCCTGCTGCCGCGCCTGGTGGAATGGTTACGATCGTATCCAGCGTCGACCCGGCAGGAATCGTCTCCCCCACAACATCATATGGGAATGTCACCGGATACGCGTCCCTGCCAATAACGCGTTGATGCATGCCAAGCATCGTCATTGTATGGTGAAGTGATCCGCCATTCACGTAGCGTAGCAACACCCGATCCCCCGCGTCCGCTGAAATATTGCTGGTCTGTGGAAATGCCTTTCCATTGATCAGCCAATACTTGGGCGCATAGTTGACTGTGTTGAAGGTCGTCGGGTTGGCGTTGAATGCCGGGTCGACCTCGCTGAGCACGAGCGTGGCTTCGGTGTCGTAGGCACTGGCGGCAGTGTTGTAAGCCTGCCCCGCCGTCGCCGGGCGGACGATGAGCGCTCCATACAACCCCATCAGCACTCCTCTGCCATCCGCGCTTCCATAGAGATAAGTGCCAGGATTGCTGGCAGTGAAGGTATACGAGCCTGTCACTATCTGTCCCGGAAATTCGAGCGCGACGCTTCCTGGCACATCAACATCCGTGAGGTTGATCGTTACCTCATCCCCAATGTTCACATCGAGGACCGGACCGGGCAATTGAGCCGGTGGACAGCCGCTGCCGGTATCAACTGAGAAGCCCCAGATGGGCACGACGGTACTGTCTGGCATCGTGACGCTTCCAGTTGAAGCGCACAGATTGAACGTCACGGGCGCAAAAGCCGGTGCTGGTTGAGGCATGGCCGCGGCTGGGATGTTGCTGAGCAACGTCACGATCAGCACTGAGATAAAGCCTGTTACAAGTTTTCTGGTAATTGTTGTTTGCATGGCAGTTACTCCTTATGATTCGTGTAACGCCAGGCTACGGCTTTAAGACCGTAATGCTGGTGCCGGTGCTATCGCCATCCGGGTCATGGTTAATGCCCGAGTTATACGTCTTTGAGGCGTGGGTCACGTTGTTAACCCTGAATGTCGTTTGAAGGACGCTCGAATTTGAGAGATTTCCAGTATGGACCTGACATTGGCCGCTTGAGTTTGTCAGGCATGATGTAGTCGCCCCGCCGCCTCCGGAACCGGGGATGCTCCAAGAGCCGCTCACCGTTGCCCCTGATAGCGGGTTGTGGCTGGCATCATGCAAAGTAATAGTAACAGTCGCCTTCCAGTTCGCCCCCCCGGCGTTCGCGCCTGAGCCATCCAGATCTCCTACGTGCATAAAGTTGAGGACGGCGCTACAACCGCCCGGTGGATCGACACGCAATGCAGTAGCCATGCCGCCAAAGCCTTCGTCAAAGTTGGTAAACTCGAAAAGGGCGTGGCTGTGCCAGGGGAAGTAGAACTCGCCGCACTGGTTGTAAGAGGTGACACCCACCGGTAATTCGCCTGTCTGTCCCAGTTGGGGGTCGCCACTGTAAAACGTGACCCCGTCCTTGAACACAAGGTTCTGCAAGCCAGGGATTGTCACTGGAACCGGCGCGCCGCCGGTGATCCACGCGTCCACGTCGTCCCATCTGAATAACAGGTCATAGGTTTGGCCCGAACCGATGGTGCGCGTAAAGTCCTCGAAGGAGATGTCTTCCCCGCCGGGTCCGCGCAACAGTCTGCCGTCGCGGGCAATCACGCGCAAGTGGTTGCCGTGAGGATGGAAGGGGTGGTTCACCATGCCAGCATTGGCGTAACGGATCAGCGCAGGCAATGGGTTGGTGGCAGGATCGTAAGGCTCCACCTGTACCAGCGCCCCATAAGGCTGGCTCGGTAACCAGGACACGCCGTTGTCAGAGATCGTGTCGGGGAACGAGCGTCCATTGACCGTCCAGTAATCATCGTTGAATGCCGAGAAATCATAAGGCAATCCAAGTTCAACCGCCCGGTGAAGATCAGGGTCTATCTCGTTCAACACGATCAGGTACTCACGAGCAGGGTTGAACTGGGTGGCAGAATCGTTGTAGGCATAGTTACTTCCCAGCGATGGGCGGACAACCAAAACGCCATAAAGTCCCATCTGAATCTGCTTGTCAAGGTTGGTGCCGCTCTCGTAGAGGTAAGTGCCGGGTTCGCCGGCTGTGAATGTGTAACTTACCGTTCCCCCGCTGGCTGGGGCTTCATTCGTGAACAAACCGGCGGAACCACCCGATGCTGTTACATTGGATTGCCCAGGAAATACAATCGAAACCGCCTCGGGCAGATTATTGGTCAGGTTGACGGTGACTGTGTCGCCTTCGTTCACACACAGCACGGGACCCGGCGCTTGGAATGCACCGATGGTATAGCCCCACATGTATATGCTGTTGCCGTCTGGGGTGTAGATGTAACCATCAGCAGTATGGAGGCTGAAAGTCGTCCCGCTAGTACAGACCATGCCAATCGCCCCGGACGCGGAGGCGATAGGAACGGCAGAGGCAGGCAATGCCAATAGAACGAGTCCGCAGACGAGCAGGAGGCTCAGTTTGATTTTTAGATTTGCTCTAGTGAACATGATGTTCCTCCTGTCTTACACGATCCACGGATTGAAATACGGCGGGGTCGGTAAGGATTCCGGATATGTCTGGTTGGGATGCGCTTGAGATCCAAGAGTGCCCGGGTAAACCCTCACCTCGGTTACCTGACCTCCCAGACCCGCCGCGCCATCGTTCGTCAATCGATGGACGTTTCTATTCTTAAGCAAATAGGTATCGTAAGCGCCCGGGCCCATATAACTGGGAGCGGTAAATAAAACATCCCGCGCCTCGCCAGGACCTATGTAGATGGTGTTTGTCATGTAACTGAGATCCACCGAGCCATTGCGCAGGAGGGTCGCGTCTTCGCCTACGACTTTCAGTGGAATGCCCGGCAACTGCATGGCTTGCTGTTCGTAACCCAGGCTTGCGAAGCGCAATAACACTCTCTCACCAGCGTTCACCTGGATCAGCGATGAGAGAGGTTGCTCCAGCAACGATGGATCATTGTTGGGCAGGAGAGTGTCCGGATAGGTACGGCCATTAATAGTCCAATAGTTGGCTTTGTAGTTAGGCCACACGGTTTCTTGGATGGATTCGAGGTTGTCGTGCGGCGTCGTCCAGAGTTCATCCAACAGCAGGGCGAACTCCCGATCATAGCCGGTGGAGCCATCGCTATCGTTGTAAGCAAATTTGGTATAGCCTCCCAGCGGAGTACCGTTTTGACTGGGACGCACGTAGACAATGCCCGTCATGCCCATTTGCACATGCTCCACATCCTCGAAGTGACAGTGGTACATGAATGTTCCTGCGCGATGCGGTTTGTAGTAGTAGGGGAAATCCCTGCCCACCGGAACCGCAATCGAGACTTCCGGGACTCCATCGAAGATGGCGGTCGCGTTCGGGAAGCCGTGCCAGTGGATGGTATGGGAGTCGTCCAAGTCAGGACGCACTACGAGGCCAATGTTGGTCAGAGTGAGATATACATCCGCCTCCTGATCCACGCCGATGATGGGTGCCGAGAGTTGGACAACTCCCTTGTAGTCAACCAGCGCGTCAGGCGTGACGCCCACCGGCACATTCACAAAGCCGAACACGTAGAGCGGGTTGGCGCGGCCGGGCAAGGTGATGTATCCGTCCGTGGCTGCCAGGTGGATATTTACCGCTGGTGGGATGGCTAAAGGCGCAGAGGCTGGTGCGTTTACAGGCGCGAGCGCTGGTTTATCGAGCCGTTGCGCCAATGCTGGCAATGCGCGTCCCGCCAGCAAAGCGAGGCCGCTCAAGCCGCCCACCTTTAGGAAATCGCGCCGGGTCAACCTGCGAGGGGTCAGTTTCATATTCATAATACGTGTTCCTCCTGTCTCTACATCGGGTTTCCCTCTCCAACCTCTCCCGCGCGGGAGAGGTTGGAGAGGGCAGACCTTATCAGGGTAGATCAATCGCGTCCAGATTATCAGTGATTCCGTTGACGCTTCCGTCAAAGAACATGGTGTAGCTGGCGCAGGCTGAAGCTGCTCCAGTCGTGGCTGAGTTGCAGATGAACACATCCTCGCCGCCGCCGGACAGGGTGGGTGCAGAGGTTGTAAAGGCGCCGAGTGTGCTCATGTAAATATTGGCACCCGAGACAGCCACACCATCTACATCTTCGCTATCGTTTGTACCGAGGGCAATGTCACTACCCTCGAAATAATAGCTCCATGTGCAGGTTGTCGTTGCGCCAAAGGTTCCAACGCAACGGAGCAGGTCTTCATCCGCTTCTCCCGTGATGCCCGGAACGTTAGGGTTGTCGAAAGTCGAGACGATGACGCTACCATCAGACAGGATTTCAAAGGCATCAACATCCTCTGCGCTGCTATCAGCCAGCCCCACATCAGAGCCATCGAAGTACATACTCCACGCACCGGCATCGTATTTGATGATGTCTTCATCTTGAACAGAGCCGAGTGTAGGTACTGTTGTGCCGCCGTTGGCTGTGAAGGACATATAAAACGTGTCATTGTCCACGACCAAGAGGGCATCAATGTTCGCGTTGCCTGCCCCACTAACCGGCAGGCCAGCCGCCGAGCCATCGAACACGCGGCTGAAGCCAGTGCCATTCCAGGCAAAGATATCCGCATTGTCATAGGGACCAGCAACACCTGGCACTGCAAAGTCGGTAGCCGTCGAGAAATAGAGTTGAGCGGCAGCCGGTGGCGCCAGTGCGCAACTACCGGATACACCGGGCTGCTCGTCTGCGCCGATGTCGAAGGCTGACCCAAAGGGCCGCCCATCGCTGTCGAAGTCGCAACCTGGCGCGCTCACTGCGCCAACGGCCGCCGTAGCAGAGTCAACCACCGGCGAACCACCAGGCACATGGTAATCGCCCTGCGGATCACTCGGGACGGACTTGACGATCACGGTGACGAAGCTGGGATCCCCACCAAAAGCCAGCGCCTGGAAGTCGAGATTGACCAGATCGAGGAATTGTGGATCGGATGATATGTTGTTCGTGCCGCTCGGGCAGTCGTCAGTGAAGGTAGTGCAATCGTTGTAACTGCCGGTGAAATTTCCGCCGGACGACACCTCCAGATCCATATAGCCAGCCGATGGTAAGCCCTGAGTACCGAGGAGGTCGAGATTGCCATTCAGGTAGAAGGCTTCGTTCTCCCAGAAGATGTTGTTGAACAACACAGGATCACTGAAATTGGGGTTGCAATTGACGACACCACAGTCGAATTGATGGTTCGCGAGCGCGTCCTGCAATGCCTGGCTGTGACCCTCACTGACCAAGCCGGCGCCGTGCGGACAGGTTCCATTCAAAGGCGGGCTGCAGGTCGAGCGGTCAGCATCCTCGGCAGTGGCGGTTGAGATATTGCGGGCAAGTGTGTTGTTGATGACCTGCAAGGAAAGCGGGTCGTCCAGCGAGATGCCGCCGCCAGTGTCGGTTGCCAGGTTGTCCACGATCATGTTGTTGATCATGCGGACCCTGCCAGCCACCGGCGTCAACAAGCGGATACCGCCGCCGTCGTCGTTTGAGGCGTTGCCTTGGATCAAGTTGCGCTCTATATCCACATTGCCGGTTCCAGCCGAGAGTCCCAGTGGGTTGCCCACCGGCTCCTCGCCTGCGATCATGATCCCGCCGCCCTCGTCGAACGCGAAGTTGTACAGAACTTGGTTGTCGTGGATACTGCCGGAACTGA
>Ga0184615_10001875_pt1 | contig 11314 bp, 12 predicted proteins | sample PLM4_65_coex_FD_133134 | JGI IMG/M metagenome (GOLD analysis project Ga0184615, IMG submission 133134) | Groundwater sediment microbial communities from an aquifer in East River, Colorado, USA - PLM4_65_coex | ecosystem: Environmental > Terrestrial > Soil > Riparian zone | place: USA: East... | reverse complement strand
TTCTGCCGCCGGAGGTCGGCGGCGAGCGCCGGCGAAGCGTCGCGCCAGGTCCAGGCGGCGGCGGCCGCCGCGGGGCTACCGGCGCGCAGTCGGGTCGGGGTCGACGGGTCGGCGAACATGGGTGTTGGGTCCACGAATCCACGGCGGAGGAGGAGCCGGATCGGCGGGTCTTTGACTCTAACAGTCTCTGGCGCAGCGCGCGCCACGATATCGTTCCCTCTCGCCATGGCGCCAATCCCTCCGCCCCAGCCCGCTGCAACGGGCGTGTCACGCCGCGGCGCGCGACTTTGGGTACTGCGGCTGACTCACCCGGTGGTCGTCGTCGCTCTCTTGCTCGGCCTGCTCGACGCGCTGCTGGTTGTCGCTCCGGGGGTCTTCGGCGATCAGCGGGCCAACGAGATCTTCTCGCGCTACGACACGCGGCCGGGTGGGATCTACGTCTGGGAGAAACGCTCGCGCATGCGCTTCATGTGGCCGGATTTCGCGACCGAGAACTATTGGAGCGGCTATCGCTGGCAGCACTCCACGGACGCGCTCGGCTTTCGCAATCCTCCCGGAATCCCGCGCGACGTGCTGCTGCTCGGCGACTCGCTCATCCATGGCCACGGTGTCGAAGAGTGGGAGACCGTAGCGCACTTCCTGCGCGCCGAGCACCAGGTGGGCGCGTACAGCATGGCACGACAGGGCGCCGCGCTCTATGACGAGTATGTCTTTCTGCGCACCTATCTCCCGGAGCTCGCGCCGACGAGCGTCCTGCTCTTCGTCTTCCTGAACGACTTCGACGATCTCGAGGTCTATCGCACGACCGCCGAGATCGCCGAGATGCCGGAGCTCGACCGGTTCGACTACGCCGCCATTCGGGAGTGGACGAAGGCGCTCCCGGAACGACTCCCCTCCCGGCCGCGGCGCTGGTTCTGGCGTCGCCCATCCGTGCGCCTGCTGCTCTCCGTCGCGACGGAGCTCCGCGGCCTCGCGTTCACGTTCACCTCGCCCGCCTGGGCTGCCGAGCCCGCGGCGGACCCGCCCTTCCTCGCACCGCTGCTCGACCCCGACCGTCGCGCTCGCCAGGAGCGCTACTACCGGACAATCCTCGGCGATCTTGCCAAGCGCTGTCGCTCGCGTGCCATCACGCTTCGGGTCGTCTACCTCTCGACCCAGGCCGATCCGGGGAGCTACGGCGAGGCCGAGGAGACTGCGGTCCGGCTCCTGCGTGACGCCGCGGGCAGCGATCTGCTCGTCTACGATACCCGGACACTCTTCTCGGGCTGCGAGAGCTGCTTTCTGCCCCGTGACGGTCACTACTCCGCCACGGGTCATCGGCGGCTCGCCCGGTTTCTCGCCGAGAACGTTCTGCTGGGCGCGCTCGCGCCCTAGCCCGGTGATCGAAGCGAGCGCGTCGAGTGCGCCGATCGCTGCCAGCGAAGATGCGCGCAGCGCGCCGCCCCGAGAAGTCCGGTCTGGTCGTTGAGAAGGAGTCGCACCGGTATCGCCTCGAGCAGCGGACGCATGCGGCCTTTGGCGAGAAAAGCTTCGATAAAAGGGCCGCTCCGCAGCCAGTCGAGATTCTTCGAGGCGATGCCACCGCCGACATAAAGGCCACCGGTCGCCATCATTTCGAGTGCGAGATTGCCGGCCTCGGCACCGTAGAGCTTCATGAAGAGGCTGAGCGCGCGCGCACAAAGCGGGCTCGTTCCGGCGGCCGCGCATCTGGAAATCACCGCCGCCGGGTCGCCGGTGCGCATCTCATCCGCGATGGCAGCAGGCTCGGAGTCCGCCGCGAATCGCCCGCTGTCGCGTAGGAACCGATAGAGGTTCGCGAGGCCCGGCCCCGAGACGACACGCTCCCAGCTGACGCGCTCGTGTTCTCGCAGGAGAAAGCGCAGGAGCTCGATTTCGAGCTCGTCGCTGGGCGCGAAGTCGCCGTGCCCGCCCTCGGAGGCGAAAGGCGAGTGCGCGGAGCCGTCCCAGAACAGCCCGGCCTCGCCGAGGCCGGTGCCCGCGGCGATCACGGCACGATGGCCCTTGGCTTGCGGCTCGCCGGCCTGGAGCTCGAGGATCTCGTGCGGTTCGAGCACTTCGATGCCGAAACCCACCGCTTCGAGGTCGTTCAGGAGCCAGGCCTCCTCGATGCCCGCGAGACCCGCGATCTCCTCTCCGTCGACGATCCAGGGCAGATTCGTCACCGCGCAGCGCTGGTTGCGGACCGGTCCGGCAACGCCGACGCAGCAGGCATCGACCGCCAGAGGATGCTGGTGGAGGAACAGCTCGAGGATCTCGCCGAACTGGGCGTGCTCGCGGCTCAGGTAGCTCTCGAAAATCATCGAAGCGCGCGCGAGGTCGCCGTCCAGGGCCGCGAGCGTCGTCGTGGTGCCGCCGATGTCGCCGGCGAGGATCATCGCTGTGCTTCCGGTAGGAGCTTCGCCGGCAGCTCGAACGCGGCGGCCGGGTCGAGCAGCAGCCAGGATCGGCCGGCGGCGGCGAGCGCTTTCGCGGCGACGGCTTCGAGACGCACCGCCGCGGCCTCGACGAGCTGCTCCGGGGTGCCAATGAGGATCTCCTGCTTCACGCCCGGGATCCTAGCCCGCTACCGGTCACTGCAGAGGTGAGAAACTGCTCCAGCCGGCGGCTCGCGTGTCAAGGTACGGTAGCGATCGTCCGGCAACGAGGTGGGTGATGAAATGGCTGTCTCAGTTGGGAGCTCTTCTGGTCCTTGCGTTCTCGTCGAGTTGTGGCGGCGAGGGGAGAGTGGCCCAGACCGCCATCGCCGCGAAGCCCGCTCCTACCGGGGCGGCCGGGGCGGCGGAGTGGCGGCGCCTCACCTGGCGAAGCGAGCGCGGCGAGGCCCAGCCCGAGGACTGGCTCAGAGCGGATGCACAGCTCCGGTCAGCTCTTGCCGTGAAGAACCTTCACCTGGATCGGGGCTTCGGCCAGGATGGCTCCCTGCCGTCGGCCGCAAGCGTCGCGGGAATCGATCCGGCTGACTGGACCTTTCGCGGCCCGAACAATGTCGGGGGGCGCGTTCGATCCGTGCTGATCGACCCCCGAAACGCCAACCGCCTCCTCGCGGGGTCGGTCAGCGGTGGGCTCTGGGAGTCCCTCGACGCTGGCGCCACCTGGCAGCCCATCGGCGACGAGTTGCCCAACTTCGCCGTTGGAAGTCTGGCATTCGATCCTTTGAATCCCGACTCGATCTACCTCGGCACCGGAGAGGGTCAGTTCAACGCCGATGCGATTCGCGGGGCCGGGATCTTCAAGTCAGTCGACAATGGACTTTCCTGGAGCCTTCTCGCCGCCACATCCGGCTGGGCCAGCGTGAATCGCATCGCGATCTCTCGTCAAGACCCCTCGCGACTGCTGGCAGCGACGCGCTACGGAGGTATCCAGCGGTCTACGGACGGCGGCGCGACCTGGACCGTCGCAGCCAGCCCGGGAAGAAGATACGGATTCGACGCGCGCGTCGAGCTCGCCTACGCCCGCGCGCAGACCGTCTGCGGTCATCCTGCTTGCTAGCTGCGGTGCCCCGCGCTCTCCAACCTTCCCGCGCTCCGATGTAGGGTGCGCTCGCAGAGGAGCCTGAAGTGTAATGAAGGCGCTGAGCAGGGGAAGGCCGGCCGCATGGAGGCCTACGAGCGCCTGCTCGGCGACGCGATGGCGGGCGATGCCACGCTCTTTGCGCGCCAGGACGTCGTCGAAGCGGCCTGGGCGGTCGTCGACCCGGTGCTCGCGCGCCCCGGCAAGCCGCACGAATACGCGCCCGGCTCCTGGGGCCCGCCCGAGTCCGACGCGCTGGTTGCCGGAATGGGTGGCTGGAACATGCCGCTCGACAGCCGGGCCCGAGAAAGCGCGCCTGTAGTCAATCTGTCGGCGCGCTTCGACCAGGTTCGGCTGCATGGGTCTCGGCGCCGTTCCGCTTCAGGACAGCCCGAGCTCGGTGTTATGTCAATACGTATGTATTGACATCCAACGGAAGCCCGGCCTATTCTTGCCGCATGCCCGCCACCAAGTCCGGCCAGCTCCAGGTCCGGGTTTCGCCGACCCAGAAAGCCGCCATCCGCCGCGCCGCCCGCCGGGCAGGACTGGACATGTCCGCTTACGTCCTCGCCCGGCTGCTGCCGGCGCCCGCGGGCCGATTTCAAGGCCTTACCCGGGATCTCGTCGAGGCCGGCGCGGATTCCCCCGGCGCGCGCTTGGCTCTGGAAGCGCTCAACTCCTGGCTGGCGAGCCTGGGAGCCAGCGAACTTCAGGAGGCGGTGTTGTCGCCACCACCCCGGCTGTCGCCGTATCTCGCCAACTATGTCGCCGCGATGGTGGAAGTTGCGTGCGCGAAGAGCGGTGTCGCCGCGCCCTCGTGGCTCCGCGCGACGGCGCCGCTCACCGAGCCGGCGTTCGGATCGGCGCTCATGAGCCTGCGCCTGTACCTGCTGACCCATTCGCCGGCACCCTTTAGGCGGCGGAACATCTTCATCGACGCCAGCATCGGATCCCGGGTCTAGAGATGAGCGCGCTCGCGGACAAGGACATTCGGCGGCTCTTCACGCTGCTGAATGAAGAGCTGCGCCGAGTGGGTACCGAGGGCGAGCTCTTCTTGGTAGGCGGCGCCGTCATGTGCCTGGCCTATGCTGCGCGCCCTTCGACCCAGGACGTCGACGGAATGTTTCGCCCGGCGCGCCAGGTTCGTGAAGCCGCGGCGCGGGTGGCCCTACAGGCAGGCGTCTCACCTGACTGGCTCAACGACGGCGTGAAGGGATTCCTGAGCGCGCGCGGGGAGTTCAGTCTTTTTCTCGAGCTCGATCATCTGCGGGTGATGGTAGCCCAGCCGGAGTACCTGCTGGCGATGAAATGCCTGGCACTGCGAATCGGCACCGAGTCCCACGACGAGGATGACATTCGCTATCTGCTGCGCCATCTCGCGATGGACAGCCATGAACAAGCGGTCGCGGTGATCACGCGGTTCTATCCGCTGGAACGTTTCCCGCAGAAGACCTTATACGCGCTGGGTGAGTTGCTGCCGAAGCAGGGTTGAACGCCTGACTCGAGAACAAAGGGCCGGCGGGTTGCCTCGCCGGCCCTGACTGATTCACGGGGCGCTGCTCTCGCGATCAGACAGGCCGGTTCCGCGCGGTGCGAGCGCGGCCTGTCGTCGCCATCGCAAGCTCGCGAACGCGGAAGCGCACGTCGGCGAGGGCGACGGCTTCGGCCTGGGAGTCGAGGGGATAGGACCGCTTCCCCGGATGCACGACGAAGAGGCGATGGAGCTTCAGGTCGTCGCGGGCGATGGTCATGGAACGGGTCACCGCCGGTGCGTCGGCGTACTTGAACTCGAACCCGAAGCGCTGGCCGTCGAGAAAGACCAGCAGATCCAGCTCGCCCTCGCCTTGAGTATTCCAGAAGTAAGCCTCGCGGTCGCCCGTCACGCGCAGGACCTCTTCGAGCGCGAATCCCTCCCACGAGGCTCCGAGCTTGGGATGTGTCTCGAGCGCCGAAGACGAGGCGATGCCCAGCAGCTCGTGCAACAGGCCACTGTCGCGCAGATAGATCTTCGGCGACTTCACCTGGCGTTTCCCGAGGTTCTCGAACCAAGGCGGCAGCTGGCGCATGACGAAGGCGCCACAGAGGATGTCGAGGTGGCGCTTCACGGTGGTGTGCGCTTCGCCAAGCGAGCGTCCGATCTCGGAGGCGTTCCAGATCTGGCCGTGATGGTGCGCGACCATGTTCCAGAATCGTCGCAAGACCAGTGGCGCCACCTGAACCCCGAATCGCCGCAGGTCGCGTTCGAGAAAGGTCTGCATGAAGTCTGCGCGCCACTCGCGGCTCTCGCGGTCCGACCTGGCGAGGAATGAACGCGGAAAGCCGCCCCGCCACCAGAGCCTGCGCAAAGCTCCGGCGCCGGTCTCCGCCAGATCAAAGCCGGACATCGGCACCAGGGCCACCCGGCCGGCCAGGGTCTCCGCTGCACCCCGCGCAAGATCGGGCGACGCGCTACCCAGCACCAGGAACCGCGCCGGGCGTGGCCGGCGGTCCGCCAGCACGCGCAGCACGGGAAACAGCTCCGGGCGCATCTGCGCTTCGTCGATGATCACCCAGCCACGCAAGGGCTCGAGCGCGGTCATCGGCTGCGCCAGCCGGTCGAAGTCCGCTGGCGCTTCGAGGTCGAAATACTCGATGCGACGCTCCTCGGCGAACTGGCGCGCGAGCGTGGTCTTGCCGCACTGCCGAGGTCCCAGGAGCAGTACGACCGGACTGGAACGAAATCGCGCCTCGACGCGAGCCAGGAGATCTTGCCGCGCGATGGCTCTCATGACTCGTGCATTTTGAGCATTCTGTGCTCAATTTGCAAGATGGCCGAGATCCGGGCACACAAAAAAGGACCGGCGAGTCGCCTCGCCGGTCCTATCGAAACGCACCCGAGGCCGAAGCCCCGGTTGCGGAAGCTCTGCTTGGTACATGCCGCCCATGCCACCGCCACCACCCTGCATGCCGACCTTGTCCTTCTCCTTGATCTCGGCCACCATCGCTTCGGTGGTAAGCATCAGGCCGGCGATCGAGGCCGCGTTGATGAGCGCGGTCTTGGTGACCTTGGCCGGATCGATGACGCCGGCCTTGACCAGGTCTTCGAACTTGCCGGTGCCGGCGTTGAAGCCGATCTTCCCGGCCGACTCGAACAGCGGGCCGCTGACAAACGTGTTGGCGCGTCACTTGGCGCGTCAGAGCGTGGTCGACGACCAGGCGCCGGTATTCCCGCGCTCGTAGCCGTCGGCGAAAATCAAGGCGACGTCGAGCCGCACCACGGCCGCCTTGGCCGAGCTGTCATCCACCTCCACCCAGCCCGCGAGCGCGATGCGGCCGCTCTGCAACACGACTGCGGTGGCTTGGTCGTGTTCGAAGCCCGTTGTGCCGAGATCGAAGGGGACGATCACCACGCCGTTGTCGCCGAACGTCGTGTCAGGCAGGCCTGATGGCCAGTGGCGCGCGACGTAGAAATCCTCCTGACCCGATTCGATGTATGCCGCGTATCCCGCGGTCACCAGCCGGCCCAGGGAATCGACCAGGAGGCGCTCGGGGTGGACGAACGGGTCTGCATCCGAGAGCAGGACGAGCCCGAACCCGGCGTCATACTCGCCAGTGGAGGTAAACGACCGGATGCCGCCGCCGAGGGTCTGGCCCGGACCCGCCGAGACGCCAGCGACATAGAGGCGACCGCCCACGGGATCGCGGGCGACGGCTCGGCCCTTCGCGCCGGCGGCATCGAACAACGTCAGAATGATGCCGTCGCCGCCGCCGAAAATAGGGTCGAAGCCGCCGCTCCCGGTGAGCTTGACGAGCGCGGCTCTAAATTCGTTACCCTGCTGGGCGGAACCGACCGCGACGATCGGGTCCGGGCCGAGGAGGTTGACCAGGGTCAGGAGGTCCCAGACTTCGGAAGAGGGGGCGGTGCCGCCGAAGTCGTCGACCAGCCAGCCGTTCGTCGAGAAGCTCGAGTCGAGAGCGCCGGTGGTCCCGAGGACACGCATCAGGAACCAGTCCCCCGGTGGCTGCAGGTCCGAGCCGTGTTCCCCGCCGAGCACATACTTGCCGTCGCTGTCGATCGTGAAGGCCCTAATCAGGGTGAAGTCGTCGCCGGTGAAGAGGTCGTAGGTGGCGTAGCCGTCGCCGTCGAAGCTCGTGTCGAGCGTGCAGTCCGGATAGAGGAAGCGCGCGATCACGGGAAGGATGCCGAGCCCAGCGTAGCTGACGGCACCCGCGAGCACCAGCCGGCCCTGGGCATCGAAATCGATCTCGGCGTCGTAAACACCGCTGGCTCCTCCGGGCGGCTGGAAAACGCAGGCCACTGGCCCCAACGGACCGTCGTTGAGCTCTTGCCAGAAGAAACTTGTCGTGCCCCCTACCAGGCCGGCATGGACCAGGCGGCCGTTGGGCGCGACTTCGAGATCATCGGCAGCCCAGTATTCGTCGACGCCGCCCACGGTGACCTTTCCGTCGCCCCAGAAGCTGGGATCGAGGTCGCCGTCTGCGGCGCAAGCAGCGCCACCAGTTCCCAGTGTCAGCAGGAGCCCTGGTAGAAGCCTTGCCCATCGCAATGGTACTTTCAGCATGTCGTTCTCCTCGGAGCCCTCGAGCCACTCGCCCCTGCAACAGCTCCTCACTCTTCGCACAGCTCCTCCGCGCCGGGAGCGCAGAACTGCGGCTCGCCGCCGACCACGGTCGCGAGGACCACCAGGTCCTTGAGCGCATCGGGTCCGACGGCTAAGGGGTCCTCCGAGAGCACGATGAGGTCGGCGAACTTGCCGGGCTCGAGACTGCCGACGACGCGCTCCATATGCAGCGCATTGGCCCCGCCGAGCGTCATCATGCGCAGCGCCTGCTTCGTCGTGACTCGCCCGGCGGCATAGAAGGCGCTCGGCTCGCACACGGTGACGCCGTCTTCGTCGACCTGCTTGCGGGTGACCAGGTTGTAGAGATGGAATCGCAGGGTGTCGATCGGCCGGTACGGCCAGTCGGAGGCCCAGGCAACCGGGAGCCCCGCGGCCAGCATGTCCGGCAGCGGCCGGAACCAGGGTTGGACATACTCCGGGAAGTGCGCCTCGAGCGGATTGAGATTCTGATTGCAGGTCTGCGAGGTCAACAACGTCGGCACGATCCCGGTGTGGGCGTAGTACTCGATCTGGTCGGGCCGCATGAATAGATCGTGCTCGATCCGGTGGCGCAGGACGTTTGGCGTCGGACCCAGGGCGTTGCCGATCGCCGTCATGGCGACGTCACGCGCCCGATCTCCCATGGCATGGATGGCGACCTGGTAGCCGGCGGCGTCGGCCTCAGCCACTGCCGCGTCCAGAGTGGGTTGGTCGAACCAGAGGTTGCCGAACGGCGGGACGAGCGGCGGGCTCCACCACGGAAAGGTGATCGCGACCGGACCACAGGTGCCGCCGTCGGTGGTGATCTTGACTCCCGGGATGCGGAGCATCGCTCCCGGGTCCCGCACCGGAGGATGATCCAGATACCAGGTGCCCAAGATGTTGCCGCAATTGTCGGCGTAGGCAAGATAGAGGCTCGTCCGGATGCGCAGCTCTCCGGACGTCTGGAAGGTCGTCATCTCCGCGAGGTGCGCTGGGGTGACGAACAGATCGCCCAGGGTGGTGATTCCGTTCTCCAGGCCGAGGGCCTGGGCCTCCGCGAGCGTCAGGCCGACATTATCGGCATCGTTAAACAGATGGCTGTGGGAGTCGACGAATCCGGGCAGGAGCGCGCGCCCGTGGAGATTCACATAGCGTGTGTGCCTTCCGGAGTAGCGAAAGACCTGCCAGGCGTGGCCCACGGCGAGAATTCGGCCGTTCCTGACCGCCAGGGCATGCGCGCGAGTGAACGCTGCGTCGAGCACCTCGACCGAACCGTTGAAGTAGATGGTGTCCGCCGCCGGGTGTTGCGGCCTGGCTGCGCCGGCCGTGGCGGAGATCAGCGTCATTGCGAGCAAAATGGTGAGTCCAGGTCGCATCAAGTCTCCCCGAGGTTCTCTGCGCTCTCCGCAGACGTTCAGGCCAATCGCTTGTGGATCCTGGCCGTATCGAGAACAACGCCAACCGACGGGAAAGCGGCCAGGACTGGTCCGCGCGAGGTTCCTTGCTGGCCTGCCGGCCAGGGGCTCTCGTCAGGGCACTGTCGAGGACCAGGAACTGGTCAGGCCGGAGCCGAACCCGTCGCTGAAGATGAGCCGATTCGACAGCCGAGCGACGGCTGGCCGCATGCTCCCGTCGGCGTCGCGCGCGAGCCCGCCGAGAACCACTTTGCCGCCCTGTAGGATCGACGAGTTGGCGTTGTCGGCCATGTTGCCGCCGAGATCGAAAGCGACCTCGGTCGTGCCGTCGCCGAGGAGGGACCCGTCGCCGAAGCCGGGGTCGAATGCGCCGTCCGGTTGAAAGCGTGCGACCGCCATCTCAAAATCGCTCCCGAGCTCGTCGAGGGTCGAACCCGCGGCGAGCAATTTGCCGTCGCTCTGCCAAACGACCTGCGACACGCCGCCGTCCGCATCGGGGTCATCGACGAAGGCGAACCGCCGCGTGCCATCGCCGTCGAACCATGAGTCGAACGACCCGATGGAGTTGAGCACGGCGACCGCGGGTTGAAGGGAGCCTGCGACATTGCACGACGTCGATCCCCCGAGAGCGATCTGGCCGCTGTTCGGATCGATGTCGATGCTGCGAAGGAAATCGGAGCTGTCCTCGCAGGAAGAGCCGTCATCGTACCAACCGAAGATGAGGACGCCGTCACCGGCGAACGTCGGATCCAGCGAGAGGTTGGCCGCGTCGAAGCGCGCCACCACCATGTCCCAGTCGCCGCCCAGCAGGGTGCGGCCAGCCACGACGACCTTGCCGCCCGAGAGCTCGAGCGCCGTCGCAAAGCTCGCCGAGCTGGCGCCGAAGAGGGAGGCAATCGATGCCTGCTCGATCAAGCTGTCGATGGACAGGCGCTTGAGGACGTACTGGTAGAAACCCAGGCCATGGGCGTCTCCGACGATGAAGATCCGATCCTGAGCGTCCAGGGCGAGATCGGAAAGCGCCGTGTCGGCCGCACCATGGAAGCCCCATCCGTTGGTCGAGAAAGACAGGTCGAGAGTGCAGGCAGGATAGAGAAACCGCGCGGCCCAGATTCGACGAGTGAAAGTGGTCGAGTACTCGGTCCCCGCCAGCAGGAGGCGACCCGAGCTGTCGAACACGGCGTCACTTACGAGCATCTCGGTGACGTCAACCCCTACGGCAGGGTTGGTGACGATGCAGGGGGCACCACCCTGGCTGTCCGTGAGCGTCTTCCAGTAGAGGGCGTTCTCGAGCTCGAGGGTCACGGGGTCATCCACCGTTCCGACCCAGACCAGTTTTCCGTCCGGGGCCAACACGACCTCACCGCCCTGGTAGGTGCCGGGAAAAACGAGCGAGTTGGCGTAGAACCTGCCATCGCCCCAGAAGCTGGGATCGAGGTCGCCGTCGGAAGCGTATGCGGCAGCACCACCACCCCAGATCCACCCGAGCCCGACCAGAGCAAGCAGCCAACGCGGCGATTTCTTCGACATGGACTTCCCCCTTGCAGAAGTGAGCCACCCACGGATTCGTGGTCGTATGGAGAGAAACGCCAACCGCTGAGAAACCGGCCAGCGATCGCGAGAAGCGCCCATTGCGAGTCCACCGCTCGAGCGCTACGATCGCCGCAATTGGAACCCGAGGACGACTCTGCGGGCCCGCTCGAGCTTCCGAGAACGGTTCTGGCGTGGGAAACGGGTGACAGTTTGCGGACTTGCGGTCGCCCGCCGATCGGTTGAGCCCACAAC
>Ga0184615_10001874_pt1 | contig 11317 bp, 12 predicted proteins | sample PLM4_65_coex_FD_133134 | JGI IMG/M metagenome (GOLD analysis project Ga0184615, IMG submission 133134) | Groundwater sediment microbial communities from an aquifer in East River, Colorado, USA - PLM4_65_coex | ecosystem: Environmental > Terrestrial > Soil > Riparian zone | place: USA: East... | reverse complement strand
AACTGTTTTTGTGCCTTGCATCGGAATCGAAACAAGCCGCAAGCCAGAATCAAAAGTATGGAATTGATAGTCGGTACTATTTTGTGGCATAAAAAGTGCCGGCGGCAGGGATCGGACCTGCGATCTAAGCGTTACTTGCCCGCCAAAGTTTTGCCTGTGCCAGGGGTGGGATTCGAACCCACGACCTTAGCGTTATGAGTGCTACGCTCTTACCAACTGAGCTACCCTGGCAAAATTTAGGCGGGTGAAAGTGCTTCGCTCTACCACTGAGCTACGCCGGCATAGCCTACGGAAAGTATTTGAATTCTACATGAAACTTGGGCGTTTTTCAACCTAAAACCACTGAAAGGTGGTTTTAGGAAAACTTATGTTGCGGAGCTGGGACGCAGTTGGAAAGAAGTGATATTAAATATCAAAGATATTTATTCTTTTGCTCATAAGCAGTAAATTTGGTTTTGCAAAGAGTTCGTAAAAACAGAAAACCTCGCACCAGACGAAACGCAAGGCTCTGTCTGCATGCGAGGCATTGACCTCGCTAGAAGTAGTGGATCGAGAGGCAGGTCAGTCGGCTTTCCAGAAGCCTCCAACTTCGGGGTTGAACGGATGGATGAAGACCTCGACCTTCGCCTGGGGGTAGAAGGCCTTTACGGCTTCTCCGATCCTCTGGGCGAGCTTGTTGCGCACCTCGAGGGTTCGCTCCGGCTTCTCGTAGAGGCCGGTGACTTCGACGATGATCTCTTCGCCCAGGCCGTACTTCATCAGGTCCGGGGGAAAGAGACAGGTCATGTCGTTCTGGTCCCGCAGTCCCAGTTCACGGACGGACACGACACCATCCACGATCTCTTCGTGAAGCCGTCGGAGATTCTCCTCGGTCTGGTCTGCCGGCAGGCACTGCACTTTGATCACGGGCATTTCACACCCTCCTTAAACACAACAATACCGCATTTCTGCGGTATTGTCAATTTAATGGACGTTGTGGCCGCCGACTTCTGTCGCAGGCCACTGCACTCACCTTCGTTCGTTTGTTGCGGGGGCGGGATTCGAACCCGCGACCTCAGGGTTATGAGCCCTGCGAGCTGCCGCTGCTCCACCCCGCGATTGTTGTGACCAGGTGATTATACCTTGACTTATACTTTTAGGCAAGCAGGGAATTGGCTTTGGTTAACTAAAGAACATACAGAACATAAAATGCCCTTTTCGGGCATTTTATGTTCTGTATTACCTCCTGAGTAGTATCTAATTAACGATTATCCTGCCCACATTCACACCGGCACCACAATTAATATTCAAGGTTTTTGGTAATGTCGTACTGGAAGCGGTGATAATTTTGAAACCATACCCGGCTAGCGAGTAGTTTACGCCACCGACGGAAATATTACGGGCATCGCCGGAGCGGTTATCGAGCATAATTTTAGTTTTATTAGAAACCGACATTTGAGACGGGTTCGCCTGGCAATACTGATCAAATTGAATCCTTTTCCCTGCATACTGCACAAGTGCTTGGGCATAAGAGAGAGTTCCGGCACCGGTTGTGGTAGTTTTTGGCGTCGCCGATGCCTTGGGAGTTGACGTCGGGGTTGGTGAAACCGATTGCCCGGGCGTAAGAGGGTCCATATTTAAGCTATCGACAATTGCTTTAATCGTGCCGCCTTCCTGTTGAATTGCCCAAATAGCGACAATAGCCGCTAATGCTGCGATTACTAAAACGTTCGAACTTTTAATTTTCATAGTTAGTAGTCCGTTGGTGCTCACCCAACAGCCTAAATTAATTATACACTGATTTTTTCAATCAATGTCCAGGCGTGTTGATAATTCTTAAATATTCGGTGTAGCGCTGGGTAGAGGAGTGGGGCTGGAATTTGGCGGGGCGCCGCCGGTACCGACTAAATATCGGGCCGGCCAGCGGCGATAATAGCTGCGAAATTCTTGGGTAACCGATTTGCCATCCGGATAACGCACTGTATAGATGGCCAGGGCCGTTCCCCCGGGATGGGCAGTCTCAATCTGTTTAGTCACCCCGGCTGGCAAGGTATCGGTCTCTGCGTAAATCGGATCACCGGCGGGAATAGTCGTTAAAATCGTCGGTCCTTTCAAGTTCACTTCCCGGCCATCGTCAGTGCCGTAGAGCTCAAACGTCAGCGTATCGCGGACAACATAGCCATAAATAAGGATGTGGGCCGGCGTGTCGTTCTTGAAACGGAAATCCGGATCGGGCTGGAAGATAGTCGCATCCAGTCCGGGCCCAATGTATTGGCCTTGGCCGTCTTTTTCATAATAAGAAACACGGTAGGAGTGATTCCGCCGCTCCGTTACCGGCAAACCAGAATTTATTACCGATCGAAAGAGCGTGGTAGAGACTTGGCATAATCCCCCGCCGAATTCGGGGATAGTGCGATTTTCCTTAATCACCAGCTCCGGCAGATAACCGGTCGTGTTATCAATCGTGCCCAGCGCTTCAAGCATCGAAAATTCTTCTCCCGGGGCAATAAGTGCGCCAGTTAGAAACTTCACGCCATTTTTGATGTTGCTAATGCGGTTTGTTGGGCTGCCGGCAAAAGTCGTGGTCGCCTTACCAATTAGTTCGATAATTCCATTCGGGCCATTGATGACGTTTGAAACCGGCTTTGTCGTTTTTACCGGCAGTTCAATTGCAGTCTTTGCGGGAGAATTGATTCTCCGATTTTCAAGTTCAGCTAGAATAGCCTCCACCATTTTTTCCTCTTCAAGTGCCATGCCCGATCGAGGCGGTTTAAATTCAGTGATCTTTCCATTTTCAAGTTTAATAACCGGCGTTTGGGCGGCAATGTTGATTTGGGCAGCCAGCGTGGTGACATAGGTGCTGATTTTTTCTCTATTCCCCGTCGGGATTAGGGCTCGATCTTGAGTAGTTGAATCTATCCATTGGCCGAGCTGAACCGGAGTAATCGTGAAAATATCGGGCCCATAACGCAGTTGTAGCGGCGCGCTTAGTAATTTTTCGGCTTGACGCTTAGCCGTGGGGATAGAAGCCGGGTCGCGAACCGGAACATCGTCTCGCAATGTTAAGCGAATTGGTTCGGTGTCGAGTCTAGCCAGTGACGATCTGATTAATTCAAGGGCTTCTCGTTGATCGATCATCTGACCGACTTTGGTATCGGTTAATATTTTAACTGTCGTGCCGGAAATTTTATAACGAATATCCTTGCCAGGGTTGTTAAAGATTTCGGCGACGGTACTCAGCGCCCGCTCCAAGGCCCTGTCATCATAAACCAGGGCTGGCTCCATATCGATATCTCGGATGGGCGCTAAAAGCCGATCGCTCAGTTGGGCATACCAAGCGCCTTCGCGACCAATGGCTACGGCCCGGCTGACCATGGCCGAAACATCGGGCTGAACATCGATTTCATCCAGGTTAATCGCTTCGGATTTATTTCCCAGCCGGAGAGCAATGCCCTGTTTTTTAATTGCGGCAATATGAGCTTCCAGAGCCGATTCGGCTGCCTCGGTTGTGAGACCGCCCACTGGCACAATACCGATACGTACGCCCGGTAAAATACGGCCGGCATAAACGGCCGTATAGACGCTAAACCCGGCTGCGCCCAGGGCTAAAATCACAATCACTGGCAAAATATGACGGGTGTTGAATTTCATTAAATTGCTTCTAACTCACGTAACGCGCGCTCGTATTGGTTAATGGCATATTTCGCTTCAGTGTACCTTAGAAAGTAATTGAAGTCATGAGCTACGTGATTACGAACTTTATGAGCTTCCCAAAGTCCATCTAGCCCCGCAAGTTGGTCGGGATGAATAAGAGATAGTTTTTCACCCAGTGTGTCGCCAGGGAAACCGCCTTTACGCAGCGCCTCTTCGACTAGTTTATCCGCCTCAATAATCGCAAATTTCCATTCAGCCTCCTTTACTGAATCCATATGGTTCATGATTTCTTGCCAGCGAGCCATCATCGGGCCGCCGGGCACGGGCTGGGGCGGCGTAATTTCATCGGTGATTGAGATATCCGGTTTATTCATTGGTCGAAGCCGGAGCCAGATCGAAAAAAATAGAATCAGTAGAATGAGTGACAGGAAAAATGAAACAGTTTTGATAACCTCCACGAAATCAAACGGCAAACCGTGAATCCAGTTACCATACTGTAGCTGATCAAAGCCTTGGCTAATAGAACTGGGATTAGTAATAACATCCGCCGTTCGAATCACACCTGCTTGGGCGACATTCAGAACTCGATTAAGCTCGATTTTGGTGATGGCTTCATAATTCAATGGGTCGGCATTGATGCGAATCAAGGCGCTATCCACCATTTGATGTGGGTCTAGATTAAGATCAATCATGAAAGTTTCTTTTCAATTGTAGACGCGACCTGGAGGACAGTTGATTCATCAAATGCCTTGCCAATAATTTGAAAGCCAACTGGTAAATTACTCCGGACACCGTTACCGCAGGGTACAGATATGCCCGGTAAGCCAGTCAAGTTAACCGGCACCGTATAAATATCTGACAAATACATCGCCAACGGATCATCGGCCTTCTCCCCTGCTTTGAAAGCCACGGTTGGTGTGGTTGGCCCAACAATGACATCAACATCTTCAAAGGCATCATCGAAATCTTTCTTGATCAGAGCTCGTACTTTCTGCGCTTTTAAGTAATAGGCATCAAAATAACCGGATGAAAGGGCGTAAGTACCTAACATAATTCGACGCTTTGGCTCGGCCCCAAAGCCTTCGGCCCGCGATAGATTGTACGTTTCTAATAGGTTTGCTGCTTTTTTCGTCGAATGCCCGTAGCGAATGCCGTCAAACCGAGCCAAGTTAGCTGAAACCTCTGACGGCATAACAATATAGTAGACTGCCAATGAATAACCAGTATTAGGCAGTGAGATTTCCTTGATCACCGCACCGGCGGATTTCAAAACATCAATTGCCGCTCTGACTTTTTCCTCAACTTCAGCATCTAATCCTTCGCCAAAGAACTCTTTAGGCACGCCAACACGTAATCCCTTCACGCCATCGTCTAATTTTTCAGTAAAATCAATTGTTTCCAAGGGCACGGTTGTAGAATCAAAGACATCCTGGCCAGCAATGACATTCATTACTAAAGCCGCATCGCGAACTGTCTTTGTGATCGGTCCGATTTGGTCTAGTGATGAAGCCATCGCAATTAATCCATGCCGGGAAACGCGGCCAGAGGTGGGTTTCAAGCCTACCACACCGCAGAACGCAGCCGGTTGGCGGATTGAACCGCCCGTGTCAGAACCTAACGCAAAAACACATAGGTCAGCTGCTACCGCTGCCGCTGAACCACCTGATGATCCGCCCGGCACCCGCGAATAATCAAGTGGATTTTTAACCGCATCATAGGCAGAGTTTTCGGTAGACGAACCCATCGCGAACTCGTCCATGTTCGTTTTCCCCAGAAATAAAACACCGGCTGATTTCAGCTTAGAAATAACGGTTGCATCGTAAGCCGAGATATAATTTTCAAGAATTTTTGATCCTGCCGTCGCCACGGTACCCTCAATAAGCATATTATCTTTAATAACACACGGAATTCCTGACAGTTCTCCATCTCTAGGTTCGTCAAAATCGTGTACCGCCAAGAAAGCGTTCAAATCTTTGCGATCTTCAATCTTTTTTCGGTATTCTTTAAATATCTCGCGCGCCGAAATATCGCCCTGATCCAGCGCATTTTTGAGCGTTTCGATAGTATATCCAGGGGCGCGCATTTATTTTTTTAAAACAGATTTTACTTTTACGAATTTCTCTTCTTTCATCGGCGCTTGGCCGATGAGAAGTTCATTGAGTTTTTCATTCATTGGGAATGAATTGCGCGGTTCATCAGGACGCACGGCATTTTCGAGTCCTGTAACCTGATAGAGGGGTTCGACTGACTCTGTATCCACTTTTTTGAGCGTATCGATGTATCCTAAAATTGAAGAAAGATCTTTTTTAAACTTATCCTGTTCTGACTCCGTGAGTTGGATGCGAGCCAGTCCCGCAATATGTTTTACTTCTTTATCAGTCAACATATATAGAGGTCATATCAATACCCCATATTCTGCTGCAAACTTAGAACTTCGGCTGCGAACCATTCGGATTTCTTCGACAGAGACACCTATGCCTCAGAAATCTTCATGTTTCTCGCTCGAAGTTCTAAGTTTTCGCGACGAAAGAGGATATTGAAATGACCTCTTTACGGTATCACATGTTTTTCCAATAAAAAAGCTGTTTAAATTTTCCTTGTAATAAGATAAGCTTTGGATATGGCTTCCTATGGCAACCGAACTACGGACAATGCATTCTCGGCAGATAGCGGCGAAAACCTTATAACGAAGGCAATTTCAGATATTGAAACTAAAACCGAGTGGCACGTTACGGACCGAGACAAATTTAAAAACTTAGCAGGCGTTTACTACGACAGTAAAAAGGTTGGCAGTTTTTTTGTCGAAGTAACCAATAGTCAGGGAGTTAGGGGCGTTCTTAAACTACAGCTTCGTCCGCTCGATTTCGACGAAGGGTCTATTATTCGCGAAGTTGGCCCCCAAATTCGAACAACAAAAATACGTCTCCCCCAGTTATTTGGCGATAATCGCTGGAATAAAGGAGATGGCTATGGATACCTTATATTCGAAGATCTCTCTCATCTTCCCAAAATATGGAGCTCTATCCCCCCCACCGAAGAAGATTACCAGCGCCACAAAAAGTTTTTAAAAGAATTTTTTAATGGTGTTCTGCCATTGAGATCTTCTATCCCCAAACCAAAAGGAAATCAGTTAGAATTAGCGCGAGAATCATTTGAACACTACCGGAAGGTTGCGCAACATAGTTCGCATCATCATATTACTCCCGATGAGATACAAGATTTTAAGCTCAAGTACTTTGGAGTATTAGAAAAAACAGCATTTGAGGATCTCCATTTCACGCACGGACATTTGAGCGGTTTAGATATTTTATTTAATAAGAAAGAAGAACAATATGTACTTTTGGGCAACCTCTATTGGAAGTGGCGACCCATGTATTGGGAACTTACCTTTCCGACATGGAACAGTATCATGCATGTGCGTGATAAAAACTTCACTTTTAATGATTTTCTTGCCATCGTAAACCGTTGGAGTGCCCTTGGTTCTACGGAATTATATGATCATGATCCGACGACTAATCAACAGTATTGGATCAACCTTCTGGCGTTTGCGATGAATACGATTATGCTCGACCTTGGCGCAAGCGAATGGGAAGAGGAAGAAAAACCTGCAAAGCAAAATTTATTAGAAAGATGGAAGGAGTTTTTTGAGTGGATTATCGAAAATAAGTTTTAATCCACTTAGTTATCAAAAAGTTAGGGGCGTATTGCTACGCCCCACGGCATCGGCGATCCCACTTCTCGGTAGTCATCTCCAGCTGGCGAAGGAGTTCGTGCTTGGCCTCGGTCACCTTGGCTCGCGCTGCCAGAGCTTCGGGATCTCCCGCATCAACGCGACGCTGGAATTCGTCCTGAAGATCTTTGATCAACTGCTTACTTTCCTGAAATATATCCAAAGAGCACCTCCCAAACTCCAAGTTACATTACTTCATAAGTTTTAGAAAGCCTTGTTCGTCAAGGACTTTGATGCCAAGTTTCTGGGCTTTATCGAATTTTGATCCTGGTTCGGTGCCGGTCACAACATAATCAGTTTCTTTGGAGACAGATGAAGAGACATTGCCGCCGAGATGATGGATACGTTCTTTAGCTTGTTCGCGGCTCATGGATTCCAGAGTACCCGTAAGCACAAATGTTTTACCGGCAAATTTTGTCGAGCCTTTTTTCGGTTTTTCCGAAATAACTTGCACGCCGAGTTCTAAGAACTTATTAATTAACTTTTGATTATATGGGTGCGAAAGCCAATTGGCGATGCTTTTAGCCACAATTGGCCCGATATTGGGAATGTTTTGGAGTTCATCCAGTGTTGTTTTTCGAAATTTATCAAGTGCTTGGAACCGACGTGCCAGATCCAACGCTGTTTCCTCGCCTACATGATCAATGCCTAAAGCATAAATAAATCGAGCCAGAGGGATTTCTTTTTTTGAATGAACGGCATCAATCGCATTTTGGGAAGATTTTTCCGCAAAACGTTCCAAGTTCAAAAGATCTTTTTTTTCTAAGGCAAAAAGATCGGCACCGTCCTGGACCAAACCGGCATCCATTAATTGGTTGATGATCTGGGGGCCAATTCCATCAATATCAAAAGCTGATCTGGCAACAACATGGTAAATTGCTTCCCGCCGGAGGGCCGGACAATCTTTGTTGATGCACTTCACCGCTACCTGGCCAGGCACTTTTTGCACTGGTTCCTTGCAAACCGGACATTTTGACGGCATTCTGAAGTCTTTTTCCCCCGACGACAAAGTGTCGGGGCCCCGACCGGAGCGTCGGGGTTTACCCGTTCGCAATTCCAGCAGGACTTTTTTAATATCAGGGATAACATCCCCTGCTCGGCCGACAATAACCGTATCGCCGATCTTCACGCCTAGGCGCTTGATCTCATCTAAATTATGCAATGTCGCCCTGGAAACCGTCGTGCCGCCGATCTCGACGGGTTCAAGTACTGCTATCGGCGTGAGTGTGCCGGTGCGACCAACACTGACAATAATATCGTTGACTTTGGTGGTCGCTTCACGGGGCGAGAATTTATAGGCAATCGCCCCGCGGGGAGTTTTGCCGATTACGCCCAGTTTATTAAACATCAAATTGTCGTTGACGATAACGACGACGCCATCGATTTCATAGTTAAGCTCCTCGCGGTGCTTTTCCCAATAATCTCGAAATTCCTGAACTTCTCTGAGTGTTTTGCAGAATTTATTATGGGGATTGGTCTTAAAGCCAATTTTTTTCAAGAGTGCGTGCTCTTGTTCATGGGTCTTCTGGCCGATCTTGGTGACAAGCGAATAGGCATAAGAATCCATCCGTCTGGAGGCGGTAATTTTGGGATTCAGTTGGCGGACAGAACCGGCGGCAAGATTGCGAGGATTGGCGTATGTTGGTTTGTCAGCAGTCGCTTGCTCGGCATTCACCCGCTCAAAGTCTTTTTTAGTGATAAAAACTTCGCCCCGGACCACAAGTTCGGGATGAGTATCGCCTATGGCCAATGGGATTGCCTCTACGGTGCGCAAGTTTTGAGTAACATCTTCGCCAATAATGCCATTGCCGCGAGTTGAGCCGGTAACCAGCGCTCCCCGTCGGTACCAAAGCTCAATGGCTAAGCCGTCTATTTTTAATTCGCAATAAAAACCTTTGTCAGTTGCCCGGGGATCAATCCGCTCAAGGCGTTCTTGCCACTCACGCATATCTTCCTCGCTAAAAGCGTCGGTCAAAGAAAGCATTCGTTCGGAATGGGTAACCTTAGCAAACTGCTTTAGCGGCTGGCCACCTACCCGTTGAGTTGGCGAATCCGGCGTAATTAGGTCCGGGAATTCCTGTTCCAAATCAAAAAGCTCCTTTTTTAAGGAGTCGAGCGCTTCATCGGAGATCTCTTGTCGGTCTAAAACGTGGTACTGGTGCCGGTGGTAATTAATAGTTTCGCGGAGCTTCTTCAGCCGGCGTACCACTTCTTTGCGATCCATAATTTGAGGTCAAAATACCTCAATATTATATAATATTACTGGGAAACTTCAAGGGCTCGGCTGACGTTATTAAAACTGCCGACAACCCGGATTTTGAATGTAGAACCGCCTAGCGGCCGACAATCATTAGTTCGATCAACTGGAGGTTTTGAGATACTGGCGATAGTAAATAGAGCGCCGTTAGTGAGGATTGGCCTGGGTATCGGCGCGGCAGGATTATGGCGCGCCTCATAAAGACAAACCTCGACGCCAGTATCGGCAGCATAGATGGCGCTAGTTGAATTGCTGGTTTCGACGATTGATCTAATCTTGGGAATAAAAATGCTAGCCAGGGTCAGTGAAATACCGATCATCGCTGACAGCAAGAGGAGAGAGAATATTAAAATTGAGCCGCGCTGATGTCTATTCATATTAATTGCCAGTAAATTCAAGGGCGTTGTCGCGCGATACGACTGTTGTTTGCAGATCAAAAGTCACCGTATCTCTAGGAGCCGTATAGCGACCCGACGTTTGGGTAATAATTGTCACCCGCGCCTGTTGGTTGTCGCCGTTACCGCCCACGACGGTAGATCCAAAAATACAGAAATTCAAGCGAGTATAATTTACCTCCTTAGAAGTGATGAATGTCTCAATGCCGCCGGCTGTCCGCCGGATTTGCCCACCGGACAATGAATAGTTAACAATACCGTTCACGGGATGAGTGATGGCTAGCGTCGGCGCGTTGCAATTGCCGTTATCTTGATTAGTAATCGAACTGACTCGAATCTCCCGAGCCATAAGTTCCAGAGCATAGAGCGTGTTTTCTTGAACCTTCTGGGCACCGGCGCCTCGCCGCTGCAAAGCTAGGATTTGCGTGAATATCACGCCGACACTGGTCACAATTATGGAAAAGACAAACATCGAAACCAGCAACTCGACAATGCCAAATCCGCGTTCGCCGTGAATGACCTTTCTAATTTTTTCTAGGTAGTTCATTTCCAATCAAAAAGATGAGATTCTACTTTAATGCTCTTGTTTCGGGTGCGTTCAGTCCAGGTAACCTCGCTCTCGACTTTAAGTTCGACCGGCGAAACACTGGTAATAGTAATTTTCCGCTTGAAAATTGAATCCACGCCGTCCGGATTATTAATTATATCTTTATAGTAATAGGCGCCCGTATTCGGGCCAATCGAAAGTACTGGATTGACATCAAGCGGAATTAAAGCCGTTGAATACCACATCACTCGACAACCCGCGGCGCAGGTCGTTAAACCAGTATTGAAAACAGCTTGATTAAACCAATTAGTATCCCTTAGCGCGCGTACTACTTCGATTCCCTCCTGGGCTAAATTAGCAGCCGTCACGTTATTGCGAATCGAAAATGCAATGTTAACTGACTTATTGGCCAGAGCATAGGCAGGCACAATCGCCACCGATAGTACTGCCAGCGCTACCAGCGCCTCTACCAGAGTAAATCCTGATTGTAGTGGTTTGTTCATCCCGCACTTAAAAAGCACTGGCTGCAGCGATATGGTCGTGGCAAGCAGGACTTATATGGTTAGATTTGATATTTATGGTAATCATTATATTAAACGGCAGCTTAGAAACCATGGGTGCTTTATTAAGTGCGGGATTCATGGACAAACTTCGCCTATCCCCGTGTCGATGCGGCCGGAGGTATATACACAGATGATGCGGCAGCTTGATGGATTGACGCCACATTTTGCATTCGGACTTATTAATTGAATTTT
>Ga0184615_10001873_pt1 | contig 11326 bp, 13 predicted proteins | sample PLM4_65_coex_FD_133134 | JGI IMG/M metagenome (GOLD analysis project Ga0184615, IMG submission 133134) | Groundwater sediment microbial communities from an aquifer in East River, Colorado, USA - PLM4_65_coex | ecosystem: Environmental > Terrestrial > Soil > Riparian zone | place: USA: East... | reverse complement strand
TTTCCTTTGCCACCGAGGCACCGAGAACACCGAGAAACACATAAATCAGGGTCCGGACCTCGGTGCCCTCGGTGTCTCGGTGGCTAATCAAATTACGCGAGCCTCGAACTTCAGTTTCTCCACCAGTTTCGCGGCGGCTTCTTTGGCCGGACCTTCGATGAACTGGGTCTGCTTGGTCTTTTGCGGCAAGTAAATGCGTCGCAGTTGCTGCGTCGGCGCGTAGGCGTCGTCGGTCCACCCGAGGTCAGCCTTGCTGAGCACCTTCATCTCTTTGTTCTTGGCCTTCTTAATTCCCATGAGCGTGGCGTAGCGGAGCTTGGCCAGTCCCGACTGGATGCTGAGCACCGCGGGCATGGGCATCTCCACCCACTGGAACCATCCAGCTTCGAGTTCGCGTTTCACGCGCAGGCGGCCGTTCGTCTGCGGCTGCACGTCCATGATGAGGGTGGCGTGCGGAAGTCCGGAAAGCTCCGCCAGGATCGGGCCGGTCTGGCCGTAGCCCAGATCGTCGGACTGCAGTCCGGTGAGCAGCAAGTCGAAGGATTCACCTTGCAGGCCGCGAGCCAGAAGCTTCGCGCCGTTGTAAGCGTCCAGGCGCGCGAAGGCCTCGTCCTCCAGGTGAATGGCGCGATCGGCGCCCTTGGCCAGCGACTCGCGCAGCACCGTCTGCACGCGCGAAGGCCCGGCGGACAGCGCGATCACCTCACCGCCGTGTTTTTCCTTGAGTTGCAAACCGGCTTCCAGGGCGTAGGCGTCCGGCTCGTTGATCTCGTAAGTGATGTCCGCGTCCTTGATCCAGCCGCCACCCTCGGCGATCCGCAGAGTGGAATCCTTGGACGGAACCTGCTTGATGCAAACCACGATTTTCATATGGAAAGTTGGATCACGCTTCGAATCTCTTGAAGACCAGCGCGGCGTTGGTGCCGCCGAAACCGAAGGAGTTCGAGAGAATCGTGTTGACCGTAGCCCGGCGCGCCTGGTTGGGAACATAGTCCAGGTCGCACTCGGGATCCGGAGTAGTGTAGTTGATGGTGGGGGGCAGGATTTGGTCGCGAATTGCCAGAACGCTGATGCCGGCCTCCAGTCCGCCGGCGCCGCCCAGCAGGTGGCCGGTCATGCTCTTGGTGGAACTGACCGCCACGCGGCGAGCATGCTCGCCGAAGGCCCGCTTGATGGCAATGGTTTCAAACTTGTCGTTGTAAGGTGTCGAAGTGCCGTGGGCGTTGATGTAATCGATCTGGTCGGGCTGGACGCGGGCATCGCAGATCGCTTCGCGCATCACCCGGTAAGCGCCGTCGCCATCTTCGCTGGGCATGGTGATGTGGAAGGCATCGGAGGTCATGCCATAACCGATCATCTCGGCCAGGATCGTCGCGCCACGCTTCTGCGCCAACTCCAACTCTTCCAGGATCAGGATGCCGGCGCCCTCGCCGATCACGAAGCCGTCGCGGTCCTTGTCAAACGGTCGGGAAGCTTTTTCCGGCTCGTCGTTGCGGGTGGAAAGCGCGCGCATGGCCGCGAAACCGCCTACACCCATCGGAGTGATCGCTGCTTCCGATCCGCCGCAGATCATAGCGTCGGCGTAGCCGTGCTGGATCATTCGGTAGCTGTCGCCGATGGCGTGCGCGCTGGCCGAGCAGGCGGTGGCCGTAGCCGAGTTCGGACCCTTGGCCCGGTAGCGGATGGACACATGTCCCGCGGCCAGATTGATGATCGAGCCGGGAATGAAAAACGGGCTGATGCGCCGCGGACCGCCTTCGAGCAGCGACTTGTGCTCGCGCTCGATGACGTCGAATCCGCCGATCCCCGAGGCGATGTACACGCCCACGCGCTCGGCGATCTCCGGCTCCACGGTCAAAGCGGATTGCTTCATGGCGAATTCGGAAGCCGCCAGGGCGAAGTGGATGAAGCGCCCCATTTTCTTGACTTCCTTCTTCTCCACCCAGTTCAGCGGATCGAAGTTCTTCACTTCGGCAGCAAAGCGGCAGGCGAAAGCCGCCGCATCAAAAGCGGTAATCGGAGCGACACCACTCCGGCCTGCTAACAAGGCCTGCCACGTTTCGTCGGTGCCAATTCCCACCGCCGAGACCAGGCCCACGCCGGTTACGACGACACGACGCGCCAAGGCATTCTCCTCGCTGGGAACGGCTAACCCTTGACCTTGCCGCCGTGACCTTGAATGTATTCGATGGCCGCCTTCACGGTCTGGATCTTCTCGGCGTCCTCATCGGGGATTTCGATCTCGAAGGCCTCCTCAAAGGCCATGACCAACTCGACCTGGTCCAGGGAATCGGCGCCCAAGTCGTCTACAAAGGAGGCCGTTGGCGTCACCTCCGCCTCGTCCACTCCCAACTGCTCCACGATAATCTGTTTCACCTTCTCTTCAAGCGTCATCCGACCTCCTCCTTGAGCCTTCCACTCTACCATGGAGTGCGGGACCTTGCTCCCGCCTCGGCCGCCGCCGCTAGCAGCGGCCCCGGCGCATGCAGCCGGTTACCAAGGCGGGAGCAAGCTCCCGCACTTCGTTCGCACTACCCCATAAACATTCCACCATTCACATTCAACACATGACCTGTAATGTACCCCGCTTCCTCCGAAGCCAGGAAGCGCACGGCGGTTGCCACATCGCGATCCGTACCCATCCGGCCCAACGGGATCAGCGACAGCAAGCGCTCTTTGGCCGCGTCCACGATCTTCTCGGTCATGGCCGTGGTGATGAAGCCAGGCGCTACGGCGTTGACGGTGATATTCCGCGACGCGACTTCCTGGGCCACCGACTTGGTGAGTCCGATCAGACCAGCCTTGGCCGCTACGTAATTCGCCTGGCCTGGATTCCCCATCTGCGCCACTACCGAAGTAATGTTGATGATCCGTCCGTAGCGCGCCCGGACCATCATGCCCAGTGCCTGCTGGATACACAGGTGGGCTCCGGTCAGGTTCGTGGCCAGCACCGCATCCCAGTCGTCGCGCTTCATGCGCAGGACCAGAGTGTCGCGGGTGATCCCGGCGTTGTTCACTAGGATGTCCAGACGGCCAAACTTCTCCTTCACGGTGGCGAAGGCGGCGGTGATCTGGTCGGCGGCCGCTACGTCGAGGCCCACCGCCAGCGCTCTGCCTCCGAGCGCTTCGATCTCGGCGACGGTGGCCGCCAGCTTTTCTGTGTTGCGAGCCGCCACCACTACCGTGGCGCCGGCTTCCGCCAGGACCAAGGCGCAAGCCTTTCCGATCCCCTGAGAAGCTCCGGTCACTAGAGCCACACGTTCGTTCCAGCTCATGATTTCAGCTTCTCCAGAGCTGCCTGCAACGACTTTTCGTCTTCGACATTCATGGCGATCAGGCTGCGGTCGATCTGGCGCAGCAGGCCGCAAAGCACCCGGCCGGGACCGGCTTCCACGAAGTGCGTGGCCCCCAACTCGGCCAAGCGCCGCATGGAATGTTCCCACAAAACCGGCGCCGATACTTGCCCAATCAGGCCGGCACGCGCTTCGTCGGCAGCGGTGATGGCACGTCCGCCCAAATTGTTCACCAGCGGGCAGCGCAGGTTCGAGAACGTCACGCCCCACAGATCGTCGGCCAGACGGTCCTGGGCGGGCTTCATCAGCGCGCAGTGGAACGGAGCGCTCACCTGCAGCAGGATCGCGCGCTTAGCGCCGCGTCCCTTCGCCAAATTGACGGCACGCTCGACGGCTGTGGCGTTCCCAGCAATCACAATCTGCTCGGGAGAATTGATGTTTGCTGGGGATACCACTTGACCCTCGGCAGCGTCGCGGCAAGTCTCTTCCACCGCCGCCAAGGTCAGGCCCAGGATGGCGGCCATGGCCCCTGCGCCGACCGGCACAGCTTCCTGCATATATTGCCCGCGGCGCCGGACGGTGACCACGGCGTCTTCCAGGGTCAATCCGCCGGCAGCCACCAGCGCTGAGTATTCACCCAGGCTGTGACCGGCCACGAAGTCAGGCGTCACGCCATTCGACTCCAGCGCGCGGAAGCAGGCAATCGAAGTGGTCAGGATCGCGGGCTGAGTATTTTCCGTGAGCTTCAGCGCCTCCTCCGGACCTTCAAAGCAGAGCCGGGAAATGGAGAAGCCCAAAGCTTGGTCGGCGGAGGAGAATGCTTGGCCGGCGGCGTCGAACTTGGTGGCCAGTTCCCGTCCCATGCCGGTATACTGCGAGCCTTGTCCAGGGAACAGGAACGCCGTCTTCATGACGCTTCGTTGCGTCCTTCGACGTCTTTGGCTCTCTTGCGCAGAGCCAGCCCTTCCTCGATGCGTTGATTGATGCGGCGATCGGCGTATTCGGCGGCTACGCGGATGGCGTTTTTGATTGCATTGCCGTTGGAGCGTCCGTGGCAGATGATGGCACAGCCCTTGATGCCCAGCAGCGGCGCCCCACCGTATTCAGAATAATCCAGGCGTTTCTTGAACGTTTCGAAGGCCTCGCGTTGCAGCAACGTGCCCACTTTGGCGCTGACCGTGGACGAGAGGGCTTCCTTGAGCATGTACTTGATGGTCTCGACCAATCCTTCGGAGACCTTTAACGCCACATTGCCGATGAAGCCGTCGCAGACAATCACGTCGGCGGTCCCGTTGTAGAGGTCGCGTCCCTCGACGTTGCCCAGGAAATCCAGCGGCAGCGCCTTCAGGCGCGTAAACGCTTCGCGAGTCAGCTCGTTGCCCTTGTGCTCCTCTTCTCCGATAGAAAGCAGGCCGACGCGTGGGCGCAGAATGCCAAAGATTGCCCGCGAGTAGATCTCGCCCATGATCGCGAATTGTTCCAGGTGCTGAGCCTTGCAATCGACGTTGGCGCCAACGTCCACCATGATGGCCGCGGTGCCGCGCGACGTGGGAAACACGCCCGCCAGCGCGGGACGGTCGACGCCGGGCAGCGCGCCGCAGGTGATTTTCACCGTGGCCATCACCGCGCCGGTGTTTCCGCCGCTGACCACGCCCTCGGCCTTGCCATCGCGCATCAGCCGGGCGGCCACGCGGATGGAGCTGTCTTTCTTCTGACGGACGGCGCGCGCGGCATGGTCGTCCATGGAGATGAACTCGCTGGCGTGGACCACCTCAACGGCCAAGCCGGCGTGGCGGTGGCGGCCTAACTCCTTGCGCACCAATTCCTCGCGCCCCACCAGGAGCACGCGGACCCCAAGCTCGCGCGCCGCGGCAATCGCGCCTTCGACTTCGGCGCGCGGCGCGGTGTCACAGCCCATCGCGTCAACGGCAATGGTGGTCATGAGCTGGCGGGGTGTCTACTCGACCGCTACCTCGACGATTTCGCGGCCCTGGTAAAAGCCGCACTTCGGGCAGACCCGGTGGGGGAGCTTCCGCTCATGACACTGCGGGCAGTCCGCCAGCGAGGGGGTCTTCAGATGATCGTGGGCGCGCCGGCTGGAGCTGCGCCGCTTGGAGTGACGTCGTTTCGGATTCGGCATCGTAACCTCAGTTGTCAGTGGCTAGTGGCCAGAGGCCAGTCGCCGCTAGATTTTCTTCAGCGCATCCCATCGGGCATCGGTAAGATGCGCTTCACACTTGCAAGCTTCCTTGTTCCGGTTGCCGCCACACTGCGGGCACAGACCCTTGCAGTCGTCGCGGCAGAGGGTGCGCATCGGCAGCGTCAGCAGGACCTGCTCTCTGGCCAGATCCTCGAGAAGCAGCCCCTCGCCCTGGTAAAACCCAACTTCCTCTTCGCCGGGCGGTACTTCGAGCTCGTCCGCCTTGGGCGCCTCCACCAAGGGCTGGTAGGTGAGGTCGAAACTCCGCCGCACCAGCTGCCGCGAAGGTTCCAGGCAGCGGGCGCAGGGCATCTCCAATTCCGTGATCAGGCGCCCTTTCACCTGAATCTCCGTGTCCAACAGGCTGGCTACACCGGCCACGTTCAAGTCCGTCACCTGGCGAAAGCCTTCGGACTGGTAGTCAATCTTCCCCGGGCCGAAGACCTCATCGAACCTGACAGGATGCTCCTGTAATTCCTCCACCGAGATAAACAAGGACAAGTCTCCCCAGTTCACGCCCAGGGCGCAGTAGCAAAACTATGTTTATACAACGCTTCCGGCCCTAGGCCAACCACCTGGCGGCGGTCGTGGGTCAGTTTCCTGGACTGCCTGACGGAAGGGCGGGCGCAGGGGCCCGCCCCTACGACTGAAGGCGTGCAACGCTGGGTAGGGGCGGGGCTCCGTCCCCGCCCGAACTGACCCAGGACCGCGGCGGGGGTAGTGGGGTCGGCAGTCCAGGGTATGCGCCTTCAGGATTCGTCCAGCCGCGACTTCTCCCACGAGAATAGCAGCGTCCAGGATGATCCCTCTGCTCCGACCCTCTTTTCGACGCTGTCCGCCGTTTCCCGCCAGGCATGAGTAGGTTGTGGAAAAGTTGCTCTTCTCCGGCCGGAGTCTGGGCCCCCGGTTACAGCCGGCACAAGAGCAGTCACCTGCCGTTGAATTCGAAAACGTCTTCGAGACGTACCCCGAATGCCTGCGCGATGCGGAACGCCAGAAGCAGCGACGGAAGATACTTGTCTGCTTCCAGCGCCATGATCGTGTGGCGCGTCACGCCGGCCTGCTTGGCCAACTGCTCCTGAGTCATTTCCCCGCGTTCGAACCGCAGCCGCCGGATGCGATTCTTGATCGCCAAGGGCTCAGGCATGGGCACCCCGGCGATACATCAGAATGGTGATGAAAGCCTTGATCCCCCAGGTCAACAAGGATATCGCCCAGAAGATCTGGATGACCATCCAGAGACGCACAGAAGTGTCCTCCCCGTACGTGAAGAACGCCGCCAGCGACAGAACAAGAATCAAAACGTAGAACGCACTCATGCTCGACAACAGGGCCTGCCGTTCGATATGAAGGTCGCGCTCATCGTGGGTGATCGCGCCTCGGCGGTGCTTCGAACTCCCTAATCCAAGGAATGCCGAAAGGGCGAACACGGCCAGCGACACCGAGTCGAATCTCACGAACGAGATGAAAGCGAAATACGCAGCCAGCGTGATTGCAATGACGACCAACATGAACCAAGCCCGCTTTTCAGGGTGAGCCATGGGATGCCTCCTTTGGAAGTAACGTATACATGACTTAATGTCACGTATACATTACATCTCCGGCCCCTGTCAAATACTTTCCCTTTGAGTTCGAAGTTCGCCCCACACCCCGCCGCAGTTACAGCCGGCAGATCAACAGTTCCCGCTCGAAGATGATCTCCTTGGGCAAGTGGCCGTGCAGCATTATGAAGAACTCCTCGTGCCCCAGGACCTCCTGTTTCCAAGCCGCGCGATCGACGGCCTGCAACTGATCGAACTTCTCCTGGGAGAAGTCCAGGCCCTTCCAGTGGATGTCTTCGTAGCGGGGCATCCAACCGATGGGTGTTTCGCGGCCCAGGGCGTTGCCGCGGGCGCGGTCCACCACCCACTTCAGGACGCGCATGTTCTCCCCATAGCCGGGCCACAGGAACTTTCCATCGCCGTCTTTGCGAAACCAGTTCACGTGGAAGACTCGGGGAGACTCGCTCAGGGACCGCTGCATCTGGATCCAGTGCCGGAAATAATCGCCCATGTGGTAGCCGCAGAAAGGCAGCATGGCCATAGGATCGCGGCGCACCTTGCCGACAACGCCACCCGCCGCCGCGGTGGTTTCCGAACCCATGGTGGCCCCCATGTAGACCCCAGCGCTCCAATTGAACGCCTGGTAGACCAGGGGCATGGTGGTGGCGCGCCGTCCGCCGAAGATGATGGCGCTGATGGGCACGCCTTCCGGATCTTCCCACGCCGGATCGATCGTCGGGCACTGCGCGGCCGGCGCGGTAAAGCGAGCATTGGGATGGGCGGCCTTGGCGCTGGTGGCCTTGGCGATTTCCGGCGTCCACTTCTTGCCCTGCCAGTCGACGCACTCGGCGGGCGGCTCATCGGTCATCCCCTCCCACCACACTCCGCCGTCGGGAGTGAGGGCCACGTTGGTGAAGATGGAGTTCTTGGCCAGCGCGGCCATGGCGTTGGGATTCGTTTTCACCGACGTGCCGGGGGCCACGCCGAAGAATCCGGCTTCCGGATTGATAGCCCGCAGGCGGCCCTGCGCGTCGGGCTTGATCCAGGCAATGTCGTCGCCCACGGTCCATACTTTCCAGCCGTCGAAGCCCCGTGGCGGAATGAGCATGGCCAGATTGGTCTTGCCGCAGGCGCTGGGGAATGCCGCGGCTACGTAGGTCTTTTGTCCCTGGGGATCCTCGACGCCCAGGATCAGCATGTGCTCGGCCATCCAGCCTTCGTCTCGCGCGATGTTGGAAGCGATCCGCAAGGCAAAGCACTTCTTGCCCAGCAGTGCGTTGCCGCCGTAGCCCGAGCCGTAGGACCAGATCTCGCGGGTTTCCGGGAAATGGACGATGTACTTTTCCTTGTTGCAGGGCCAGGGCACTTCCTTCTGTCCCGGCCCCAAGGGCATGCCCACGGAATGCATGCAAGGCACCACGCGCTTCTCACTCTTGTCAATCTCGGCAAAGACCGCCGTGCCGATGCGGGTCATGATCCGCATGTTCACCACGACGTAGGACGAATCGGTGAGTTGCACCCCGATCTGCGACATGGGTGAGCCTACCGGACCCATACTGAAAGCCAGCACGTACATCGTTCGCCCGCGCATGCAGCCGGAGAACAGTTCCTTCATCCGCCGGTGCATGGCGTGGTGCTCTTCCCAATTATTGGTGGGGCCGGCGGCCTCCTTGGAGTAGGAGCAGATAAAGGTGCGGTCCTCGACGCGAGCCACGTCGCCGGCGTCGGAGCGAGCGTAATAGCAGCCCGGCCACTTTCTCTGGTTCAGCTTGATCAGGGTGCCGGTGGCCACCATCCCCGCGCACAGCGCGTCATTCTCTTCCTGCGAGCCGTCCACCCAGTGGATCGCGGCGGGCTGGGTCAGCGTCGCCATCTTCTTCACCCACTGCAGAAGATTGGGATGCTGGCTGAGAGGTTGTGCGGGATCACGAGGCGCCACCGACGGCTTGTGGACACGGGAAGTACTCATATATGAAGGCCTCCGAGTGCTAAAAAATTTAGTATACACCCGGCCTCTCCTATACTGGGTGGCGTGTTCGCCCGCAAGCTGCGCGTGGAAATTGAGGAAGACGGCCGACGCCGCCCGTGTCCGCTCGACTGGCTCGATCAATGTTTCATGCGCCACTTCACCGGACTCAGCGCCCTCGAAGAGACGTTGCCGGTGGCCGACGGGCTGTTGGAAGCCGGTCTCAGCGTAAGCCTGGAAACACTCACTCAACACTTTGAGCCGTGGCTTCAAGGCAGAAAGCTGATCCCCGCGACAGCTCGGGTGATCTTCTCCGAATCCGTGAAATCCGTGTAATCCGTGGATATACTCTTAGTATGAACACCGTCACTCCTCCGCATCGCATTCTTCTCGGACCCGGCCCCACCAACATGCCGTATCGTGTGTACCGGGCCATGACCACGCCGATCACCGGCCACATGGACCCCGAGTTTCTCGAGATCATGGCGCAGGTGGGCGACCTGCTCCGCTACACCTTCGTCACCAACAACAAGATCACCCTGCCGGTGAGCGGCACAGGCAGCGCAGGAATGGAAGCCGCGCTGGTGAACTTCCTGGAGCCCGGCGACGACTGCTGCGTGCTGGTGGGCGGCTTCTTCGCCCAGCGCATGGCGGAAATCGCCTCGCGTACCGGCGCCAACATGATCCAGGTGGACGCCGAGTGGGGCAAGCCCACCGATCCGCAAAAGGTGGCCGACGCTCTGCGTGGACGCCGCCCCAAAGTGATTGCCGTGGTCCACGGTGAAACTTCCACCGGCGTGTTACAGCCGCTCGGTCCGCTGGCCGAGATCGCTCACAAGCATGACGCGCTGCTGGTGGTGGACACCGTGCCCACGCTCGGCGGCGTGCCCCTGAAGGTGGATGAAATGAAGATCGACGTCTGCTACAGCGGATCGCAGAAATGCTTGAGCTGCCCGCCGGGCCTGGCGCCCATCACCGTTTCCGAACGCGGCGCCGAGGCTCTTCGCAACCGCAAGAGCAAGGTGCAGAGCTGGTACTTCGATCTTTCAGGCGTCGAGAAGTATTGGGGTAAGGAGCGCACGTATCACCACACCGCTCCCATCACCATGATCTACGCCTTGCACGAAGGACTTTCCATCGTGAAGGAGGAAGGCCTGGAGAACCGCTGGGCGCATCATGCCCACTGCATGAACGCGTTGCGCGCCGGTCTGGACGCGCTAGGCATGCCCTCGCTGCCTGAGCCGGATTATCACATGTCTTCCCTGGCTGTGGTCCGCCTGCCGGAAGGCGTGGACGATGTGCGCTTGCGCTCCCGCCTGCTTTCCCGCTTCAACATCGAGATCGCCGGCGGGCTGGGACCGCTCAAGGGCAAGATCCTGCGTATCGGCCTGATGGGTACGTCGTGCTCGGAAGGCAATGCCTTGCTGCTACTTTCGGCACTGGAGATTCTGCTCGCCGAAGACGGCTATCTCAAGGCTACCGGTCGCGGCGCCGGCGCCGCGCAAGCCGCGCTGGCCCAGGCCGCTGTGGTAGCCGCCAAGTAGATCGGCCGAAATCTGCGTAATCTGCGTAATCTGCGGTTTCACTTCGACCACTGCTTGAGAACGTAATCGTAGAACGCTTCTGGATTCACCTTGTCCAGCACCTTGACCTTGCGTCCACCCGCTTGGAGCTTGGTGCGGCCTTGGCTGGGGCCTTCGGTGACGATGACGGTTTCCCGCTCCCGGATGGTGAACAGTTCCGGACGCCCGACGTAACCTGCCGTGAGCACGTCCCAGAAGTAGAAATCGTCTGAGAACGCTACCGCCAGGCTCTGCCCCGCCATGTCGCATACGGGATGACGACGTAACCGGGCCAGCCGTTTGCGGAAGGCCGGCGTTATGGGGACGGTGTTGGTGATGTCTAGCGGACAAAGCACAATGGGAATGCGCGTGTTCCAAACGCGCGCGGCGCCCGGCGGATCCCAGTAGACGTTCCACTCGGCCGAGCCATCGTGATCCGGTTCGATGACGTTGCCCTTCACTTCCAGCGCCCCACCCATCCAGACGATCTCGCGGATCTTGGACGCGATGGTCGGATCGAGGTCCAGCGCTGCAGCCACCGTGCTGAGCGGGCCGGTGACCAGCAGGGTCACCGGCTCGGGCGACTCGCGCAGCCAGCGGACCATCATTGCTTGTCCGCTCTCGCGGGCCAGCGGCGCGCGCACTTCGTCGCGCTCGTTGAGGATCGGCAGATAATCCATGATGTAGGACTGCCTGCGCCATTCGGGTGGGAAAGCATGCAACGGGCGCACCGTGCTCTCGGCGACCGTCACGTCGCTCACGCC
>Ga0184615_10001872_pt1 | contig 11331 bp, 10 predicted proteins | sample PLM4_65_coex_FD_133134 | JGI IMG/M metagenome (GOLD analysis project Ga0184615, IMG submission 133134) | Groundwater sediment microbial communities from an aquifer in East River, Colorado, USA - PLM4_65_coex | ecosystem: Environmental > Terrestrial > Soil > Riparian zone | place: USA: East... | reverse complement strand
TGAGGCGCTGGAGCTCGTTCTTGATGGCCACCGGATCTCCGAACAGATCCATGTTGGCCGGCGGTTTGCCGCGGTTGAATGCCACCTGGTCGGATGCTTCCCCGCCCTTCTGCGCCTCGAGTTTCTGCAGCATCTCGATGTAGTGATCGAGCTCGTCGTCTGGGACGTTGAACAGGTTCGTCGGCGACTCGTAGGCCTGCATGAAGGATTCAAGCTGCGCGCGCTGTTCCTCCTCCGGGTTGCGGTACTGCTTGCGGTTCGAGTACACCGGCTGGCCGGCGATTTCCTGGGAGATGAGCTCGAGGAGTTTGTTGCCGCTGGAGTTGCCGTCCTCGTCGAGCACCGGGTATCCATGCTCGGCCAGAGTTTCGGCCATGGCGTCCAGGCTCTCCGACCCATTCGTCGAGAATGGACGAGTGATGCCCATCCCACGCAGGGCCTTCATGTCCTCCGGATCCAGTCCCTCGCGGGACATCGCAGAAATGTTCAGGCCGTAGCCCTTGGTGCCATGCAGCTTCGTTTTGGCGATGAACTCCAGCAGCGAGTCATGTTCCGGCTGGCGTTTCTTCGCATTGCGCTCGAGGGGAGGAGTCCAGGCGAGCGGTTCCTTCTGCGCGCCGCGCTGCGCCCACTGCTTGAATCGGTCCACCGTGATCGGCGTGATGGCACCCATACCCTTCCAGCCCTTCGGGTAGTGGCGCATGTACAGGTCCCGGGCCTCCTCCTCGGAGTTGGCGCCCAGCACGACCTTGTGCTCGTCGAACTTCTTGCCGTCCTTGGTCAGTTGATCGACCACGTAGGCTGTATCGGACTGGTGGTTCGGGCCGATGAAGACGTCCACGGCCTCCCCGTCCGCCCCCTCGCTGCGGCGCACGTAGCCGTAGTCGGCCTCCATCTCGCGCGACCACTTCCTGCCGTCCTCGTCCACACCGGAGCGCTTCACGCCCTTGGGGGTCTCGATCGAGATGTCCATCCCCGCGATGCGGACGTGACCCTTCTGGTAATTGCCCGCGTCAATCTGCTTCTGGGACGGCTGTGGATTGACGGTCACCTTCTTGCCGGCGACGTCGAATTCCTGCTTGGTCGAAACCTGGGCCTCGGCCGGAGCAGCGCCTGGTGCTGGAGCCGGGGCCTGCGTTGTTCCCCGTGGAACATTGGCCGCGGCGCGCTCGGTGACGAACTGGCGAAGCATCCCCTCAACACCACTGGCTGATGGGTCCTGATCGACGGAGATGTCTACAATCTCTCCATCTTTCGCGTCAGCACCGCCGACGATCCGGCTCTTTCCGGTGGTCGAATCCGTGAACGAGACCGTGAACCCACCGTCTCCATGGTCCTCGAAGTCCAGACCGGCATAGCGCAGCTTCGCGGGCGGGTTCTTCGGAATGGCCGGTTCTGCCTGCTCCGTGGGCGCGGCAGCGGGCTCCTGCGGCGAAACCGGCCCGGCCTGCCCCTCCTGTGGCTCCTCGGGAGCGTTCTGCCATTGGCCGCCCTCTTGTGCCGCGGGCGCGAAGGACGTCTCAGAAGGCGCCTGCTGGCCGAAATCGCGCTCGGTGGTCAGGTTAGTAGGCGGTGGAGCAGCGCCGGGCGGCGGCGCAGCAGCGGCGCCCAGGTTGACCTTGGGCTCCGGGATCTCGGCCGGGCCCACCGGCGCCAGGGGGGCCTCGGCCTTGCGGTTGGCGAGCTCGACGGTCTTCTCGAGCAGGCCCTGGACGCTGGTCTGGACCCCGCCGGCGACCACTGTGGCCGCCGTGGTCTCGCCAACCGCATCCAGCCAGTCCGACAGGGTGACGTCGTCCCGCAGGCCGTTTGCGTAGTCATCGAGCATCTGGGCCGTCGTCGAGACGTTCTCGCCGAACAGGTCCTGGACGAGGAATTCCACCGCTCGCTTGAGGAAGGGGCGGCTGGATTTCACCAGTGAGGCGCCAGGGAGGCCCTCGGTCAGGCCCTCGAGGGAGCCCAGCAGCAAGGCGCTCTTGCGCGCGGCCTTCTCCGGGATGCCCTGCTGGATGAGTTGGGAGTAGCGCTGGCCTGCGGATCCAGCGCCCAGCACTCCGGCCACGGCCGTTCCGGTTGCCACCGGGTTCTTCGTGACCAGGCCCACCGGGATGCCCACGGCCATCGACTGGAACGCGGACGGGATGCCGCTCGAGAAGGCCTTCTCGACCGAGTCGGCTTTCGGGTTCTGGAGCGCATTCATCTCCGTCTGCGCGGTCTCGGCCTGGGTCTGGCCCTCGCGCGCGCCGCGCCGCATGCGGGCGGCGATACGCATCTTGTTGCGGAATTCCCGCTCCCTCGCTTTCTTCGTTTGGCCGAATGAGCTCTCGTAGTCCCGCAGCGCTTCCTCTTCGGTCACGTCCGCATTGTGCTGGCCGGTCATGGAGGCGAGGCCCCCGGTCATCTGACGGGTGGCCGCAGGGATCGACTTCACGCCCGTGACGGTGCCGCGCGCCGCCGAAGGCAGCGCATCGCTGATCCTCTCGCCGGCGATGGCCAGGCCCTCGTTCTCCCATGGGGAGCTCGGCTGGGTAGGAAGCGGGGAATCGGAACCGGGCTGGCTTGGTGCGCTTTCTGCTGGCTGGGTAGGGGTCACCGTGCTGGCACGGAGGTTGACGCGGCCGCCGCGATGTGGCTCGCCAGTGCTTACTTCTGGCGCGTCAGCCCATTCCGGCGACGGCTCCTCATCGTCGATCGGTGCGTCCTGCCAGCCAGCCATTACGGCTTCCTGCGCGTCTTGCCGTCAGGACCCTTGAAGCGTTGTCCGCTCGGGAGCTTCTCGAAATCGGCATCGCCCGTGATCGGAACCACTTCGGCCGTGGGTTTCGCCGCTGGCACAATCTGCGCGGTCGCGCCCTTCACGGCATCCTTGCCGTACAGGAACCCGATGATTTCATCGGCCTCCATCTTGGCATCGGCTTCAGTGGAGAACGTCTTGCGGCGTGCGTCGTAGAGCTCCTTCCAGGCCTTCAGCGGATCCTTGATCTGGCGGTAGACCAGCCTGACGGCCAGGTCTTCGGGGATTCCCCGCTTCACGAGGTCATCGATGTTCTGCACGTTGGCCGTGGGCCTGCCTCCCGCGCCACCAGCACCACCGGCGCCACCGCGGCGCCCGGCGCCAATCCCCTTCTCTACCTGGGTATTGCGCCAGTCCTCGAGGTTCGAGAGACGGGCATTGCCCTGCGACTCCATCTCCTGGTTGTGGCGCGCAGTCTCATCGGCACGGGCCTGAAGGTTCTGGTCCTGCATCTCCTGCCGCTGCTCGGTGTGGAAGTCCTTGTTCGCGCCGGAGAGGTCCTTCAGGCGTCCGGAAGTGAGGTTGCGCTGGTTGGTATCCCACTTCTCGGCATCGGCCTTCTTGTCGGCCGCCTGTCCGCGGTACGACTTCATGGTCGCCAGACCCGCATCGCCGATCGCTCCGCCCACGTCACCACCGTGCGCTTCCGCTCCGGACTGGCTCATCAGTTGCAGGCCGAACTCCATCACCAGCATGCCCTTCTCGCGCCGTGAGAGCTTCGTGTCGGGACGCTGGCCCAGTTGCTCCTGCATCTGGTCGTAGGCCTTGTTGATACTGCCCACCTGCTTCTCGAGCCGGTCCACCGCACTTTCCTGCTCGTACTCGGGCATCTGCTTGAACATGCCCTCGAAGGACTGATCCGCGTCGGCATCACCAATGGGCGCGCCGGGCTTCGCAGGAGGTCCGGCAGGGGCCGGCGCTGGAGGCTGGGCACCCATGGCTCCCGGAGGAGGCGCACCAGCCGGTGGAGCTCCAGGGACTGCCACAGGAGACTGGGCGCCGGGCATCGGAGTGTTCTGCGCCACCAGGTTCTGGGGCGGCGGCGCGCTCATGGCCTGCGGGTTGGTGAAGCGCGCGGCGTACTGATCCATCCACGTCTGGAGATTGGTCTGCATCGCTTACCCCACCATGTATGCCGGCGTGTTGCCGTTCACGAGATTGATCGGCCCGCCCTTGTTGGCCCAGTCGGACATGGCTGTTCCGACACTGGTCGCCTTTCCACCAAGACCCCCGGCGCCACCGAAGGCACCGCCGTAATAGGCGCCCGCGAGCGAGGTCACTCCGCCCAGGATCTGGCCGAAGGTTCCACCGCTCTGCTTCTGGGTTCCCGTCTGGGTGTAGTCGTACGAGCCTTGCGTGCCCTGAAGGGACGCCAGCAGGGCCTTGAGATTGTTCGCATCCCAGTTCTGGCCCTCCTGGTACTGCCCATAGTTGAAGTCCAGGTTCTGCTGCTCGACCCCGCGATCGATACCGCCCGTGGCCATCAGGTCCTGAATCTGCTGTGCGTTCAGCTTCGTGATGTCCCCGCCCACGGCCCGATACGCGGCCGCCGCATCCTGCATGCGCTGCTGATCCTGTCCCCACTGCTGGCTCGCCGCGTCGTAGGCCTGCGCCTGACCCTGGGCCGTGACGTCGCTGGTGGTCTGGTTCAGGTTCTTGTCGAGCGCTTGGGATGCGAGGTTGTACTGGTCCTGCCCCTTCGCCGAAAGCATGGCCTGGTTCGAGGTGAGGTTCGTGCGCGCCTTGTCGTAGCTCTTGTTGGCGTTGTCGAGCGCGGGGCGCGTGATGGCGTTGAAGATCGGCTCTTCGTACGCCTTGCGCTCGGCATCGGTGGCCGAGCCCCAGTCCTTGCCGGCCTCGAGGAGCGAGGTCCCCTGATCGACGAACTGCTGCGCGCGGCCGTTTCCGGATGCGGCGAGGTTGATGGCCGACTTCTCGTTGCCGGACAGGTCAGCGACGCGCTTTTCCCGGTACGGCTGATAGGGGGTCTTCGCGATCGAGGAGCCCAAGGCGGTTGCCTGCGTGCTCGCATCCGTGACGAAGTCCGGAAGATCGGTGCTCTGGGTCGTGGTGGTCTTCTTGCTGCCCATCAGCCCCCCGCTGCCTTGGCTACCGCGCCACCCACCGCCAGGGAGGCGCCTCCCGTGACCGGAGCGAAGGCGATGCCTGCGACCGTGGCCACCGCACCCAGAATTTGCCCGAAGCCGGACTTCTTCTTCGTGACCGTCTTCGTCGTCTCGTCATGTGGGACTTTCAGCGAGTCGAGCAGGGGGCCCAGGTTGTGGACGTCCCAGTCCCGGTTCTCGGTGAACTGCTGGTAGTCGAAGTCCTTGTTGGCCTGCTGCGCCACGCGGGCAGCGTTGCCGGTGAACATCAGGTCCTTTATCTGCTGGCTGTTCATCTTCTGGATGTCGCCGGCGGTATCGCGCCACGCCGCGGCCGCGCGCATGTGGCGGTCCTGATCCTGCCCCCACGTCTGCTGGGCCTGCTGGAAGGCCTGGGAGCGACCCTGGGCCGTGGTGTCGGAGATGCCCTGCATGAGGTTCTTCTGCACCGCGGACTGCTGCAGGAGGTTGCCGGAGCTCGAACCAGGTCCGGATCCAGCCGTGGCCGCCCGGGATGCCCGGCCTGATGCGGCCTCGAGGTTGCGAAGGGCTGGCTGCATGGCCGCATCGGTGTGCGGGTTCATGTACGCCGTGATGTCGGAGTCTGGGAACTTCTTGATCCCGGAGAGCTCGGCGCCGGCCCGGTCCAGGTATTGCTGCGGGCCTCCAGCAGAGGAGGCGGCAAGGTTTATACCCGCCTTCTCGTTGGCGGACATCGGTGCGTAGCGCTCGCCGGTGTAGGCCTGGTACGGCCTTGAAGCAATCTTGGTGCCGAGGTTTACGGCTTGACGAGAAGCATCTTCGACATCTTGGGAGACGTCATGCGTCGTCGTCGTCGTGGACTTCTTGCTGCCCATTTCGCGGTAGCCTCAGATAGTTGGCGCCGGTGCGGCGATATCCAACCCTGTGATCGAAGAGCAACTCGGTGCGCTCCGGATCGTGATTGTTGATCGCCATGTACACCGGCAGTCCCATCTGGTCCGCGAGTCGCTCCGCCGTGTCGAGCAACTTCACTGCTGCGCCCGTGCCCCTGAATGCAGGCAGGACGTAGAACCACTCCTCGTTCAGGAAGTGATCATCGCTCCAAATCTCCTGCAACGTGCGCAGGCAGATCGTCCCGACAATTGCTCCCTCGAGCTCGGCTACGAGGCACGCACCCTCTTCGATACATACGAGGATGTAGCCACGCAGCTTCGTATCGTTGATCCGGGAGAACTGTCCCTCTCGGATCTCATCCAGCGACCGCTTCAGCAACACCTTGAGCGAGATGGTGTCGGCTGGAACAGCCGGCCTGACCATCACCTTCGCGGGCCCAGCCTCTTCGACTTCCCGGTTCTCGACCACTTCAGGGCCGGCTGATTCTTCGGTCATACGGGGCGGATGATACCCTCATCCGCCCCCTGTGGATCAAGCAACGCCGATTTCGCCCTCGCCTTCGATGCTCAGGGCGGTATTGGCGTCCGCTCCACCGACCAGGAAGTCGGCCGCATCGATGCGCAGGCGCCCGTACCAGTCATAGACATCATTGGCAGCAACGGACTTGCCCTGCCCGATGACTTCAGTGCCGGCCGCATTGGCGCCAGTTGCTCCCAGCCACAGCGAGAACGTCTGGGCCGCGGCCGTCTTGTTCACGAAGCGCAGGTGCGTGAGGAGGATGTACTGACTGGCGGCTCCACCGTTCACGCCACCCGAAGCGGCGGGCGGGTTCAGCAGGTTCGTCGTCAGTGTAGTGTTCAGGGCGATTGGCCCGAACCGAAATGGCTTGTTCTGCATGACCGACTCCTGTTGCCCTTAAAAAAAGATGTTGGAAGTGAAAATTAAAACTGCCGCAAGCATGAACTTCATCATCCGCCGGTAGGATAGATCCGCGTACCGCCACCACCACCTGGGGAAAGCGTGCCGGTCAGATACTCTTTCTGCTCGTACTGTCCCGCCCCATAGATGGTTCCCACTCGCACATCACCCACGTCCGGATAGCGGTTGGTCGAGTTCTGCGGCGAAGGCATCGCCCGTACCACAATGGTTGAGGGCGTAGCGTGAAACGTCCGCACCACAATGCCACCATAGTTGTCGATCATGACCCATCCAGATTCGCCGGAATCAGCGTATTGACACTGGTTCCACCGCGGTCAGGACTGCCGGGAATGTAGGCAACCAAGTAATGCGCCACACCTGGATTTTGCGTCGGCACGGCGTAGGAACCGTCCTCACGGGATTGTGCCTCGCCGGTGTAAGCGTCCGTCGAGGTCACAAATCCCTGAATCGTCGCCCCGGGCACAGCATTGCCAGAATCATCCACCACCAGGCCCTGTACGAACTTGATGGATTGCGTGCCGGCACCGTCTTGGCTGTACGGTTCAAATAGGTCACTCGCCTGCAAATCGTGACCGATTGGTGCGGAACCGTCCGCACCGCTTCCGAGTCCGCCATTCACCCGGCAGCCGTAAGACCACCCGGCAAACCACCTGTAGGGGTCTTTCCATGTTTTCGGACTTCTGCTCTGTCAGCACCACTTTGGCTCGCCGGTCGGTTCTTCATAGGACGGCTGCAAAGCGCCGGGCCGACTGCTCCACCCGCCGCCAGTCGCCCCCGCCGTTCCGAATCGAAGTTGTGCGCCCATTACATCGCGTCCGCGAGTTCGTGCCGGGCCAGCAGCAGCTTCTTCTCCGCTTCGGTCCCGACCAGCGCGGTATCGCACGCCGGCACGATCAGCGCGCATCCGGTTCCGGCGCGGCGTCGTGCGTGATAGGACTTGATTACATCGCGGGCCGTGTCCAGCATGTATTGCGCGAATTCCTCGTCCGTGATGGACCCCTCGACCTTCATGTTGCCGGCCCGATCCATCGTCAGGGTGATCCGGCAAACAACGGTCGCGCCGTGCACATCATCCAGCGTTTGCGGCTTTGCCATTATTCATCCACCACGGCATGAACATCCACGACAGCAGAATTTGCCGTGATGTTCCAAGCGACCATTGCCTGACCACCGGCCGGCAGAGTGATGCCGCGGGGGAAGGTGTAGACCACCGCAGCACCGATCAGCGCGGCCAAGCTGAAGCGCCGGAAGAAATTCGCCGGCACCGTAGGGGCCGTGCCGAACGCCACCGCGCCTTGCGTGAGGCCCGTGGGCCGCCCTTCATCTTCCGCGAGGAACGCCACGCCGCCGGTCAGCGTCGGGGTATTGGCCGAGCGCCCGAGGCCCGCTACGCAAGCGGTCGCCGCGCCGTTGAAGTAACCCCATTCCATCAGGGCCGCCTCGTTGGTGGCCGGTGAGAGGAAGCCGTGGGACGCGGCGGCAATGGTCGTGACCGTTGTCCGCTGCGCCAGTGAGTAAATAGCCATGTGAAGTTCTCCTAGAGCGTTTCAGCGATTCGAATTTCAACGGTCAGTCGGGTGCAGGTCGATACCGACTCGAGTTCAAAGCCGAACACATCACCGACCGCTACGGCAGTGGTCCATGTCGTCAAGGCGTTGTCAGTGGCCAGTTGCTGTGCGGAAAGTGTTGGCTTTTCAGTTCCTGCGATGCTGTCCGCATTGGTCGGAATCGCTCCGGCCAGCTTCCATACATCCACCACCGCTGATCCGGCAACGTCACCGACGATTGACCACTGATCAATCACGCCGTTGAACTGGCATACGAAGTAACCAATGCTTCCAACGGTCGGAGGGGACCCTCCACCGTCAAAGGTCATGCCGATTGTGCGCAGTGGAGATCCTGAAGCCCCAACACCTGGAGGCCCCATCGGACCGTCTTCGCCATCTTCTCCACTCAACCCCATCATGCCCATTAGGCCCATGGCTCCATCGGCGCCTGCAGGCCCAGCGGATCCGGGGATAGGGATGGCATCCTCGCCGGCATCTCCGTCCATTCCGGGGGGGCCGATTCCACCTGCCTGACCCGCTATACCCTGCGTACCGGCAGAACCGCGCTCACCTGGGATCGGTATGGGGTCTTCGGCGTCCTCGCCAGGCATACCCGGCGGCCCGATTGATCCGGCGCCACCCGCAGCACCGGGAGACCCATCCAAACCATCTTGACCATCAGCACCGGGCGCCCCATCAGCACCGGGCGCCCCATCCTCGCCGCTACCAGTCGGATCGGACCACAGTCCTTCGAAGTCCTTCACCGTACGTTTCAGGAGGACCTGACCTGGTTCGCCGGAGATGAGCATGCGCTCGAGGCGACGGATCGACTCGGCATGGATAGCCAGTTGATGCTCGAGCGCGCGGACTTGCCGGGCATCGTACGTCTCGGAGAATTGCACCCGCTTCGTGGGGGTGAGTTTCGAGGTCTCGTTCATCCGCGCCGTCCGTACGGTCCGAACCGAAGCCTGGGCGGGCCCATGCGCCAGTAGTCATCGAGCTCGCTGCTTTCCCAGCGCAGCGCCACGACGCCGCCCTTGATCCTCGGGTTCACGATTTCAGTGCCCGGGAAGATGTCGAAAGGTCCCACCTCGGTGTAGTCAGTCGAGTTCGGCCGTTCCTTCGCTCGCAGGTACGCCTGCACGGAACCCTCGAGCTCGTCCGCATCCGGCTCCAGGTCATGCGTCAGCATGTTGTAGGCGCCCTCGGCAAGCTCCGCATCCCACGACTCGATGTATGCCCACATGGGTGAGTCATCGGCCCCATCGTTGTAGCCGTTCTCGTGCAGGTAGAGCTCGCCCAGGTAGAAAGCGTACGGGTAGCCGAAGGCACCCACCGAATGCCCGGCCTCGCGCTGGATGGTGTTGTAGTACCAGACTTTCAGGCGCGTGTTGAGAATGGCCACCCGGTCGTTCTCGTTCGAATTGGCAGAGCAGTAGTGGAACCATATCTCGGAGAAATTGGTGTTGGCCCACACGTAGAACTTGCTGGCCTGGTCGCGGTTGACGTCGCGGAACACCTTCGTCCAGATGTCGCACTCGAGGATTCGAAGGTTGCCGTCGAAGATGTAGAAGTTGTCGCGCGCCATGAAGTAGATGCGCGAGTCCACCTCGATCGCGCAGTTCGGCCCCATGATCCGCACTTCCTCTCCGACCTGGGTGACGTCGAATATCTTGGGCTCCCCGACGTAGTCCATGCGGTACATGGCTCGGTCGCTCCAGACCGCATGCAGCGTGTCTGACCGCACGCTTGCCACCATGGTGTTTCCGACAGTAGGGCGCGAGAAGCCAGCGAATGAGGTATCCGTGACAAGCAGCGCCGGGAACCAGTTCGTGAAGTCGTTCGTGTCGCACCAGCGGATGAGCATCTTGTCCACGTTGTCGGTGGACACTTCATTGGTGCCCAAGGCGATCGCGTAACGCTCATCGGAGGACATGAAGAAGCGCTCGATGCTCGAGGGAGCAGTCTCCACGAGAGTCGCTCGGGAGTTCACGCCATTGGTCCGGTCCCACCAGTACAGGCCCTGTCCTCGAGGACTGGCCAGTAGGTCCTCGCCGAACTTTCCAAGGCTCCAGATGCGCGCGTTGCCGGCATAGGTGGAGGTCTCGTCCATCGAGTTGCCGTAGTCCTCGAGGCCGTAGTCACCCGTTCCATAGCCGGTGAGGATCGTCCCATCATCCTCGAGGCCGCAGGAGATGTCGTACTGGATGACAACCACACCACCACCGGTGGCGCTCGAGCTCGCGTTGGCCGTGTGGATGATCCTGTAGGTGTCCGAATCGATCACCTCGGATATCTGGTACTCGCCATCGATCGTGATGCCGCCCACCGCGGTCGCATCCCGGAAACGCACATGGTCTCCTACCTGTCCACCGAAGGAGGGGTCGCTCACGGTCACCGTGGGAGATCCGTTCGTCGTCGTGAAGGGGTCGGTGCGGTTCGACTGCTTGCGGATAGGCGTGATGTCGTAGACAGTCAGGTTCGCGATCAGGTAGAGCTTGCACTCGGTCCCGATGGCCACGATTTTCGTGCGATCGAAGGAAGCCCAGTCGAGCACCGCGCGGACGTGCCCCATGATTTCCGTGCTCGTGCCATCGGCGAAGGTCAGCGTCTGGGTGACACTCCCGCCGATCTTCTCCGGCATGGGTCCGGAGAATCGCACCATGTCCCCGTCCTTCCAGCGCTGCACAGCGCCGGAATCCGTCGCCTCGGTGAAGATGCCAGGGGCTATCTCGAGGCGTTTGGGTTGGGTCTGGCGAGGACCTGCCATATCAAGACACCGCGCCCTTCACGTTGGGCGAGCCGCTGCCGTTGACGAATACCACCGTGGCCGAGTTCACCTCTACGGCTTTGCCAGCAGCACCCCCTGCGGTAGCTCCCAGTTGAAGGCTGGTTCCGGTCGTGTTCGAGGTGCCACTGGTTCCGGCCGCACCGTAGTCACCGCCGGCGCCGCTTGCGCCATCGGTTGCAGCGCTCGCTGCAGCGCCTGTTCCAGCGGCCCCGCCAGCGGCTGACCCATCGAGGCCAAGACGGCCATTGGCGCCATTCGTGGCACTGACCTGATCGACGT